>Ga0308156_1000291_pt1 | contig 128464 bp, 116 predicted proteins | sample PhyAR2_FD_201041 | JGI IMG/M metagenome (GOLD analysis project Ga0308156, IMG submission 201041) | Phyllosphere microbial communities from UC Gill Tract Community Farm, Albany, California, United States - DLSL A.R2 | ecosystem: Host-associated > Plants > Phyllosphere > Unclassified | place...
TCTGTAAAACGTCATAATGAATGTCATTATGTGTCCACTCGTGAGGCTTGATATTTTTTAAGCCCGAAGGCTTTTGATATCTGCTCTCGAGTGCCCACACAGATTGTCTGATAAATTGTTAAAGAGCATGCCGCGATTATTCAGCGGCGCGGGCTGCGTATATTACGCTTTCCGCTTTATCAGTCAAGCATTTATTTTTGCTTTCCTGACGATTCGAACCTTGTCGAATCTTACTTAACACCGCATTCCGTAAGCCGTTGTGCCGTGTCAGTGGAGGCGCATTATAGGGAGTTCTTTCGGGCTGACAAGCGCTAATTTCAAATTAATTTCTGAGTGACTATTTTTTCAGCAAAACTACCCTAAACCGCCACTTTTTCCAGCGCCGGAAAGCCATAACGCTGTAAAACCGGTGATAATTGCAGCGCTTCACCGTTGAGCTCGGTACAAAACGCACAGTTCGCCTGCGAAGTCTGTACCCCAGGCGATTCATGCTCCAGCAGCCAGGCGGTGCGGCGCGCTATCGCTGCGCCCGAATCAATTAAACGCGTGCCTTCGGGCAACACCTGCTGTAGCTCTTCACGCAGTAAAGGAAAGTGCGTGCAGCCCAGCACCACCGTATCTGGCGGTTCGGCCATACGCAGCCAGGGCTGAACGATACGCCGCACATCCTCTAACGCGATAGTCTGACCATGAAGCTTCTGTTCAGCCAGCTCCACCAGCTCCGTCGAACCCAGCATGGCAATCCGGCATGAGGAGGCGAACTGCGCCACAAGATCGTGCGTATAGGGACGACGTACGGTCGCGCGCGTCGCCAGCAGCCCGACGACACCATTACGCGTCAGACGCGCCGCAGGCTTAATTGCTGGTACGACGCCAACGACGGGAAAGCCGAAGCGCGCGCGCAGCGCTGGCAAAGAGACCGTACTGGCGGTATTACAGGCGATGATGCAAAGCGAAAGCGGATGACGGCTGGCAATCGCGCCGACGATATCGACGACGCGCTCGACAATATACTCTTCGCTCTTTTCTCCGTAGGGAAAACCGGCGTTGTCGAAAGCGTAGAGATAGTGCAGATCCGGCAGTAGCTGCCGGACCTCGTCATAGACAGAGAGCCCACCCACGCCGGAGTCAAACACCAGCACGGTGGGGCGCAGATCAGAAGCTGTAGCTGGCGCTGAGGTAATACTCCGTTCCTGGAGTTCGATAGCCATACGCTGTCTCGTAATCTTTATCAAACAGGTTGGCAATTCTACCACGAACCATCAGCTGAGATGTGACCGGATACGACACCGCGAGATCCCACAGGCTAACACCGCCCAGTTTAACGCGACGGGTAGGATAGCTGTTGTAGTCGTTATCAAAGCGATCGCCCAGATAGTGATAAGTCACCGACCAGTCGAAATCATAGAGAGACCAGTCGAGCTGATACTTAACCTGCTGTTTTGCACGGCGCACCAGCTGTTGATCCGTTTCGCCATCGCGCGCATCAACGTAGTCATAGGAGATTTGGTGGCCCAGCGGGCCGGTATCGAACGAGGCGGTCGCCTCGACGCCTTTAATGTGCGCCTTGCTGATGTTGTAGTAGCGATAGGTGGTCGGATCGCTGTCTATCAGGTTATCAATGTCGTTGCGATAACCGGATACCCGCCAGCTAACCGGACCGGTCAGCCCTTCGAAGCCCCCTTCCCACTGCTTGCTCTTTTCTGGATCCAGGTCGGGATTGCCGTAGCCTGGACTATAGATCTGGGAGAGGTTTGGCGCCTTAAAGGCGGTGCCGTAGGAGGCGAAGACGCGATAACCTGAAATAAACTCCCAGGATGCAGCGGTTTGCCAGGTGTTGTGCCAGCCGAACTGGTTATTGTCATCGCCGCGCAGCGCGCCCTCCAGCGTCACGCTGCCGAACTGCTGCTGTCCGGTAAGATAGAGGCCGGTGTTGCGCTGCTCATACCCGTCCGCCAGGTAGTTGGTACCCGGTTCAGTGGTCTCTTTCTGCCAGTCGACGCCGCCGCTAATCGCGCCCTGGCCGACCTGCACGGTGTTACCCCACTGAAGGTTGTACTGGGTAACGTCATCAAAGGTCGAGGCGGCGCCAAAGCGGCCATTGCGCGGATCGTAGTTAATATCTTTGGTGCGGCTGTAGCTGGCGATCAGCTGCGTTGAATAGCTATCCCGGTTGAAGCGCAGGCCAGTATCCCAGGTCTGACTATAGAGCTGACGCGTATCCGCCAGGCCGACAATACTGGTGTAGCTGTCATCATAGCTATAAGAGCCGTCATAGGCGGTGCGGTTGTCGAAACCGTAGCCGCGCACGAATCCGCTCAGCTCATCGCTGAACTGGTGCTCAAGGTTGCCATAGAGGGTTTTACTCATAAAACCATCTCTGTCGCCCTGCGCCGGACCATAGTCGTTAGGATAGCCTGCGCCGACGTCGAAGCCGCGGGTATAGGTGTAGTTGCCAGCCAGCGTTACTCTGGTGGCGTCGCCCAGCTGCTGCTGCGTAGACCCGTCGTAAGACTGATAGCCTTTCGAGCCGACGCCTGCGGTGAGCGTCGTGCCGGGCTGCGCGCGGCCGGTAATAATGTTCACCACGCCGCCGATAGCATCCGATCCATAGACCGCCGAGCGCGCACCGCGGATATATTCAATACGCTGCACCAGCGAAAGCGGGATCTGGCTAAGGTCTGAGGAGCCGGAAATGCCCGCCTGGTTGAGGCGAATACCGTCAATCAGGATCAGCACGTGGCTGGAGTTGGTGCCGCGAATAAACAGCGAGCTGGTTTGCCCCAGGCCGCCATTCTGCGCCACGTCGACGCCAGGCAGACGGCGCATAACATCGGTCAGGCTTTTTGCCTGCCAGCGGTCGATCTCGGCGCGCGTCACCACCGTGGTGGGCGCCAGCACCGACGAAGCTGGCTGAGCGAAACGGTTGGCGGTGACAATTTGCGTATCATCATTATCCTGAGCGAAACCAGGTTGCGCCCAGAGAGCAAGCGCCGTTGCGCTAAATGCGAACAGCGAAGCGGAGTATTTTTTCATTGTTATGAGCATCCAAAAGACGAAACAGGATGCCGCAGATATACGATCGATAGCACGCGATGACCGTACGAGTTGCGACGTCACGCCGGCAGGTCTTCGGGCTGGGAACCATAAAGTGGCGAAGACTTCCCATCCAGCTGGACAGTGTCTGCAAGGCGATCGCCACGACATTCCTTACCGCTGCGCGTCAGCTCCAGATTCGCACTGGATTCCCTATTAACTCAGGCTGAGGCCGGCGCAGGCAGTCTACAGGAGTGGTAATGGAAGTCCAGACTGCCATACTGCCCGGCGCGCACAGGACTGGACAACGCCAGGTGAATGCCTACAATCGCCCGGCAAGTTTGCTATTAACCAGGATCGCACATGACACCCGAACATCTCCCGACTGAACAGTACGACGCGCAACTGGCCGAGAAAGTCAGCCGTTTACAAACGATGATGACGCCGTTCGCCGCGCCTGAAGCGGAGGTGTTTCGCTCGCCGGTCAGCCACTACCGGATGCGCGCGGAGTTCCGCCTCTGGCACGATGGCGACGATCTTTACCACATCATCTTCGATCAGGCGACGCGCGAGCGTATTCGCGTCGATCGTTTTCCCGCCGCCAGCAAACTGATCAATGCGGTGATGCCGGAAATGATCGCGGCGATCCGCGATAACCGCGTGCTGCGCCATAAGCTGTTTCAGATCGACTATCTCTCGACCATGAGCGATGAGATCGTTATCTCCCTGCTCTACCACCGCAAGCTCGAGGCGGACTGGGTTGAAGCGGCGAGCGCCCTGCGCGACGCGCTGCGCGCCAAAGGTTATAAGGCGCAGCTGATTGGGCGTGCCACCAAAACCAAAATCTGTCTCGATCAGGATTTTATCGACGAGCGCCTGCCGGTGGCGGGCCGCGAAATGATCTATCGCCAGGTGGAGAACAGCTTTACCCAGCCCAATGCGGCAATGAACATCCAGATGCTGGAGTGGGCGCTGGACGTCACCAGCGGATCGCGCGGCGATCTGCTCGAGCTCTACTGCGGCAACGGCAACTTTTCACTGGCGCTGGCGCGCAATTTCCGCCGCGTGCTGGCGACGGAAATCGCCAAGCCTTCGGTGGCAGCGGCGCAGTTCAATATCGAAGCCAACCAGATCGATAACGTGCAGATTATTCGTATGGCGGCAGAGGAGTTTACCCAGGCGATGAACGGCGTGCGCAGCTTTAACCGCCTGCAGGGCATCGATCTGAAAAGCTATGAGTGCGAAACCATTTTTGTCGATCCGCCGCGCAGCGGGCTGGATGAAGAGACAGTGAAGATGGTGCAGGCCTATCCGCGCATCCTTTATATCTCCTGCAACCCCGAGACGCTGTGCGACAACCTGCAAACGCTGGCGCAGACGCATAAGGTTTCACGCCTGGCGCTGTTCGACCAGTTCCCCTATACGCACCATATGGAGTGCGGCGTGTGGCTGACGCGTAAAGAGGGATAAAAAGGTCTTGTCTGTAGCGCGGTCGCAGCGTCGCTCAAGGCATCGCTGCCCGCCCGCCTGTTTACGCACCTCATCCTTGAGGCGCGCCGATAAAGGGGCCAGCGCTCTGCGCCGTTCAGAAACGCTCCCTGCGTTTTTGTCCACGGCGCGGGCCGCTTTGCGCTTTGTGCCACGCCACCCGCGTTTTAACTTACCCAGCCGTCTGAGGGAAACGTCAAACTCCAGGTTCGCCCTTAATCGTTGTTCTTACGACGCTTAATCTTCACGCCAATCCAGAACACCAGCGCCACCATCAGCAGCGTCGGAATAAAGTTAGAGCCGATATCGGGATACTCGGCGCGCACCAGCGCGCTATATACCAGAATGCCCAGCAGGAAAAACGCCGCCGCCAGACCCGGCATGCCATCCGGCATATTGCGATTCAGATAACGCTGATGCAGGCTCCAGACCGCAAGCCCCAGCGCGATAATCGGGAAGATAGAAAAAGGTACAAAGGCGCTAAACAGCACGGAAAATGAGCCGTTAATCGCTAAACCGGTAATAAAAGCCAGCAGCAGCGTGCCTTTATCGCGGGAAGTCGGTTGTGTCATGGCATTATCCTTATCGATTACTCTTCGGGTTTTTCCAGGGTGACCGCCAGGCGTTCCTGCTCGCGGCGATACCAGTAATAAGCGCCTTTGGCGATCATGCGCAGCTGCAGCACCAGGCGATCTTCAAGCTTGCGACGCTGCTCGATATCCACATCCAGCGCTTCCGCGCCCGCGCTAAAGACAATCGTCACCATCGCCTCCGCCTGCGCTTCGGTAAAGCTGCGCGGCATGCGGTTTTCGACTTCAAGGTAGTCAGCCAGCTCGGCGATGAAATGCTGGATTTCACGCGCCACGGCGGCGCGAAACGCGGCAGACGTGCCGGAACGCTCGCGCAACAGCAGCCGAAACGCGTTGGGATTGTTGCCGATAAACTCCATAAATGTGGAGACCGACGTTTTGATAATGCTGCCGCCCTTCGCGATGCGCTGACGCGCCTGACGCATCAGCTGGCGCAGCATCAGGCCGCTCTCATCGACCATCGTCAAACCAAGCTCATCAACATCTTTAAAATGACGATAAAAAGAGGTGGGCGCGATACCCGCTTCCCTGGCAACCTCACGCAAACTTAAACTGGCGAAGCTGCGCTCGGCGCTGAGCTGGCTGAATGCCGCTTCGATCAGCGTACGTCTTGTACGTTCTTTTTGTTGCGCTCTGACGCCCATTCTCTCTGCCTTGTGACGAGTTAAGAGGGCACTATAACAAAATATTCAGCGTACATAGGTCAAAGTTTGTGACCGCCTGTGAACCTCACGCTTTGTCAATCCGTGGGGAATTTCACTGTTAGAATTCAGATGTGCGCGGCGAGATGTTAGAATCTCGTTGTAAAAATGTATAGAAAATAGGACGTACTGGTATGCAAAAGTCTTACGATTACGATGCCATCGTGATTGGCTCCGGTCCTGGAGGTGAAGGTGCAGCCATGGGCCTGGTGAAGCAGGGAGCGCGCATCGCAGTGATCGAACGCTACCATAACATCGGCGGCGGTTGTACTCACTGGGGCACCATTCCCTCCAAAGCGCTTCGCCATGCAGTCAGTCGCATTATTGAATTCAACCAAAACCCGCTTTACAGCGATCACACTCGCCTGCTGCGCTCCTCGTTCGCCGATATCCTTAACCACACGGAGAACGTCATCAGCCAGCAGACCGCCATGCGTCAGGGCTTTTACGAGCGCAACCGCTGCGAGCTGTTTCAGGGCAACGCCCACTTTATCGATGCCAACACTATTGAAGTCGAACATTACGACGGCACGCGCGAGCGCCTGACGGCGGAAAAATTTGTCATCGCCTGCGGCTCTCGCCCTTACCATCCGGCGGACGTCGATTTTACCCACCCGCGCATCTACGATTCCGACTCCATTCTTAATCTGCATCACGAGCCGGGCCACGTCATTATCTATGGCGCAGGCGTTATCGGCTGCGAGTATGCGTCGATTTTCCGCGGGCTGAACGTCAAGGTCGATCTGATTAACACCCGCGACCGTCTGCTGGCGTTCCTCGATCAGGAGATGTCCGATTCGCTCTCCTATCACTTCTGGAACAGCGGCGTCGTTATTCGCCACAACGAAGAGTTTGAGAAAATCGAAGGCGTTGAAGATGGCGTGATTATGCACCTGAAGTCGGGCAAAAAGGTGAAAGCCGACTGCCTGCTCTATGCAAACGGCCGAACCGGCAACACCGATTCGCTGGCGCTGGAAAACGTCGGGCTGGAGGCGGACGGACGCGGCTTGCTGAAGGTAAACAGCATGTATCAGACCGCGCAGCCGCACATCTATGCGGTGGGCGACGTTATCGGCTATCCGAGCCTGGCCTCAGCCGCCTACGATCAGGGCCGCATCGCCGCGCAGGCAATTATCAAAGGCGAAGCCAGCGCGCACCTGGTGGAAGATATCCCGACCGGTATCTATACCATTCCGGAAATCAGCTCGGTGGGCAAAACCGAACAGCAGCTGACGGCGATGAAGGTGCCTTATGAAGTGGGCCGCGCGCAGTTTAAGCATCTGGCGCGCGCGCAGATTGTCGGCATGAACGTGGGCAGTCTAAAGATCCTGTTCCACCGCGACACCAAAGAGATCCTGGGCATTCACTGCTTTGGCGAGCGTGCGGCGGAGATCATTCATATCGGCCAGGCGATTATGGAGCAGAAAAACGGCGGTAATACCATCGAGTACTTTGTTAATACCACCTTTAACTACCCCACCATGGCCGAGGCCTATCGCGTGGCCGCGCTAAACGGCTTAAACCGCCTGTTTTAACGTGGTGTCGAGATAGCCCTGCATGTGCGTGCGAATCGCTTCTGCCAGCTGCTCATAGCGGCTGCGCAGAGGCGAACCGGGTCGATAGACCAGCGCGATGGTGCGCTGCGGCACAGGCTTATAGCACGGCAAATAGCATACGCCGTCGCGCACGCGCTCCTGCGGCACAGCCAGCGCGGGCAGCAGCGTGATGCCGCTTCCAGCCGCGACCATATTGCGCAGCGTCTCCAGACTGGTGGCGCGAAAATGCGTATCTTCATCCGCACCCGCCTCAAAGCAGAAGCCCATCGCCTGATCGCGCAGGCAGTGGCCGTCTTCCAGCATCAACAGCTTTTCGCCCGCCAGATCGGACATCGGCACGCGATCGCGGTCGCGCCACGGGTGATCCTGATAAACCGCCAGCTTCATCGGCTCGTCGAACAGCGGCACCTCAATAAAGGCTTCACTCTCTTTCACCAGCGCCAGGATGGCACAGTCGAGCTTGCCGCTGTCGAGCTGCGCCAGCAGCTGCTGCGTCTGCGCCTCGTGCAGATACATTTCCAGCTTGGGAAAAGTGCGATGTAGCATAGGAATGATTTGCGGCAGCAGGTAGGGGCCGGTAGTGGGGATAAGCCCGATATGCAGCGGTCCGGACATGGCTTCGCCCTGCTGGCTCGCCATCTCTTTTAATACTTTAACTTCCCGCAGCACGGTGCGCGCCTGATCGACCAGCAGCATGCCCGCCTGGGTGAACAACACTTTACGGCTGGTTCGCTCCAGCAGCATCACGCCCAGCTCATCTTCCAGCTTGCGGATCTGTCCGCTGAGCGTCGGCTGGCTGACGTGGCACGCATCCGCCGCCCGGCGGAAGTGGCGATGCTCGGCAAGCGAAACCAGGTATTCAAGATCGCGAATGTTCATTGTTATCCTCCAGACCACGATAGCCCGTGGCGATAGATAGGATAGCAATGAACGATTAGCCCTATCAAGCAATGATCAGAATAATGCACGCAACAAATTCAGGCGATCTGCTCTCAAGGAGAAAATATGTTTGCAACTCAGGAAGGTAAGCCCGTTCCGCAGGTCGTATTTCATACCCGACAGGGCGATCGTTGGGTAGACGTTACTACCGATGAGCTGTTCAAAGACAAGACGGTTATCGTCTTTTCGCTGCCGGGCGCCTTTACGCCCACCTGTTCATCGAGCCATCTGCCGCGCTACAACGAACTTTACAACGTCTTTGCCCAGCATGGCGTTGACAGCATTCTCTGCGTGTCGGTTAACGACACCTTTGTAATGAACGCCTGGAAAGCGGAGCAGCGCGCAGAAAATATTACCTTTATTCCAGACGGCAACGGCGAGTTTACGCGCGGAATGGAGATGCTGGTTGAGAAAGGGGACCTCGGTTTCGGCGCGCGCTCGTGGCGTTATTCGATGCTGGTGCGCAACGGCGTAATCGAGAAGATGTTTGTTGAGCCAGACAAGCCTGGCGATCCCTTTGAGGTTTCCGACGCCGATACCCTGCTGCGCTATCTGGCGCCAGAATTCAAAGTGCAGGAGTCGGTCTCGCTCTTTACCAAACCTGGCTGCCCGTTCTGCACCAAAGCGAAACAGATGCTGATCGACAACAATATGCCGTTTGAAGAGATTGTGCTGGGTCAGGATGCCACCACCGTTAGCCTGCGCGCCGTATCGGGCCGCGCCACGGTGCCGCAGGTCTTTATCGGCGGTCGTCATATCGGTGGCAGCGACGATCTGGAGCAGTACCTGCTGTCAGCGTAAAAGAATCACTGTGTCAGCCGGAGCGCTGGCCCTCTGATGATGTGCCTATAAAAATAGTAATTAAATTCCGAAGCTAGAGGTTAGCGGGCAATTATTGCCCGCTTTTTTTTGCCTGCCGATCAGCCGAGACGCTTTTTCGCCTCGGCGATGGCGGATGCCACCTGCTGCGGAGCGACGCCGCCTTTCGCATTACGTTTTTCCAGGCAGGACTGCAGCGCCAGAACAGGGTAAACGTCCTCTTCAATCGCCGCGCTGAACTGCTTTAGCTGCGCCAGCGACAGCGCTTCCAGCGCCACGCCCTGCCCGATCGCTTCCACGACCGCTTCCCCAACGATGTGGTGCGCTTCGCGGAACGGCACTCCCTTCGCCACCAGATAGTCGGCCAGCTCAGTCGAGTTAGCGTAGCCCTGCTCCGCCGCTTCCTGGCAGCGCGGACGTTTTACCTGAATGCCATCCAGCACCAGCGCCGACATATGCAGACAGTCCAGCCAGGTGTCGAGCGCGTCGAACAATCCCTCTTTGTCTTCCTGCATATCTTTGTTGTAGGCGAGCGGCAGGCCTTTCAGCGTCATCATCATGCCGGTCAGCGCGCCCTGCACGCGGCCACACTTACCGCGGATCAGCTCCAGCGCGTCCGGATTTTTCTTCTGCGGCATCAGCGATGAGCCGGAGGTCACCTTATCAGACAGCTCGACAAAACCCGCCTCGCCAGTGTTGAAAAAGATTAAATCTTCGGCGAAGCGCGACAGATGTACCATGCCGATAGAGGCATCGGCCAGCAGCTCCAGCACGTGATCGCGATCGGAGACGGTATCCAGGCTGTTGCGGGTCGCGGAGGCGAAGCCCAGCCAGCCGGCCAGCTGTTCGCGGTCAATCTCATAGGCGGTGCCCGCCAGCGCGCCGCAGCCGAGCGGGCTGACGTCGAGACGCTTCAGCGTATCCTGCAGACGGCTTTCGTCGCGCGCCAGCATTTCAACATAGGCGAGACACCAGTGAGCGAAGGTCACCGGCTGGGCGCGCTGCAGGTGGGTATAGCCCGGCATTACCGCATCCTGGTTGGCTTCGGCGGTCGCCGTCAGCGCCTGCTGCAGCTCGCGCGTCGCACCCAGCAGCGCCTCGACCTGCATTTTGCACCAGAGCTTCAGATCGGTGGCGACCTGATCGTTACGGCTGCGGCCGGTATGCAGCTTCTTGCCCAGCGCGCCGACTTTCTCAATCAGCTGGCCTTCAACCCAGCTGTGGATATCTTCGGCATCGCTTTGCAGGATCTGTTCTGGATCCGCCTGCACCTCAGCCAGCAGCGCATTCAGTGCATGCTCCAGCTGCTGCTGCTCATCATTGCTCAGCACGTTAACCGTCACCAGCGCTTTGGACCAGGCGATGGAGCCGACAATATCCTGCTCCGCCAGACGATAGTCAAAGCGCAGCGAATCGTTGAACTGTTTGAAACGTTGGTCTGCTGCCTGGGTAAAACGTCCGCCCCAAAGTGCCATGTGAAACTCCTTCAATCCTTAAACCAGAGGCGGCCCGAAGCCGCCTCTGCGAAATCTGGTTGGGCGAGGCACACGCCTCGCCGGTTATTACTTCTTCTGCTCGTTCAGGGCGCGAATGCGCGAAGAGAGCGAGAACAGACGGATAAAGCCGCCTGCGTGACGGTGATCGTAAACCTCGTCTTCGCCGAAGGTGGCGAACTCTTCCGAGTAGAGGCTGTTAGAGGAGCGTTTCTGGATCGCCGTCGCCTGACCTTTATAGAGCTGCAGCACGACTTCGCCATTTACCTCTTCGGCCAGCGACTCGGCAGCGGCCTGGATTGACTTACGCAGCGGCGCAAACCAGCGGCCGTCGTAAACTACGTAAGACATCTCATGGCCCAGCTGCTCGCGCCATTTGAAGCTGTCGCGATCCAGTACCAGCTGCTCAACCGCGCGCAGCGCGTTGACCATAATGGTGCCGCCAGGGGTTTCGTAGCAGCCGCGCGACTTGATGCCGACCAGACGGTTTTCCACGATGTCGATACGGCCTACGCCATGCTTTGCGCCGATGGCGTTCAGCACTTCCAGACACTGGAACGGGCTCAGCCTTTCGCCGTTCACCGCGACAACGCGGCCTTTTTCCACGGTGACGGTGACGTTTTCCGGCTGATCGGGCGCTTCCAGCGGATCCACGGTCCACACCCAGCAATCTTTATTCGGCGCATTGGACGGGCTTTCCAGCACCCCGCCTTCGGTCGAGATATGCCAGGCGTTCTCGTCACGGCTATAGATTTTTTCCAGCGACGCGGTAGTCGGGATATTGCGCTCTTTCAGGTAGTCCAGCAGCGCTTCACGGGAACGCAGGTTCCATTCACGCCACGGCGCCACCACTTTCAGCTGCGGCGCCAGCGCGGTGTAGGTGGTTTCGAAACGCACCTGATCGTTACCTTTGCCGGTCGCACCGTGGCACAGCGCATCCGCGCCGACTTTCAGCGCCAGCTCAACCTGCGCCTTTGCGATAATCGGACGCGCCATTGAGGTGCCGAGCAGATAGGTGCCTTCATACAGCGCACCGGTCTGCAGCACCGGATAAACGTAATCGCTGATAAACTCTTCACGCAAATCGACTACGTGGCACTCAGAGGCGCCGGACTGCAGCGCTTTCTTCTCCACGCCTTCCAGATCGCTACGCTCCTGGCCGATATCCGCCACAAATGCCACGACTTCGCAGCCGCCGTAGTTCTCTTTCAGCCATGGAATAATGGCGGAGGTATCCAGACCGCCGGAATAGGCCAGTACGATTTTCTTGATATTTTGCGTGCTCATGTCGTCATCCTAAATCTAAGTCGTTAAGCGAGGATCCGGGTGCCGATCGACACGCCGTTAAACAGGTCAGGCAGTTGCTCTGCGTGGCGCCAGCTGGCGATATCCACCGGGCGGCCCAGCGTGCGCGCCGCGTCGAGCGCCGCGTTCACTTTTACAATCATGCCATCGGTAATGATGCCTTGTGCAATAAGCTGCTCGGCTTTGGCGGCGGTCATCTCTTCGATGCGCTGGCCTTTGCCGTCGAGAATGCCGCTCACGTCGGAGAGCAGCACCAGATCGGCGCCCAGCGTGGCCGCCAGCGCGGTCGCCGCCTGGTCGGCGTTGACGTTCATCAGCTCGCCCGCGTCGGTGATGCCGATAGAGCTGACAATCGGCATATAGCCTGCGGCCAGCAGGGTGTTAATCAGCGCCGGATCGCCCGGCTCGGCGTGGCCGACGTGTCCCAGCTCTTCATCGAACTGCGCCACCTTCACCAGGTCGGCGTCGCCCAGGCTCAGCCCGACCGCCTTAATGCCGTGCTTTTTCGCCCAGGCGAGCAGGGTTTTATTGGCGGTGCCCGCCAGCGCGCCGGTAATAATGTCGATCTGATCGGCTGGCGTAACGCGAAGGCCGTTCTTCTTCTTCACCGGCAGCGACAGCTTTTTCATCAGCTCGTCGACCACGCAGCCGCCGCCGTGAACGATCAGCAGCGGACGCTGATGGGCGCTGCGATAAGCCAGCAGCGCGTCGAACAGGCGCGCCAGCGCCTCTTCGCTGTCGAGCAGCACGCCGCCCAGTTTGATAATTAATGGAGTTGTCATGTGCATCCTTGTCCGTTAAATCAGCGACTGCGTTTCAGGGAAGCCGAAGCGAATATTCAAACACTGCACCGCCTGCGACGCAGCGCCTTTCAGCAGGTTATCCTCCGCCGCGACGACGATCAGATGCTCGTCCTGCACCGCGAAGCCGATGTCGCAGAATGGCTGGCCGATAACCGCTTTCAGCGCCGGCACGCCCTGCTCATAGACGCGCACCAGCGGCTTGTCGTGATAGGCGCTGTGGAACGCCGCCGCTACGTCGTCGTGCGTGACGCCCGCCTTCAGACGGCAGGTGATGGTCGCCAGAATACCGCGCGGGAAGTTGCCGAGGTGCGGCGTAAAAATCACCGGCGCGCCGAGATGGGCAACAATTTCTGGATGATGGCGATGATTGAACAGGCCGTACGGCTGCAGGCTCACTTCGCAGAAGCTGGTAGTGACGCTGGCTTTACGGCCGGCACCGCTTACGCCGCTGGTGGCGTTGATCACCGGCCACTGATCGGCGTTAAGCAGATCGCCCTCGATCAGCGGCTTCAGCGCCAGCTGCGCCGCGGTGGGATAGCAGCCCGGCACCGCCACCAGCTGCGCCTCTTTGACTTGCGCGTGGTTCCACTCCGCCAGGCCGTAGACCGCTTTGTCGAGCCAGTCGGCGTGCTGATGGGTGAAGCCGTAATAGCGCTGATAAAAGTCGCCGTCGTTGACGCGGAAGGCACCGGAGAGATCGAACACCACGCAGCCGGCCTTCAGGAACTCAGGTGCCAGATCGTGACTGACTTCATGCGCGGTCGCCAGGAATACCACATCCACCTTGTCCGCCCACTCGGCCGCGCTGCTCAACGGCTGCAGCGGCAGATCCACCACGCCTTTCAGCTGCGGATGCAGATCGGACAGACGCTTCCCGGCATCCGGGCTTTGCGCTGAAACCGCCAAAGCGGTTATGTTCATATGTGGATGGCGATTGAGGAAGGTGGCGAGCTCTACGCCAGCGTAACCACTGGCACCAACGATCAGCGTATTCAACATCAGGCTGTATACCTTTTTACAGTCACACGTTCCGGGTCGCGGCCTTGCCCCGTTGCCCACGATGCCGTTTGCGAAGGATTTCTGCTTCCCAGCCAACCGGCGTTAATGTATTTTTATTCACTATTAATGCATGAATATTGATACATCCTAACTCAAGGACCGTCAACAGTGAAGACAAAATTACCGCCTTTTATCGAACTCTACCGCCAGCTGATTGCCACACCGAGCATCAGCGCAACCGACGCCGCGCTCGATCAGAGCAATGAAACTTTAATCAATTTGCTGGCAGGCTGGTTCCGCGATCTCGGCTTTAACGTAGAGGTACAGCCGGTGCCGGGCACGCGCCATAAATTTAACCTGCTGGCGCGCAGCGGCAGCGGCGCAGGCGGTCTGCTGCTGGCGGGCCATACCGATACCGTGCCGTTCGACGACGGGCGCTGGACGCGCGATCCCTTTACCCTGACGGAGCACGACAACAAGCTCTACGGCCTGGGCACCGCCGATATGAAAGGCTTCTTCGCCTTTATCCTCGACACGCTGCGCGACGTCGACGTCAGCAAACTCAGCAAGCCGCTCTATATTCTCGCCACCGCTGATGAAGAGACCACCATGGCAGGCGCAAAGTACTTCTCTGAAACGGCGAGCATTCGCCCAGACTGCGCCATTATTGGCGAGCCGACCTCGCTGAAGCCGGTGCGCGCGCACAAAGGCCATCTCTCGCACGTTATTCGCGTGCAGGGCCAGTCTGGCCACTCCAGCGATCCGGCGCGCGGCGTCAACGCTATCGAACTGATGCACGACGCCATCGGTCATCTGATGCAGCTGCGCAATACCCTGAAAGAGCGCTATCACCACGACGGCTTCGCCATTCCCTATCCGACCATGAACTTCGGCCATATCCACGGCGGCGACGCGGCGAACCGCATCTGCGCCTGCTGCGAGCTGCACATGGATATTCGTCCGCTGCCGGGCCTGTCGCTAAACGACCTGGAAGGGCTGCTGAACGAGTCGCTGGCGCCGGTCAGCGCGCGCTGGCCGGGACGGCTTACGGTCGGCGAGCTGCATCCGCCGATTCCGGGCTACGAATGCCCGGCCAGTCACGAACTGGTCGCCGTGGTGGAAAAACTGCTCGGCACGCAGACCGAAGTGGTGAACTACTGCACCGAAGCGCCGTTTATTCAGGAGCTGTGCCCGACGCTGGTACTGGGGCCGGGATCGATCAACCAGGCGCATCAGCCAGATGAATTTATCGATACCGCATTTATTAAGCCGACTCGCGCCCTGATCGCGCAGGTTGTGCAGCACTTTTGCCACTGATACGCAATAAACAGGGCAATCTACTGTTAAGAAAGTAAATTTCCTGTTCAATACGCGGGATTTGTTGATAAGAATAACTTATCCCGCTCCTCTCTATTTAAAATCTTTGAATTTCCAGCAGTTAGCCGCATGTTACCGGGCGCTTATGCGCATTGACGTCGCCAGGTTTACGTGGCTAGATAAAAGACGATGTTATGCCCGGTGGGTGATTACTCATGCAGTTTCGGCCTGGCCGCGAACGCTGGGTGTAGAAGTTTACAAAGACGATAAGGGTGTCAGGGTCACATGAACGAACAATATTCCGCAATGCGAAGTAATGTCAGTATGCTCGGCAAACTGCTCGGGGATACGATCAAGGATGCACTAGGAGAGAACATCCTCGACCGGGTGGAGACCATCCGCAAACTCTCAAAGTCATCCCGTGCGGGAAATGACACTCATCGCAAGGAACTGCTTAACACGCTGCAAAATCTGTCGAACGACGAGCTGCTGCCGGTGGCACGCGCTTTTAGCCAGTTTCTTAACCTGACCAACGTCGCCGAACAGTATCAGACCATTTCACGCAGCGGCGACGGCGCGAACCATCCCGAACTGTTGAAAACCACCTTTGATCGTCTTAAACAACAGCCCGACGTCAGCGAAAGCGCGATCCGTGCAGCGATTGAATCGCTGTCGCTGGAGCTGGTGCTGACGGCGCATCCCACCGAGATCACCCGCCGCACCCTGATCCACAAGCTGGTCGAGGTGAACAGCTGCCTGAAGCAGCTCGATCACAGCGACATCTCTGACTATGAGCGCAACCAGATTATGCGCCGCCTGCGACAGCTGGTGGCGCAGGCGTGGCACACCGATGAGATCCGCAAATATCGGCCGACGCCGATCGACGAAGCCAAATGGGGCTTCGCCGTGGTGGAGAATAGCCTGTGGGAAGGCGTACCCGCCTTTCTGCGCGAGCTGAACGAACAGGTCGAAGAGGCGTTCGGCGTGAAGCTGCCGGTAGATTTCGTGCCGGTGAAATTTACCTCCTGGATGGGCGGCGACCGTGACGGCAACCCCAACGTCACCGCCACGGTGACGCGTCACGCCATGCAGCTCAGCCGCTGGAAAGCCGCCGACCTCTTTCTGCGCGATATCGGCGTGCTGATCTCCGAGCTCTCGATGTCTGAATGCAGCGACGAGGTGCGCGAGCTGTGCGGCGACCCGGAGGCGATTGAGCCTTACCGCGTGATTCTGAAGCGCATGCGCAGCCAGCTGCTCGCCACCCAGTCCTGGCTTGAGCGCCGCCTGAAGGGCGAGCATCTGCCGCGTCCTGCCGATCTGCTGGTCTCCAACGATCAGCTCTGGACGCCGCTTTACGCTATCTATCAGTCGCTGCAGCAGTGCGACATGGGCATTATCGCCAACGGTCAGCTGCTGGATACGCTGCGCCGCGTGAAATGCTTCGGCGTGCCGCTGGTGCGCATCGATCTGCGTCAGGAGAGCACGCGCCATACCGAAGCGATCGCTGAAGTGACCCGCTATCTCGGCCTCGGCGACTATGAAAGCTGGTCGGAAGCGGATAAGCAGGCCTTCCTGGTACGCGAGCTTAACTCCAAACGTCCGCTGCTGCCGCGCCACTGGGCACCGAGCGACGAGACGCGCGAAGTGCTGGAAACCTGCCGCGTCGCCGCCGAAGCGCCGCAAGGCTCGATCGCCGCCTACGTTATCTCGATGGCGAAGACGCCGTCCGACGTGCTGGCGGTGCATCTGCTGCTGAAAGAGGCGGGCATTACCTTCGCCATGCCGGTCGCGCCGCTGTTTGAGACCCTCGACGACCTCAACAACGCCAATGACGTTATGAGCCAGCTGCTGAATATCGACTGGTATCGCGGCTTTATTCAGGGCAAACAGATGGTAATGATCGGCTACTCCGACTCGGCGAAAGATGCCGGGGTGATGGCCGCCAGCTGGGCGCAGTATCAGGCGCAGGACGCGCTGATCAAAACCTGCGAGAAAGCCGGCATCGCGCTGACGCTGTTCCACGGCCGCGGCGGCAGCATCGGCCGCGGCGGCGCGCCTGCGCACGCGGCGCTGCTGTCACAGCCGCCGGGCAGCCTGAAAGGCGGCCTGCGCGTAACCGAACAGGGCGAGATGATCCGCTTTAAGTATGGTTTGCCGGAAGTCACCATCGCCAGCCTGTCGCTCTACACCGGCGCGATTCTGGAAGCGAACCTGCTGCCGCCGCCGGAGCCGAAGAAAGAGTGGCACACCATTATGGATCAGCTCTCACAGCACTCCTGCGCCATGTATCGCGGCTACGTGCGCGAAAACCCGGACTTCGTGCCCTACTTCCGCTCCGCCACGCCGGAACAGGAGCTGGGCAAGCTGCCGCTCGGATCGCGTCCGGCGAAGCGTCGCCCGACCGGCGGCGTCGAGTCGCTGCGCGCCATTCCCTGGATCTTCGCCTGGACGCAGAACCGTCTGATGCTGCCCGCCTGGCTCGGCGCGGGCGCAGCGCTGCAAAAGGCGATGGACGAAGGCCATCAGGATCAGCTCGAAGCGATGTGCCGCGACTGGCCGTTCTTCTCCACGCGGTTAGGCATGCTGGAGATGGTGTTCGCCAAAGCTGACCTGTGGCTGGCGGAATATTACGATCAGCGTCTGGTGGACAAAACGCTGTGGCCGCTGGGTAAACAGCTGCGCGACCAGCTTGACGCCGACATTAAAGCGGTGCTGACCATCGCCAACGACGCGCATCTGATGGCGGATCAGCCCTGGATAGCCGAGTCGATCGCGCTGCGTAACGTCTACACCGATCCGCTCAACGTGCTGCAGGCGGAGCTGCTGCAGCGTTCGCGCGATCAGGAAGCGCGCGGCGAAGAGGTCGATCCGCGCGTCGAGCAGGCGCTGATGGTGACCATCGCGGGCGTCGCCGCGGGTATGCGCAACACCGGTTAACCCTCTTGACTACTCCGGGCAGGCCTCTGCCCGGAAACCTCTGAGCCGCAGCGCCTTTCCCGCTTGCCGGCGTTGTGCCTGAGCGCTACTTTGCTCTATTCTTTAGGACCATTCCTCAGTTATCCACATTCTCATTTACAGGAGTTGCCCTTATGGCATCAGGAATTTCTCGCATCTGGATGCGTACCGGCATGTTGCTCGGCGCCGCGTTGCTGGTGCTTAACCTCACCGCGTGCGGCGACAAAGAGGGCGATCAGCGCAAGGCCTTTATCGACTTTCTGCAAAACACCGTTATGCGCAGCGGCGAACATCTGCCAAGCCTGAGCGAAAGCCAGAAGCAGAATTTTGGCAAGTACGCGGGCGATTACGCCATTCTTTACGGCTTTTCCCAGCAGGTGAATAAGGCGATTGATCAGGGCATGCGTCCGGTGGTTGATGAGCTGTCGGCGATCCACGTACCGCAGGACTATCTGACGCGCCGCGACGCGCTGCGTCAGGCGAACGGCGCGCTGGTGATTGTCACGCAGCAGCTGGAGAGCGCCAAAATGCAGGCGGACAGCAGCAAGGCCTCGCTTAAGCAGGAAGAGGATCTGAAGAAGGTCTACGACGCCGCTTACGATAAAGTGGTTACGCAGCCAGCTAACCAGTTGGTGCCGCTGCTGCCGAAGCTGCAGGCGCTGAGCCAGGGCGCGGCGCAGGCGGGCGACTTTCTGCAGCAGCAGGGGCCGCGCGTGAGCTTTAACAATAGCGCCGTTCAGTTCCCGACGCCCGATCAGGTCACGCAGTATAACGCGCTGATGAGCACCATCTCCGCCAACGCGCAGGCGTTGACTCAGGCGCAGACCGCCGTGCAGAACGGCCTGCAGTAAAGCCTCCTCCGGGACAAGTTTGCCGCTTGTCCCGGCCTCCCCGCATTACCGCTTTTCACTTTATTGTCCGCCCGACAAACGCGCCGCCAGTAGTGTGATCTGGCGCATTTTCAATCAAAAATAGTTTGTGAACTTCGTCACATATATGAAACAAACCGAGATGATCTAAATGTGATTTTAGTCACATATATCCCGGTTTTGTGGCGAAAAAATCGTCTCTGCCGGTTTTTTAAGCCGATGTTATGTGATCTAAATCACCAAAAAAGCCCCTGCCACCACTGTAGTTAAGTGATCTTGATCACACTTAGGCCGCCCGCTACGCAGCGTCATATTCGCGTGTTAGAGTCCGCCTGCATACAGTAATAGCGACGGCTCGACGCCGTGCTGGCTTAACAAAAACAAACGCGCTCTCTTATTGCAGCGCGTCTCGATAAGGGGTGGCTTTATGTCCTCATCAGTCAAGGTCAAGGTTCAAAGCTTTGGTCGCTTTCTGAGTAATATGGTGATGCCTAACATCGGGGCGTTTATCGCCTGGGGTATCATTACCGCGCTGTTTATCCCGACCGGGTGGATCCCTAACGCGACGCTGGCGAAGCTGGTCGGTCCGATGATCACCTACCTGCTGCCGCTGCTGATCGGTTTCACCGGTGGCCGTCTGGTTGGCGGCGATCGCGGCGGCGTAGTTGGCGCTATTACCACTATGGGCGTGATCGTCGGCGCCGATATGCCGATGTTCCTCGGCGCCATGATTGCCGGTCCGCTGGGCGGCTGGGCGATCAAATCCTTCGACCGCGCCGTTGACGGTAAAATCAAAAGCGGCTTCGAAATGCTGGTCAACAACTTCTCTGCCGGCATTATTGGCATGTTGCTGGCGCTGCTGGCGTTTCTCGCCATCGGGCCGCTGGTAGAGGGGCTGTCCCATATTCTCGCCGCAGGCGTCAACCTGATGGTGCAGAACAACCTGCTGCCGCTGACCTCCATCTTTGTTGAACCGGCGAAAATACTGTTCCTTAATAACGCCATCAACCACGGCATCTTCTCACCGTTGGGCATCCAGCAGGCAAGCGAAGCGGGCAAATCGATCTTCTTCCTGATTGAGGCGAACCCTGGTCCGGGTATGGGCGTACTGGTCGCCTATATGATGTTTGGCCGCGGCAGCGCCAGGCAGTCTGCGGGCGGCGCGGCGATCATCCACTTCCTCGGCGGCATCCACGAAATCTACTTCCCGTACGTGCTGATGGCACCGCGTCTGCTGCTGGCAGTGATTCTGGGCGGCATGACCGGCGTCTTCACCCTGACGCTGCTTAATGGTGGTCTGGTCTCTCCCGCCTCGCCGGGCTCTATCCTGGCGGTGCTGGCGATGACGCCGAAAGGCGCCTACTTCGCCAATATCGCGGCGATCGTGGCGGCTTTTGCGGTCTCCTTCGTGGTCTCTTCCATCCTGCTGAAAACCAGCAAAGCCAAAGAAGAGGACGATATCGAAGCGGCGACCAAACGCATGCATGATATGAAAGCTCAGTCGAAAGGCCAGGCTGTGGCGGGCGCGCCGGTGGTTGCCGACGCCAGCAGCGTTGACGTCAGCCACGTGCGCAAAATCATCGTCGCCTGCGACGCCGGTATGGGTTCAAGCGCGATGGGCGCGGGCGTGCTGCGCAAGAAAGTGCAGGATGCGGGACTCACTAACGTTTCCGTTACCAACAGCGCGATTAACTCGCTGCCGGGCGACGTCGATCTGGTGATCACCCACCGCGACCTCACCGAGCGCGCGATGCGTCAGGCACCGCAGGCGCAGCATATTTCGCTGAATAACTTCCTCGACAGCGCGCTCTACACCAACCTGACCGATCGCCTGGTGGCGGCGAACCGCAGCGAAGCGCACCGCGAAGTGGTACAGACCGCGCTGGCGGACAGCTACGACACCAGCAACCCCCATCTGTTTAAGCTGGGTGCGAACAACGTCTTCCTCGGCCTGAGCGCCAGCAATAAAGAGCAGGCGATCCGCTTCGCCGGCGAACAGCTGGTGAAGGGCGGCTACGTGCAGCCGGAATATGTCGAAGCGATGCTGGCGCGCGAAAAACTCACCCCCACCTATCTGGGTGAGTCCATTGCGGTGCCGCACGGCACGGTGGAAGCGAAAGATCGCGTATTGAAAACCGGCGTGGTGTTCTGTCAGTATCCGCAGGGCGTGCTGTTCGGCGACGATGCGGATGACGTGGCCCGCCTGGTTATCGGTATCGCGGCGCGCAACAACGAGCACATCCAGGTGATCACCAGCCTGACCAACGCGCTGGACGACGAAAGCGTGATTGAGAAGCTGGCGCACACCACCAGCGTGCAGGAAGTGCTGGATCTGCTGTCAGGCAGCCCGGCGGCCGCCTAAACGTCCTGCGTGAATTTCCCTGGGGCGGGTAAGCCCGTCCCGATTTCCGGGGCGGGCGTGCCCGCCCCATCGTCATTTGATATGGGTCAATATTATGAAAGCGTTACATTTTGGAGCAGGTAACATCGGTCGCGGCTTTATTGGCAAGCTGCTGGCGGATGCAGGCATTGAACTGGTGTTTGCCGATGTTAACCAGGTGGTGCTGGATGCACTGAACGCGCGTCATGAATATCCAGTACATGTGGTTGGCGAGCAGGCGAAAGTGGAAATTGTAAAGGGCGTCAGCGCCGTCAACAGCACCAGCGACGACATTATCGCGCTGGTAGCGGAGGTCGATCTGGTGACCACCGCCGTTGGTCCGCAGATCCTGGAGCGCATCGCGGGCAGCGTAGCGAAAGGCCTGGCGAAGCGCCATGACGAAGGTAACGATCGTCCGCTCAATATTATTGCCTGTGAAAACATGGTGCGCGGCACCAGCCAGCTGAAGCAGCACGTGCTGAAAGCGCTGCCGGAGCAGCATCACGCCTGGGTCGAGCAGCACGTCGGCTTCGTCGACTCCGCCGTAGACCGCATCGTGCCGCCATCCGAAGCGGGCAGCAACGATCCGCTGGAGGTGACCGTTGAAACCTTTAGCGAGTGGATTGTCGATAAAACCCAGTTTAAAGGCGAGCTGCCCACCGTTGCAGGCATGGAGCTTACCGACAATCTGATGGCGTTCGTCGAGCGCAAGCTCTTCACCCTGAACACCGGCCATGCGATCACCGCCTATCTCGGCCAGCTTGCCGGGCATCAGACCATTCGCGACGCCATCCTGGATGAGAAAATCCGCGCGGTGGTCAAGGGAGCGATGGAGGAGAGCGGCGCGGTGCTGATCAAGCGTTACGGCTTCGACGCCGACAAGCATGCCGCCTATATCGAGAAAATCCTTGGCCGCTTCGAAAATCCTTACCTGAAAGATGATGTAGAGCGCGTGGGCCGCCAGCCGCTGCGTAAGCTGAGCGCGGGCGATCGCCTGATCAAACCGACGCTGGGCACGCTGGAGTATCAGCTGCCGAACGCCCATCTGGTGCAGGGCATTGCCGCTGCGATGCACTACCGCAGCGCGCAGGACCCGCAGGCGCAGGAGCTGGAAGCGCTGATTAACGAGAAAGGCCCGCAGGCGGCGCTGGCGCAGGTATCCGGTCTGGATGCCGACAGCGATGTTGTCGCGGCGGCGGTCAGCGCGTATAACGCAATGGCCTGACAGGCGCGTGTCAGTCACGCACAAGCGGTACGGGCGCGGCGACGCTGCGCCCGTTGACGGGATAAGAATTCTGCAGGCGACAATGGAAGAGAAGCAAGCTTTTGAAAACCGGGTGCTTGAGCGCCTGAACGCCGGACGTTCGGTGAGAAGCTTTCTGATCGCTGCCGTCGAGCTGTTGGCCGAAGCGGTCAATCTGCTGGTGCTGCAGGTGTTTCGCAAGGATGACTACGCGGTGAAGTATGCGGTTGAGCCGCTGCTGCTGGGCGACGGCCCGCTCGGCGAACTGCCGGTGCGCCTTAAGCTTATCTATGGTTTGGGCGTCATCAGCCGCCATGAGTATGAAGATTGCGAGCTACTGCTGGCGCTGCGCGAAGAGCTGAACCACGATCGCGGCGACTATCGCTTTACCGACGATGAGATCCTCGGCCCCTTTGGCGAGCTGCACTGCGTGGCCGCCTGGCCGCCGAAACCCGATTTTCATCCCGACGATGCCGAGCTGCGCGCCATGCAGCAGCAGCGCTATCTGCAAATGGTGCGCTCGACCATGGTGCTCTCTCTGACCGAGCTGATCTCGCGCATTAGCCTGAAACAGGCGTTCAAACGTCCCGGCGCCTGAGCTTCAGGCGCCCTCCTCGCTCGCCGCGCGCGAATTTGCGCCGCTTTTCGTGTATCCTTTGCCTGTTTTCCACAACGAGTTTTCGCCATGAAAGAGCAAGAAAAAGCCGAGATTAAACGTCTGAGCGATCAGCTGGACGCCCTGAATCGTAAAGAGCCGCAGCTGCTGGAAGCGGGCGACGCCGAGAAGCTGGGCGCGCTGCTGAAAGAAAAAGAGAAGCTGGTGACCGAGATCGAACGCCTGCGCGACAAGCGCGACGACAAGCTGAGCAAAGAGGCGCAGAAGCTGATGGCGCTGCCGTTCAGCCGTGAGATCACCAAAAAAGAGCAGGCCGATATGGGCACGCTGAAGAAGAGCGTGCGTGGCCTGGTGGTGGTGCATCCCATGACCGCGCTGGGCCGCGAAATGGGCCTGAAAGTGATGACCGGCTTCGCGAAGAAGCCGTTCTGAGTGCGGGATCAGGCGGCCGCCTGATCCTCTCCGCGCTGGCCGACGGCAGCTGACACCTGCTGCGCCAGCGCATCAAGCAGTTCATAACGTCGACGATATTCCGCACGCTTTTTACTGGCGATCTCCTCCAGCGCTTTACGCGGCAGGCTGAGCGGCAGCTGATAGAGCGCGTCTTTACGCGCCTCGCCGCCCAGCGATGTCCAGAACTCGCTATAGCTGGCAAAGAAGTAATCGCTTTTGCTGTGGCGATAGCGCAGGCTGCGGAACACGTGTGTGGTATCGCCTACGGCGATAATCTTCTCCGCCGCACAGCGCTGCGCCAGCATACAGACCACCTCCATAACCAGGCGTTTGGGAAATAGCCCGTGCGCCGCTTTCGTCGCCTCGCGGATCACCTCGTTAGAGATATGTTTACGCGGCCCCTGCAGGCCGCCGATCAGCACAGTGCGCACGCCAGCCTCGAGGATCAGCGAAAAAGAGAGCGAGGCGATAACCTCCTGCTGATAGCGCAGCACCAGCGTAATTTCCCCTTCGCGATCGAAACGGCCCGGGCAGCAAAAAAGCTCGAACGTCTCACCGTTTTTCCCGCTCAGCGTCGCCAGTAAATTATCGCCGGGGCTTTGCAGCAGCTGACGCAGCCGGCCGTTTTGCAACGTGGCGATGAGCTGATAGTGATCAAGGATCGCCTGCGCGCGCGCCGCCACGCTGAACCCGGCGCGCAAATAGGGACGGTGCAGCTTGGCGGGTAATAACCCCTGCACGCTCATTACCTGATGTAAATCGGGCAGGCGCGACAGCTGGTGTAAATAGCGCAGCGTTGTGACGGGAAACGCCAGCGTTCGCAGCGCGAACTTCAGGCGGAATTGTTTACTCAACCACAGTTTATCAGGAATATATTTTCCGCTGATGAGCTGAAAAAACAGCGAAGCAGATGATTCGGCGGCCGGTGTAGATGTAGTTATAATAGACATAATATTACATTCTCTGGTGGAATGTTATTTAGCCTACCTGCGTGAAATTCAACGGAAGGTTAATGTCCTGAAAGGTTAAAAGCCAGCTGCGCGCATGTTTAGCTGCGGTTTAATTACCGCTGTTTTAGCCATAAAAAAACCGGCGAATCACTTCGCCGGTTTTGGCTTTATTAACGGAAGAACTTATTTAGCAGAGGCGAAACGCGCTGCGGCTTCGTCCCAGTTCACCACGTTCCAGAACGCCTTGATGTAGTCAGGGCGTTTGTTCTGATACTTCAGGTAGTAGGCGTGCTCCCAGACGTCCAGGCCCAGGATCGGGTAGCCTGACGCGCCGGAGATCGCTTCGCCCATCAGCGGGTTGTCCTGGTTAGCGGTAGAGACCACGGCCAGTTTGTCGCCTTTTTTCACCAGCCACGCCCAGCCTGAACCAAAGCGGGTAGCGGCGGCTTTCTCAAACTCTTCCTGGAATTTCTCAACGCTGCCGAAATCTTTTTCGATAGCCGCTTTCAGGTCACCCTGCAGCGTGGTACCGGTTTTCAGGCCTTTCCAGAACAGGCTGTGGTTAGCGTGACCGCCGGCGTTGTTGCGCAGCACGGTTTTTTTGTCTGCCGGAACCTGATCCAGTTTGGTAATCAGCTCGTCAACCGGCAGGTCAGCGAATTCGGTCCCTTCCAGCGCGGCGTTAGCGTTGTTAACGTAGGTCTGGTGGTGTTTGGTGTGATGGATTTCCATCGTCTGCTTGTCGAAGTGCGGTTCCAGTGCGTCGTATGCGTAAGGCAGGGATGGCAGTGAATAACTCATGTTCTTCCTCTCCATTTCATATTTGGGCGGCGCCGCCTGATGGCGTGCCGCGTAAGCAGTCGAACCATTATAGTTAAATTCATGATCCGGAAAAGGGTAATCAATGCCCCATTAAAGATAAGGAATTTACAAATCCGTTATAAACAAACTGTTGTTTTTACAGACCGCTGGCGCTAAACGCGCCTTAGCGCAGCCGCTGCGGATGGGTATAGACGGTGGCGCGTCCCGGCTTGCTGAAGCCGACCAGCGTAAGGTTGCAGCGCTCCGCCACCTCGACGGCCAGGCGGGTCGCCGCCGAGACGGCGAACAGGATCTCGACGCCGCACATCGCGGATTTCTGCACCATCTCATAGCTGGCGCGGCTGGAGACCAGCACCGCGCCGTCGCCCCACGCCGCGCGGCTGCGGTAGCCAAGCAGCTTATCCAGCGCGACGTGGCGACCCACATCTTCGCAGCCGCCCGCCAGATCCCCATCCGGACGCAGCCAGGCCGCCGCGTGGGTGCAGCCGGTTTGTTGACCCACCGGCTGAAAACCCTTTAGCTGGCTCAGGCCGCGATCCAGCTGCGCCAGCTCAAAGGTCTGGGTAAAAGGCAGCGGCTGCACCGGCTTGCCGATCTGCTCCAGCTGCTCGACGCCGCATACGCCGCAGCCCGTGCGTCCCGCCAGCGCGCGCCGCTGCTCTTTTAGCGCCATAAAACGTCGGCTGGAAAGTTCGATCTGCACCTCAATGCCGTTACAGCCCGGCACCACGTCGAGACCAAAAATATCGCCCGGCGCGTCGATAATGCCTTCCGACAGGGAAAAGCCGATGGCGAACGCCTCCAGATCTTTCGGCGTGGTCATCATCACCACGTGGGAGATGCCGTTATAGACCAGGGCGACCGGCACTTCATCCGCCAGCCAGTCGGGCTGCGCCACGCTCAGGTCGGCGCGCTGCCATACCGGCATTTCGCTGACGCCGGTCTGAGTTGTTAAATTTTCGCCGGGGATTTGCGGGATAACGTTCAAGGAGTACGACCTGTTGTTAACAAGAGATTAAATTTTGCGCAGCCGCGAGGGCGGCCAGCCGCGCGGTTAAGTTTGCCCTGTTGTCACCGACAGCGCAAAAAAACCGCTATACAAATTATGCGGTGAAAAGATAACCGATGGCGCTACGGCGCGCTTTAGCGAGATAAATGAGAATGATTTTCCGTTGCGCTTAACCTCGCCTTTATTTGAGAAAGGCGCGTTTTCCCGCCCCCTGAAACAGCACGCGCTACGCTGGCCGCTCTTCAAACAAATTTAAACAGATTTTAAAAAAGGCATTACTAAAAGCTAACTTATTGACCTTCATCAAATAAGACGCAGACAGGATTGTTATTTTGCATAGCTTCGCAATGGAGCCAATAAAGAAGAAAGATAAATGCAAATTACCAGACGGAGTTTTTTCAAAATCTGCGCTGGCGGAATGGCGGGCACCAGCGCGGCGCTGCTGGGCTTCGCACCGGAATCCGCGCTGGCCGGTATCAGGGAATATAAGCTCGTACGCGCCAGAGAGACCCGCAATAACTGCACTTACTGTTCCGTCGGCTGCGGCATGCTGATCTACAGCCTTGGCGACGGCGCCAAAAACGCCAGCGCCGCTATCTACCATATCGAAGGCGATCCCGATCATCCGGTCAGCCGCGGCTCGCTCTGCCCGAAAGGCGCGGGCGTGCTCGACTATATTCACAGCGACCAGCGGCTCAAATATCCGGAGTACCGCGCGCCGGGCAGCGACAAGTGGCAGCGCATCAGCTGGCAGGAGGCCTTTGAGCGCATCGCCCGCCTGATGAAGCAGGATCGCGACGCCCACTTCCAGCAAACCAACGCCGCCGGCGTCACGGTCAACCGCTGGCCGACTACCGCTATGTTCTGCTCGTCCGCCGCCAGCAATGAAACCGGGCTGCTCGACCATAAATTTGCCCGCGCGCTCGGCATCGTTGCGCTGGAGAACCAGGCGCGGCTGTGCCACGGCCCCACGGTCGCCGCGCTGGCGCCCAGCTTCGGCCGCGGCGCAATGACCAACAGCTGGAACGACATCAGGAACGCCAACGTGGTGTTGATTATGGGCGGCAATCCGGCGGAAGCGCACCCGGTCGGCTTTAAATGGGTGATCGAGGCGAAGACGCGCAACAACGCGCAGGTTATCGTCGTGGATCCGCGCTTTAACCGTTCGGCGTCGGTAGCCGATCTCTATGCGCCGGTGCGCGCGGGCAGCGACGTGGTGTTCCTGATGGGCGTCATTCACTATCTGCTGCAGCACAACCAGATTCAGCAGCCCTACGTGCGCGCCTTCACCAACGCCGCGCTGATCGTCAGCGAGGGCTATAGCTTTGAAGAGGGGCTGTTCAGCGGCTACGATGCGGAGACGCGCCAGTACGACCGCACCAGCTGGCGCTATGAGCTGGATGAGAACGGCCATGCGCGCCGCGACGACAGCTTTAGCCATCCGCGCTGCGTGCTTAATCTGCTCAAAGCGCACGCCAGCCGCTACACGCCGGAAATGGTGGAGCGTCTGTGCGGCACCCCGCGTGAGACCTTTCTCACTATCTGCCGCCAGCTGGCGAGCACCAGCGCCCCCAACCGCACCGCCACTATCCTCTACGCGCTGGGCTGGACGCACCATACCAACGGCTCGCAGATTATCCGCACCGCGGCGATGATCCAGCTGCTGCTGGGCAATATCGGCATGCCGGGCGGCGGCATTAACGCGCTGCGCGGCCACTCCAACGTTCAGGGCTATACCGATCTCGGCCTGCTGTCGCAAAGTTTACCGGGCTATCTGCCGCTGCCGTCGGAGAAGATGGCGACGCTGGCGGACTATCTGCAAAAAGCGACGCCTGCCGCATCGCTGCCGGGCCAGGTCAACTACTGGCAAAACACCGATAAGTTCTTTATCAGCCTGATGAAGAGCTTTTACGGCGACAGCGCCACGGCGGACAACCAGTGGGGCTACGACTGGCTGCCCAAATGGGACAAGAGCTACGACTGCATGGCGCAGGCGGAGATGATGGAGCAGGGCGAAATAAACGGTGCCCTTGTTCAGGGCTTTAACCTGCTCGCCGCCTTCCCCGACAAGAACAAAGCCTGTCGCGCCCTCTCGCGCCTGAAGTATATGGTGGTGATCGATCCGCTCAGCACCGAAACTGCCAGCTTCTGGCAGCCTCACGGCGAATTCAACGACGTCGATCCCGCGAAGATTGCGACCGAGGTGTTCCGCCTGCCCTCTTCCTGCTTCGCCGAAGAGAACGGCTCGGTCGCCAACTCGTCGCGCTGGCTGCAGTGGCACTGGGCCGCCGCCGAGCCGCCGGGCGAGGCGCTGCACGACGGCAGAATCCTCGGCAATCTCTTTTTGCGCCTGCGCGAACTCTACCGCCAGGAGGGCGGCGTCGCGCCAGAGCCGCTGCTGGCGATGCGCTGGGACTACAGCAACCCCGCCGATCCGTCGCCGGAAGAGGTGGCGCAGGAGAGCAACGGCCGCGCGCTGCAGGACATTTACGACGCCAGCGGCAAGCTGCTGCTGAAAAAAGGCCAGCAGCTTAACTCCTTCGCCGAACTGCGCAACGACGGCAGCACCGCCAGCGCCTGCTGGATCTATGCCGGCAGCTGGACGCCGCAGGGCAACCAGATGGCGCGTCGCGACAACGCCGATCCCTCCGGGCTGGGCGCGGTTTCCGGCTGGGCCTGGGCGTGGCCGGCGAACCGCCGCATTCTCTATAACCGCGCCTCCGCCGACGAACAGGGCAAAGCCTGGGATCCGAATCGTCGCCTGATCGAGTGGGACGGCCAGCGCTGGCAGGGTATCGACGTGCCGGACTATCCGCTGACGCTGGCGCCGCAGCAGCAGGCGGGCCCCTTTATCATGCAGCCGGATGGCCTGGGCCATCTCTTCGCCCTCGACAAAATGGCCGACGGGCCATTCCCCGAGCACTACGAGCCGATGGAGAGCCCGCTGGGCGCCAATCCACTGCATCCGCAGCAGAGCCACAGCCCGGTGGCGCGCCTCTTTGCGCGCGACGCCGCGCTGCTGGGCGAAGTGGCCGACTATCCCTGCGTCGCCACCACCTACTCCATTACCGAGCTGTTCCGCCACTGGACGAAACACGCCCTGCTGAACGCGATCGCGCAGCCGGAGCAGTTTGTGGAGATTGGCGCAGAGCTGGCGGCGGAGAAAGGCATCAAGGCGGGCGACAGCGTCAGGGTCTCTTCCCGCCGCGGCTATATCAAAGCCAAAGCGGTGGTGACGCGGCGCCTGCAGCGCCTGCACATTGACGGCAAGCCGGTCGATACCGTCGGCATTCCCTGCCACTGGGGCTTTGAAGGCGCGACGCGCAAAGGCTTCCTCGCCAACACGCTGACGCCGTCAGTGGGGGATGCCAACTCGCAAACGCCGGAATACAAAGGATTTTTAGTAAAAGTGGAAAAGGCGTAACGGAGAACGAACATGGCTTACCCCACACAGGACATTATTCGTCGCTCCGCGACCAGCTCGCTCACGCCCGCGCCGCAGGCGCGCGATCATCGACAGCAGGTCGCCAAGCTGATCGACGTCACCACCTGTATCGGCTGTAAAGGCTGTCAGGTCGCCTGCTCGGAATGGAACGATATCCGCGCCGAGGTTGGACACAATATCGGCGTGTACGACAACCCGACCGATCTCGACGCCAAAGCCTGGACGGTGATGCGCTTCTCGGAGGTTGAGGAGAATGGCCGGCTGGAATGGCTGATCCGCAAGGATGGCTGTATGCACTGCGCCGATCCCGGCTGTTTAAAAGCCTGCCCGTCGGCGGGCGCTATCGTGCAGTACGCCAATGGCATCGTCGACTTTCAGTCTGAGCACTGCATCGGCTGCGGCTACTGCATCGCCGGATGCCCGTTTAACGTGCCGCGCATCAGCCAGGAGGACAACCGCGCCTATAAGTGCACGCTCTGCGTCGATCGGGTCAGTGTCGGTCAGGAACCCGCCTGCGTCAAAACCTGCCCGACCGGCGCGATCCACTTCGGCAGCAAAGAGGAGATGCAGCAGCTGGCGGCAGAGCGCGTCGCCGATCTCAAATCGCGCGGCTTTGAAAACGCCGGTCTTTACGATCCGGCAGGCGTCGGCGGCACCCATGTGATGTATGTGCTGCACCACGCTAATAAGCCGCAGCTCTACCACGGGCTGCCGGAAAACCCCTGTATCAGCCCAGCCGTGACCTTCTGGAAAGGCGTCTGGAAACCGCTGGCGGCGATAGGCTTCGCCGCCACCTTTGCCGCATCGGTGTTCCACTATGTCGGCGTAGGCCCGAATCGGGTCGATGAGGAGCAGCATAAGGAGGAGGAAGAGTGAAAAAAGGCGAGCGCATCATACGCTACCGCGCGGCGGAGCGTATCAATCACTGGATTGTTGCCATCTGTTTTGTGCTGCTGGCGTTCAGCGGGCTGGGCTTTCTGTTCCCCTCGTTCAACTGGCTGATGAATGTGCTGGGCACGCCGCAGCTGGCGCGTATCCTGCATCCTTTTATCGGCGTAACCATGTTTGCTGCCTTTATGCGGATGTTTTTCCGCTACTGGCATCATAATCTGGTGAACAGGGAGGACCTGCTGTGGGCGCGCAATATTCACAAAATTGCCCTTAATGAAGAGGTCGGCGATACGGGCCGCTATAATTTTGGCCAGAAGTGTGTGTTCTGGGCTGCTATCATCAGCTTAGTGCTGCTGCTGCTTAGCGGCGTGGTAATCTGGCGTCCCTGGTTCGCCGGCGCCTTCAGCATTCCGCTGATCCGCGCGGCGCTGCTGGTGCACTCTCTCTCCGCCGTGGGCCTGATCGTCGTGATTATGGTGCACATCTATGCGGCGCTGTGGGTCAAAGGCACCATTACGGCGATGGTCGAAGGCTGGGTAAGCCCCGCATGGGCGAAAAAGCACCATCCTCGCTGGTATCGCGAGCAGCGTAACCGCTCAATACAACAGGAAAAACGCCTCTGATGAGTATTCGCATCATCCCGCAAGACCAGCTGGAGAAGAGCGAAAAAAACACGGCGGATACCATTCCGCCGTTACTTTTTCCACGGCTGAAGAACCTTTATAGCCGCCGCGCTGCGCGCCTGCGCGATCTGGCGGCTAAAAATCCGCTGGGCGACTATTTGCGTTTCGCCGCCAAGATCGCCCAGGCGCAGGAGATCGTGCTGTATGACCATCCGCTGCACCGGGATCTTCACGATCGCCTGGTGCAGAGCGCCGCCGAGGGCAAGCCGCCGCTCGACATTCACAGCCTGCCGCGCGACGCGCACTGGCAGCGGCTGCTGCATTCGCTGATCGCCGAGCTAAAGCCGGAGATGACCGGTCAGGCGCTGGCGGTGCTGGAAAACCTGGAAAAAACCGCCGCAGGCGAACTGGAAACCCTGGCCAGCGCGCTGCTGGCGGGCGAGTTCGCACTGGTCAGCAGCGACAAAGCGCCCTTTATCTGGGCGGCGCTGTCGGTTTACTGGGCGCAGATGGCGGCGCTGATCCCGGGCAAAGCGCGCGCCGAATATGGCGAGCATCGCCAGTTCTGCCCCGTATGCGCCAGCATGCCGGTGGCGAGCGTGGTGCATCTCGGCACGCAGCAGGGCCTGCGCTATCTGCACTGCAACCTGTGCGAAAGCGAGTGGTATGTGGCGCGCAGCAAGTGCAGCAACTGCGAACAGACGCGCGACCTGCACTACTGGTCGCTGGACAGCGAGCATGCGGCGGTAAAAGCGGAGAGCTGCGGCGACTGCGGCACCTATCTGAAGATGCTTTATCAGGAAAAGGATCCGGCGCTGGAGCCGGTAGCGGACGACCTCGCCTCGCTGGTGCTGGATGCGCGCATGGAGCAGGAAGGTTTTTCACGCAGCAGCCTGAACCCTTTCCTTTTTCCGGATGAGAGCTAACTACACCTTTTAACGGCGGAGGAGTGCGATGAAACTGATCGGCAGCTATACCAGCCCTTTTGTACGGAAGATATCTGTCATGCTGCTGGAGAAAGGCATCGTATTCGAATTTGTTAACGATGCGCCTTACAGCCCCGACAGCCAGGTTTCGCACCACAATCCGCTGGGCAAGGTGCCGACGCTGATTGACGACAGCCAGCAGGCCTGGTTTGACTCCTCAATTATCGCGCAGTATCTGGAGCTGCGCGGCGATGCGCCCGCGCTGCTGCCGGAGGACGCCTGGCTGGCGCTGCATATTCGGCAGACCGAGCGGCTGGCGGACGGGGTCAGCGACTGCGCCAGCGTTATCGTGCGCGAGAAGCTGCGCGCGCCGGAGCAGCAGTCCGCCGAGGTGCTGACGCGTAACCGGGAGAAGATCCTGCGCGGGCTGGATAAGCTGGAAGCCATAGCGGCGGAAGGGCGTTTGCTGAATAACGGCACGCTCAATCTTGCCGATATCGCGGTGGGCTGCACCATCGGCTATATCAACTTTCGCCACGTCGTGCCCAACTGGTGCGTGGATCGCCCGGCGCTGGTGAAGCTGGCGGAGCATCTGTTTCAGCGCGAGAGTTTTGCGCGTACCGCGCCGCCTGCTGCGTAACGGTCGGGATGCTGCGCCCCTTGCCATCTGCCATACTGAGGACTATAGTACCGAGTAAAAATTAAGCAGCGCCAGGAGCGGCGAACAACCAGACGGAGTTGGTTATGTCGATCTTTGTTTTAAAACCCTTTGACCGAAATCTTAAGCGATACAGCATCTCTGAAGAGAAGTTGTTTAGCGCAGCGCGAGAGATAATGGCCGGTCAGTATGAAGCTGACCTTGGCGGCGGCGTATTCAAAAAACGAATCGCGCTGGATGCGGGCAAGAGCGGTGGCGCGCGCAGCGTTATCATTTTCAAATATGGCGGAAACCTCTTTTTTGTGAATGGCTGGAGTAAAAGCGATATTAAAAAGCATGGTGGAAAAGAGATTGCCGCAGACGATCTTGCGGCATACCGAATATTAGCGAAGCAGCTACTCGCCATGTCCAGAACAGAGGTAGATAAGGCGTTAGCCGCCGGTATTATGCGGGAGTTAAAGTGCGATGATTGATCATTTGAAAGACCTGCAGGAAATTGCCCACGACTTTAACCAGATTGGCGTTGTTTCCGATGAAACAGTTGAACATCTCGATGCGCGTCTCAGACTGCGCGAGCTACGCGATAAACTGCCTGCGGTAGAAGAGATGAACGGGCAAGCGATTAAAACGCTGCGGGCCAGATTTAATCTCAGCCAGGCCATGCTGGCTGCTTATATCAATATGTCTGTGGTTACAATTTCAAAGTGGGAGCGTGACGAGAAAAAGCCCAACGGCGCAGCGCTGCTTTTATTAAATGCGATTAACCGTAAAGGACCTGATATTTTAATTTAATCGCGCTTACACAGCATAGCTATAAAAAGGGCGACATAGTGTCGCCCTTTTGCCATCTTAAATTTTAACTATTACTGCAGCAGCGAAATATCCGCAACCTGCAGGAACAGCTCGCGCAGCTTCGCCAGCAGCGTCAGACGGTTGATGCGCACGTCGGTGTCGTCGGCGTTAACCATCACCTTGTCGAAGAAGTTATCGACGGCCTCGCGCAGCTGCGCCAGTTCGATCAGCGCATCCTGGTAGCGGCCCTCTGCGAAGTAGGGCTGCAGCTTATCGCCGAGCGCGGTCACGAAGGTCGCCAGCTGGATCTCTTCATTCTCCTTCAGCAGCGACGCCTGCACGCTGTCGTTCAGCGTTTCGGTCGATTTCGCCAGGATATTAGAGACGCGCTTGTTCGCCGCCGCCAGCGCCGCCGCTTCGTCGAGGGTGCGGAAGTGCGATACCGCCTTCATACGTGCGTCGAAGTCAGCCGGACGGGTCGGACGACGCGCCAGCACCGCCTGCAGCGTATCGACGCTGTGGCCCTCTTCCTGATACCAGCTGCGGAAGCGACCCAGCATAAAGTCGATAACGTCATCGACCACGTTGCCGTTGCTCAGCTTGCTGCCGTACAGGCGCACCGCCTCTTCCGTCAGGGTCTGCAGATCGAGCGGCAGGTTCTTCTCAACGATAATACGCAGCACGCCCAGCGCGGCGCGGCGCAGCGCAAACGGGTCTTTATCGCCTTTCGGATGCTGGCCGATGCCGAAGATGCCCGCAAGGGTATCCATCTTGTCGGCGATTGCCAGCGCGCAGGCCACCGGGTTAGAGGGCAGATCGTCGCCGGCGTAGCGCGGCTGATACTGCTCGTTGAGCGCGACCGCCACATCTTCGGCTTCGCCGTCGTGACGCGCGTAGTGCATGCCCATCACGCCCTGGGTGTCGGTAAACTCAAACACCATATTGGTCATCAGGTCGCACTTGGAGAGCAGGCCGGCGCGCGTCGCGTGATTAACGTCGGCACCGATCTGCGCGGCAATCCAGCCCGCCAGCGCCTGAATGCGATCGGTTTTGTCGCGCAGCGTGCCAAGCTCTTTCTGGAACAGCACGGTTTCAAGGCGCGGCAGGTGATCTTCCAGACGCTTTTTGCGGTCGGTGTTAAAGAAGAATTCGGCATCCGCCAGACGCGGGCGCACCACCTTCTCATTACCGGCGATAATCTGCTGCGGATCGCTCGATTCGATATTGGTGACAAAAATAAAGTTCGGCAGCAGCTTGCCCGCGTCGTCATAGACCGGGAAATATTTCTGATCGCCCTTCATGGTGTAGACCAGCGCTTCCGCCGGCACCTTGAGGAACTTCTCTTCGAAGGTCGCGGTCAGCACCACCGGCCACTCCACCAGCGAGGTTACCTCTTCCAGCAGGCTGTCACTCAGGTCGGCATTGCCGCCCAGCTGGCGCGCAGCGGCTTCGGCATCAGCTTTGATCTGCGCCTTACGCACCGCGTAGTCGGCGATCACTTTGCCGCGCGTTTCCAGGATATCGGGATACTGGTCGGCGTGATCGATAGTGAACTCAGGCTCGCCCATAAAGCGATGGCCGCGAATGGTGCGCCCTGACTCAATGCCGAGGATGGTCGCCGGGATCAGCTCGTCGCCCAGCAGCAGCGTCACGGTGTGTACCGGACGGACAAACTGCACGTCGCTCGCGCCCCAGCGCATCAGTTTCGGGATCGGCAGCTTGCCGAGCGCGTTGGCTATCATGCCGGGCAGCAGCGACTGGGCGGACTCGCCTTTCACCTGCGCGCGATGAACCAGCCATTCGCCTTTGTCGGTGCTCAGGCGCTCAGCCTGATCGACGGTGATACCGTTGCCGCGCGCCCAGCCTTCCGCCGCTTTGGTCGGATTGCCGCTGGCGTCAAAGGCGGCAGAGACCGCCGGGCCGCGTTTTTCGACTTCGCGGTCGGGCTGCGCGGCGCTCAGGCTCGCCACTTTCAGCGCCAGACGGCGCGGTGCGGCGTACCAGCGCACGTCGCCGTGCGCCAGGCCGGCGCTGTCCAGCTCGGCGGTAACCTGCGCAGCAAAGGCTTCGGCCAGGCTGCGCAATGCTTTCGGCGGCAGCTCTTCGGTGCCGATTTCCACCAGAAACGTTTTTTCAGTCATGGCTGCCTCTTACTTGTTGTTATTGCACATCGGGAAGCCCAGCGCCTCGCGGGAGGCGTAGTAGGCTTCAGCCACGGCTTTGGTCAGGGTGCGGATGCGCAGAATATAGCGCTGGCGCTCGGTCACGGAGATCGCCTTGCGCGCGTCCAGCAGGTTAAAGCTGTGCGCGGCTTTCAGAATGCGCTCATAGGCCGGCAGCGGCAGCGGTTTTTCCAGCGCCAGCAGCTGCTGCGCCTCTTTCTCATACTGCTCGAAGCAGGTAAAGAGAAAGTCGACGTCGGCGTATTCGAAGTTGTAGGTAGACTGCTCGACTTCGTTCTGATGGAAGACGTCGCCATAGGTGGTTTTACCCAGCGGGCCGTCGCTCCAGACCAGATCGTAAACGCTGTCAACGCCCTGGATATACATCGCCAGACGCTCAAGGCCGTAGGTGATTTCACCGGTCACCGGCTTGCACTCCAGGCCGCCCACCTGCTGGAAGTAGGTGAACTGCGTCACTTCCATGCCGTTAAGCCACACTTCCCAGCCGAGGCCCCACGCGCCGAGCGTCGGGTTTTCCCAGTTATCTTCCACGAAGCGGATATCATGCACGGTGGGATCGATGCCTAACTCTTTCAGCGATCCGAGATACAGCTCCTGAATGTTGTCCGGCGACGGCTTGATGATCACCTGGAACTGGTAATAGTGCTGTAAGCGGTTCGGGTTTTCGCCGTAGCGGCCGTCGGTTGGACGGCGCGAAGGCTGCACGTAGGCTGCGGCAATCGGCTCAGGTCCGAGTGCGCGCAGGCAGGTCATAGGGTGTGAAGTGCCAGCGCCCACTTCCATGTCCAGCGGCTGAACGATGGTGCAGCCCTGACGCGCCCAGTAATCCTGCAATGTCAGGATCAGGCCCTGAAAGGTTTTGGTATCAAACTTTTGCATGATGATTTCGCACGCGATTCGGGTAGATGAAAAAAGAGTGCGCCAGTATACCCTTTGACCGCGCGATGTGCAGCCGGAAATCCTGCCGGGCGCGGCCGCGCCAGACGGCTCCGAATCCTGCCGTGAAATGTTGTCGCGCGCATCGCGACTGTCTACCCTTCTTCGCACTATCGTGATGCGCAAGAGGACCCGATGTCGCACAAGATTTGCTGGATCGACAATTTACGCGCGGTCGCCTGTTTGATGGTGATCGTGATCCATACCACCACCTGGTATATCACCGGCCCGATGGCGGTGACCGGGCTCTGGTGGGATATCACCAACCTGCTTAATTCCGCGTCGCGCGTCTGCGTGCCGCTCTTTTTTATGATCTCCGGCTACCTGTTCTTCGGCGAGCGCAGCGCGCAGCCGCGCCATATGCTGCGGCTGGTGCTTTGCCTGCTGTTCTACAGCGCGGTGGCGCTGGCCTATATCACCTGGCTGACGCCCATCAGCGAAGGGCGCTCGCTGCTGAAGATGCTGCAGAAGCCGGTGTTTTATCATCTGTGGTTTTTCTTTGCGCTGATCGGCATCTATCTGCTGTCGCCGCTGATTCAGGTAAAAGCGGTGCAGGCGCGCTATGTGGCGCTGCTGGTGGTGGTGCTGGCGGTGCTGGCGAACCCAAATACCGTGGATCAGGCGGTGGGCCCCTTTCACTGGCTGCCGGTAAACCTCTACGTCAGCGGCGACAGTATCTATTATCTGCTCTATGCCCTGCTGGGACGCGCTATCGGCACCATGGAGACGGCAAAGCGCGGCGTGACACCGCTGGCGGCCGGGCTGTTCGCCGCCTGCGTTATCGGCATTACCTTCGGCACGAAACAGGCGCTGATTGCTAATGGCGCCTTCAACGACCGCTGGTATCTCTACTGCGGCCCGCTGGTGTTTATCGCCGCCATCAGCCTGCTGGTGCTGTTCAAGAACGCCCTGAACGCCCGCACGCTGCCGGTGCTCGGCACGCTTTCACGCTATTCCCTGCCGATTTACGGGTTTCACGCGCTGTTTATTCACTTCCTGCGCACCCGCCACTATGACGATATGTCGCGGCCGCTGCTGGATCTGCCCTGGGTGTTCGGCGTGACGCTGGCGGGCAGCCTGCTGCTGGCGATGGGCCTGCAGCGCCTCGACAGACGTCACTGGGTAAGCTGATCGCGCCAGCGATCGCGGGCGCGCCGCAGCTGGCGCGCTGAAGAAAATCCCGCCGCCAGCGCCGCTTTTTCCGCGCCTTCGCCCTGCTGCTGGCGCTGGCGCGCGATACCCAGCCGCAGCTGCTCGTGATAGTCGCGCACGCTGATACCCAGATGCTGACGAAACAGGCGCGCCAGATGACGGCCGCTGACGTGGACGCGTGCGGCGAGATCCTCCAGCGACCAGCCGTGCTCGGGATGGGCGATCATCGCGTCCTGTGCGCGATGTATCGCCGGATGGAGATGATTGCGGTAGCGCAGCCAGGGCGACAGCTGCGGATCGTCGCCGGAGCGGCGGAACCACACCACCATGTCGCGCGCCACCTCCAGCGCCGTCTGCGCGCCGCACAGCCGGTTAATCAGGTGCAGCGAAAGGTCGATTCCGGCGGTAATGCCTGCGCTGGTCCAGATATTGCCGTCGTCGACAAAGACGCGATTCTCTTTGACCTGCGCCGTCGGCGCGGCGGCTTTTAACCGCGCCAGCACGTCGTGATGGGTGGTGCATTGCACGCCGTCGAGCAGGCCCGCCTGCGCCGCCAGCAGCGCACCGGAACAGACGCAGATTAAGGTAAGCTGCTGCGCGCGCAGCCGTGACTGCTGGCGCTGCAGCCAGCGGCGCGCGGCCTCGGCCTGCGGCGTCGAGAACCAGAGGGTAGAGTCACTGACCCCCGGCACCACCAGCAGGCTGTCGGGCGGCAGGGTCTCGGGCAGCGGCTCAATCCCGGCAAGGGTCATCTGCGTAGAGCTTAAAACCGATGCTTGCGGCCCGATATAACGCAGCGCGAAGCGATCCTCTCCCGCCAGCCGCAGCGTCTCGGCCGGCCCGGTCAGGTCGAGCGCCATTACACCGGGCAGAGTAAGAAACAGGACAGTTTGCGGCATCGCGCCACTCCTTGTTGTCAGACGCGCGCCAGGCACGCTTCCACGCTCACCACCTCGGCAAAGCGGTTGGCCAGCACGGTTTCGGTACGGTGAATCAGTTCGGCGCTGCTGAGCGTGATGCCGTTGTGGGTCATCGGGAAGGTCAGCGTCGCTTCGGAGACAAACAGTACCTTAAAACCGAGATCGGACGCCACGCGCGCGGTGGTTTCGCAGCACTGTTCGGTGCGGATGCCGCTAATAATCAGGGTATCGACTGCACGCGCCTGTAGCCAGGGCAGCAGCCCGGACTCCGTCAGCGCGTTGTGTACATGTTTATGCACGCTGAACGTCGCCGCATGCTGCAAAAAAGTCATGCGCTTCACCCAGCCGGACGCCAGCGAGAAGGGGCCCTGCGGCGCGACGTGAAATACATCCACAATCGGCATCCCTTTCGCCTGGCACCCTTCGATTAGCGCGCTGATATTGCGCTGAAACGCCGGAACATCCGCCTCCTGCCAGAAATCACGGTGTAAAAAAGATTGCTGAACATCGATCACCAACAGCGCTGCCTGTGCCATTTTCGGCCTCCTGGGAAATGAACTCAGGCCCATCATGACGGGCCTGACGCTTAGGAAGAAGGCCAAATCGGGACAAGATGGCGACAATACGGGACAGCGTTACTGCATCAGCGGGGCAAGCTGCGCGTAGAGGCGGGCAAAGGTATCACGCAGCGGCTGATAGCGCTGATAGCGCGCTGCATCGGGCTGATGGCGCTGCACCCGCGTCAGGGCAGGCAGGGTAGTCTGCGGCTCGATCGCCAGCTGCGCCAGCCGCGCCGCGCCCAGCGCCGGGCCGACCTCGCCCCCCTGACAGTAGTCGAGCGTCTGGCCGCTGATATCGGCCAGCATCTGACGCCACAGCGCGCTGCGCGCCCCGCCGCCGATCAGCATAATGCTGGAGGGCGTGACGCCGCACTCATGCACCGCGTCCATGCCCTGCGCCAGCGCGTAGCCAACGCCTTCCAGCACCGCGCGCGCCAGCTCAGGCCGACCATGCTGGTGCGTCAGGCCAAAGAAAACGCCCGTCGCCTTCGGGTTATTATGGGGCGTGCGTTCGCCGGAGAGATAGGGCAGAAACCAGAGCGGTGGCGCGCTGTCATCGGCGCGCTCCGCTTCCGCCAGCAGCTGCGGCACGTCGGCGCAGCCGGTCAGCGCCGCCGCCCAGTCGAGACAGGCGGCGGCGCTGAGAATAACCGACATCAGATGCCAGCGCTGCGGCAGCGCATGGCAGAAGCTGTGCACCGCACGCTGCGGATTGCTGAGGTAGCCGTCGCTGACCACGAAATAGACGCCGGAGGTGCCGAGCGACAGCATCCCCTGCCCCGGCTCGGTCATGCCGACCCCCACCGCGCCCGCGGCGTTATCGCCGCCGCCCGCCACCAGCGGCACCGCCGACATCCCCCAGCGCGCCGCGATCGCGTCACTCAGCACGCCGGTAACGGCGTTGCCTTCAAACAGCGCTGGCATATGGTCACGCGTCAGTCCGCAGGCGTCGAGCATCAGGTCGCTCCAGTCGCGGCGCGCCACGTCCAGCCACATCGTGCCTGCCGCATCGGAGAGGTCGCTGGCGAAGTCGCCGCTCAGCCGCCAGCGCAGGTAGTCTTTCGGCAGCAGCACCTTCGCCACCCGCTGAAAAATCTCTGGCTCATGCTGCCGCACCCACAGCAGTTTGGGCGCGGTAAAGCCGGGCATCATCAGGTTGCCGGTGATCTGGCGCGACGCGGGCACGCGCTGCTCTAATTCACGGCACTGTTCGCCGCTGCGCCCGTCGTTCCATAAAATGGCCGGACGCAGCACGCGATGCTCGCTGTCCAGCAGCGTCGCGCCGTGCATCTGGCCGCTCAGGCCGATAGCCTTTACCTCGCCGAGCGCATGCTGCTGCGCCAGCGCCTGCATCGCCTGGTCGGTCGCCAGCCACCAGCTTTCGGGATCCTGCTCGCTCCAGAGCGCGTGCGGGCGCGACACCTGCAGCGGCGCGCTGCTGACCGCCGCCACCTCACCCTGCGCATCCAGCAGCGCCACCTTGACCCCGGACGTGCCTAAATCGATCCCGATATACATGCCTTACTCCCGCTTATCTCAGAAATCATAAAGATAGTGGTTCACCAGGTTCTCCAGCTGCTCCTGGCGCCCGCTTTGATGCTGCGGATTGAACTGCTGCTGCTGAGCATGGGCCGCCAGCGAGGCGAGGGAAAACTCGCCCTTGAGGATCTGCTGGCCAAACTCACCGTTCCAGCCGCTGTAACGCTGCGCCACGCGCTGGTCCAGCTCGCCCGCCTCCACCATGCGCGCCGAGGCTTTAAGCGCCAGCGCCATGGTATCCATCGCGCCGATATGGCCGTAGAAGAGGTCATATTTGTCGGTGCTCTGGCGACGTACTTTGGCATCGAAGTTCAGGCCGCCGGTGGTGAAACCGCCCGCTTTAATAATTTCGTAGAGCACCAGCGCGTTCTCTTCGACGCTGATCGGGAACTGGTCGGTATCCCAGCCACACTGCACGTCGCCGCGGTTGGCGTCCACCGAACCGAAAATGCCCAGCGCGATAGCGGTGGCGATCTCATGATGAAACGAGTGGCCCGCCAGCGTGGCGTGGTTCGCCTCGACGTTAACCTTGATCTCTTTCTCCAGTCCGAACTGCTTCAGAAAGCCGTAAACCGTTGCCACATCATAATCATACTGATGTTTGGTCGGCTCCTGCGGCTTCGGCTCGATTAGCAGCATGCCCTGGAAGCCGATTTTATGCTTGTGCTCTACCACCATCTGCATAAAGCGGCCAATCTGCTCGCGCTCCTGGCGCAGATCGGTATTCAGCAGGGTTTCATATCCTTCACGGCCGCCCCACAGCACGTAGTTTTCGCCGCCCAGCGTCTGCGTCGCCTGCATGGCGCTGCACACCTGGCTCGCCGCCCAGGCGAAGATCTCTGGATCGGGACTGGTCGCCGCGCCAGCGCCGTAGCGCGGATGGGTAAAACAGTTGGCGGTGCCCCACAGCAGCTTCACGCCGCTCTCCTGCTGTTTTTCCAGCAGCTTGTCGGTCATGACCGCGAAATTTTCCTGATAGCTGCGCAGCGAGTCCCCTTCCGGCGCGACGTCGACGTCATGAAAGCAGTAGTAAGGTACGTTCAGCTTGTGAAAGAACTCAAACGCCACGTCCGCCTTCAGCTTCGCCAGCTGCAGGGCGTCACCGCTCTTCTGCCACGGGCGGTCAAAGGCGCCAACGCCGAACATATCCGCGCCGTTCCAGCAGAAAGTGTGCCAGTAGCAGGCGGCGAAACGCAGGTGTTCGGCCATGGTTTTACCGAGGATCACCTCGTCAGGATTGTAGTGGCGAAAAGCCAGTGGATTAGTGCTCTTTATCCCTTCAAAACGAACGCGTTCGATCTGGTCGAAATAGGCGTGCATGTTTCGCTCCTTAGCGTGAAAATCCGGTCAGTTGGCCGTGTGTCCATATATTGCTGCCGCCTTTTCCGCTGGCTCAATTACGATATTTCACACCGCGCTTGAGATAATTAATATTTGTGCGCCCGTTCGCAAATTAATAACAACGTCGCGCTCAGGCGCCCTCCGCTGCTCTTAAAAGCGTTAAATCTCGATCCCGCTCATAAAAACAGAAATAAACCAAAAAACGTAATCGCCGGATAAAAATCAGTAATTGATGTTGCCGGAAAGCCAGGACAACAATTCAAGCGCCTGGACCCATGCGATAACGACAACAGCCTCAACCTACAGACAGGATGAACATCATGAAAATGAAACTTACGCTGTTAGCCGCCTGCGCCGCGCTGGCGCTTTTCAGTCACGTTGGTGCCGCGAAAGAAGTGAAGATCGGCATGGCGATTGACGATCTGCGCCTGGAGCGCTGGCAAAAAGATCGCGACATCTTTGTGAAGCAGGCGGAATCGCAGGGCGCGAAAGTGTTCGTGCAGTCGGCCAACGGCAATGAAGAAACGCAAATGTCGCAAATAGAAAATATGATTAACCGCGGCGTCGACGTGCTGGTGATCATTCCCTACAACGGCCAGGTATTAAGCAACGTCGTCGCAGAAGCGAAACGCGAAGGCATTAAAGTGCTGGCCTATGACCGCATGATAAATAACGCGGATATCGACTTTTATATTTCATTCGATAATGAAAAAGTCGGCGAGCTGCAGGCGGAAAGTATTGTTAAGCAGGTGCCAAAAGGGAACTATTTTTTGATGGGCGGATCGCCGGTGGATAATAACGCGCACCTGTTCCGCGCCGGTCAGATGAAGGTATTGAAACCCTATATCGACAACGGCAGCATTAAGGTTGTCGGTGACCAGTGGGTCGACGCCTGGCTGCCGGAAAACGCGCTGAAAATCATGGAAAACGCCCTGACCGCCAACAGCAACCATATCGACGCCGTGGTCGCCTCCAACGACGCCACCGCAGGCGGCGCCATTCAGGCGCTCAGCGCGCAGGGGCTGGCGGGCAAAGTCGCCATCTCCGGCCAGGACGCCGATCTCGCCGCCATCAAGCGCATCATCAACGGCACGCAAACCATGACCGTCTATAAACCCATTACCCAGCTCGCAACCGAGGCGGCCAATATCGCCATTGAGCTGGGCAACGACAAAATGCCCGCCAGCAACGGCAAGCTGAATAACGGTCTGAAAGAGGTGCCTTCGCGACTGCTGACGCCGATTCCGGTCAATAAAGAGAATATCGACAGCACCGTGGTGAAAGACGGTTTCCATAAAAAGAGCGAGCTCTGAGCGCGCGCGACCGCGAAGAGGAGAGATCGATGCTGCTGGAAATGAACAATATCACCAAGCGTTTCGGCGCGGTGAAGGCGCTGGATAACGTCAGCCTGCGGCTGGATAGCGGCGAAGTGATGTCGCTGTGCGGCGAAAACGGCTCGGGCAAATCCACGCTGATGAAAATCCTGTGCGGGCTCTACCCGCACGGCGAGTTCGACGGAGAGATCTATTTCGCCGGCGACCAGATTCAGGCGCAGACCATCCGCGACACCGAACGCAGGGGAATTGTGATTATCCATCAGGAGCTGGCGCTGGTGCGGCAGCTGACGGTTATGGAGAACATCTTTCTCGGCGCAGAGCTGGGCCGCTTCGGCATCGTCGACGACGAAACCATGACGCTGCGCTGTCAGCAGCTGCTGGCGCGCGTCAGCCTCGACGTCTCGCCTGATGCCCGGGTCGGCGATCTGGGGCTGGGTCAGCAGCAGCTGGTGGAGATCGCCCGCGCGCTCAATAAGCAGGTGCGGCTGCTGATCCTCGATGAGCCAACCTCGTCGCTGACCGAGCGTGAAACCGAGGTGCTGCTGAGCATTATCAATAACCTGCGCGATCACGGCATCGCCTGTATCTATATCTCCCACAAGCTGAACGAAGTGAAAGCGATCTCCGACACCATCTGCGTCATCCGGGACGGCAAGCCTATCGCCACTCGTCCGGCCGCCGGACTCAGCGAGGATGACATCATTACTATGATGGTGGGACGCGAGCTGACCGCGCTCTATCCCCATCAGCGGCACGCCATCGGCGAGACGGTGCTGCGGGTTGAACACCTGACCGCCTGGCATCCGGTTAACCGGCACGTGCGCCGCGTTAACGACGTCTCCTTCACCCTGAAGCGCGGCGAGATCCTCGGTATCGCCGGGCTGGTGGGCGCCGGCCGCACCGAAACGGTTCAGTGCCTGTTCGGCGTCTGGCCGGGACGCTGGGAGGGCGATATCTGGATTAACGATAAGAAGGTGCAAATTCGCGACTGCCAGCAGGCGATCGCTCAGGGCATCGCCATGGTGCCGGAGGATCGCAAAAAAGATGGCATCGTGCCGCTGATGGGCGTTGGTAAAAACATTACCCTTGCAGCGCTGGACCAGTTCAGCCGCCGCTTCGCGCCGCTGGACGAGACGCGCGAGCAGCACGTCATCAACGACGCTATTGCGCGTCTGCGGGTTAAAACCTCGTCGCCGGAGCTGGCGATCGGCCGGCTGAGCGGCGGCAACCAGCAAAAGGCGATTATCGCCAAATGTCTGCTGCTGAACCCGCAAATCCTGATCCTCGACGAGCCGACGCGCGGTATCGACGTCGGCGCCCGCCAGGAGATCTATCTGCTGATCAACAGCCTGGTGCAGCAGGGGATCGCCGTGATCGTTATCTCATCTGAACTTCCCGAAGTGCTGGGCCTGAGCGATCGCGTTCTGGTGATGCACGAAGGGCGGATCAAAGCCGATCTGATAAACAACAACCTGACTCAGGAGCAAGTGATGGAAGCGGCCCTGCGGAGTGAACATTATGCTTAAAACCGAAAGTCGTCAGGGCACGCTGCCGGGCGCGCCGTCACCGGGGAAATTCTCGCTGCCCAATCTACAGGTGCTGGTGATGCTGGGTGCCATTCTGGTCATCGCCCTGTTTTTCACCTGGACTACCGACGGCGCCTGGCTCAGCCCGCGCAACGTCTCTAACCTGCTGCGGCAGACCGCGATCACTGGCATTCTGGCGGTCGGTATGGTGTTCGTCATTATTTCGGCGGAGATCGATCTGTCGGTGGGCTCGATGATGGGCCTGCTGGGCGGCGCGGCGGCGATTTTCGACGTCTGGCTCGGCTGGCCGCTGCCGCTGACAATCGCGGTGACGCTGCTGATGGGGCTGCTGCTGGGCAGCTGGAACGGCTGGTGGGTCGCCTACCGCAAAGTGCCGTCATTTATCGTTACTCTGGCCGGCATGCTGGCGTTCCGCGGCATTCTGGTAGGGATCACCAGCGGCACCACGGTCGCGCCAACCACGCCCGCTATGTCGCAGATTGGACAGAGCTATCTTTCGGACGGCGTCGGTTTCGGTTTCGGCATCGCCGGTCTGGCGCTGTTTATGCTGTGGCAGTGGCGGCTGCGGCTGCGCCGTCAGCAGCTCGGGCTGACGCAGTCCGCCGCGGGCGGCACGGTGGCGCGTCAGGCGCTTACCGCGGTGCTGGTGCTGGGTGCGATCTGGCTATTGAATGACTATCGCGGCGTGCCGACGCCGGTTCTGCTGCTGGCTTTGCTGCTGCTGGGCGGCATGTTTATGGCGACGCGCACCGCCTTTGGCCGCCGCATCTACGCCATCGGCGGCAATCTGGACGCCGCGCGGCTGTCGGGAATTAACGTGGCGCGCACTAAACTTGCGGTGTTCGCCATCAACGGCGTAATGGTGGCGATCGCCGGTCTGATCCTGAGTTCGCGCCTCGGCGCCGGTTCGCCGTCGGCGGGCAATATCGCCGAGCTGGACGCTATCGCCGCCTGCGTTATCGGCGGCACCAGCCTGGCGGGTGGCGTGGGATCGGTCGCGGGGGCGGTGATGGGGGCTTTTATCATGGCCTCGCTGGATAACGGCATGAGCATGATGGACGTCCCCACTTTCTGGCAGTACATCGTTAAAGGGGCGATTCTGCTGCTGGCGGTGTGGATGGATACCGCCACGCGTCGCCGGGTCTGATCGCGTCGGGGATCACAACCTGGCGCAAACAATTTCTGCTGCTCATCCGGCTGTGCTATGCATGGCGCTGGGATTCAGGAGAGCACGCCACTATGCATGAAAAACGCTATCGCATTACGTTGCTGTTCAATGCCAATAAGGTCTACGACCGTCAGGTGGTAGAGGGTGTCGGCGAGTATTTACAGGCGTCGCAGACCGACTGGGATATTTTTATCGAGGAGGATTTCCGCTGCCGCATTGAGAATATCCGCGAATGGCTGGGCGATGGCGTCATCGCCGACTATGACGACAGCTCAATTGAGCAGCTGCTGGCGAACGTTGAGGTGCCGATTGTCGGCGTCGGCGGCTCTTACCATCGCCAGCAGGATTATCCGCCGGTGCACTATATCGCCACCGACAACGCGGCGCTGGTGGAGAGCGCCTTTCTTCATCTCAAAGAGAAGGGCATCAATCGCTTCGCCTTTTACGGGCTGCCCGCCTCTGGCGGCAAGCGCTGGGCGCAGGAGCGCGAGCACGCCTTTCGCCAGCTGGTGCAGCGCGAGCGCTATCAGGGGGTGGTTTATCAGGGGATGAATACCGCGCCGGAAAACTGGCAGCATGCGCAGAACCGGCTGGCCGACTGGCTGCAAACCCTGCCGCCGCAAACCGGTATTATCGCGGTAACTGACGCGCGCGCGCGTCATCTGCTGCAGGCCTGCGAATATCTTAAAATCCCGGTGCCGGAAAAGCTGAGCGTTATCGGCATCGACAATGAAGAACTGACGCGCTATCTGTCGCGCGTTGCGCTGTCGTCTGTGGCGCAGGGCACGCGGCAGATGGGCTATCAGGCCGCCAAACTGCTGCATCGCCTGCTGGATAAACAGCCTCTGCCGTTACAGCGCATTCTGGTGCCGCCGATCAAAGTGATCGCCCGCCGCTCAACCGACTTCCGCTCGCTGCGCGATCCAGCCGTGATCCAGGCCATGCACTATATTCGCTTTAACGCCTGTAAAGGCATCAAGGTCGAACAGGTGCTGGATGCGATCGGCCTGTCGCGCTCTAATCTGGAGAAGCGCTTTCGCGATGAAACCGGCGATACGATTCACGCCATGATCCACCGCGAGAAACTGGAAAAGGCGCGCGAGCTGCTGGCCTCTTCCTCGCTGAACATTAATGAAATTTCCCAGATGTGCGGCTACCCTTCGCTGCAATATTTTTATTCGGTATTTAAGAAAAGCTACGCCAGCACGCCGAAAGAGTATCGACAGCATCACGGTGAAAGCGTGATGTAAAAGGGCGGCGGCGTGATAAAGGCTAAGCCGCGGCCTTCAGACCTTCTCTCTTTATCCCTGCCGCTGTTCAAACTGCTCAATCACCGCCAGCGACAGCCCTACCGCCGGATCGAGGCGCGTCTGCAAAAAGTGCAGCCTGGTGTTCTGGAAAGTGAAGGCTGGCGTGCCCGCTTCGATCCGCTTGCGCACCGTATCGCAAAACAGCGGATGCACATTCCAGGGGGCGTCGATAATAATCGTCGCCGGATTCAGCAGCAGGATAATCTGGCCAATCGCCTTCGCAAGGAAGCCGCCCGCCTGCTGCATTACCTCATCCACCACCTTCGGCGCCTCGTCGCGCGTCTGCCAGCTTAAGCCGGGACGGCGCTGGGCGAGCTGCTGCTCAATCGCCGGTTTGCTGATCAGCGCTTCGGCGCACCCCTGACGGCCGCAGCGGCAGCGCGGGCCGTCCGGCTGCACGCTGAGATGCCCCGCTTCGCCCGCGGTCCAGCTATTGCCGGTCACGACTTCGCCCTGCTGCACCAGCGCGCCGCCCATGCCTTCGGCGATGCGCAGGTAGAAGTGGCTGCCTGTCGATCTCAGCCCAAGCTGCTGCACCGCCAGCAGCGCCGAGGCCTTGACATTATTCATCACGCGCAGCGGCACCTTGACCTTTTGCCTGACCGGCGTCAGCAGATCGACATCCTGCCAGCCGAGATGAGTCGAAAGGTGCATCCAGCCGCGATCGGGATCGACGATGCCGGGAAAACCCAGCCCGATGCCCAGCAGCTGCGGATGCTTCTCCGTGAGTTCGCCGCACAGGTTCGCGACCTCATCCAGCAGCTTTTTAGGGTTAGCGGTATCGACGCGACGCGTCTGCTCCACCATCACCTGCGAAAAGTAGTCGCAGACGCGGCAGTAAATTGCGTTGCGCTCCACCATCACGCCCGCGCTTTTCAGCTGTTCCGGGCGGAGGGCGATCTCAATTTTCGGGCGGCCGGCGGCGGCCACGTTGATCGGTCCCAGCTCGTGAAGCAGCGACTTTTCCAGCAGCTCGTCCACGATCAGCGAAACGGTGTTTTTACTGAGCGACAAGATGTGGGCTAAATCCTGACGCGACGTCACGCGCAAATGGCGGAGCTGCGTCATCACGCGCTTCTGGTTATTAAGTCTGAGTAGTGCAGGGCCTTTACTCATATTTTTTCAGCGCTCTTCTGACAGGCAACGTATCTTTAAGTGTAACAGCGCCGCGACGCCCCTTATCCGGCACTTTTGCGCGCTGTTTCACACAAGTCGCAGCAGAGGGCGAAGGGAAGGATACCGACGTAAAAAAACCGGGACGCGCCCGGTTTCTGGAAAGGATAAAACGACTAATATTCGTCGCCGCGCACGCGGCTGCGGTAGCTTTCCCAGTCGAAGCGCACCCACATGCTGTTGCCAAGACGCATACGGTCCATCACGCGCTCGCCCAGCAGAGTATTCATACCGGCGGGATCCAGGTTAGAGAGCATACCGGTCGGACGTTTCGACGATGAGCGTCGATCGACGATCTGGTTGATAATCACCTTTTCGTAGCGCGACTCGCTCTGCATGCCGATCTCATCAATTACCAGCAGATCGACGCTGCTGAGATCCTGCAGCAGGCGCTCTTCGGTGATATCACTGCCGCCGCTAAAGGTGCCCTTCATGCTCGACATCAGATCCGCAACGGTAACGATCAGCACGCTTTTGCCGCGCAGGATCAGGTCGTTGCCGATGGCCGCCGCCAGATGGTTTTTGCCGGTGCCAGGGCGGCCGGAAAAGACGAAGCTGGCGATGCTGCCTTCGAAATCGTCTGCATACTGGCGCGCCATCGTCAGCGCCCTGCGCTGCCCTTCGTTCTCGACGCGATAGTTATCGAACGAGCAGTTCATATGCAGCTCGCGAATGCCGGAACGCCCCATAACGCGCTGCATTTTCATGGCGCGGTTTTCACGCACGATAGACTCCGAACGCAGGCGCCCCTGCTCCTGGTTCCAGGCCAGCAGCTCTTCACCGCTGGTGAACTTTGGCTGGACGTTGGCGGGCATCATTTTTTTCAGACGGCTGAACAGATCGGTCGGCGTTTTCATTACTCACCTCGAAACCCATCGGGAATGTTGTAATCAGTATTGCTGATTTGCGTAATATCGCGTTTGGGCTGGCCGCCGCTGGTGGCGCGGTTCATCTGCACGCTGCGCGCCAGCTTCTGCTGCCACTGCACATGATGAAACAGGCGGCCTTCCGCCTGCCAGTAGGCGATGAAAGCGGCCAGCTCGGCAGGGGTGACCGGCTCGCTTAGCGCCACGCCCCAGATAGCGGCCTGGCGCTGAAAGTCGGCGTCGGGCTGCCAGCCAGCATACATAGCGAACTTGCCCGCCGGCGTCGGCAGCGTCGCGGGCAGATCGTCATACAGGCTGTCGTCCAGCGTCACGTCGCTGGGATGCGCCGCGGCCGCCTCCAGCGCCAGCAGATGCGCCAGCCGCTCCGGCGTCACGGCATAAAACGCCGGCGCGTAATTATCCAGCACCGCCAGCGTGCCGTTTTCCGCCTGCTGCAGCGCCTGACGCGGATCCTGACGAAAGGCGTCCAGCCCAATAAGCGTAGAAGTAAGAATTTTGACTGACATGATGAAACCTGACGTTGACCTGCACGCTGCGCCGGCAGAGCACCGGCGCACAAGTCTTTATTGTACCTTTTTTAACGCCCTGGATCGCCAAAAAAGGCGCGCGTTACGAGGACCAGGAGGCGGACTCAGTAGAAAGCGCGTTCTGAACCGGCCTGGCGGCTTCTGCCCTGACGCGCGCCGGACGGGTTTGCCACAGGTAGCGCGTCGAGGCGAGCCAACACATGCTGTAGCCCAGCAGCTCGGTGCCCTCTTCAGCGATATTTTTCACCACACGATTGTAGCCGTCCAGCATCAGGTGCTGCCACAGCTGATGCATGCCGAACAGGCGGGAGAACACCAGCACGATCAGCATGCCGCTGACGGTCATCAGCCAGCAGCGGTTCGTCACGAAAGCGACCAGCCCGTCCAGCGTGTCGCGCACCGAACGCAGCGCCATCGCCAGGCAGGCCGCGGCGGTCGCCAGCGCGAACCAGATCCAGCTGCCGTGCTCGACGACGTCGAATACAAAGTCCAGTTCGCGGATCAGCATACAGCTGTAAAAGCCGCCGATAAGGATCAGCGCGCCGCGCTGGGCGGAACGCCGATGCGCCGACCAGAAGAACATCGCCGCGATGGAGGCGAGCACCACTTCCTGCAGCGTCTCCGTGATCGAGGTTTCATGCATGGCGTCGTTCATCCAGTTTACGTCGATATAGATGGCCGACATCATCAGCACAAGGAACAGTGTTGCAAATAAAAAAGCCGCGCATTCACGGCCGAGGATTGAAATTTGTTCGCGCATATTATTATTACCATCATGATTAGCGCGCTTATTATATGACGTTACTTATTCACCCTTTCTCATTTTATGCCACCCTGTTAAAAACTGGCGCTAACGCCGAGGCTGTAAATAAACTGCTCGCCGCTATTTAGCGCGTCGTTTTGCGAAAAGGCGGCGAACGCCGCAACATGGTGATTCAGCGGAATATGCGCACCGACGCTGACGTCTACCCAGCCCGCTTCGCGCGCGGCCGGATCATCCGGCAGCCGATCGCGCGCTTCGCCGGCCACGCCATCGCCGGGCTGATAGCTATAGCTAAGCTGTGCGTAAGGCGCGATCCACGCCAGCTGGGAATCAACGCGCCAGCCTAAGGTGGCAACGCCGTCGCGGCTGAAGTCGCACTGCGGGCAGCTGAGCGGCGCGGTCGCTGGCGCGTACTGCGCCACCGGCCCGGTCGTCAGTGAAGCACCCAGCGGCATATCCCAGCCCGCGCTGTAGCGCGTGCCGGTTGGCACAGGCTCGACGCGCAGCGTAAAGGGGGACTGAGGTGAATTCAGCGCCGCCTCCAGAAAATTCATGCGCGCATCGTTGCCGACGATCAGAAGATTTCGGGAGATTTTTTCCGCAAGAATGGTGTCGTAATCGGGACGATCGCGCGCGCTATCCTCCGGCGATAACAGGCTCTCGCCGCTCCAGGCAACCAGGGGCGTTGCAGAACAAAAAAGCAACGCACTACTCAGCGCCAGTGCCGCAAGGCGCTGGCTGGCACACTCTCTTTTCTGCAACATGAAAAAACTCCAGACGACGCTGAAGAGACCGGTCGGCGCTATGTGAAAATCTGTTTTATCACGCCTGCTGTTTAACTATTAACCGACTAAACGTAAGATCAAGCGACGTCACAAAATTTTCTCTTTATCAGGATACTGAAGATGCAACGATGCGGATGGGTCACTGAGGACCCGCTTTATCTGGCCTACCACGACCGCGAGTGGGGCATTGCGCAAAATAACAAACAGGCGCTGTTTGAGATGCTCTGCCTGGAAGGGCAGCAGGCGGGGCTCTCCTGGATCACCGTACTGAAGAAGCGAGAAAATTACCGGCGCGCCTTTCACGCCTTCGATCCTCAGGCGGTAAGCCGGATGGATGATGAAGATCTGGCGCGCCTGATGCAGGATAGCGGTCTGATACGCCATCGCGGCAAACTTACCGCCATTATCAACAACGCACGCGCTTATCTGGCAATGGAGGCAAAAGGGGAAGATTTTGCGCGCTTCGTGTGGGGTTTTGTCGATAACCAGCCGGTTGTGCATCACTTCGCAAACTACAAAGAGGCGCCGACCACCTCAGAGCAGGCGATAGCGCTGTCAAAAGCGTTAAAGCAGCGTGGTTTTAAATTCGTCGGCCCGACAATTTGCTACTCCTTTATGCAGGCCTGCGGGCTGATCAGCGATCATCAGACCAACTGTTTTTGCCATCCTGACAACCTTTTATCCTCAAACCAGACAAAATAAGAGTTTCCCTCACCCCTTCTTCCTTCTTAAGCGGCATAATCTCGCCGCTTAAAAGACGTAAGGTCTTTGTTTGATTTAGGGAATGAGCATGTATAAAAAATCGTTTTCGCTTTGCCTGTTACTGAGCGGCAGTCTGGTACTGTCAGGCTGTACCGTTAATCCATACACCAACGAATCCCAGGCCGGTAAATCCGGCATCGGCGCCGGTCTGGGCGCGCTAATGGGCGCCGGCGTCGGCGTTCTCTCCTCGTCGAAAAAAGATCGCGGCAAAGGCGCGCTAATTGGCGCGGCGTCCGGCGCGGCGCTCGGCGGCGGCATCGGCTACTACATGGATGTGCAGGAAGCCAAGCTGCGCGAAAAAATGCGCGGCACCGGCGTCAGCGTGACGCGTCAGGGCGACAATATCGTGCTGAATATGCCGAATAACGTCACCTTCGACTCCAGCAGCAGCAGCCTGAAAGCGGCAGGTGCCAATACCCTGACCGGCGTCGCTATGGTGCTGAAAGAGTATCCGAAAACCGCGGTAAACGTGACCGGCTATACCGACAGCACCGGCTCGCGCGCGCTGAATATGCGTCTCTCTCAGCAGCGCGCCGAGAGCGTTGCCAGCGCGCTGATTACCCAGGGCGTCGCGGCAGATCGTCTGCGCACCCAGGGGCTGGGGCCGGATAACCCGGTCGCCACCAACAGCACTGAAGCAGGCAAGGCGCAAAACCGCCGCGTGGAAATCACGCTTAGCCCGCTCGGCTGAGGCAAAACGCCCCGTTTCGGGGCGTTTTCCATCGTAATGTCGTTTTTTTACTTTTTTTACGTGCTTTTTTCGACAAAAAGGCGCGGAGGATCTCCATTCTGTAGTGCCAAAACAGACTTTATGTTAGCGTGAAAAAAACGTGTTCAGCGAGTCGTCCAGCATGTCACTAAAAGCCATTGCCAGCGAGTTAGGGTTGTCCGTTACCACGGTTAGCCGGGCATTGAACGGCTATGAGGATGTGGCGGAGGAAACGCGGAAACGCGTCGAAGCAGAAGCGCAGCGTCGCGGCTATCGCCCCAACGCCGCCGCGCGCCGTCTGAAAACCGGCCGCGCCAACGCGGTAGGGCTCGTCTTTCCCGTCAGTACGTCGCCTGTCAGCGACTGCCGCTTCAGCGAAATGCTGCTGACGCTCGATCAGCGCCTGGCGCAGCAGGAGATCGATCTGGTGCTGCTGGTGGATAAGCCCCACGACGGGCCGCGTACCCTGACCCGCCTGCTGCGCAGCCGCGTGCTGGATGCGCTGATCGTCACCCATACCCTGCCGCAGGATGAGCGTCTGCTGAGCCTGCAGCAAAAAAACTTTCGCTTTATTACCCTCGGCCGCAGCGACCTGCCGCAGCCCTACGCCTGGCTGGACGTCGATCATCACCGCGGCTCGCGCCTGGCGGTTGAGGCCTGCCTGCAACAGGGGCTGACGCGCATCGCCTGGCTGGGCAGCGACGAGGGCACGACGTTTGTCCGCGACCGCCGTCAGGGTTTTCTTGACGCGATGGGCGCCGTTGCGCCGGTCGATATTGTCGCCGTACCGCCGTCGCGCCGCGCTGGCTTCCAGCAAACCGCAGCCTGGCTGGCGCGGGATGCGTCGCTACAGGCGATTATCACCGACAGCAGCGCGCTGGCAGAGGGTGCGGCGCTGGCGGTACAGCAGGCGAACCGGCTGCACGGCCGCGAGGCGATCCGCCTCTATGCCTGGGAAGGTCTACCGCGCGAAGCGATTGTTGAGGCGCCGACGATCGCCATCCGTCAGGCCTCCGACCGCGAAACCGGCGACCAGCTTGCCGATATGCTGATGCAGATGCTGGACGGCGCGCCGCTGGAGGCACTTCAGCTGCTGCATCAGCCCTGGCTGGATAGCGCGCCACGCTGATTGTGCTTTTTGCGACGGCCAGGGGCTGTGCTAGTCTCTGCCTGTTTCTCTTTCTACAGGTACCGACATGAAGAACAGACCGCCTCGCGCCACCATTAGCGATGTCGCTCGCAGCGCGCGAACCGGTAAAACCAGCGTGTCTCGCTATCTCAACGGCGAGCAGCATCTTCTTTCCGCTGATTTAAAAGCCCGCATCGAACAGGCGATTGCCGAACTCGACTATCGCCCCAGCCAGATGGCGCGCGGGCTGAAGCGCGGCCGCACGCGGCTGATCGGGCTGATTATCGCGGATATCACCAATCCCTACTCCGTCGACGTGATGTGCGGCATCGAAGCCGCCTGCCGCGAGCGCGGCTTTACGCTGCTGATGTGCAACACCAACAATGAAGTCGATCTGGAGCAGCACTATCTGCAGCTGCTGAGCAGCTATCAGGTGGAAGGCGTGGTAGTGAACGCCGTCGGCATGCGCGAAGAGGCGCTGAGCCGCCTGCAGCAGTCGCTGCTGCCGATGGTGCTTATCGACCGCAAAATTCCCGATTTCGCCTGCGATGTGGTCGGCCTGAACAACGCCGAGGCCGCGGAGATCGCCACGCAGCATCTGCTTGATAATGGCTATGAGGCGCTGCTGTTTTTAAGCGAGCCGCTGGGCAGCGTCAACACGCGCCGCGAACGCCTGCAGGCGTTCCGTCAGCGCCTCGCTGCCTGGCCGCACATTGCGCACGAAAACGCAGAGGTGCCGCTGCATCAGCCCGCGGCGCTGGATGCGCTGCTGCTTGACTACGCGCAACGCCAGCGCGGAAAACGCGCGGCGGTGATGGTGGCGAACGGCGCCATGACGCTACAGGTTGCGCGCGCGATGCAGCGCGTCGGCCTGCGCTGGGGCGAAAATATCGGTCTGCTCGGCTTCGACGAGCTGGAGTGGGCGGCGCTGGCGGGCGTCGGTATTACCACGCTGCGCCAGCCCACCTGGCAGATCGGCTATGCGGCGCTGGAGCGGCTGATCGCCCGCATCGAAGGCAGCGCCGGCCCCGCCGCCGAACAGGTATTTTCCGGCGAACTGGTGGTGCGCGGCTCCAGCCAGCCTCTCGCCTGACCCCTCCTCTTTTCTCCCTCTCTCGTGCTCGCTTCGTGAGCACGATCATAGTTTCAGCCTCTGCTCCTTTGCTTTGGAACCGGTTCCAATTAACGTTTTCCCTGTAACTTTTGCTTAACGCGCCTTTCAGGAGTGACGATGAACGCTGAAATTATTGTGGTGACCGCCGCCTACGGACAGCAACAGGTCGCCGCGCTGGGTGGTCAGCAGGCGCTGCTGCCGCTGATCCAGCAGGCCGGCGCCGACGGCGTCGAAATCCGTCGCGAACTCTTTGACGCCGCGACGCTTGCCAACCTGCCCGCGCTGGCCCAGGCCATTCAGCACCATCAGCTGCGCGCCAGCTACTCGGTACCCGACACGCTGTTTTGTGACGACGGCGCGTTAAATCCCCAGCTGGAGAACTACCTTAAAGAAGCTCAGCAGCTCAACGCGCAGCGCCTCAAGCTGGCGCTGGGCGGATTCAGCGGCGAGCTGCACGCGGCGGATTTGCGCGCCATCGGCGAACGCTACCAGCCAGAGCTGACGGTAGAAAACGATCAGACCCTCAGCGGCAAGCTGGCACCTTCGCTGCGCTTTTTCCAGGCGGTGGAGCAGGCGAACCTGCCGGTAACGATGACCTTCGATATGGGCAACTGGCTCTGGACGCAGGAGAATGCGCAGGCGGCGGCGACGCAGCTCGGGCGTTTCGTGCGTTATATTCACGTCAAGGCGGCGGAGCCGCACGGCGACAGCTATCGCGCGGTGGCGCTGGATGAGGCGAACGCGGACTGGCGCGGCCTGCTGCGCCAGCTGCCGAACGACGCCCCGCGCGGCATCGAATTCCCGCTGGAAGGCGAAGATCTGCTGGCAGTGACGCGCCACTACGTGTCGCTGCTGCGCACTCTGTAAGGAGAGAAGATGACTACTCTGCATAACGGCGCGCTGGACGTCGTCACCATCGGCGAAGCGATGGCGATGTTCGTCGCGCGTGAAACCGGCGATCTCGCCGCCGCTGAAACCTTTATCAAGCGCGCGGCGGGCGCGGAGCTTAACGTCGCCATCGGCCTGGCGCGTCTCGGTCTGAAGGTCGGCTGGGTAAGCCGCGTCGGCGACGACAGCTTCGGCCGCTTTATTTGCCAGGTGCTGGAGAGCGAAGGCGTTGACCACCGTCAGGTGACGAAAGACGCGCGCTACCCCACCGGCTTTCAGCTGAAATCCAAAGTGGATGACGGCTCCGATCCGCTGGTGGAATATTTCCGTAAAGGCTCCGCCGCCAGCCATCTCTCCGTTGATGATTTCAACAGCGACTACTTCGGCGCCGCGCGCCATCTGCATCTGAGCGGCGTCGCTGCGGCGCTCTCCGCCAGCTCGCTGGCGCTGCTGAAGCACAGCGCGAAAGAGATGCGCGCGCGCGGCAAAACCATCTCTTTCGATCCTAACTTGCGGCCGGTGCTGTGGCGCAGCGAAGAGGAGATGCGTCAGCAGCTCAACCACCTGGCGGAATATGCCGACTGGGTGCTGCCGGGCGAAAAAGAGGGCTATATCCTGACCGGCTATCGTCAGCCGGAAGCGATCGCCGATTTCTACCTCGATAAAGGGGTAAAAGCGGTGGTGATTAAAACCGGCTGCGACGGTGCCTGGTATAAAACCGCGCAGGGCGAGCAGGGCCAGGTTGAGGCGATCCGCGTCGAGAACGTGGTGGACACCGTTGGCGCGGGCGACGGTTTCGCCGTCGGCGTGATCAGCGCGCTGCTGGAAGGTAAAACGCTGCCGCAGGCGATTAAGCGCGGCAACAGAATCGGTTCGCTGGCGATTCAGGTGATCGGCGACAGCGAAGGGCTGCCAACGCGCAGCGAGTTAGGCGATTTCTAGCCTGCATCCGAACCGTAATATCAGAGGAGAACCGCATGAAAACGCAGACAATCGCGCCGAAACGCTGGTGGTATATCATGCCCATCGTGTTTATCACCTACAGTCTGGCGTATCTGGATCGAGCAAACTTTAGCTTCGCCTCTGCCGCCGGCATCAACGACGACCTTGGCATCACCAAGGGCATGTCCTCGCTGCTGGGCGCGCTCTTCTTTCTCGGCTACTTCTTTTTCCAGATCCCCGGCGCGGTTTACGCCGAACGCCGCAGCGTGAAAAAACTGATTTTCTGGTGCCTGGTGCTGTGGGGCGTCTGCGCGTCGCTGACCGGCGTGGTGAGCAATATCCCGATGCTGGCGGCGATCCGCTTCGCCCTTGGAGTAGTGGAAGCGGCGGTGATGCCCGCGATGCTGATCTATATCAGCAACTGGTTCACCAAATCGGAGCGCTCGCGTGCCAATACCTTTCTGATCCTCGGTAACCCGGTTACGGTGCTCTGGATGTCGGTGGTTTCCGGCTATCTGATCGACGCGTTCGGCTGGCGCGAGATGTTTATCTTCGAAGGGATCCCGGCGGTGATCTGGGCTGTCGCCTGGTGGTTTATGGTGCAGGATAAGCCTGAGCAGTCGCGCTGGATGAGCACGGAAGAAAAAGCCGCGCTGGCCGCCCAGCTGAAAAAAGAGCAGGAGAATATCAAAGCGGTGCGCAACTACAGCGAAGCGTTCCGCAACCGCAACGTTATCCTGCTCTGCATGCAGTATTTCGCCTGGAGCATCGGCGTCTACGGCTTTGTGCTGTGGCTGCCGTCGATTCTGCGCAACGGCACGGAGATGGGCATGGTGGAAGCGGGCTGGCTGTCGGCGGTGCCTTATCTGGCGGCGACCATCGCGATGATCGTTGTCTCCTGGGCGTCGGACAAAATGCAGAACCGCAAGCTTTTCGTCTGGCCGCTGCTGCTGATTGGCGCGCTGGCGTTCCTCGGCTCTTATCTGGTCGGCTCCGACAACTTCTGGCTCTCTTACGCGCTGCTGGTGATCGCGGGCGGCGCTATGTATGCGCCCTACGGCCCCTTCTTCGCCATCATTCCAGAGATGCTGCCGCGCAACGTTTCCGGCGGCGCGATGGCGCTGATCAACAGCATGGGCGCGCTCGGTTCGTTCGTCGGTTCCTGGATTGTCGGCTATCTTAATGGAGCGACGGGCAGTCCGGCGGCCTCCTATATCTTCATGGGCGCAGCGCTGCTGGTATCGGTGTGGCTGACGTTGATCGTCAAGCCCGCGGAAAACAAAACGCCGCCGCTGCACGGCGCGAAACACGCCTGAAAGCGTAAGCGCTGACCCTCTTCTCCGGGCGACCTGCGTGTCGCCCGTCACACGTTTTACAGGGAGCGAACGATGAAACCATCCGTGATTCTGTATAAAAGCCTGCCGGACGATCTGCGTGCCCGGCTCGACGCCCACTTCAGCGTAACCGAAATCAAAGATCTGTCGCCGGAAAGCCAGCAGCAGCACGCTGACGCGCTGGCGCAGGCTGAGGGATTGATCGGCTCCGGCGGCAAGGTCGACGGCGAGCTGCTGGCAAAAATGCCGAAGCTGCGCGCCTGTTCGACCGTATCGGTAGGCTACGACAATTTCGACGTCGAGGCGCTCAACCAGCGTCATGTGCTGCTGATGCATACCCCGACGGTGCTGACCGAAACGGTGGCCGACACCATGATGGCGCTGGTGCTAAGCAGCGCGCGCCGCGTCACCGAACTGGACGCGTGGGTGAAAGCGGGCCAGTGGAACAAAAGCATCGGGCCGGATAAATTCGGCATCGACGTACACCACAAGACCCTCGGCATTCTCGGCATGGGCCGCATCGGCATGGCGCTGGCGCAGCGCGCGCACTTCGGCTTTGGCATGAAGATTCTCTATAACGCGCGTCGCGAACATGAAGAGGCGCAGTCGCGCTTTAGCGCGCAGCGCTGCGATCTGGAAACGCTGCTGAAAGAGAGCGACTTTGTCTGCATCAGCCTGCCGCTGACCGAGCAGACGCACCATATGATCAGCGCGGAACAGCTGAAGCTGATGAAGCCGAGCGCCATCCTGATCAACGCCGGACGCGGCCCGGTGGTAGACGAAGAGGCGCTGATCGCCGCGCTGAAAGAGGGCACCATCCACGCGGCGGGTCTCGACGTGTTCGAGCAGGAGCCGCTGACCGCGTCGCCGCTCTTCTCGCTGCCTAATGTGGTAACGCTGCCGCATATCGGTTCCGCCACCCACGAAACGCGCTACGGCATGGCGCAGGACGCGGTGGAAAACCTGATCGCCGCGCTGACCGGCAAGGTGGAAAAGAACTGCGTTAACCCAGACATACTTAAGTAATCTGCCCTTTCCATTGCGCCCGCCGCTGGCGGGCGTTATCGTTGATCCCCCATTCGTCACACATTTTTAACTTCTATATGTCTTTTTCTCAGTTCGGCGACAAGTTTACCCAGCCCACCGGCATCTCACGTCTGATGGAAGATATGGGCGCAGGCCTGCGTACCCCCGGCACTATTATGCTCGGCGGCGGCAACCCGGCGCAGATCCCGGCGATGAATGATTATTTTCAGCAGCTGCTGCAGCAGATGCATCACGAGGGCAAGCTGAGCGAAGCGCTCTGCAACTATGACGGCCCGCGCGGCAAAGCGACGCTGCTGAACGCGCTGGCGACGCTGCTGAGCAGCGAACTGGGCTGGCCGGTTACGGCGAACAATATCGCCCTGACCAACGGCAGCCAGAGCGCCTTTTTCTATCTGTTTAACCTGTTCGCCGGCCGCCGCGCCGACGGCAGCAAAAAGCGCGTGCTCTTTCCGCTGGCGCCGGAATACCTGGGCTATGCCGATGCCGGACTGGACGAAGGGCTGTTCGTTTCCGCCAAACCCAATATTGAGCTGCTGCCGGAAGGCCAGTTTAAATATCACGTTGATTTCGAACATCTGCCGATGCATGACGATATCGGCCTGATCTGCGTGTCGCGTCCTACCAACCCGACCGGCAACGTCGTGACCGACGACGAACTGATGCAGCTCGACGCGCTGGCGCAGCTGCACGATGTGCCGCTGCTGATCGACAACGCCTACGGCGTGCCTTTTCCCGGCATTATTTTCAGCGACGCGCGTCCGCTGTGGAATCCCAATATTATTCTCTGCATGAGCCTGTCGAAGCTCGGTCTGCCCGGCGCGCGCTGCGGCATTATCGTCGCCGACGAAAAGACCATCAGCGCCCTCAGTAATATGAACGGCATTATCAGCCTGGCGCCCGGCAGTATCGGTCCGGCGATCGCCGCAGAGATGATCCAGCGCGGCGACCTGCTGCGGCTGTCGGAGGAGGTGATCAAGCCGTTCTATCAGGCCAAAGTGACTGAAACCATCGCTATTCTTCGCCGCCATCTGTCAGAAGATCGCTGCCTGATCCACAAGCCGGAAGGCGCGATTTTTCTCTGGCTATGGTTCCGCGATCTGCCGATCAGCACCGAAGCGCTTTACCAGCGCCTTAAGGCGCGCGGCGTTCTGATGGTGCCGGGCCACTTTTTCTTCCCCGGTCTGGAGCAGGCGTGGCCGCACACGCATCAGTGCATGCGCATGAACTATGTACCGGACGCTGAGAATATTGAGCGCGCGGTGACGATTCTGGCGGAAGAGGTTGAAAAGGCGTTTGCAGAGCAGCTTTAATTCGCTGTTTTAAACGTGCGCCGGCGTGTCCGGCGCTTACCCCTCTTTCTCCTCCACCAGCGACTCCCGACACCACTGCGCCAGCTGGCGGATCGCCTGCTCCACCTCTTCATTCCAGCCGAAGCCGGCGTTGAGCCGAAAACAGTGGTCGTAGCGATCGTCGGTGGCGAAAATATGGCCCGGTGCAATACCGATACCGGCGTTGCGCGCCTTGAGGAACAGCGCACGCACGTTGAGCGCCCGGTGCGGCATCTCCACCCACAGCACATAGCCTCCTTCCGGCTCTGAAACGCGCGTGCCCGGCGGGAATTCGCGCAGCAGCGACTGACGCATCTGCTGAATCTGGCCGGCCAGCTCGCGCCGCAGCTTGCGCAAATGGGCGTCATAGCCGCCGCTGCGCAGCAGCTCGGCGATCGCCGCCTGCGACAGCGTGGAGGTGCCCATGGTCGAGGTATATTTCAGCGACGCGATCTTGCGCATGTAGTTGACGCTGTGTACCCAGCCGATGCGAATGCCGGGCGCAATGGTTTTGGAAAAGCCGCTGCAGAGAATGGCGTTGGGGCTAAAGGCGCGCATCGGAAAAGGCCGCCGCTCACCAAATGCGGTATCGCCAAAAATATCATCTTCGACGATCACCACGTCGTTCTCATCGGCCTGACGGGCGATATAGGCCTTCTGCTCGTTGGGAATCGATTTGCCGAGCGGATTGTTGACGTTGCTGATGGTAAGAAAGGCCTGCACCGCCCGGCGGCGAAACAAGGCGGTAAGTTTTTCGACGTCGACGTAGCCTTCCGGCCCGGCGTCAACTTCGATCACGCGCAGGTTGAGATTATGCAGCATCTGCAGCAGCACGAAGTAGCAGGGCGACTCTACCGCCACTACGTCGCCAGGCCTGAGCGTGGCGCGCAGCGACAGCGACACCGCCTCGATACAGCCGTTGGTGATAAGAATATCGTCGGCGCTGATATTGCAACCGTACTCCACCGCGCGACGCGCGATTTCATGCTTAAGCGGCAGATAGCCGGTACCCTTAACGGTGTTGCCCAACAGCGCCGGTTTGCTGTATCCCATCTGGCGCATCAGCAGCCCGATTTTTTTAACCGGATAGAGCGAGCTGTCGCCATTCGCCAGGTCGAGACGAACGCGGCACTCCGAGCCGAGGATCGCCAGGTGCATCTCTGTCTGTTCATCCAGCGGCGCAACAAGCCGCGGCTGTGCCAGCTGCGTCGGCGCCGTCTCCTGGTGCCCCTGCCGCGCCGCGACGAAAAAGCCCGATTTCGGCTTCGCCACCGCAAAGCGCTCATCCTCCAGCGTGCGCAGCGTTTTTAGCGCGGTCGTCAGGCTGACGCTGTACTGCGTCGCCAGCGTGCGCACCGAAGGCAACCGGCTGTCGGGCAGCAGCGATCCGCTGCGGATAGCCTGCTTGATCTGCTCAGCTATCTGGCGGTAACGACTGCTTTGACTCTCCTGCTGGTCCGTTTCACCGGGCATCTGTTCCACCCCATATCGTACTGATCTGTGCGTATTCAAGAGAGTACATTCAAAGTACTTTAGGCTGCATCTCTTAATTATTTATGACGCGCAACCGTCTCGTTTGCCGCGTCCGGCTCCCTGACGTCCGCCTTCGCCCAGGCATTCATTGCTACACCGCTTAATGGCCTGTTTTTCATGGAATCAGCAGGTTCCATGCAGATAAACGAATTTATCAGCCAAAGGAAAACGCGAAAAATGAATAATCTGTCCACCATGATGAGAGAAATTGAAGGCTACCTGACGCCGGCAATCATTGATTCCGCTAAACGGTGCTCTCATCGCCTGCTTGCCGCCCTGCCGGACAGCGAGCATCTGTCGCGCAACTGCGTTCTGCTCGCCTACGGCGGCGGGAAAGACAGCAGCTATATGGTGGCCTACGTGCGTTACATCCAGGGCCTGATCTGGCAGCAGCGCGGCGATACCTTTCGCCTGCGCATCAGCACCAACCGCCACGCCGCCATGAGCGACAGCGTGATGGAGAATATCGACCGCGTTTACCGCGCGCTGGCTATTCACCATGACGCCTTCGTAGAGAGTCTGATCGTCGACGGCCAGCAGATCCGCCCTTTCGAACGTCATCTTCCCCTGCCCGCCTCGGTGCGCCAGCAAAACCGCAGCGACGTGCTGATGAACGGCCACCGCTTCCGCGCCGACGCGCGCTCCACCTTCTGCAACGCCTGTAACCTCAGCATGGTTAACTCGTTTGGCCTGGCGGCACACTATAACGGCGGCGTGGACATGATTATCACCGGCGATTCGCCGCAGGAGCAGACCGCCTATGTCGCCTGGGCGCGGCACCTTTCGCGCCTGTTCGACGCGCCGACGGCGGAGAAAGATCAGGGCTTTCGCGGCTTTTTGCAGACGCTCGACGGCGTGGCCCTGCGCTACTCGGCCGCTATTCACGGCGAGGAGGCGGTGACGCCCGCGCGCCGCATCATGCATCAGCTAGCGCGCGATCCGCTGTTCTTTAATATCTACCAGGACACCGCCTATGAAGCCGGCGCGCACTGGGCGCTGCTCAACGACTTTATGCGCTTCCGCTTTGACCCGCTTATGTTCAGCTTTTCTGAATCGGACTGCGGCAACCCGACGCTGATGGCGCATATTCGCGGCCTGCGCGCGGAAACGCTCTTGCAGCGCAGCTACGCCGAAGGCATTCGCGAATATGTCCGCTTCGCGCTGGGACTCATGGAGCAGAAAGATTTTCCGCCTCAGCTGATCGCCGAAATGGCGGCGCGCTATCGCGACGACGCGGCGATTGAACAGCAGCGCCAGCGCGCGGCGCGCTTCGCCGAAGAGACGTTTGGCCTCGACGACACCCAGCTGGTTTGCATGATCTATTCGCCCTTTATTGCGCAGGGCAGCCAGCTGCGCAGCTGGCTGACGCAGCAGCAGATCGGGCTGGACGAGGCGGCGATTCGCCAGCTGCTTGCCGGCGAACGCGACGACGCGGCGCTGGCGCAGCAGCTTGGCCAGCTTTCCGGACTGGATCTTGCTCAGCTGCGCCACTGCTGGCGCAGCAGTCAGGTGAGCTCGCTGCTGGAGGGCAAAAGCGCCGATCCGCTGTCGCGCGTGCTGCGCTTCGATCCGCATAAGGCGGTGATTCAGGTAAACCACGGCGTCCTGCAGGATACCGTGACCGAAGTGATCTCCGGGCGCTGATCCCGGTAAGGCGAAGCGATGAGAAAAATTTTCCTGCAAATAGGCGCCACGCGCGACGGCCAGAACCCCTACTGCGAGGTGGCGAAGCGCGACGGCTATTTTACCGTGCTGGCGGAGATGAGTGATTTCGTCGACTACCAGTCGCTTAGCCTGACGCTGCCGTTTGATCTGATCGTCCGCCTCGATCGGCCGGAAAATCCCTGGGAAGTGCTGCAGGCCTGCCTGCATGCCGGGCTGCTGGAGCATCCGCGCGTGGTGCTGGCCGGCTTTGAAGCCTACAACGCCAGCGCCGGCCGGGTGCGGGAAATACTGGCCGGCCCCGATGCGCCGCGCACCTTTATCCCGCTGGATAAATATGCCCAGCGGATGGCGCTGAAAAAAGCCTGGCCGCGCTTTCCGCAGCCGGAGTTCCGGTTTTTCGCCTCGCCTCTCAGCATTCTTGATGCCCACCAGGCGCTGATCTATCCCTGCGTTATCAAGCCGGTAGACAGTGGCGGCGGGCTGGGGATCTGGCTGGTGGAGGCGCCCGAACGCCTGGCGGGCGTGGTGCGGATGCTGGAAGAGACCATGAACTATGGCGGGCGCAGCTTTAGCGGGTTTATCGTCGAAAGCTGGCTGGACGGCGACGAGTATTCACTGCAGGGCGTGGTACACGACGGGCATCCCTATGCCCTTACCTGCTGCCAGAAAGTGATCGAACAACATCGCGACGCTCAGGGCGGCATCAGTTTTTACGAATCCGGCCACGTCGCCGTTGCCGCCAGGACGCTGCCGCCCGCCTTTGCCAGCCTGATGGCGTTCTGCTGCGAAACCTTCAGCTACCGGCTCGGCGCCTTTCATATCGACTTCATCATGGTGGATGGCGTGCCGCATTTTCTTGAGATGGGCTTTCGCCTCTCCGGTATGGGCGTTGCCAGCCTGGTCGAAGAGACAACCGGCATCGACTGGGTGGCGGTCGCGTTCCGGCTTGAAGCGGGCGGCGAGATGCCCGCGCTGCGCTTCACCGCGCCGCCGCGCGCCGTTGGCCAGCTGCGCCTGCGTCAGCCGGCCCAGCTCCGCCGGGCGGAAAGCTGGATCGCCGAACATCATCAGGGCGCGCTGCTGCCGCCGCTGACCTTTCCCGGCTTACAGGTGTCGCGGCGCTCGTCGCTCTATGCCGATTTAACGCGCCATGCGGGCATTCTCGGCACGTTGCGCCTGTCGGCCACCGGCCGGGACGACATTCTGGCCGTTTTTAACAGCGTGGTGCGCGCGGCATCTCGCTTTTCAGAAGGAAATTTATTGTGTGCAGAATGATTCTGGCGCAGGGCGAATTCGACGCGGCGCAGGTGTTGGAGGCGGCGCGCGCCATGAGCTGCGGCGAAACCGCCTGTCATGACGGGCCGATCAAAGAACACCCGAACGGCTGGGGATGTTTATGGCTGGAGGCGGGCGAGATCCGCACGCTGCGCGGCAGCGGCCCCTTTGCCGACGCGCTGCCCGACATTGATGTCGACAGTATCAAAGGCCGCTTTCTGGCGGTGCATGTGCGCCACGCCACGCTGAGTAAAAACCAGGGCCTGGAGTTTGCCCACCCGCTGCTGCGCGACAGCGCGGGCACGCGCTGGTACATGATGCATAACGGCTTTATGCCGACGGTCTACGCCCGGCTCGGCATGGCGGCCTCCCGCTTCGACTCGGCGGAATATCTGGAATATCTGGTGGATCGCATCACCCCGGCCGACTTCACGCGCGACTACCTGCGCGACAAGCTGGCGCAGGTCGAGCCAGGCGGCAGCGCCGGCAACGCGATTTTCGTGACGCGAGACCGGGCATGGGCCTGGCAGTGGCACCCGCAGGATACGCCTTATCCGCACTACTTCACGCTGCACGTTTTGCAGCAGGCGCGCTGTACCTACATTTCGTCTGAACCTGTTCCAACCCTGGGCGACGCCGCCGGCTGGCGACGCATGGCTAACCATGAACTACGCGAGATTCCTTTGGGGGAGTAAATATCATGGCTATTTTCAATCAGATACGCGTGATCAATCCCAGCATGTATGTAGAACGCACTTGGCTGGACGATATTGTCACGGCGCGCGTGCCGCTGCTGGTGCTGCGCAACTTCCTGACCGATGAAGATCGTCAGGAGGTGGTGACAGATTTGCAGCGCTGCCGCGAGCAGATCCGCGTGTCGCACTATCCCAACGGCGCGCTCACTACGCTCGGCCCCTATCTGGCGAAACATACCGCCGCCCCGGAGAACTACTTTACTGAATGGCGCGATATCGCGCCGTCGCTGCCGCCGTCGCTCGCCGCGCTGCGCCTGCAGATCTATGAGTGGGTGCGCCACGCGCTAAAGCTGGAGAGCCTGCAAACCGCCCATGAGCCAGCCCTGGGGGACTACGCCGGTTCCATCGTGCGCTTCCACGCCGACGGCGTCGCCAATCCGCTGCACAACGACAATATCGTCCGCGACGCCGCAGGAACGGGCCTGGCGGTGACGCAGATCCTGCACCAGCTGAGCTGCGTGGTCTGCCTGCAGGAGTGCAACGCGGGCGGCGGGCTGCGCATTTTCAACAAAAAATGGTCGCCGGATGACGAGCGCTTTAAAACGCCGGGCGAACTCGGCTACCAGAGCGGCGTGGTGATGCAGAGCGAAACCTGCGAGTTCGTGCCGCGCAGCGGCGATATCTACCTGTTTAATCCCGCCTTTTACCACGAGATCGATCGGGTAGAAGGCGATACCCGCATCACTATGGGCTTCTTTTTTGGCCTGACCGATAAAAAAATGAAACACGCCATCGCGTGGAGCTGACGCCCAGCGCGCAGCCTTGCAAGACGAGGAGAAGAGATGACGACATTTGCAAACATTACCGACCTGCTGGATCGGCACGAAGCGGACTATCGCGTGGTAGAACATGAGGCTATCGGCCAGACCGACACCATTAGCGCGCTGCGCGGCAATGCGCTTAACCAGGCGGCAAAGGCGATGGTGCTGGAGGTCGCGATGCCAGACGGTGCCGAACCGCGCTTTCTGCTGGCGATTGTGCCGGGCGACTGCAAAATCAATTTTAAAAGCGCCGCACGCGCCATCGGCGGCAAAAAGTCGAGCTTCGCCGCGCCCGAGATGGCGCAGTCGCTGACCGACTGCGTAATGGGCGCGGTGCCGCCATTTAGTTTTGATGACCGGCTGGCGCTGCGCGTCGATACGCGCCTGCGCGACGTCGGCACGCTGTGGTTCAACGCCGGTGCGCTGGAGAAGTCGATCGCCCTTGATGCAGAGGACTATCGCCGTATCGTGGGCGAAGCCTGTTATGCCGATATCGCCACTCCCGTGGCGGTTAGCGCCTGACGGCTGAGGAAAGGTTATGTCAGTTAAAGATATGTTGCTGGCGCTGTGCGTCGTGGTGGCGTGGGGCGTTAATTTCGTGGTGATCAAGCTCGGCCTGCAGGGGATGCCGCCCTTTTTGCTGGCGGGCCTGCGCTTTTCCCTGGTGGCGTTTCCGGCGATCTTTTTTGTCTCTCGCCCTGTCATTCCGCTGCGCTGGCTGGTGGTCTACGGCATGACCATCAGCTTTGGTCAGTTCGCTTTTCTGTTTCTCGCCATCAAGCTCGGCATGCCCGCCGGGCTCGCCTCGCTGGTGCTGCAGGCGCAGGCGTTTTTCACGCTGCTGCTGGGCGCGCTGCTGCTGGCGGAAAAGCTGCGCTGGAATCATATTGCCGGCGTGCTGATCGCGACGCTGGGGATGTTTATGCTGGCGACAGCGGGCATGGAGGGGCAGTCGGCCGCGGGCATTACGCTGACGACCATGATGCTGACGCTGGCGGCGGCGCTGTCGTGGGGACTGGGCAATATCACCAACAAGATTATCCTGCGCAATCGCAAGGTGCCGGTGATGTCGCTGGTAGTGTGGAGCGCGCTGGTGCCGGTGCTGCCTTTCTTCGCCTGCTCCTGGCTGTTCGAGGGAGAAGAGGCGATAGTATTCAGCCTGACGCACATCTCGCTGCAAACGGTACTGGCGCTGATCTATCTTGCCTTTATCGCCACCATCGTCGGCTACGCCATCTGGGGCAACCTGCTTAGCCGCTATGAGACCTGGCGCATCGCCCCACTGTCGCTGCTGGTGCCGGTGATCGGCATTCTCAGCGCCGCGCTGGTGCTGGGGGAGCACCTCTCGGCGCAGCAGATGCTGGGGGCAGCGGTGATTATCCTCGGCCTGCTGGTGAATGTCTTCGGCGGTCTGGTGAGCCAGCGCCTGGCGATGCGCACCCATCCTTAACGGCGCGGCGTTGCGCAAGATGGCTGCACCGCAGCCATAAAAAAACGCCGCGAAAGCGGCGTTTTTTTCTCGTTGATTCTGATTAGTTCAGAATTTCAATCCGGCGCGGTTTCGCCTCTTCAGGGACGATGCGTTCCAGATCGATGCTCAACAGGCCATTTTCCAGGCGTGCATCGCGGACCACGATATGGTCGGCCAGCTGGAATTTGCGCTCAAAGTTGCGTTCGGCGATACCCTGATAGAGATATTTACGTTCGGTCTGCTCTTCAGGATGTGCGCCACGCACAATCAGAACGTTATCGTGAGCGGTAATATCCAGTTCGTTCTGGGCAAAGCCTGCTACCGCGATGGTAATGCGATAGTGGTTTTCGCTGACCAGTTCGACGTTGTACGGAGGATAGCCGCCGTTGCTCTGGTTCTGGTTGGACTCCAGCAGGTTAAACAGGCGATCGAAACCGATAGCAGAGCGATAAAGTGGAGCAAGATCAAAATTACGCATGGAATGACTCCTGATATTCAGCAAGTTTTGGCAACCTTCCACCATGGACAGGTTGAGCGGCGCCCCGATGTCCCTGTCGGCGACAGCGAGCGCGTCCGTAGCTTAAAAATGGGTATGCCCAGACTGGTTTCAAGAGGCGAAACGCAATTTTTTTCGCCAATCCGCTGAAGTGGCATACACTCAGGGGACCTTTCGTCTGACATAGCGCACCTTGCCGTAGAGTGAGGACGTTAGCGGACAAGCTAACTCAGCCGGGGCGAACGCCACAGTTGAAGGGATGATGAAGATGAAAAGATTGAAGGCATTTCCTCTGGCAGGCGCGCTGGCCTGCTGCACCTTTACGCTTACAGGATGCTCCAGCGTCATGTCGCATACCGGCCCGAATCAGGGCTACTATCCGGGCACGCGCGCCAGCGCCGATATTCTGGTCGACGATCAGAGCAGCTGGGCACTGAAGCCGCTGGCGCTGATCGATCTGCCCTTTTCCGCCGTGCTGGATACGCTGCTGCTGCCGTGGGACTACGCGCGCAGCGACGATGATAAATCGATCGATTCTCCGCGTGAGCGCATTCTTCAAAGCGAAAAACTCAACCACACGCAGGAAAATCTGGCGCAGGCCGCCCCCTATCCTGCGGCTACGCCGACACAGTAAAGAGCTGGCGCCAGCCGTCGACCTCACGCATAAAGGCGATCAGCTGCCCGTCCGGCGACCAGACCACCGCGTCGCCGCTCGGCGGCTCTTCGCTGCGGTCGGTCAGCGGCTGACAGGCTCCGCTGCTGATATCGCAGCGCATCACCTGGTTGTCACTGATAAACGCGACGGCCACGCCCTGCGGATGCCAGCTAAAGGCCGACTGCACCGAATGCGCCAGCCGCGTCACCTGGCGCGGCTCGCCGCCGTTGGGCGACACCGTCCAGAGCTGAACCACATCCTGCTCGTCCGCCATTAAAAAGGCGATGGCGCTGCCGTCAGGCGCGCTGCGCAGCCAGTGGCGCGGCTGCTGGGCCAGTCCGCGCGGCGTATTGGTCAGGCGACGCTGGTGCACGCCGGCGGGCGGCGCGGGCAGGCTGCTCTCCGTGCCCTCCAGCGGTTCGTCGCCCGGCATGGCGTACGCCTCCAGCGCCTCCGGCAGATCGACAATAAACACTTCCGGCTGTTTATCGCCCGCGGCGGAGAGCGTGTCGCCGATAAAGGCGATGGCCCAGCGCTGCCAGCTGCCGTCCGGCTTTTGATAGCCGCGCGTGCCGATCCAGCCCTCTTCACAGGCGCGGTTAATCTCGTCGCTGCCTGGACGCGGCGTGGCGGTAGTGCGGCTGATCAGCACGCAGAAGTGGCTGCCGCCATATTCGCGAGGATGCTGTTTAATCGGATCCACCGCGCGCAGCGGCAGCGCGATGCCGACGTTGCGCAAATCTTCTTTCAGGTCCTTCTCATGCATCACGTGATCGTTGTAGGTGAAGCTGACCCGCGTACCGTCCGGGCTGAAGAGATGCACATGCGAGCCGCCGCGCAGCGCGCCGGGCGTAAAGGGTGGCGTGATATCGCAGGCGTCGAGGTTTTGCGCGCGGCCGTTTTGCACGATTACGCCGCGCCGGTGATGGAAATCGTAATGCCAGCGCTCGTCGGGCTGTTCCGGGCCGTGAATGCACAGGTAGCGCGGCGGCAGATCCGGGCTGACGGTTACCACGCCCACGTGGGCGCCGTCGGTTGCGCGATAGAGCACCTCGACCGCGCCCGTCTGCACGTTGACGCGCTCAATGGTCTCGCTGGTAAAGGAGGCGCCCGACGGACGCACGTCAAAAGCGAGCCACTGGCTGTCGGCGGTCCAGACGTTGCTGTTGGTAAGCTGATGATGTCGCGGGCTAAAGGTGATCTGTTTTTCGCGCATAGGGCAACCTGACTAAAAATGTTGCCCCACACGCTACGCCAAAAGCGTTAAAGATGCAGCTCCGATTTCGGCTGCGGCGCAGCAACGCCCTCAATTGCCCGTTTACGCCCGACGAACAGCCCCAGCACCCCGCCGAGGATAAGCGCGCCCGCCACAATCAGCAGGCCGTCGTTATAGCTGCTGGTGGCGTCTTTAATACGTCCCATTACCGGCGGAAAAGCCAGCCCGGCGATATTCGCCACCGCATTGATCAGCGCCACCGACGCCGCGCCCGCCACGCCGGAGACCGTTTCGGTAGTCACCGCCCAGAATACCGGCGTAATGGCCCAGTTCAGCCCGACCATCAGCACCAGCAGCAGATACGCCATCCACTGCTGCGGCACCGCCAGCGCCGCCAGCAGCAGCAGACCCGCCGCCATCAGCGGCAAGCCGAGATGGCGCGCCCGTTCGCCGGTGCGATCGGAATGGCGTCCGTTAAGGTACATAAAAATGCAGGCGAACAGAAAAGGCACCGCCGACAGCAGGCTGACCGTCAGGTTGCTGCGCTCCGCCGCGACCGCTTTGACAATCATCGGCAGAAACAGCGTTACGCCGATGGTGCCGAAAGCCTGCAGCAGCCACAGCAGGCTCAGCGTCCAGACGCGTCTGCTTTTCAGCGCGATGCGCCAGTTATGATCGCGTATCGCTGAATGCTGCTCGTCGCGCGCCAGCGTCTGCTGCAGGTAGCTGCGCTGCTCCGCCGTCAGCCAGCGCGCGTTAGCTGGCGCATCGTCGAGGTAGAACCAGGTGACAATGCCGAGCGCGAACGCCGGAATGCCTTCCAGCAGAAACAGCCAGCGCCAGCCTTCGACGCCCAGCATGCCGTGCAGATTAAGCAGGCTGCCCGACAGCGGCAGGCCGATCACCGACGCCAGCGCCGCGCCGATATAAAACAGCGACATGGCGCGCGCGCGGTCGCTGCGCGGATACCAGCAGCTCAGATAAAAGATGATGCCGGGCGTAAAACCCGCCTCCGCCGCGCCGAGCAGAAAGCGCATTACGTAGAGCTGCGTCGGCGTCTGCACCAGGCTCATGCCCGCGGCGATGATGCCCCAGCTCACCATAATGCGCGCGATCCAGCGGCGCGCGCCGACGCGCGTCAACAGCACGTTGCTCGGCACTTCAAAGATGATATAGGTGACATAGAAGATACCGGCGGCGATGCCGTACATTTCAGCGGTCATGGCTAAATCGGCATTCATCTGCAGCGCGGCGACCGAGATATTGGCGCGGTCGATATAGGCGATCAGGTAGAGCAGCATGATAAACGGCATGATGCGCAGGTTCATTTTCTTAATGGTGCTGAGGTGAAGAGGGTTGTTCATCGCAAGATCCTCAGTTCAGGTAGGGTAGCAGCAGATAACCGTTTGATTTTTTAAATAGTCATGCCGCAGCCTGTAACGGCTGCGTTCGATCATCAGCGCTGCGACGCTGTGCGATCGATCTTCATTAGCGGTTTGATCTCAGCTGGGAAGAGTGACGCTGATTGTAGTATCCAAAATTAAATTTGTACTACAATTCAGATCACAAAACAGACAATGCGGGCCAGCAGGCCCGCGTGGAAAGCGAAAAATGCGAGGCTGGACGGCGGAATGCCGTCCGGGAAGGGTTAGAGCACCAGCTCTTCGATAGCGTGCGCGACGCCGTCTTCCATATTGGTTTTGGTAACGAACTGCGCAATCTGCTTAACAGAGTCGATGGCGTTGCCCATTGCGACGCCCATGCCGGCGTACTCGATCATCGCCAGGTCATTTTCCTGGTCGCCGATCGCCATTACCTCGTCGCGCGCCAGGCCCAGCTTCTCTGCCAGCATTTTAACGCCCTGACCTTTGTTTACGCGGCGATCGAGGATCTCCAGGTAATACGGCGCGCTCTTGAGAAGGGTGTAGTTCTGCTGCGCCTGAGCCGGCAGGCGCTGAATAGCACTATCCAGCAGAGCGGGTTTATCGATCATCATCAGCTTGGGAAAACGCGTGGCGCGGTCCATCTCTTCCACTGCGCGGTAGCGCACCGGAATGCCGGTCAGGCTCGCCTCATGGATGGTGTATTCGCTGAGATCTTTGTTCGGCGTATAGAGCGAGGATTTGTCGAACGCCTGGAAATGGACGCCCAGATCGCGTGCCAGCTGTTCAATATAGAGATAGTCGTCAAAACCCAGCGTGATTTCCGCCACGCACTCGCCATCTTTGGCCTGCTGCACCAGCGCGCCGTTGTAGCTGATGCAGTACTGGCCGTCATCCACCAGGCCGAGCTCCATCAGGTAGCGCTGGATCCCCACGTATGGACGCCCGGTCGCCAGCACCACGGCAACGCCTTTTTTATGCGCGCGATCGATAGCTGACTTAACGCCAGCGGTGATCTCGTGCTGCGGGTTAAGCAGCGTGCCGTCCATATCAATTGCAACCAGTTTAATCGCCATAGCTTCCTCGTTGAGTCAGGGTTTGGCTTAAATGCTAGCGCGATTCAGCTCACTCTGACCAGTTTGGCGGCCATTCAGGCATAAAAAAACCCTTCCGGTTGGGAAGGGTTTGCAAGCTGAAGCTGGCGTGGGTGACAGAAACCGATCGCAAAGTCGCTGTTCGTCATCCCTGACCGCTCGGCCCACGACTTCCTGTCGCGGGACGCTTTGCTCTTCGGTTCCTGTCACCCACACTTTAGCTTTAGTCGCCGTCTGTTGGCTTAAATATCGATATTGGCCGCTTTCAGGGCGTTCTCTTCGATAAAGGCGCGGCGCGGCTCGACCGCATCGCCCATCAGCGTGGTAAAGAGCTGATCGGCGGCGATAGCGTCCTTGATGGTGACGCGCAGCATGCGGCGGCTGTCTGGATCCATTGTAGTTTCCCACAGCTGCTCGGCGTTCATCTCGCCCAGACCTTTATAGCGCTGTACCGACAGGCCGCGACGCGACTCTTTCACCAGCCATTCGATAGCCTGCTCAAAGCTGGCGACCGGCTGACGGCGTTCGCCGCGCTCGATGTAGGCGTCTTCCTCAATCAGGCCGCGCAGCTTCTCGCCCAGCGAGTTGATTTTACGGTACTCCGGTCCCTGAATGAACTCGGCGTCCAGCGTATAATCGGTGTCGACGCCGTGCGTGCGCACGCGCAGCACCGGTTCGAAAAGGTTCTGCTCGCGGTTTTCACGGACCTGGGCGACATAGCTGCTGCCGTGGGTTTCGCGCTCGGCCAGGAAGGCCACCAGCGCCTCCAGCCAGGCCTGAACCTCCGCCTGATTGCTCAGATCGCTCAGCGTTGGGTGATAAACCAGCGCGCGCAGCAGCGCGACCGGATAGCGGCGCTCCATACGTTTGATCATCTTCTGGGTGCTGTTGAACTCCGCAACCAGGTTTTCCAGCGGCTCACCGCCCAGCGCCGGCGCGCTGGCGTTGGTGTGCAGGGTCGCGCCGTCCAGGGCGATAGCGATTTGATACTGATCCATCGCCTCATCGTCTTTGATGTACTGCTCCTGCTTGCCTTTCTTCACCTTGTAGAGCGGCGGCTGCGCAATATAGACGTGGCCACGCTCGATAATTTCTGGCATCTGACGATAGAAGAAGGTCAACAGCAGCGTACGGATGTGCGAGCCGTCGACGTCCGCATCGGTCATGATGATGATGCTGTGATAACGCAGCTTATCAGGGTTGTATTCGTCGCGGCCGATGCCGCAGCCGAGCGCGGTGATCAGCGTCGCCACTTCCTGCGAAGAGAGCATCTTGTCGAAGCGCGCTTTCTCTACGTTAAGGATTTTACCCTTCAGCGGCAGGATCGCCTGATTCTTACGGTTGCGGCCCTGCTTGGCCGAGCCACCCGCGGAGTCACCCTCCACAAGGTAGATTTCAGAGAGCGCCGGATCGCGCTCCTGGCAGTCCGCCAGCTTGCCCGGCAGGCCCGCCAGGTCGAGCGCACCCTTACGGCGCGTCATTTCGCGTGCGCGACGCGCTGCTTCACGGGCGCGGGCGGCGTCGATAATCTTGCCGACCACGATTTTCGCGTCGCTCGGGTTTTCCAGCAGGTATTCGCTCAGCAGTTCGTTCATCTGCTGTTCCACCGCCGATTTCACTTCAGAAGAAACCAGCTTGTCTTTGGTCTGTGAAGAGAACTTCGGATCCGGCACTTTAACCGACACCACGGCGACCAGGCCTTCACGGGCGTCGTCGCCGGTGGCGCTGACTTTCGCTTTTTTGCTGTAGCCCTCTTTGTCCATATAGGCATTCAGGGTACGCGTCATCGCCGCGCGGAAGCCCGCCAGGTGGGTGCCGCCGTCGCGCTGCGGAATGTTGTTGGTGAAGCAGTAGATGTTCTCCTGGAACCCGTCATTCCACTGCAGCGCCACTTCCACGCCAATGCCATCTTTTTCGGTGGAGAAATAGAACACATTCGGATGGATAGGGGTTTTGTTTTTATTCAGGTATTCGACAAACGCCTTAATGCCGCCTTCGTAGTGGAAGTGATCGGCTTTGCCGTCACGCTTGTCTTCCAGACGAATTGATACGCCGGAGTTCAGGAACGAGAGTTCGCGCAGGCGCTTCGCCAGAATGTCGTATTCGAATTCAACGACGTTGGTGAAGGTTTCGTGGCTCGGCCAGAAACGCACGCGGGTGCCGGTCAGATCGGTTTCGCCGGTGACGTTCAGCGGTGCCTCAGGCACGCCGTGCACGTAAGTCTGCTGGTGCACTTTGCCTTCGCGACGAATGGTCAGCTCCAGCTTCTGCGACAGGGCGTTCACAACCGAGACGCCCACGCCGTGCAGACCGCCCGATACTTTATAGGAGTTATCGTCGAACTTGCCGCCTGCGTGCAGCACGGTCATGATCACTTCCGCAGCGGAAACGCCCTCTTCTTCGTGAATGCCGGTGGGAATACCACGGCCATCATCCTGAACGGAAACGGAATTGTCGGCATGAATGGTCACGACGATATCACTACAGTGACCGGCGAGCGCTTCGTCGATTGCGTTATCCACGACCTCGAATACCATATGGTGCAGACCGGTGCCGTCATCCGTATCGCCGATATACATACCCGGACGTTTGCGTACCGCATCCAGCCCTTTCAGAACTTTGATACTTGAGGAGTCATAAGAATTCGACATCAACGTTTCTCGCTCATTTAATCTTCAGGTTGAACCGCTATTTTACCCTGTTCCACGCGGAACATCTTGCCCTTTTCGTCACTCATATCGATGACATGATCGGTGGCGATAGCGCTGACAAACACCTGAGCCTGCGTGGCTTTCAGTCGTTGCGCCAGCAGGCGCCGACGGCTGTCATCCAGCTCGGAGGCGAAGTCATCAATCAGGTAAAGACAGCGGCGTCCGCTCTGGCGCGTCAGGAACTCGCCCTGCGCCAGACGCAATGCACACATCAATAGTTTTAACTGGCCGCGCGACAGCAGATCTTCAACCGGCGTGCCGTCGGCGCGTATGCGGAAATCCGCTTTATGCGGGCCGCTGGCGGTATAGGTCAGCGCACGATCGCGCTCGAAATTGCGCTCCAGCAGCTCGGCGTAGGCGCTCTCTTTGTCCCAGCCGCGCTGGAAAGAGAAGTTCAGCGCGAACTCTGGCAAAAACTGCCCGCAGGTGGCGACGATCTCCGCTGAAATGGCTTCGCTGTATTCCGCGCGCCACTGGCTGATCTGCTCCGCCAGCGGCACCAGCTCCTGATCCCAGGCGCGGATTTGGCTGTAGCGCGTGACCTGACGCAGCGCGGCGTTGCGCTGCTTTAGCAGGCGCCGCAAATTGCTCCAGGCGTTGAAGAAACCGGGTGTGTTGTGAAAACAGCCCCAGTCGACATAGGCTCTACGGTATTTGGGGCCGCCGTTGAGCAAAGTAAACCCCTCGGGCGTAATTAACTGCATCGGCAGCAGCTGCGCCAGCTCCGCGACTTTATGGCCGTCGCTGCCGTCGATGCGCACCTTGCTGTCACCCGCGCGGTTTTTGGTCAGGCCAACCGAAATTTCCCGCTCGCTGCCCTCAATGCGACCGTGCAGCACAAAGGCGGCTTCGTCGTGGCGGATCACGCGTCCCGCCTGCAAGCTGCGAAACGCGCGACCGTGGCCAAGCGTGTAGATCGCCTCCAGCACGCTGGTTTTGCCGCTGCCGTTTGCGCCGACCAGGAAGTTAAATCCCGGCGCCAGCGCCAGATCGGCCTGCTCGATATTACGAAAGTCTTTGATAAGGAGGCGGGTTAAAGCCATGAATCAGTCCAGCGTGAAGGGTACAAAGAGGTATCGCCTTTAAGCAGCCTGTGGCCAACGGCGAAGCCCGATAACGGCCTCACCATCATCAGGCCGTCGGCGTTGCAGCCAGTCAGGTTGCGGCCAGCGCGCAGGCCCTGGGCGCATACTGAAGTATGTGCCCAGGGACGAGCACTGCCCGCGACCAGAATGGCAAGTAAGCCAGGCCGATATATTCTATAACCGCATGGGCATTACGACGTAGGCGGCGGCCGGACTCGCGAGATCTTCGATCTGCACGCTCGACACCGAATCGGTCAGCAGCAGACGCACGTTCTCGCACTTCAGCGCGTTCAGTACGTCCAGCACGTAGCTGACGTTAAAGCCGATCTCCAGCTCGCTGCCGCCGTAGGTCACGTCCAGCATCTCTTCCGCCTCTTCCTGTTCAGGGTTATTAGCGGTGATCTTCAGCTGATTTTCGGTGATATAGAGGCGAACACCGCGGAATTTCTCATTCGACAGAATGGCCGCGCGCGCAAAAGCCTGCTTGAGAATATCGCAGCCCGCTTCCAGCACCTTGTCCGGGTTTTTCGGCAGTACGCGACGATAGTCGGGGAAGCGACCATCCACCAGCTTTGAGGTAAAGATAAAGTCGCCGACGTGGGCGCGGATATTGCTGCTGCCAATCTGCACCTGAAGCGGCGTCTCACCGCCATCCAGCAGGCGCACCAGCTCAATCACCCCTTTACGCGGCACGATCACCGAATGGTTCGGCAGCGCCTGACCAATCGGCATCGAGCAGACCGCCAGACGGTGGCCGTCGGTGGCGACGGTGCGCAGCTCTTCGCCTTCGGTCTCAAACAGCATGCCGTTGAGGTAGTAGCGCACATCCTGATGCGCCATAGAGAACTGCGTCGCCTCGATCAGGCGCTTCAGCGTCGCCTGCGGCAGCGTAAACTCCACTTCGCTCTGCCAGTCGTCCAGATTAGGGAAGTCGCTGGCCGGCAGGGTGGAGAGCGAAAAGCGGCTGCGCCCGGAGCGCACCAGCATACGTTCGCCTTCCAGCGTGACGTTAATCTCTGCGCCCTCGGGCAGTCCGCGACAGATGTCGAGGAATTTACGCGCCGGGACGGTGGTTGCGCCCGGCTCGTGCGGCTGGGTCAGCGCCACGCGCGCCACCATCTCCATTTCCAGATCGGTGCCGGTCAGCAACAGCGTACCGTCGTTGACCTGCATCAGCAGATTTCCCAGGATCGGCAGCGTCGGGCGACCGCCTAACGGGCCGCTGACTTGCTGCAGCGGCTTTAGCAACTGTTCACGTTCAACAATAAATTTCATAGCGTCAGGAGGATAAAGTTCGAATGAGATTAGAGAAATCTTCTTTTATGTCGTGGCTCTCTTCGCGCAGCTGCTCGATTTTGCGGCAGGCGTGAAGCACCGTGGTGTGGTCGCGGCCGCCAAATGCGTCGCCGATTTCCGGCAGACTGTGGTTGGTCAGCTCTTTCGCCATCGCCATCGCCATCTGGCGCGGACGCGCGACCGAGCGCGAACGGCGCTTGGACAGCAGATCCGCGACCTTAATTTTGTAATACTCCGCCACCGTCTTCTGGATATTGTCGATGGTCACCAGCTTTTCCTGCAGCGCCAGCAGATCGCGCAGCGCTTCGCGCACAAAATCGATGGTAATGGCGCGGCCGGTAAAGTTAGCGTTGGCGATTACGCGATTCAGCGCCCCCTCCAGCTCACGGACGTTGGAGCGCAGGCGTTTGGCGATAAAAAAGGCAACTTCGCCCGGCAGACGAATATCGTTCTCATCCGCTTTTTTCATCAGAATCGCCACGCGCGTCTCCAGCTCTGGCGGCTCGATGGCGACCGTCAGTCCCCAGCCGAAGCGCGACTTCAGGCGATCTTCCACGCCGTTGATCTCTTTAGGGTAGCGGTCAGAGGTCAAAATGATCTGCTGATTGCCTTCCAGCAGCGCGTTGAAGGTGTGGAAAAACTCCTCCTGCGAGCGCTCTTTATTGGCGAAGAACTGAATGTCATCGATAAGCAGCGCATCAACGGAGCGGTAGTAGCGCTTGAACTCTTCAATGGCGTTGTTTTGCAGCGCCTTCACCATATCCTGCACGAAGCGCTCGGAGTGCATATAGACCACTTTGGCATTCGGCTTGCGCGCGATAATGCCGTTGCCAACCGCGTGCAGCAGGTGGGTTTTGCCCAGGCCGGTGCCGCCATAAAGGAAGAGCGGGTTGTAAGCGCCGCCAGGATTGTCCGCCACCTGACGCGCCGCCGCGCGCGCCAGCTGGTTGGATTTACCTTCAACGAAGTTATCGAAGTTATGACGGTTATTTACGTTAGAGCGGTAGGTCACATCGGCCGGTGCCGGGACGTTATCCCAGCTTGGGCGCAGAATCTGCGCAGGCGCAGGACGGCTCTCGACCGGTGCGGGCGCGCTAACGCTCGCCATCGCCGGCTGACTCATCGCCGCAGGCTGCTGCTGTACGGCGCGCGTCCCGACTTCGAAACGCAGCAAAGGCACGTCCACGCCGCAGAATTCGTTCAGCAGCCCGTTGATGTTATTGATGTATTTATCTCGTACCCAGTCGAGCACAAACCGATTTGGTGCATACAAGGCCAGCGTATTGTCGTTTAACTCCGCCTGCAGCGGTCGAATCCACATGCTGAATTCGGTGGCAGGAAGCTCATCCTGCAAACGGGCAAGACACTGTTGCCAGAGCGTAAGTGACACGGCGGACTCCACTTGTACAAAATCGATAAGAAATAGTAGGCGCTAATAAAGAAACGTTCATTTTTGACACAGACGGTAGAAAGCGCCTGCGACCGCTATCAGCGGTTTCCGTCCCTGGGATCGCGACCGGATCGTCAGCGGAAGGGCGGATCATAGCGCAAAGCGAGGCAGAGATCTTCACTTTCTACACAGTTTTGATCCTTTTTATCCACAGGCCGTGGACAGGTAAAACAGTTTACGCCTGCTGGCGAAAAAAGCTGCGGGGATCGTCGAAAAATAGCGGCTTTTTCAGGCCGCCTCTCGTTTTCACGCGGATCCTCAGCGGCCCGATCGTAAGAAGATCCCGTGGGATCCTTGCGCTTTAAAGCGGAGGCCGTATAATTCTTCCCCCGGCGTTGTCGCGTTATGCCCAATGCCCGGACTCAGCGGGCTGTATCCGGGCTTCCAGGTACCGCGACCAGCGAAGTAAATTGACTCTGGACTGTACAATTATTACAATCCCGCCTCTTTATTAAAGACACATTGAGGCGTCGGTCGTTTTACTGGCCCAAAAACGCGTCACCCAGTGAAATTTTTCAAGTTTAGGTAGAAATCGCCATGAAACGCACTTTTCAACCGTCCGTACTGAAGCGCAACCGTTCTCACGGCTTCCGTGCTCGTATGGCAACCAAAAATGGTCGTCAGGTTCTGGCACGTCGTCGTGCTAAAGGCCGTTCTCGTCTGACCGTTTCTAAGTAATAAAAGCTAACCCTCGTGGTTAAGCTCGCATTTCCCAGGGAGTTACGCTTGTTAACTCCCACTCATTTCACTTTCGTCTTCCAGCAGCCACAACGGGCTGGCACGCCGCAAATCACCATCCTCGGCCGCCTTAATTCGCTGGGGCATCCCCGCATCGGTCTTACCGTCGCTAAAAAGCATGTCAAGCGCGCACACGAACGCAACCGGATCAAACGTTTGACCCGAGAGAGCTTTCGTCTGCTTCAGCATGAACTGCCAGCGATGGACTTCGTCGTTGTAGCGAAAAAGGGGATTGCCGATCTCGACAACCGTATGTTGGCGGAAGCGTTGGAGAAGTTATGGCGTCGTCACTGTCGCCTGGCGCGCGGCTCCTGATCGTCCTGATCCGCGTCTATCAGCGCGGCATCAGCCCCTTGCTGGGACCACACTGTCGGTTTCAGCCAACCTGCTCTCATTATGGAATTGAGGCGTTACGCAGGTTTGGCCTGATAAAAGGCAGTTGGTTGACACTCAAACGCGTATTAAAATGCCACCCTTTGAACCCGGGTGGTGACGATCCTGTGCCGCCAAAAAACCTTTGATACCAGAGAACATTAACGATGGATTCGCAACGCAATCTTTTTCTCATCGCTTTTCTGTTCGTGTCTTTCATGATCTGGCAAGCCTGGCAGACGGACCACGCTCCGCAGCCGCAGCAGACCCAGACCACGCAAAACACCAACAGCGCAGCAGGTGATGCCGCCAGCCAGGGCGTTCCGGCCAGCGGCCAGGGCAAAACGATCACCGTTAAGACTGATGTCCTGTCATTGAATATCAACACCCGCGGTGGCGATGTTGAGCAAGCTCAGCTGCTGACCTACCCGGACAAACTGGGTTCTGACCAGCCGTTCCAGCTGCTGGAGACCACGCCATCCTTCGTTTATCAGGCTCAGAGCGGACTCACTGGCCGTAACGGTCCCGATAACCCGAACAACGGCGCGCGTCCGCTGTTCACCGCTCAGCAGGATCACTTCGAGATGGCTGATGGCCAGACCGAACTGCGCGTGCCGATGACCTTCACCGCTGAAAATGGCGTGGTTTACACCAAAACCTTTATTTTCAAGCGTGGCGAATACGCGGTGGATGTGACCTATAACGTCAACAACACCACCCAGCAGCCGCTGGAAGTGTCGCTGTTTGGTCAGCTGAAACAGACTATCGATCTGCCGAAGCATCGTGACACCGGCAGCAACAACTTTGCGTTGCATACCTTCCGCGGTGCGGCCTACTCCACCAGCGAAGAGAAGTACGAAAAGTATAAGTTCGATACTATCGCGGACAACGAAAACCTGAACGCCACCACCAGCAACGGCTGGGTGGCGATGCTGCAGCAATATTTTGCTACCGCATGGGTGCCGCGTACCGCTGGCAACAACGCGCTCTACACCAGCAACCTGGGCAACGGCGTTGCGGCGATCGGCTATAAATCTGCGCCGGTCACCGTGGCTGCGGGTCAGCAGCAGGATCTGGGCGCTACGCTGTGGGTCGGCCCGGAAATTCAGGACAAGATGGCTGCCGTTGCGCCGCATCTCGACCTGACCGTTGACTACGGCTGGCTGTGGTTTATCTCTCAGCCGCTGTTTAAGCTGCTGAAGTTTATCCACAGCTTTATCGGTAACTGGGGCTTCTCCATCATCGTTATCACCTTTATCGTGCGCGGCATCATGTACCCGCTGACGAAGGCGCAGTACACCTCGATGGCGAAAATGCGTATGCTGCAGCCGAAGATTCAGGCGATGCGCGAGCGTCTGGGCGACGACAAGCAGAAGCAAAGCCAGGAGATGATGGCGCTGTATAAAGCGGAGAAGGTCAACCCGCTGGGCGGCTGTCTGCCGCTGGTTATCCAGATGCCGATCTTCCTTGCGCTCTACTATATGCTGTCTGGATCGGTTGAACTGCGCCATGCGCCGTTTGTCCTCTGGATCCACGACCTGTCGGCGCAGGACCCCTACTACATTCTGCCGATTCTGATGGGCATCACCATGTTCTTCATTCAGAAGATGTCACCGACCACCGTGACCGATCCGATGCAGCAGAAGATCATGACCTATATGCCGGTTATCTTTACCGTGTTCTTCCTGTGGTTCCCGTCAGGTCTGGTGCTGTACTACATCGTCAGCAACCTGGTAACCATTCTCCAGCAGCAGCTGATTTATCGCGGGCTGGAAAAACGCGGTCTGCACAGCCGCGACAAGAAGAAGGCGTAACGCGCTTACGCCCGTCTGACAATCTGGTTTACCCTGAGGCGGTCGATAAGACCGCCTTATTTTTTTAGCGAGAGAAAATCCCATGAGCCACAGCGATACTATCGTCGCCCAGGCGACGCCTCCCGGACGCGGCGGCGTCGGTATTTTGCGCATCTCCGGCGCGCGCGCCGCCGAGGTGGCGCAGCAGGTGCTCGGCAAGCTGCCAAAGGCGCGCTACGCCGACTATCTGCCGTTTAAAGATGCTGACGGCAGCGTGCTGGACCAGGGCATCGCGCTGTGGTTTCCCGGCCCGAACTCCTTTACCGGCGAAGATGTGCTGGAGCTGCAGGGCCACGGCGGCCCGGTGATCCTCGATCTGCTGCTGAAGCGTATCGTGGCGCTGCCCGGCGTGCGCATCGCCCAGCCGGGCGAATTTTCCGAGCGCGCCTTTTTGAACGACAAGCTCGACCTGGCGCAGGCCGAGGCGATCGCCGATCTGATTGACGCCAGCTCCGAGCAGGCGGCACGTTCCGCAGTTAACTCGCTGCAGGGTGCCTTCTCTACCCGCATCAACCAGCTGGTGGAAGCACTCACCCATCTGCGTATCTACGTCGAAGCGGCTATCGACTTCCCCGATGAAGAGATCGACTTTCTCTCCGACGGTAAAATCGAAGCGCAGCTTGATGAGGTGATTGTCGATCTCGACGCCGTACGCGCCGAGGCGCGTCAGGGCAGCCTGCTGCGCGAAGGCATGAAGGTGGTGATTGCGGGTCGGCCAAATGCGGGTAAGTCGAGCCTGCTTAACGCCCTGGCCGGGCGCGAAGCGGCGATCGTGACCGATATCGCCGGCACCACGCGCGACGTGCTGCGTGAACATATTCATATCGACGGCATGCCGCTGCATATTATCGATACCGCGGGGCTGCGTGAGGCCAGCGACGAAGTTGAGCGCATCGGCATCGAGCGCGCCTGGCAGGAGATTGAACAGGCGGATCGCGTGCTGTTTATGGTAGACGGCACCACGACCGACGCCACGGAAGCGGCGCAGATCTGGCCCGACTTCGTCTCGCGCCTGCCTGCGGCGTTGCCGATTACCGTGGTGCGCAACAAGGCGGACGTCACCGGCGAAACCCTGGGCCTGACAGAAGTAAATCATCACTCACTTATTCGCCTTTCGGCGCGTACCGGCGCAGGCGTCGACGCGCTGCGCGACCATCTTAAGCAGTCGATGGGCTTTTCCGGCAATATGGAAGGCGGCTTCCTGGCGCGTCGCCGTCATCTTCAGGCGCTAGAGTTAGCGGCTACTCACTTACAGCAGGGCAAGGCGCAGCTGCTGGGCGCGTGGGCGGGCGAACTGCTGGCGGAAGAGCTGCGGCTGGCACAGCAGGCGTTGAGCGAGATCACCGGCGAGTTCACCTCAGATGATTTGCTGGGGCGGATTTTTTCCAGCTTCTGTATTGGTAAATGATCGGTACCGACGCTGGGCTGTTCATTTATTGCGCTTCAGGTGTTACCTTTTAGAATCGTAAAAGGTAACACCTTACAGGTCATACGAGGATCGCATTATGCCAACCACCAGCACCACACTGAAGATTGACAGCCTTCTTAAAGAGCGCGTGAAAAAACTGGCGGATTCTCGGGACCGCAGCCCGCACTACCTCATGGTCACCGCTATTGCTCAGTACATCGAGCGAGAAGAGGCGCGTGAAAGCTTTAAGCAAGAAGCCCTGGATTCATGGCGTGAATATCAGGAAACGGGCCTGCATCTCACCGGTGAAGAAGTGAAAAGCTGGTTACGCAACTGGGGGACGGAGGCGGAAACGGATATTCCTGAATGCCACAAGTAATTGTTACCCAACGCGCCGCTAGCGGGCTGGCGCGTTGCCGTGAGTTTTTAATGAATAAGAATCCACTTGCGGCGCTTAAAGCGGGTCAGGTGCTTGAAAAGCAGTTTGAACAACTGGAAAAAACCCAGAAATCGGCCGACCTTTTGTCGAAGCACCTCAACTACGAGAGCTCCTGATTGACTTCGGCGATTCAGGCTACGTCGCGCTATACCGTTATGAACAGCATGAAGATCGTATCTATATTTTAGCCTTCCGCCATCAGAAAGAAGCTGGCTACTAATCCCAACGTCAAGCTGTGCACTTTCTCCCTCCTCTTCAGCCCATCCCCGTCTGTTTGCACCTTTGTTATTTGGCGACGAACCGCCGTTAGGGTATAAACGGTAAGCACCGGTTTTCCCGGATACGCCTTCACAATGGCATCTCTCAGGCGGCTGCTTCCGCCTGACCCAAGGAGAGTAGAATGCATACACCGCTCGACAACACCGCACTCGACCAGCTGTTTAACGAAGCCCGCACCCATAGCTACTGGCAGGACAAACCCCTCGAAGCTGGCATTCTGGAGCAGCTCTATACGCTGACCGCGCTTGGCCCGACCTCGGCCAACTGCTCGCCAGGCCGCTTTGTGTTTGTCACCTCGCAGGAAGGCAAAGAGAAGCTGAAGCCGGCGCTCTCGTCCGGCAATATAGAGAAGACCATGAGCGCGCCGGTAACGGTCATCGTCGCTCACGATATGGCGTTTTACGATCGGCTGCCGCAGCTGTTTCCACACGCCGATGCGCGCAGCTGGTTTACCGGCAGTCCAGAACTGGTGAAAGAGACCGCCTTTCGCAACAGCAGCCTGCAGGCGGGCTATCTGATCCTGGCCGCGCGCTCGCTTGGGCTGGATGCCGGTCCAATGTCAGGCTTCGATCCGGCGAAAATCAACAAGGCGTTCTTCGCCGACAGCAGCTGGCAGGTCAATATGTTGATTAACCTCGGCTACGGCGATAGCGAGAAGCTGCATCCGCGCCTGCCGCGTCTGGGTTTTGAACAGGCGTGCAAGCTGGCCTGACGCTAATCTGCCGCTGCGCAAGCGCGTAGCGGCCTCTCTTTTTTCGCCTCTTTTTATCAGCCGATTCTGAATATTGCGCCATTCTGCTGGATGCCGGATGCATTATCCTCAGAAAATTCTTACAATGCGCCCTGATGATTAAGTGACCATTTTCACGGAGCGACAGATGGCGGGTCATTTTGTACGTTGGATGGGCGATCGCGGCATTGTCGCTGACGCCATGCGCATGCCGCAGGATGTTCTCGATCAGGCACGACAGCTGCCTGACAGACACCGTGGACGTTTTTTGCTTGCCCGTCTGATGCTGGCGCAGCTGATGCTGCGCGTTTACGGTATCAACACCCTTCCTGCTCTCGTTACCCACAGCAATGGCCGCCCGGCCTTTGCCGATCGCGATTTGCCCGATTTCAGCATCGCCTATGCCGGCAATATGGTCGGCGTGCTCCTTGCCGAAGAGGGCGGACGCGCCGGGCTGGATATGGAGATCGTACGCGCCCATAGCCGCCAGACGCAGGAGCAGCTGATGCAGTCGCTTACGTCTGGCGAGCGCGCCTGGATTAATGCGCAGCAGGATTTTATGGAAGCGGTGACGCAGATCTGGACGCTGCGCCAGAGCATTCTTAAGCTGACCGGCGAAGGTAACGATAATATGGCCTCGCTGCGGCTGCAGCCCGCGGCCGGACGCCTGCGCTCGACGAGCTATCCCGATATTCAGGCGGTGTGCGACGCCGAGCCGACGCTGGTGTGGTCATGCGCCCTGTCGGCCGCCACCCAGCGGCTGCACCTGTGGGAAATCGATGCCTCGCGCGAGTGGCATGCGCTGCGCGACGTAGAGATGAGCAAGCCCAATATCGGGCCGCGCACGCTGCGTCTGACCAGCTCACCGCGGGAGCGCAGCCTCCATCCAGAGCTATAAAAAAAGCCGCTTAAGCGGCTTTTTTTACAGGGCAATTTTCCAGCACTTTGCGCTTCGGTTCATCTCACCCGCTTGCAGACGACTCAGCGGTTTGCGACAGAGCCTGAGCCTTCCTGTTAATGCGCGTCGATAAAGGCGATTTTTAACACGAACAGCAGCGCCACAACCACCACGCAGGGGCTGATCTCGCGCCAGCGGCCGGTGCCCAGCTTCATCACGCAGTAGGCGATAAAGCCCAACGCGATGCCTTCGGTAATGGAGAAGCTAAACGGCATCATCGCCGCGGTTACGAAGGCTGGCACCGCTTCGGTGAGATCGTCCCAGCGCACGCGCGACAGGCTGGCGGTCATCAGCACGCCAACGTAGATCAGCGCGCCTGCAGCCGCATAGCCCGGCACCATCGCCGCCAGCGGCGACAGGAACATCACCAGCAGAAAAAGCACCCCGGTCACCACCGCCATCAGGCCGGTGCGGCCGCCGATCGCTACGCCGGACGAACTTTCGATGTAAGCGGTCACTGACGAAGTACCCGCCAGCGCGCCCGTTACCGAGCTAAAGCTATCCACAAACAGCGCCTGCTTCATACGCGGAAACGTGCCTTGCTCATCGGTCAGGCCCGCTTTATCGGTTACGCCAATCAGGGTGCCGGAAGAGTCGAACAGGTTAACCAGCATAAAGGAGAAGATAACGCCCGCCATGCCGATATTGAACGCGCCTTTAATATCCACCTGACCAACCACGCTGGTAATCGCCGGCGGCGCGGAGAAGAGGCCAACAAATTTCACATCGCCGAGCGCCCAGCCGAGTGCCGTGGTGATCACCATAGAGATCAGCACCGCCGCATGGATATTGCGCGACGCCAGAATAGCGATAATAAAAAAGCCGAGCGCGCCGAGCAGTACGCTGTGCGAGGTCAGATTGCCGACGGCGGCGATAGTATCGGGATTCGCGACGATAATACCGGCGTTTTTCAGCCCCATCATGGCGATAAACAGGCCGATACCGGCGGTGATGCCAACGCGCAGGCTCAGCGGAATATTGGCGATCATCCAGTAGCGCACGCGCAGCAGCGTCAGGATTAGCAGCCCCAGCGCGCCCCAGAAAATGGCGCCCATGCCTACCTGCCACGAATAGCCCATCGCGCCGACCACCACAAAGGCGAAAAAGGCGTTGAGCCCCATCGCTGGCGCCAGCGCCACCGGCAGATTGGCGATCAGGCCCATCAGAATGCTGCCGAACGCGGCGATAAGGCAGGTCGTAACAAATACCGCCTGGGTATCCATGCCCGCCACGCCAAGAATCTGCGGGTTAACAAAGACGATGTAAACCATCGTCAGGAAAGTGGTGACACCGGCAATAATCTCGGTGCGCACCGTAGTGCCATGTTCCTGCAGCTTAAAAACGCGCTGCAAAAGGCCTTGTTTACTCATGCCAACGATCCTGATGAAAAGAACTCGGCGCGTATCCTGACCGCTTTGCCGCGGCAATACAATGATTTTTCGCAACCGTTTCCGGGATCGCAATCTGCGGCGATTAGGTTAAAGTGTGTGCTCTCTCGAAAACAGAAGGATAGCGACAGATGGCAGTAGAGTGTGTCTTTTTTGACTGCGACGGCACCCTTGTGGACAGCGAATTGCTCTGCACCCAGGCGTACGTCAACACCTTCGCGCGCTACGGAATTACCTGCTCGTTACAGGAGATGTTCGAAAGGTATAAAGGCGTTCAGCTCTACGACATTATTCGCGACGTAGCGGAAACCCATCACGCCACGCTGCCGCAGGCGGCCTTTGAAACCGACTACCGCGCCGAGGTGGCGCGCCTGTTCGACGCGTCGCTGACGGAAATTCCGGGTGCCAAAGCGCTGGTGGAGAAAATAACCGTGCCGATGTGCGTCGTCTCCAACGGCACGGTAAAGAAGATGCAGCATTCGCTGGGGCTGACCGCGATGCTGCCCTGGTTTGCTGACCGTCTTTACAGCGGTTACGACATCTCAAGCTGGAAGCCCGATCCGGCGCTGATCTATTACGCCGCCGGGCAGATGCAGGTGCCTGTCGATCGCTGCATTCTGGTGGATGACTCCGAAGCGGGCGCCCGCGCCGGCATCGCGGCGGGCATCCCGGTATTTTACTACTGCGCGGACGCGCACAATCCAGAAATCGACCACCCGCTGGTGACGCGCTTTACCGATATGGCCGCGCTGCCAGAGCTATGGCGCGCGCGCGGCTGGCACCTGGTGGCGGAGTAATCGCCCGCGGCAGGCAGGCATTTAGCCAATCGCCCCCAGCGAATCGTCGTTGCCCTGCTTTTTCGGCAGCAAAAAGAGCGTGGCAACGATATCCAGCAGGTAGATCAGCGCCAGCAGGGTAATCGCCGCGACAAAAGAGATTTTCGCCGCCAGCAGGCCGATCACCAGTGGGCCAAAACCGCCGACGCCGCGCCCGAGGTTAAACAGAACGTTTTGCGCCGTGGCGCGCGCCTGCGGCGGGAAAGTGTCGGAGATCAGCGCGCCGTAGCCGCCAATCATGCCGTTGACGAACATCCCCATCAGCGCGCCGGTAAACAGCATCACGGTGGGGTCGCGCAGCTGCGCGTAGATCACCACCATCGCGACGGCACCGAACTGATAGAGCAGGAAAATTTTCCAGCGCGCAAAGCGGTCCGCCAGCACGCCAAACAGCCAGATGCCGAAGGTCATGCCGACCACGGTAACTGCGGTCCACAAGCCCGATTTGGTCAGGCTGAAGCCGAAGTTAGCGGAGAGATAGCTCGGCATCCAGATCATCAGCCCGTAATAGCCGAAGTTCTGCACCGAGGTCAGGATAAAGATGCCGAGGCTCGCTTTCGCCGTGGCGCGATCCTGCACCAGCATTTTCAGGCGCGTGGAGAACGACAGCGCTGGCGTCAGCTTTGCCTGCCGGGTAAAGGCCTCTGGCTCGCCCATGCTGCATCGCAGCACAAACGAGAACAGCGCAGGCAGCAGGCCGACCAGAAACATCCCGCGCCAGCCGATCACGCCCAGCAGCGGCGGCGTAATAAAGGCCGCCAGCAGCACGCCTAGCTGCCAGCCGATACCGACCCACGCCGAGGCGCGATTGCGCTTTTCCGCCGGCCAGGCTTCGGCAATCAGCGCCATGCCGATACCAAACTCGCCGCCCAGCCCCATGCCCGCCAGCGTGCGGTACGCCAGCAGATCCCAGTAGCCCTGCGCCACCGCGCACAGCCCGGTAAAAACCGAGAACATCAGAATAGTAACGGTGAGAATACGGATGCGGCCAAAACGATCGCTGAGATGGCCGAACAGAATACCGCCCACCACCGCGCCAATCAGCGTCCAGGTGACCAGCGAACCCGCCTGTGACGGATCCAGCGCCAGCGACAGGCTAATCGCCGGCAGCATAAATCCCAGGATCAGCAGATCGAATCCATCCATCGCGTAACCGCTGACTGCGGCCAGCATCGCCTTTGCAGGGGTCACGCTCTGCTTACTGCGGGAAAGAGACATGAATCAGCACCTTAATCGAGAAAAAGTGCGTCAAGTATATAAAGGAAACGGTTGCGTGGGACAGTAAAAGCGGCGGGCCGTGCGCCAGGCAGCGCACGGCGGTGAGCATCAGGAGGGTTTGTTGGAGCCGTCGTCGCCGGAGAGCAGCTCGTCCAGCTTATCGCCGCCAACGTGGCGGAAATCCTGACCCTTAACGAAGTAGAAGATAATTTCGCAGATGTTCTGGCAGCGGTCGCCGATACGCTCGATGGCGCGGGCGCAGAACAGCGCGGTCAGCACGCTCGGAATGGTGCGCGGATCTTCCATCATATAGGTCATCAGCTGACGCACGATACCTTCATACTCTTTGTCGACCTTTTTGTCTTCGCGGTAGATCTGGATCGCTTCGGTCAGATCCATGCGCGCGAAGGCATCCAGCACGTCGTGCAGCATCTCGACGGTGTGACGCCCCAGCGACTCAAGGCTCACCAGCAGCGGCATATGCTGCTGGCCAAATTTTTCCAGCGCGGTGCGGCTGATTTTTTCCGCCACGTCGCCGATGCGCTCCAGCTCGGAGATGGTTTTGATGATCGCCATCACCAGGCGCAGGTCGCTGGCGGTGGGCTGACGTTTGGCGATGATGCGCACGCAGGCCTCATCAATCTCCACTTCCATCATATTGACCTTCTGGTCGCCGTCGATCACCCGCTGCGCCAGTTCGCCATCAAGATTGTGCATCGCGGTGATGGCGTCGGTAAGCTGCTGCTCCACCATGCCGCCCATAATCATCACCTGGGTGCGAATGTGTTCCAGCTCCGCATTGAACTGACCGGAGATATGCTTGTTCAGATTAAGGTTATCCATGTTTATCTCCTGCGATCAGCCGTAGCGGCCGGTAATGTAATCTTCAGTCTGTTTCTGCGCCGGTTTAGTGAACAGCCTGTCGGTATCGCTGAACTCAATTAACTCGCCCAGATACATAAATGCGGTATGGTCGGAGCAGCGCGCCGCCTGCTGCATATTATGCGTCACGATGACCACGGTGTAGTCCTGCTTCAGCTCGGTGATCAGCTCTTCGATACGGCCGGTCGAGATGGGATCGAGCGCCGAGCAGGGCTCATCCAGCAGCAGCACTTCGGGGCGAATCGCAATGCCGCGCGCGATGCACAGGCGCTGTTGCTGGCCGCCAGAGAGACTGTATCCGCTCTGATGCAGCTTGTCTTTGGTTTCATTCCACAGCGCCGCCTTGCTCAGCGCCCACTGCACGCGCTCATCCATATCGGCGCGCGACAGCTTTTCAAACAGACGCACGCCAAAGGCGATATTGTCGTAGATCGACATCGGGAAAGGGGTCGGTTTCTGGAACACCATGCCGACGCGCGCGCGCAGCAGGGCGATATCCTGACTGGAGGCCAGAATGTTGTCGCCATCCAGCAAAATGTCGCCTTCGGCGCGCTGATCGGGATAGAGCGAGTACATCTTGTTAAAGGTGCGCAGCAGGGTGGATTTGCCGCAGCCTGACGGGCCGATAAAAGCGGTGACCTGGTTCTTCGCGATATCCAGGTTGATGTTTTTCAGCGCGTGAAATTTGCCGTAATAGAAGTTCAGGTTACGCACCTGGATCTTACCGCTGTTGGAAGTCGCGATACTCATTGCTCGTCTCTCTTAAACGGCGCCGCACCGGGCAGCGCCGAAGGTTAACCGTGTTTGCTCTTGGTGAAGACCACGCGCGCCAGGATATTCAGCAGCAGCACGCAGAGCGTGATAATCAGCACGCCCGCCCAGGCCAGACTCTGCCACTCGGCAAAGGGGCTCATCGCGAACTTAAAGATGGTGACCGGAAGGTTCGCCAGCGGCTGCATCATGTCGGTGGACCAGAACTGGTTCGACAGCGCGGTAAACAGCAGCGGCGCAGTTTCGCCCGCGATACGAGCGATCGCCAGCAGCACGCCGGTGAGGATGCCCGATACCGACGCCTTTAGCGTAATCGCGGAGATCATCTTCCATTTTGGCGTACCGAGCGCGTAAGCCGCCTCGCGCATGCTGTCCGGCACCAGCCGCAGCATATTCTCGGTGGTGCGGATAACGATAGGGATCTGCAGCAGCGCCAGGGCGATCACGCCCGCCCAGCCGGAGAAGTGCTGCATCTGCGCCACCACGATGGTGTAAACGAACAGCCCCACCACGATCGACGGCGCCGAAAGCAGAATATCGTTGATAAAGCGGATCACCTCCGCCAGCGCCGACTTACGGCCATATTCCGCCAGATAGACGCCCGCCAGGATACCCAGCGGCGTGCCGATCACCGTCGACCACAAAATCAGCAGGCCACTGCCCGCCAGGGCGTTGGCCAGACCGCCGCCGGCGGTATTGGGCGGCGGCGTCGATTCGGTAAACAATGACCAGCTCAGCCCGTCCACGCCGCGCGTTACGGTAGTGAACAGGATCCACACCAGCCAGAACAGGCCAAAGGCCATGGTCAGCAGCGACAGCGCCAGCGCAATCTTATTTTTGGTGCTGCGCCAGGCCTGCATTTTGCGGCGTGACGCGTCCAGTTCGGCGCGAGCCTGCAGTTCAATCGTCGTCATGAGCGCGCTCCTTCACTTTTCGCGAGGCGCAGGATCATTAGTTTAGAAATGGCCAGCACGATAAAGGTGATAACGAACAGGATCAGCCCCAGCTCCATCAGCGCGGCGACGTGTACGCCCGACTCGGCTTCGGCGAACTCATTCGCCAGCGCGGAGGTGATGCTGTTGCCCGGCATAAACAGCGAAGGGCTGTCGAGCTGGTAGGTGTTGCCGATAATAAAGGTGACCGCCATGGTTTCGCCCAGGGCGCGTCCCAGACCGAGCATCACGCCGCCAATCACGCCATTTTTGGTGAACGGCAGCACGATGCGCCAGATCACTTCCCAGGTGGTGCAGCCGATACCGTAGGCGGACTCTTTCATCATTACCGGCGTCTGCTCGAACACGTCGCGCATCACCGAGGCGATATAAGGGATGATCATGATCGCCAGAATAACGCCCGCCGCCAGAATGCCGATGCCGAAGGCCGGACCGGAAAAGAGCGCGCCGACAAAGGGGATGCTCGACATCACCTCGCCTACCGGCGTCTGGAAGTATTCGGCAAACAGCGGTGCGAAGATAAACAGGCCCCACATGCCGTACACGATGCTGGGGATCGCCGCCAGCAGCTCAATGGCGGTGCCGAGCGGACGACGCAGCCAGCCTGGCGACAGCTCCGTCAGAAACAGCGCGATGCCGAAGCTCACCGGCACGGCGATAATCAGCGCAATCAGCGAGGTCACGAGGGTGCCGTAGATCGGCACCAGCGCGCCAAATTCTTCGTTCGGCGCATCCCAGGTTTTGTTCCACAGAAAGGAAAAGCCAAATTTCTGGATGCTGGGCCAGGAGGAGAAAATCAGGGAGACGATAATGCCGCCCATCAGCAACAGGACAATCAGCGCCGCCAGCTTGACCAGCGCGCCGAAAATCATGTCACCTTGCTTACCGGGGGCTTTGAATGCCGGCTTCGTTGCAGCCATAGAAGTCTCATTCTTCAGAGGTTATCAGGGCGACGCGAGGCCGCCCTTCTCGATCTGGCCGGACGCGCGCCCGGCCGGAGTTGTTCACTTACTGGTAGAGCGCTTTGCCTGAACTGTCTTTGATGTTGGCTTTCCAGGCGTCGCGGATCTGCTGAGTTACGCTATCCGGCAGGGTGGCGTAATCCAGGCTGTTCGCGGTTTTGTCGCCGTTTTTGTATGCCCAGTCGAAGAATTTCAGCACTTCGCTGCCCTTCTCGGCGTTAGCCTGATCTTTGTAGACCAGAATGAAGGTGGTAGAGGTGATCGGCCACGCATCATTGCCTTTCTGGAAGGTCAGATCCTGCGCAAAGGATTTGCTCCAGTCTGCGCCTTTCGCCGCGTTAGAGAAGCTGGTTTCGCTCGGAGCGACCGGCTTGCCGTCGGCGTCCACCAGTTTGGTGTAGGTCAGGTTGTTCTGTTTGGCGTAGGCGTACTCCACATAGCCGATGGAGCCCGGCAGACGCTGTACAAACGCCGCGACGCCGTCGTTGCCTTTGCCGCCCAGACCGGCCGGCCAGTTAACGGTGTTGCCTTTGCCGATTTTGCTGTTCCACTCTTCGTTAACCTTCGCCAGGTAGCTGGTGAAGACGAATGAGGTGCCGGAACCATCCGCGCGGCGCACCACGTTGATGTTGGTATCTGGCAGTTTCACGCCGGGGTTCAGCTTAGTGATTGCCGCGTCGTTCCACTTCTTGATTTTGCCCAGGTAGATATCGCCGACGGTTTTGCCGTCAAGCGTCAGTTCGCCTGATTTCACGCCCGGGATGTTGACGGCCAGCACCACGCCGCCGATAACGGTCGGGAACTGAAACAGGCCGTTTTTCTGCAGGTCTTCATCTTTCATCGGCGCATCTGACGCGCCAAAATCCACGGTTTTCGCGATGATCTGCTTAACGCCGCCGGATGAACCGATGCCCTGGTAGTTGATTTTGCTACCGGTGGCTTGCTGATATTCTGCTGCCCACTTGGCATAAACCGGTGCCGGGAAAGTCCCGCCCGCGCCCGTCAGATCGGTGGCTGCAAAGGCAGAAACCGCGCTTACGGCAAGAGTGGCGGTAAGGATTCGGGCTACGGTGCTACGCATCAGTGTCATGTTCCCTCCAGGGGAGTTAATCTCAGGCTCGGAGCCGTTGTAGTTGGAGTCAGTGATTGCTGCAGGAGGGAAAATAGGACAGTTTGATGACAGTGAAATGTAGGAAATATGACAGATTTATGACACATACAGCGAAGCTGAAATCTACCGAAGGAAAAGACTAAATGAGAAAGATGATAAAAATAGTGGCCTGCAACCTGTTGCTGTGCGCAGCCGTAAATGTTCAGGCGGCACAGGAAGGATCTGCCGCCCGTTTCGATAACACGATGCGCTCGTCATACCCTTTTGAGAAGGTTGTTACCCTTTCCAGCGCGGGGCTGCTGAGGGTAAGTGATTTTTCAACCAACGATCTCGACACTATGCAAAAAGATGTTGAAGAGCTGAAAAGAGAGCAGCAGAGCCTGACAAAGCAGCTTGAAGATAAGGATCGGCAAATAAGCGAACTGCAGCGCACGGTTGACGACCTTAATCGCAAAGTCCACTGATAAAAAAGAGCCGCTCCAGCAAGAGAGCGGCTCGTTAGCGGTTACTCGACCGTCACTGACTTCGCCAGGTTACGCGGCTGATCCACGTCGGTGCCTTTAATCAGCGCGACGTGATAGGAGAGCAGCTGCAGCGGCACGGTATAGAAGATTGGCGCGATCACCTCTTCTACGTGCGGCAGGGAGATAATCTTCATGCCGTCGCTGTCGCTGAAGCCGGCGTCCTGATCGGCAAACACGTACAGCAAGCCGCCGCGCGCGCGCACCTCTTCAATATTGGACTTCAGCTTCTCCAGCAGCTCGTTGTTCGGCGCCACCACGATAACCGGCATATCAGCATCAATCAGCGCCAGCGGGCCGTGCTTCAGCTCGCCAGCGGCGTAGGCTTCCGCATGGATATAGGAGATCTCTTTCAGCTTCAGCGCCCCTTCCATGGCGATCGGATATTGATCGCCGCGGCCGAGGAACAGCGCGTGATGCTTGTCGGAGAAATCTTCCGCCAGCAGCTCAATGCGTTTGTCCTGCGCCAGCATCTGCTCAATGCGGCTCGGCAGCGCCTGCAGGCCATGCACGATATCGTGCTCAAGCTCGGCCGACATACCGCGCAGGCGGCCCAGTTTCGCCACCAGCATCAGCAGCACGGTGAGCTGCGTGGTGAACGCCTTGGTTGAGGCGACGCCGATTTCGGTGCCCGCTTTGGTCATCAGCGCCAGATCGGATTCGCGCACCAGCGAAGAGCCAGCCACGTTACAGATTGCCAGCGAGCCGAGGTAGCCCAGCTCTTTGGAAAGACGCAGCGCCGCCAGCGTATCGGCCGTTTCGCCAGACTGCGACAGGGTGATCAGCAGGCTGTTTTTACGCACCGCAGATTTGCGATAGCGGAATTCAGAGGCGATCTCGACGTCGCAGGGGATATTCGCCAGCGATTCGAACCAGTAGCGCGCCACCATACCGGAGTTGTAGGAGGTGCCGCAGGCGATGATCTGAATATGCTCAACCTGGCTCAGCAGGGTTTCTGCATTGGGTCCCAGCTCGCTGAGATCCACTTCGCCGTGGCTAAAACGACCGGTTAAGGTGTTTTTGATCGCCATCGGCTGCTCGTAAATCTCTTTCTGCATATAGTGGCGATAGATGCCTTTATCGCCCGCGTCATACTGCACGTTCGATTCAATCTCGGCGCGCTGCACCGCGTTGCCTGCGCGATCGACGATAGTGACGTCGCGACGGCTGATCTCGGCAATATCGCCCTCTTCCAGATAGATAAAGCGGCGCGTCACCGGCAGCAGCGCCAGCTGGTCAGAGGCGATAAAGTTCTCGCCAACGCCGCGGCCAATCACCAGCGGGCTGCCGGAGCGTGCGGCCACCAGCAGCGACGGATCGCGGCTGTCCATGATCACCATGCCATAGGCGCCGCGCAGCTGCGGGATAACGCGCAGCACCACTTCACGCAGCGAGCCACCCTGTTTCTGCTCCCAGTGGACCAGATGCGCCACCACTTCGGTGTCGGTTTCTGAGGTGAAACGGTAGCCGCGTTCAATCAGCGCTTCACGCAGCGGCTCATGGTTTTCAATGATGCCGTTATGCACCACGATGATCTGCTCTGAGACGTGCGGATGCGCGTTGGCCTCCGACGGCTCGCCGTGCGTTGCCCAGCGCGTATGGGCGATGCCGGTACCGCCGATCAGCGGATGCTGCTCAGCGGCCTCTGCCAGCATCTGTACTTTGCCGACGCGACGCAGGCGCGTCACGTGGCCCTGACGATCAACCACGGCCAGACCGGCCGAATCATACCCGCGATACTCCAGGCGACGCAGCCCTTCCAGCAGAATCTCTGCGATATCGCGCTGCGCTACTGCACCTACAATTCCACACATAAATGTTATTCCTGACCTGATGGCTTTCGGCCATCTTTCGTTGTCATACGACCTGATAACCGGCTTTGCCGGGCTCCCCGAGCCTTGTAGAGAGTGGGGATTATTATTGTGTTACTGCTGCGGCCAGCATGCGGCTGGCCGCTAAAAATCATTTTTTCTTCGCCGGACGCTGCCAGCTCGTTTTGCTGTTCTGCTCTTTGCGGTTATAAACCAGCGACGCCTCGGTGACATCTTTCATCACCGTGGTGCCCGCCGCGATAGTCGCGCCCGCCGCCACGCTGACAGGGGCCACCAGCTGGGTATCAGATCCAACAAAAACGTTGTCTCCGATAACGGTTCTGGACTTGTTCGCGCCGTCGTAGTTACAGGTGATGGTGCCTGCGCCGATATTGACGTTGGCGCCGATCTCCGCGTCGCCGAGATAGCTCAGATGCCCCGCCTTCGAACCTTTACCCAGCGTCGCCTTCTTCATTTCGACGAAGTTGCCGACGTGAGCGGCCTGCGCCAGCTCGCTGCCGGGACGCAGACGGGCAAAAGGCCCGACGGTGCAGTCGGCGGCGAGGTTCGCCTCCTCGATCACCGAATAGGGGCTGATTTCGCAGTCGTCGCCGATAACGCTGTTCCTGATGATGCAGCCCGCGCCGATTTTCACCCGGTCGCCCAGCGTGACGTCGCCCTCAATAATAACGTTGGTATCAATCTCGACGTCACGGCCGTGATGCAGCGTACCGCGCAGATCAAAGCGCGCCGGATCGCGCAGCATAACGCCCGCCAGCAGCAGCTTTTCTGCCTGCTCGCTCTGATAAACCCGCTCCAGCGTCGCCAGCTGCAGACGGTTGTTCACCCCGTCGGTTTCGCTGACGCGCGCCGGATGCACCGCGTTGATCTGACGCCCTTCCTGATGGGCCAGCGCAATAATATCGGTGATGTAGTATTCACCCTGCGCGTTGTTGTTGGTGAGCTGCGCCAGCCAGCGCTTCAGATCGCCGCCGTTGGCAATCAGGATGCCGGTATTGATTTCCGTGATTTTCAGCTGCTCGGGCGAAGCATCTTTCTGCTCCACAATCCCGACGATGGCGCTATTTTCACGCACGATGCGTCCGTAGCCGCTGGGATTATCCAGCACCACCGTCAGCAGGCCGATGCCGCCAGCGGGTCTGGCGTCGCGCAGACGCTGCAGCGTCTCCTGAGAGATCAGCGGCACGTCGCCGTACAGCATCAGAATATCTTCGTCGTCAGCGAACGCGGGGGCGGCCTGCTGCATCGCGTGGCCGGTGCCGAGCTGCTCTGCCTGCAGCACCCAGTTAAGCGACGGCTCGGTCAGCGTCGCCTTCAGGCGGTCGCCGCCGTGGCCGTAGACCAGGTGAATATGCCGCGCGCCGAGGCCGGTTGCGGCGTCGATCACGTGCTGAACCATGGGTTTCCCTGCAAGAGTATGCAGAACTTTGGGCAGATCGGAATACATACGGGTTCCCTTGCCGGCAGCAAGGATCACCACGCTCATTGCGCTGTTAGACATAACCATCCTGACAGAGTTTTTGACATGCGAAAGTTAAACGGTTTACCTCTGAGATTACTACATTTTTCTCAGGTCGAAATTAGGCGCGCGCAGCCTGAAGCGCGGGCAAAAAAAATGCCAGCCCGAGGGGCTGGCATTTCGTGACGCATAAAGCCTGATTACATCGCTTTTTTGGTCAGCTCGATCACGCGCAGTTTAGCAATGGCTTTCGCCAGCTCCGCAGAGGCCTGAGCGTAGTCCACGTCGCCGTGGCTGCTGTTCATATGCTCTTCTGCTTTGCGTTTCGCTTCCAGCGCACGCGCTTCGTCCAGGTCGGTACCGCGGATAGCGGTATCGGCCAGAACGGTGGTGCTGCCCGGCTGCACTTCCAGCACGCCGCCAGAGAGGTAGATAAACTCCTCTTCGCCGTGCTGTTTCACGATACGGATCATTCCAGGCTTGATGGCAGTCAGCAGCGGGGCGTGGCCAGGGAAAATACCCAGCTCACCTTCGCTACCTGACACCTGAATTTTCTGCACCAGGCCAGAGAACAGCTGTTTCTCTGCGCTGACGACGTCCAGGTGATAAGTCATAGCCATATCTGTCCTCCCGGGAAACCGTTATTACAGTTTCTTCGCTTTTTCCACGGCTTCTTCGATAGCGCCGACCATGTAGAAAGCCTGCTCCGGCAGATGGTCGAACTCGCCGTCCATAATGCCTTTAAAGCCACGGATAGTGTCTTTCAGCGTAACGTATTTACCTGGCGCACCGGTGAAGACTTCAGCAACGAAGAACGGCTGAGACAGGAAGCGCTGAATCTTACGCGCGCGTGCCACCAGCAGTTTGTCGTCTTCAGACAGCTCGTCCATACCGAGGATGGCGATGATGTCTTTCAGTTCCTGGTAACGCTGCAGCAGAGACTGCACGCCACGAGCAACGTCGTAGTGCTCCTGACCCACGACCAGCGGATCCAGCTGACGGCTGGTGGAATCCAGCGGGTCAACGGCCGGGTAGATACCCAGAGACGCGATCTGACGGCTCAGGGTAACAGTTGAGTCCAGGTGGGCGAAGGTGGTCGCCGGAGACGGGTCAGTCAAGTCATCCGCAGGGACGTAAACGGCCTGTACGGAGGTGATTGAACCGGTCTTGGTGGAGGTAATACGCTCCTGCAGCACACCCATCTCTTCGGCCAGCGTCGGCTGATAGCCTACCGCTGACGGCATACGACCCAGCAGTGCAGATACTTCCGTACCGGCCAGGGTGTAACGATAGATGTTGTCGATGAACAGCAGAACATCGCGGCCTTCGTCACGGAATTTTTCCGCCATGGTCAGACCGGTCAGTGCAACGCGCAGACGGTTACCCGGCGGCTCGTTCATCTGGCCATACACCAGCGCAACTTTGTCGATAACGTTAGAGTCGGTCATTTCGTGGTAGAAGTCGTTACCCTCACGAGTACGCTCGCCCACACCGGCAAATACCGAGTAACCTGAGTGCTCAGCCGCGATGTTACGGATCAGCTCCATCATGTTTACGGTTTTACCTACGCCCGCGCCGCCGAACAGGCCGACTTTACCGCCCTTGGCGAACGGACACATCAGGTCGATAACCTTGATGCCGGTTTCCAGCAGTTCCTGCGAGTTGGACTGGTCTTCATAAGAAGGCGCTGCGCGGTGAATAGAGGAGATCTCTACTGCACTGCCGTCTTCTTCTTTCAGCTCGCCTTTCATGTCGATCGGCTCGCCCAGCACGTTCATGATACGGCCGAGGGTCGCTTTGCCCACCGGAACCTGGATCGGTTTTTTCAGGTCAGCAACTTCCAGACCGCGCTTCAGGCCGTCAGAAGAACCCATGGCGATGGTACGAACCACGCCGCCACCCAGCTGCTGCTGAACTTCCAGCACCAGACGAGCATCACCATTCTGAACCTCAAGGGCGTTGTACACTTGCGGTACCGCGTCCTGAGGGAATTCGACGTCAACTACGGCGCCGATAATCTGGACAATCTTTCCAGCTGCCATCTTGAATCCTCTACCTAATTCTTACCTGGTTAAACCGCGGAGGCTCCCGAGACGATCTCGGTGAGTTCCTGGGTGATGCTGGCCTGACGAGCTTTGTTGTAAACCAACTGCAGCTCTTTGATCAGATTTCCGCCGTTATCGGTTGCGGCTTTCATCGCCACCATACGCGCGGCCTGTTCGCTGGCCAGGTTTTCCACCACACCCTGATAAACCTGCGATTCGACGTAACGACGCAGCAGGGTATCCAGCAGCGCTTTCGGATCGGGTTCGTACAGGTAATCCCAGGTCTTCGCCTTCATCTCTTCTTCACCTTCCGCTGGCGGTAACGGCAGCAGTTGGGTAATGGTCGGAGTCTGAGACATGGTGTTATTAAACTTGTTGCTAACGACATACAGCTTGTCGATGCGACCTTCGTCGTAAGCCTGCAGCATCACTTTTACCGGGCCGATCAGATCGGACAGGGAAGGTTTATCTCCCATGCCGGTGACCTGCGCCACGATGTTGCCACCTACGGAGCTGAAGAACGCCAGACCTTTAGAACCGATAATCGACAGATCGCTCTGCACGCCTTTATCGGACCAGGCTTTCATATCTGCCAGCAACTTTTTGAACAGGTTAATGTTCAAACCACCACAAAGCCCGCGGTCAGTCGAAACGACCAGGTAGCCGACGCGCTTAACGTCGCGCTCTTCCAGGTAAGGGTGCTTGTATTCCAGATTCCCTAACGCAAGGTGACCAATCACTTTGCGCATGGTGTCTGCATACGGACGGCTGGCCGCCATGCGTTCCTGCGTTTTACGCATTTTGGAGGCGGCGACCATTTCCATCGCTTTGGTGATTTTCTGCGTGTTTTTCACGCTTCCAATCTTGTTACGTATCTCTTTTGCGCCGGCCATTAGCTTCTCCTCAAAGCCTTGCGGCCTGCCTTTTCAGACAGGCCGCCAGACATTACCAGGACTGGGTTGCTTTAAACGTGTCGAGCAGGCCTTTCAGCTTCGCTTCGATATCGTTGTTGTAGTTACCAGTTTGGTTGATTTCCTGCATCAGGTCAGCGTGATCGCGGTCCGCGAACGCCAGCAGTGCAGCTTCGAAGCTAAGGATTTTCGCCAGTTCTACGTCGTTCAGGTAGCCGCGCTCGGCAGCAAACAGCACCAGACCCTGTTGCGCGACGGACATCGGCGCATACTGTTTCTGTTTCAGCAGCTCGGTCACTTTCTGACCGTGGCTCAGCTGTTTGCGGGTCGCGTCATCCAGATCGGAAGCGAACTGCGAGAACGCAGCCAGTTCACGATACTGTGCCAGCGCGGTACGGATACCACCGGACAGTTTCTTGATGATCTTGGTCTGAGCAGCACCACCAACACGCGATACGGAGATACCTGGGTTAACCGCCGGACGAATACCGGAGTTAAACAGGTTCGATTCCAGGAAGATCTGACCGTCGGTAATAGAGATTACGTTGGTCGGAACGAACGCGGAAACGTCGCCCGCCTGGGTTTCGATGATCGGCAGCGCGGTCAGTGAACCGGTTTTACCTTTAACTTCGCCGTTGGTGAAACGCTCAACGTAGTCAGCGCTTACGCGTGACGCACGCTCCAGCAGACGAGAGTGGAGATAGAACACGTCGCCCGGGAATGCTTCACGGCCCGGCGGACGGCGCAGCAGCAGAGAAATCTGACGGTAAGCGACAGCCTGCTTAGAGAGGTCATCGTATACGATCAGCGCATCTTCGCCGCGGTCGCGGAAGTATTCGCCCATGGCGCAGCCGGAGTAGGGCGCCAGGTACTGCAGTGCAGCAGATTCAGATGCGGACGCAACAACCACGATGGTGTTAGACAGCGCACCGTGCTCTTCCAGCTTACGCACCACGTTAGCGATGGTAGAGGCTTTCTGGCCAATCGCGACGTACACGCACTTAATGCCGGAATCGCGCTGGTTGATGATCGCGTCGATCGCCAGCGCGGTTTTACCGGTCTGACGGTCGCCGATGATCAGCTCACGCTGGCCACGACCGATTGGAATCATCGCATCGACAGATTTGTAACCGGTCTGAACCGGCTCGTCGACTGACTGACGGTCGATAACGCCCGGTGCGATCACTTCAACCGGCGAGAAGCCGTCGTTTTCGATCGCGCCTTTGCCGTCGATTGGTGCACCCAGAGTGTTCACCACGCGGCCCAGCAGGCCACGACCGACCGGCACTTCCAGAATACGACCGGTACACTTAACCTTCATGCCTTCGGCGAGGTCAGCGTACGGGCCCATAACCACAGCACCGACAGAGTCGCGCTCGAGGTTCAGGGCGATAGCGTAACGGTTGCCCGGCAGGGCGATCATCTCACCCTGCATCACATCGGCCAGGCCGTGTACGCGGATGATACCGTCGCTTACAGAAACAATTGTACCTTCGTTGTGAGCTTCGCTCACGACATTGAACTGAGCAATGCGCTGCTTGATCAGTTCGCTGATTTCGGTGGAATTCAGTTGCATATGCTCCAGTCCCCTTAAGACTGCAAGGCGTCTGCCAGACGCTCGAGACGGCCGCGCACGCTGCCATCAATCACCAGATCACCCGCACGGATGATCACGCCTGCCATGACAGACTTATCAATTTTGCAATTCAGCTTAACTTTGCGTGACAGACGTTTTTCCATCGCGGCGCTGATTTTAGTCAGCTGGCTGTCACTCAGCGTACCGGCAGAAATCACGTCCACCTCCGCAGTCGCCTCATAGGCGTCGCGCAGGTGAATGAACTGCTCGAGTACAGCTGGAAGCGCTGTCAAACGTCCGTTCTCAGCCATAACCTTAATCAGGTTCTGACCGTGTTCATCTAATTGATCGCCGCAGACGGCAATGAAAGAAGCCGATAACGCTTCCGGCGCCAGCGCGCCAGAGAGAAGATCGGCCATTTGCTCATTGCGTGCTACGGTCGCGGCAAACGCCAGCATGTTTTGCCAGCGCTCGATGCTTTGATGCTCAACAGCAAAGTCAAAAGCTGCTTTGGCGTAGGGGCGAGCTACAGTAATCAGTTCAGACATCAGCCCCTCCCTCCTTACAGTTCAGCGACCAGTTTATCAACGATGTCGCTGTTAGCAGCTTCATCCACGGAACGTTCGATGATCTTCTCGGCGCCAGCCATTGCCAGCAACGCGACTTGCTTACGCAGCTCTTCGCGGGCACGTTTACGCTCGGCGTCGATTTCAGCCTGCGCCTGCGCCACGATGCGGTTACGTTCGTTCTCGGCTTCAGTTTTCGCTTCGTCCAGAATCTGAGTACGGCGTTTGTTCGCCTGCTCGATAATGACCTGAGCTTCTTCTTTAGCTTTCTTCAGCTGGTCGGTCACATTGGCCTGCGCGAGATCCAAATCTTTCTTCGCGCGCTCAGCAGAAGCAAGGCCTTCAGCAATTTCTTTCTGGCGCTTTTCGATGGCAGCCATAATCGGCGGCCATACGTACTTCATGCAGAACGCGACGAACAGGATAAACGCGATGGCCTGGCCGAGGATTGTTGCGTTAATGTTCACAGCACAATGCCTCTAATTAAGTAGTTAACTTTTCTGCCGATATCTGAACGATAAGCGGCAGAACCGTTCATCATCGCACCCGGTGCCATGATGAACCAGGAGCGACAGGCTTTAGGCGACAGCAAACATCACATAGAGACCCAGACCAACAGCGATCATCGGGATTGCATCCACCAGACCCATTACAACAAAGAACTGCGTACGCAGCAGAGGGATCAGATCCGGCTGGCGCGCGGCGCCTTCCAGGAATTTACCTCCGAGGATGCCGATACCGATCGCAGCACCGATTGCCGCCAGGCCCATCATCACAGCGGCAGCCATGTACAGCAGATCCATATTCAGGTTTTCCATGACAGTCTCCAGTTTGTTTCAGTTAAACGCTTAGTGTTGAGAAAAAAATCAATGTTCTTCAGATGCCATCGACAGATAGACAATCGTGAGGACCATGAAAATGAAAGCCTGCAACGAGATGATCAGGATGTGGAAAATGGCCCACGGCACATTCAGCACCCACTGCGACCACCACGGCAACAGACCGGCAATAAGGATAAAGATCAGCTCACCCGCATACATGTTGCCGAACAGTCGCAGACCGAGTGAAACCGGTTTGGACAGCAGGCTAACACCTTCAAGGATCAGGTTGATGGGGATGAAGATCGGGTGATTAAAAGGCTGCAGCGTCAGCTCTTTCGCGAAGCCGCCTACACCTTTCATTTTGATGCTGTAGAACAGAATCAAAATAAATACGCCCAACGCCATAGACAGCGTGATGTTCACGTCTGCGGACGGCACGACGCGAAGCGACGGCAGGCCCAGCCAGTGCTCGCCGATATACGGCAGCAGATCGATAGGCAGCAGATCCATGAAGTTCATCAGAAAGACCCAGACGAAAATCGTCAGAGCCAGCGGGGCGATAAGTTTGCTTTTACCGTGGTACATGTCGCGCACGTTGCTGTCAACGAAGCCGACAACCAGTTCGATAGCAGCCTGCATTTTCCCTGGCACGCCGCTGGTAGCGCTCTTCGCCACTTTGCGGAACAACACCAGGAAGATGAATCCCAGCACCAGAGAGAAAAACATAGAATCGATATTTAATACCCAAAACGTCGCGGGAGCGTCGTGAGCATTCACTAACTCGAAGGTACGCAGGTCCAACTGAAGATGCGTCAGATGGTGACCGATGTACTCTTGAGGAGTTTGAGTTTCTCCTGCAGCCATGATGCCTTTTACCCTTTGTTGTTAATTACCGCCGGTGCCAACATCTGAACCACCAGCACCGATAACCAGGTTATCCCGAGCGGCCAGAAAACCACCCTGAAAACACCCAACGCCACAATGAGCAACACGATGGTTGCGATGACTTTGCCGATTTCGCCGAGAGCGAAACTCCACGCAACCCGTCCGGAAGCCGGGGATTGCCCTTGCAGGCGCCAGGCTAAAAACATGAACAACACATTCGGCAGCCAGGCTGCCGCTCCGCCAGCCAGCGCAGAGACGCCCCAGGTGACATCTTTCAGGGCAAAGAGAGCGCCGATGATGACAACAGTCACCAGCTGGATACCCAGCACGGTTCGGGCGAATTTTACACTGTAAAGAGACACTGACATGGCGCTGTTACTCCCCTGCCCCATAAGGGGTATGTCGCGTGTCGTATAAGACTGCCTTTACTCACTCGAGTCAAGCAGCAAAAGCCGTGCAAATTATACGGGCCGCACCTGCGATTTCAATCCGTAAGTAGCCAAAAGGTGAACAATTATTTAAATTTCTTTCCGAACGGCTATTTTTCCAAAGATTGCCAGGCGAAATTATGGACCTGCGCCGCACTTATCTGGCTTCCGCCTTACGTTTAAAGCGTGCTTTAGATCACATTCTAAACAGCGCTGCGCCATCTAAATTTGGCGACGAGCAACAACGGTGTCTATTATGCCGCCGTTAAAGCCTTAAAAAACAGCAGGATAATATTTTACCCTCGTCAGGCTGCCCTTATTTTCGATAAAAACAGCTGATTGACATCTCAGAGTGTCGCAAGAACGTTAAATTGATATTACGCACGCGGAGTTATTACCCTGATATATTTTCCCGCGTGATTATCTGGCTGCCTGACTGAAGCGGTAGAAGTGATCTACCTGATAAATAAATGTGAATTATTCGTTAAATGTAACAGAGCTTTTCGGATAATTTCCGCCAGGCCTGTTAACGTTATTTCCCGGCCTTCAGGATAAAAATTGCGTTGCCCGGCGAAATCAACTGCCGAATTTTTGCACAGCGATTTTGATAAGCCAAACGCGCAGGAACGCCTTAATCCCTGCGCTTGTAAGGGCTATTGGCGTCCGATAACCACCAGGTGGCGTTCACCATCCAGCTCCGGCACCTTTAACGCTTCCACAGCAACCAGACGAAAACCGGCAGGCAGGCTGGCGATCTCATCGTCGGGACGCACGCCTTTCAGCGCATAAAATTGCCCCTGCGCAGAAGGCAGATGATGACACCAGTTCACCATATCCTGCAGCGAGGCGAACGCACGGCTGATAACGCCGTCGAACGGCGGCTCGGACGGAAACACCTCTACCCTGCTCTGCACCGGCGTAATGTTGCTTAAGCCCAGCTCGTGCTGCACCTGGCGCAGAAAACGCACGCGCTTGCCCAGGCTGTCGAGCAGCGTAAAGTGCGCCTGCGGCAGCACGATAGCGAGTGGGATGCCCGGCAGGCCTGGTCCGGTGCCGACGTCAATAAAGCGTTCGCCTTTAAGATGAGGCGCCACCACGATGCTGTCGAGAATATGGCGCACCAGCATCTGCTGCGGATCGCGCACCGAGGTCAGATTGTAGGCTTTGTTCCACTTGTCCAGCAGGCCGACATAGGCGACCAGCTGCTCTTTTTGTTGATCGGAGAGGGAAATACCGGCTGCCTTAAGCAGCGAAGTGAGTTTTGTGATCACAGCATAAATCCAGTCAGCGGGGGCGAGAGGACTCGCCCCGTTTCAGGTCAGGCGCTTTTGCGCAGCAGCCCTTGTTTTTTCAGGTAAATCAACAAAATCGAAATCGCCGCCGGCGTGATGCCGGAGATGCGCGACGCCTGGCCGATCGAGGAAGGTTTATGATCGTTGAGCTTGGCGATCACCTCATGCGACAGGCCGCTGACCTGGCGATAATCCAGCTCGGCCGGCAGCAGCGTATTTTCATTGCGCAGTTGACGATCGATCTCTTCCTGCTGGCGCGCGATGTAGCCTTCGTACTTCACCTGAATCTCAACCTGCTCGGCCGCCTGCGCATCAGAGAGCGACGGGCCGAAGCTCGGCAACGAGGTAAGCTGAGCGTAGGTCAGCTCCGGACGGCGCAGCAGATCTTCGCCGCTCGCCTCTTTGGTGAGCGCGCTGTTGAGCAGCGTATTCACTTCCGCGACGTTCTCCGACTTCGGATGCACCCAGAGATCGCGCAGGCGCTGACGCTCCTGCTCAATCGCCTCGAGTTTCTGGTTGAAGCGCGCCCAGCGAGCGTCGTCCACCAGGCCCAGCTCGCGGCCGGTTTCGGTCAGACGCAGATCGGCGTTATCTTCGCGCAGCATCAGACGATACTCGGCGCGCGAGGTAAACATGCGGTACGGCTCTTTGGTGCCGAGCGTGCAGAGGTCATCCACCAGCACGCCGAGATAGGCCTGATCGCGACGCGGCGCCCAGCCCTCTTTGTCGGCGGAGTGACGTCCGGCGTTAAGGCCAGCCAGCAGGCCCTGCGCCGCAGCCTCTTCGTAGCCGGTGGTGCCGTTGATCTGCCCGGCGAAGAACAGCCCGTGGATATATTTGCTCTCCAGCGTCGGCTTGAGATCGCGCGGATCGAAAAAGTCATACTCGATCGCGTAGCCGGGACGAACGATTTTTGCGTTCTCCAGTCCCTTCATTGAGCGCACGATCTGCATCTGCACGTCGAAGGGGAGGCTGGTAGAGATGCCGTTCGGGTAAATTTCGTTGCTGGTCAGCCCTTCCGGCTCAAGGAAGATCTGATGCGCGTTGCGATCGGCAAAGCGCATCACCTTGTCTTCGATCGACGGGCAGTAGCGCGGGCCGATCCCTTCAATGACCCCGGCATACATGGGGCTACGATCGAGGTTATTGCGGATCACCTCATGGGTCTGCTCGTTGGTATAGGTGATCCAGCAGGGAACCTGCTGCGGATGCTGCGATCTGTCGCCCATAAACGAGAAGACCGGCATCGGGTTATCGCCGTGCTGCGGAGTAAGCACGGAAAAATCGATGGTGCGCGCGTCAATACGCGGCGGCGTACCGGTTTTCAGACGGCTGACGCGCAGCGGCAGCGCGCGCAGGCGCTTCGCCAGCGGAATGGACGGCGGATCGCCTGCGCGGCCGCCGCTGTAGTTATCCAGCCCGATATGAATTTTGCCGTCGAGGAAGGTTCCGACGGTCAGCACCACCGCTCTGGCACGAAACTTCAGCCCCATCTGGGTAACGGCGCCCACGACACGATCGTTTTCGACGATAAGATCGTCCACCGCCTGCTGGAAGATCATCAGGTTGGGCTGGTTCTCCAGCGCGGTGCGTACCGCCTGGCGATACAGCACGCGATCCGCCTGTGCGCGGGTAGCGCGCACCGCCGGGCCTTTGCTGCTGTTTAGTATCCTAAACTGAATACCCGCCTTGTCGATCGCCGTGGCCATCAGGCCGCCTAAGGCATCCACTTCCTTAACCAGATGTCCTTTTCCAATGCCACCGATCGCCGGGTTGCAGGACATTTGTCCAAGCGTATCAATGTTATGGGTGAGTAACAGAGTTTGCTGACCCATTCGGGCAGCGGCCATTGCGGCTTCTGTGCCCGCATGACCACCACCAATTACGATGACGTCAAAAGGATCTGGATAAAACATGAAGTGGTACCTCGTTGATGAACTGGCAGGGATCGTTGCCCTGGGCGGTGGATTCTACTGAAATTCCGCCGAGGGTGAAAGCGGCGGGATCTGCGGGTTTAAAAGAAAGGATCTTTATTCTGTATATGATCTTTCTGTTAGATCTCTTTATTAGGATCGCGGACTTCGGTGGATAACTCGGGAAACCCTTTTTCTATCAACCTGATAGCGAGGATCCTTTGCTGTGAATGATCGGTGATCCTGATCCGTATAAGCTGAGATCAAAATGGCGACTTATACACAGCTCAGAAAAGCATCATCGGTTATTCTTGGGATAACTACCGGTTTTACGCAGTAATCAAGCCTAGTTACCCACAAATAAAGCGAGCGCGATAGTATAAAAACAGAGGTTTAAACTGGGGATCCGGTGAAATACCCGATCCCCTGTGGCAAAGGATCCGCTTAAAGATGGGCCATCCAGCCGCTTAGCCAGGCCTCAGCCGGATCTTCAGGGATCTCATGCTCCAGCACGTCGATTTCCAGACGATCGCCGATACGCTGCGCGCCGCGAGCGATCAACAGGGCGTCCAGCGAACGAATGGCGCCGCAAAAGAGATCGTATTCGTGGTTGCCAAGGCCGATGGCGCCGAAGCGCAACGCCGACAGGTCTGGCTGGGTTTCCGCAATCGCCTCATATAAAGGCTGCAGATTGTCCGGCAGTTCGCCTGCGCCGTGGGTAGAACTCACCACCAGCCAGATCCCCTGCTGCGGCAGCTCATCCAGCGCCGGGCCGTGCAGCAGCTGCGTGGAAAAACCCGCTTCCTGCAACTTCTCTTCCAGATGCTCGGCCACATATTCGGCGCTGCCCAGCGTGCTGCCACTGATTAAAGTAATATCGGCCATGATGCTCTCCCGGAATAAAGGCGAGCATTGTACGCTGTGATCAAGCCGTGATCCACCTGTGGAAAACAGGGTTAATAAAAACAGAGAGGCGAACGCAGCCGTTGGCGCAGGCGGCGTTCATCGGGGATAAGGTTGTGCACAGAAAAAAAAGGATCAGGGTTTAATGGTGCGCATGATCGGGTTCTGTAAGGAGATCAGCGTTTCGGTGGACTGGATTTCGTCGATGGTCTGGATCTTGTTGATCAGCACCTGCTGCAGCGCGTCGATGGATCGGCACATAACCTTGATAAAGATGCTGTAGTGTCCGGTGGTGTACCAGGCTTCGACTACCTCGTCGAGCGCTTCCAGCTTGCTCAGCGCGGCCGGGTAGTCGCGCGCGCTTTTCAGGATGATGCCGATAAAGCAGCAAACGTCGAACCCCAGCTGGCGCGGATCGATCTCCACCCGGGTGCCGAGAATAATGCCGGCCTGTTTCATCTTCTCCACGCGAACATGGATAGTGCCCGGACTGACGTTGAACTGTTTCGCCAGCTCGGCGTAAGCGGTGCGGGCATTGTCCAGCAGCGCATTCAGGATCCCGCGATCCAGGTTGTCCAGTTGCAGTGATTCGGCCATATCATCCTCATGTCAGCTCTTCTTATTTGAACAGAGGAGAATGTGCAGCAAAAAGAGGCGGCAGGCAATCACCGGCAGCGGCGTTTGCCGCTGCCGGTGAGCGTTAGCGCTTACGCCACAGCGTGACCTGCGCCAGCGAATGCTGATACTTGCGCGCGGTTTCACGGATCACGAAAGGCTGGTCCTGCGGCGCGCCGATCGGCTCAAACTCCGCTGCCAGCAGCCGCTGCAGCGCCTGCAGCGTGGTGAGCGCCTCGCCGTTTTCGCGAATGCCGCCCAGCCAGTTCTCCCTGGGCGTAAACGCTTCCAGCCAGGTATAGGGCGAGGAGAGCAGCAGCAGACCGCCGGAGCGGATCATCGGCGCGATATCCTGCAGGAAGCGCTGTGGCTGACGCAGGCGATCGATCAGGTTCGCCGCCAGCACCAGGTCATACTGCGCGGGCTGAGGCTTCAGGTTGCAGGCGTCGCCCTGCACGAACTGGATACGCTGCGCCTGCTCGGCGTCGAGGCCAAAATCTTTTAGCCGCACCTGACGATACTCCACCAGCTCACCCTCTTCCGGCACCACGTAGCGGAAATCTTCGCCGGAGGTGAGCTGCAGCGCGACGTCAATAAAGCGCGCTGAATAATCCATCCCGATCACCTTTTCAAAATGGCGCGCCAGCTCAAAGCTGGCGCGGCCGGTGGCGCAGCCGATATCCAGCGCGGTGCCGCGCGCCTGACAGTGGGGCAGCGCCAGCGCCACCAGCGACTCGGCGTAGTTATCGACGCCGAAATAGCGCGGGCCATACTGGAAGTCGAGATACTGCGACACCATGTCGTCAGTTTCGTAGGGGTTGAGCGTCATCGTTTCCTGATGCGAGGAGACGACGTAGCGGAAGCCCGCATGCTGGAAAAAGTGGCGGCGAAAAGCGTAGCGCGACGATTTCAGCGCTTCGTTGCCGGTAGAGATCCAGCTGCCGCCCTTGATGATCGAATGCTTGCCGTCGAAGGTCGGCGTCGAGAAGTCGTCATAGAGCGGATGTACGCGGAAGCCTTCAAAGCCGTTGATCGGCGTGGTTGTCCACTGCCAGACGTTGCCCACGATGTCGAAAAAGTCGCCCTGAGCGAAACGGTCAACGGCGCAGGAGGAGGCCCAGTATGCAAGGTTGATATTGCCTGGCGCCTGCTGCCACTCCGGCTGATCGCCCTCTACCTGCTCGCGCAGCAGCATCCACTCCGCTTCGCACGGCAGCTGCACGGACGCGCCGGTCTCCTGCGCTTTCCAGCGGCAGAATGCGGCGGCTTCCAGCTGGTTAACTTCGGCCGGCCAGTCCCACGGCATTGGCACCTCTTCGGTCATCAGACGCAGTTTAAGGGCGTCGGGCTGGTGCGCATCGCCAACCCAGAAGGTCGGCATCTGCGCCTCGGCGAAGCTGCGCCAGCCCCAGCCCTCTTCGTCCCAGTACTGGCGCTGCTGATAGCCGCCAGCGGCAACAAACTCATAAAATTCGGCGTTGCTTACCAGCATCTTGCTGGCTTTAAACGGCTTGAGCTCGGTGGTCAGGCTGCCATATTCGTTGTCCCAGCCGTAGGTATCGTCGCGTTTCCCCTGCACCACAGTGCCGCCCGGCATGGCGATCAGGCTATTGGCGGGAACGCTTTCGCGCGCGTGACGGGCTTGCTGGCAGGCTGGCCACTGCGGCTGCGGTTTAACCCATTCCAGCGGTAGCTGACGGATTAGCACGCTGGAGGTTTCCAGATGAATACGCTCATGTTCGATCCCCATCAGGATCACCCAGGCCGGGCTCTCCCAGTCGATCGGCAGCTCCAGCGGCATGGACTGAATAAATTCTGTAACCAGGTTTTTCACCTTACCACGATAGGCGCGCACCTCTTCTGCTGTCGGCCAGGCGTAGTGGCTGTCGTCAAGATCGTCCCAGCTCATCTCATCCACGCCGATCGCCATCATCGCCTCAATGCGGGCATCGATTCGCGCGTCGATATAGCGGCCCGCCATCAGCTTATTGATATAGAAAGAGGCGGTGTGACCGAAATAGAAGATCAGCGGATGGCGCAGCCTGATGGCTTTATTGAACCAGGCGCGGTCGTCGGCCAGACAATCGAACAGGCTCTCATACAGCTCCCAGGTCTGGGTGAAATAGGCCAGCAGCTCAGCGCGTTTCTCTGCCACGCTGCTGCCGGAAAGGCGTACCGTACGGGTTGGTAACGGTAAATTGGGTTGGTGTTGGGCAAGTGTCACAGTGAACTCCGTTAGCTGAATAAACACAGCGGGTAATTCACTATAGCAAATGGGGGTTTCTGCTCTGTGACTAACGCCGCCAGCGGCGCAGCAGGCGGCTTTTCATGCCGGTATCGAAACGCCAGATATGGTCGAAGATGCGCAGAATGCCAGGCTTGCCGTGCGCCGACATCGCTACCGCATGGAAGCGCTGCTGCTGTTGCAGCTGGCGCTGCTTCACCACGCTCACGATCTCGTCCGGCAGACGCTGGGCGATAAAGTCGGAGACCACCACGGCGTCAGCGTCCTGCCACAGCGATCCCTCCATACGTTTAACCACCGCTGCCAGACAGGCGGCGAGATCGGTACCGCCGCGAAAGCGCTGGCTGAGAAAGCGGATCGCCTGCTCCAGCCCGTCGTCGCCGGTAAGCTCGTAGCCGATGACGTCGTGGGCGAACAGCATAACGTAGCAGCGGCGGCGATCGGCCAGCGCAACCTTCAGCAGCGCCAGGCAGAACGCTTTGGCGCAGCGCTCGTTGAAGCCGCCCATCGATCCTGAGGTATCGACGCAGACAATAAAGGGGCCGCGCGGCTGCTCTTCGTGCTGCTGGTGGCTGACCGGACGCAGAGTGACTTTTTCATGCCAGGCGTCGCCCTGCAGCCGGTAGGTCAGCAGCCGTTTTTCCACCAGGCGGCGATAAAATTCCAGCTCCAGCTCGCTGATGCTGATGGTCGCCAGCTCCGGCGGCAGCAGACGCAGCACGTCGTCGCTCTGATGAATGCCGTTCACCTCTTCGGGCACCGCGTCCGGTTCGCGCACCAGCTGGTGAAAAGCCTCCAGCGGGGCATCCTGCGACGGTACCGACTTTGCTTCGCGGCTGCGCCCCAGCTGTTGCGCCAGCGCCAGCAGTTCCGGCTGCTGCGCCAGGAAGTCGCCATACTCCAGCATCAGCTGATAGTCGCCGTGCTGCAGTGGGGCTTTGCTCATATCCCACAGGCGCCCGGCCGCCGCCTCGTCGTTGTCGCTCAGCACGGGCGCCAGCTGGCCGCTCAGCGCCATACGCTGCTGCAGTTCGGCCATCAGTCGTTCGCGCTGCTGCTCCAGCAGCTGTTCGTTGAGCGTCAGCGTCTGCAGCGTCAGGCTGAGACGCCAGCGTTGCAGAAACAGCGTATGCTGCGCGCCGCTCAGCTGATGCGCGTCGGTGTGCTGCAACAGGCGCTGTGCCTCTTCCAGAAAGGGCGAGGGCAGCTGCGTCAGCGCCTCAAGTATTTCAGGCAGCTGCTGGTTAAAGTCGTGATGGCTGAGCAGCTGGGCGCGCTGAAACAGCTGAAACTCGTTGCCCAGCGTTTCTGGTACCGGCGTCGCTTTAAGCTCGGCGTTGATCTCCGCTTTCCAGCGCGGCACGTCGCGCAGCATCGCCTGCTTCAGACCGGGGAATTTTTCAAAGAAGATCGCCAGCTGCGGGGAGGCGAGCAGCGCGAGAACCAGCTCTTCGATCAGTTCGGCTTCGCCAACAGAGAGCAGCGCGCTGAGCGTCTCCAGTGAGATCATTTACGCGCCTGTTTCAGCTGATCGGCCACATCCTGCAGGCTGGTTTCAATACGCGCCAGCCAGTCGTCGCTGATAAACAAACAGCGCTGATGCTGGCTGAACTGGTGGCGCTGCGCGCGCAGCTGGGTATCCAGCTCGTCCAGCGCTTCGCTGATCTCAGCCGGCAGTTCGCTGTGCGCAACGGCGCCGGGCAGCGTCAGGCGCGCCGTTTGCAGGCTGACGTCGCGCAGCGCCAGGCAGTGCTGCGCATCTACCAGCAGATCCAGCGTCTGGGCGAAACCGATGCCGTTCAGCTTGCCGCGCACCTCGCCGCCTTTCAGCAGCCACTGCTCCAGCGCATCGCGGGCGATCACCACATGCGTAACCTGCATATCGTGCAGCGTGAGCGGCTGCTGCAGCATCAGGGTCAGCTGCGGCTCCGTCAGGCTGGCGGGCAGCTCGTAGTGCGGCTTGCGGCTGAACATACCGCTGTGTTTTTCCAGCGTAATCGCCTGCGCCACGCTCTGCTGCTGCTGTAACGCCAGGCGTCGCGCTTTGAGCTGCTGCAGCCTGAGCAAAAGCGTCTGCTGCTGCCAGGCCTGCTGCGTCATCAGCAGGTCAATCGCGCGCTCCAGCACCTGCATAGAGGCGATGTCGTGCCACAGGCAATCTTTCAACAGGATAAGGTCGATTGGCGCGATGGCGCTGCGGCCGCTGTAGAAGGCGCTCGCCTGCAGCAGGTGAATCGCCTTTTTCCAGCGGCGATCGGAGATATAGGGCGCATCGGGCAGGGTTTCCAGATGCTGGCGCAGCTGATAGATCAGTTCGAAGACGTTGTCCGGCAGGCTGACCTGCGTAATGCCCTGCTGCCACTGATGATACTCCTCGTCGCTGATGCGCAACGATTCCGCGACCGGATTGGCGTTTTCATCCTGCTGGTGGGTCAGCATGCTGCGAAAGTTTTGCTTCTCATGCACGTTGTCGAGCCAGAGGCGGATCAGCATGCGGTCGTAGAGCGCTTCCAGCCCGCTGTCCGCTTCCGGCAGTTCGTTGGAGGCGGTGACCAGCAGGCGCATCGGAATTTTTTCTTCGCTGTCGCCATTGCGAAAGCGGCGCTCGTTAATCGCGGTCAGCAGGGTATTCAGGATGGCGGGGCCCGCTTTCCAGATCTCGTCGAGAAAGACAATTTCCGCATCAGGCAGATAGCCTTTCGTCAGGCGCTGATAGCGGCCTTCATCTTTGAGCGCCTGAATCGACAGCGGGCCGAATACCTCTTCCGGCGTTGAGAAGCGCGTCATCAGGTATTCAAACGCGCGCGCATTCTGAAAAGCAAATTTCAGGCGTCGGGCGATCAGGCTCTTGGCGATGCCCGGCGGGCCAAGCAAAAATACGCTTTCGCCGCTCAGCGCCGCCAGCAGACAGAGGCGAATTGCGTCGTGGCGTTCATACAGACCCTTCTCCAGGGCATTGCTGAGACGAGAAATTCTTTCTGCCAAAAGATGGGGTTGAGCCATAATCACTTCATTGTCCTTCTGTTACTGCTGCCGTCATAGGGTGGCAGGCGCACTACTCTACTGATTATGATGCGTGAAAGCGTTGATTGCCGTCCGCTTTTTTTGTGTCACAAAATCCAATCATCGCATAATGCCGCTGCGGCCTGAATGCCGCGAGAAAAATCGTCAGCGCCGGCGACGTTGATGACGGATTGGGATGGGTTTTTTGGGAAACAGGTGCATACTGTGCGCTTTTTGATAGCCAGAGCGAAGGGCGTTGCGCCTCTCTGCTCCAACAAAAGATAACTCTATGAGCTCGGATAACAAGCAATCACTTAGTGCGTTAACGCTGGCCGCGATTGGCGTAGTGTATGGCGATATCGGCACCAGCCCGCTCTATACCCTGCGTGAATGTCTCTCCGGTCAGTTTGGTTTCGGCGTTGAGCGCGAAGCGGTTTTCGGCTTTCTGTCGCTGATTTTCTGGCTGCTGCTGCTGGTGGTATCGCTGAAATATATCAGCTACGTCATGCGCGCGGATAACGCTGGCGAGGGCGGTATTCTGACCCTGATGTCGCTGGCGGGCCGCAATACCGGCGCGCGCGCGACGGCGGTACTGGTCATTATGGGCCTTATCGGCGGCAGCTTCTTCTATGGCGAAGTGGTGATTACGCCCGCTATCTCCGTGATGTCGGCCATCGAAGGGCTGGAAATTGCTGCGCCCTCGCTCGATCCCTTTATCGTTCCGCTCTCTATCGCGGTACTGACGCTGCTGTTTATGATTCAGAAGCACGGCACCGGCATGGTGGGCAAGCTCTTCGCCCCGGTGATGCTGATCTGGTTCGCCACGCTGGCGGTGCTGGGCGTGACCGGCATTATGAAGAACCCCGAGGTGCTGCAGGCGCTCAATCCCTCCTGGGCGGTCAGCTTCTTTGTGCACTATAAAACCATCTCCTTTTTTGCGCTGGGCGCGGTCGTGCTGGCGATTACCGGCGTGGAAGCGCTCTATGCGGATATGGGCCACTTCGGCAAGATGCCGATTCGCATTGCCTGGTTTATCGTGGTGCTGCCGTCGCTGGTGCTGAACTATTTCGGCCAGGGCGCGCTGCTGCTCAGCGATCCCAAAGCGATTAAAAACCCCTTCTTTCTGCTGGCACCCGACTGGGCGCTGATCCCGCTGCTGATTCTGGCCACGCTGGCAACGGTTATCGCCTCGCAGGCGGTAATCTCCGGCGTCTTCTCGCTGACGCGCCAGGCGGTGCGTCTGGGCTATCTGCCGGGGATGCGCATTATTCACACCTCGGAGATGGAGTCTGGTCAGATCTATGTGCCGATGATCAACTGGGTGCTCTATTTTGCCGTGCTGATCGTGATTATCAGCTTTGAGCACTCCAGCAACCTGGCGGCGGCTTACGGCATTGCGGTAACCGGCACCATGGTGCTGACGTCGATCCTCTCCTGTACCGTGGCGGTGAAAAACTGGCACTGGAACCGGCTGGCGGTCGGCCTGATCCTGACGCTGTTTCTCTGCATCGACGTGCCGCTCTTTTCCGCCAACCTGATTAAGCTCTTCTCCGGCGGCTGGCTGCCGCTCTGTCTGGGGCTGATCATGTTCCTGATTATGACCACCTGGAAGAGCGAGCGCTTTCGTCTGCTGCGCCGGATGCACGAGCACGGCAACTCGCTGGAGGCGATGATCGCCTCGCTGGAGAAATCGCCGCCGGTGCGGGTGCCGGGCACCGCCGTTTATATGTCGCGCGCGCTGAACGTCATCCCCTTTGCGCTGCTGCATAACCTCAAACACAACAAAGTGCTGCATGAGCGCGTGGTGTTTCTGACGCTGCGCACCGAGGATGCGCCTTACGTGCATAACGTGCGCCGCGTCGCCATCGAGCAGCTGTCGCCGACCTTCTGGCGCGTGGTGGCCAGCTACGGCTGGCGCGAAACGCCCAATGTAGAGGAGATATTCCACCGCTGCGGGCTGGAAGGGCTTAACTGCCGGATGATGGAGACCTCGTTCTTTATGTCGCACGAGTCGCTGATTATGGGCAAACGTCCCTGGTATCTGCGCCTGCGCGGCAAGCTCTTCCTGGCGCTGCAGCGCAACGCGCTGCGCGCGCCTGACCAGTTTGAGATCCCGCCGAACCGGGTTATCGAACTGGGCACCCAGGTAGAGATCTGATCCTTACCAGCGCAGGGCGACGCAGAGTCCGCCGCCCTCGCGCTGGCTGAAACGCAGCTGCATTCCGTGCAGCTGCGCAACGTTGCGCACGATCGACAATCCCAGTCCGCTGCCGCTCTTCTCCTGTCCTGGCGGCCGCCAGAAGCGCTCGCCCAGCCGCTGTATCTCCGCCTCGCTCAGCCCCGCGCCGTTATCCTCAACGCGCAAGCCGCGGCTTTCCAGCACCACGCTGACGTTGCTGCCTTCTGGCGTATAGCGAATGGCGTTGTCCAGCAGGTTGCGCACCAGCAGCGACAGCAGCAGCGCATGACCCTGAATAACGGGATCGGCGCGGCTTTCCAGGCGCAGCGCGACGCCGGCGCGATCGGCGTGCGGCAGCTGCTCGGCCAGCGCCTCCTGCAGCAAATTGCGCAGCGCAACAGGCTGAAACGCGCCGCGCGCATCCTCGGCTTCGGCGCGCGACAGCGTCAGCAGCTGATCCACCAGCCGCGTGGCGCGCTGAATGCCGTCATCCAGCTGGCGCAAGGCGTGCAGGCGCATCGCGTCATCGTCGGCGGCGAGCTGCACCACCTCGCTCTGCACGCGCAGCGCCGCCAGCGGGCTGCGTAGCTCATGGGCGGCATCAGAGGTAAAGCGGCGCTCGCGCTGCACCATGGTGCTGATGCGGCTGAACAGCCCGTTCAGCGCCTCCGTCAGCGGCCTGACCTCCAGCGGCACCCGTCCGGCGTCCAGCGGCCTGGCGTCGTCCGGCGCGCGCTGCGCCAGCAGCTGCGTGATGCGCTTGAGCGGGCGCAGCTCGTACCACACCAGGCCGAGCAGCAGCAGCAGCATCAGCGGCAGCGCGATAAGCCAGGGCAGAATGCTGCTTTGCACCAGCGCTTTCGCCATATCGTCGCGATACTCCCACTCCTGGCCTACCACGATCCGGTGCTGGCCATCGGGGGTCGTCAGCCAGACAAAGCGCCAGTCGTCATCGTCGTCGTTTAACCGGCCGTCGTGAAATCCCTGCGCGTCAGCATCAAACGGCAGCATTCTGCCGTTTTCGCCGTCGTTCAGGACCGGCCTGCCGTCCCGGGTGAAAATAGCAAAGGCGAGCGCATCGTCATCCTGATCGCCGCGGTGGTGGCGCAGCAGCGCCTTGTTTTTGGGAAGCGCGGCGCGGTGGGGCGCGGTGAGATCGAGGGCCATCAGGCGTTTGGCGAACAGCAGCTGCTGGGTGTCGAACAGCTCGTTAATGGTGTCGCGCGTCTGTAGCCAGGCGCTCAGGCTGGCGCTGCCCCAGCAGAGGCCGAGCAGCAGCACGAAGCCGACGCCGAGTCGGAGAAACAGGCTCACTGTGGCTCTCCCAGCATATAGCCGACGCCGTGCACGGTGCGGATAAAGGCCGCGCCAAGTTTTTTACGCAGGTGGTGGATATGCACTTCCACCGCGTTGCTGGAGACATCGGCATCCCAGCTGTAGAGCTTCTCTTCCAGCTGAGCGCGCGTCAGTACCCGTCCTGGATTGCGTAAAAAAAGTTCCAGCAGCGCCAGCTCCCGGCTCTTGAGCGCAACGGCTTCGCCACCCCGCGTCACGCTGTGGCTGGCAGGCAGCATAATGACATCGCCGTGGCGCAGTTCCGGCTGCAGTTGGCCGTGACGACGCCGGATTAGCGCCTGCAGCCGCGCCGCCACTTCGGTCAGGGCGAAAGGTTTGCAGAGGTAGTCGTCGGCCCCCAGCTGCAAACCCTCCACGCGCTGATCGAGGGCGTCGCGCGCGGTCAGAATCAGCACCGGCACGTCCGCGCCCTGCTGTCGCCAGTCGCGCAGAATATCCAGCCCGTCGCGCTGCGGCAGCGAAAGATCGAGGATCACCGCATCCCAGGGGGCCGCGTGCAGCGCGGCAAATCCTTCATCGCCGGAAATAAACCAGTCGACGCTGAAACCTAATTTTCCCAGGCCAGCCTTAATACCGTCGCCAATCAGCCGGTCATCCTCAATCAGTAATATGCGCATCTTCCCTCCCTTGCCTGTTGAGGCTTTATACGAAGCAGAACGACGCTTGTACAGGGTATATCACCAATTTTCGCTTATTTTCGCGCCTTAAGATCCTGTTAAGATCTGCCGGTTTTAATAAGAAGCGTACAAAAGACACATTCATGGAAACGAGGTGAAATATGAAAAAGCATGCTGCACTTTTAGCTATCCTGGCGCTGACAACGGCACCGGTCTTTGCCGCGACGCAGGGCGGATTTGTCGATGAGAATGCGCCTGCCGTTCAGGCGAAACAGGGAGGTTTTCAAAATAACCAGAGCAGCGTGGTGACCGTTAAGCAGGCGGAAGAGATGAAGGATGACAGCTGGATCACCGTGCGCGGCCAGCTGGAGAAGCAGATCGGTGAAGAGGATTATCTGTTTCGCGACGCTACCGGCACCATGAAAGTCGAAATCGACCACAAGCGCTGGGAAGGATTGACCATTACGCCGAAAGATCGCGTAGAGCTGACGGGCGAGCTGGATAAAGACTTCAACAGCATCGAACTTGACGTTAAACAGGTGCGCAAAGCGCCGTAACGCTCTTTTTACCGGGCCGCTTCTGCGGCCCTTTTTATCATCTGAGCCAAATTCCCGCCCGCACGAGCGAAACGTTTCGATAACGATCACACTTCTCGATTTCCCCCGTTGAGTTACCGCCGCTATTTCATACACTGCCGCTAGCGAAACGTTTCGCTCTGGAGCAGAAAATGAAAAAAGGTCGCTTGTTAAACGCTGAACTCTCTTACCTGATCGCCCGTCTGGGCCATACGGATACGCTGACTATCGCTGACGCCGGCTTGCCGATCCCGGCAGGGCCGCAGCGCATCGATCTGGCACTTACGCCGGGCACGCCCGATTTTATGCAGGTGGTAAACGCCGTCACGCTGGAGATGCAGGTTGAAAGCGCTCTGATTGCGGAAGAGATCAAGCAGCATAATCCGCAGCTCCATAGCGAACTTCTCGCCGTGCTCGAAGCCCTGCAACAGCATCAGGGAAACCGGATTGCAGTGCACTACACCAGTCATGAACAGTTCAAACAACAGACTCAACGCAGTCAGGCGGTCATTCGCAGCGGAGAGTGTTCTCCGTTTGCGAATGTCATCCTGAGCGCTGGCGTCACCTTCTGAGGCCGTTATGCAACCCTTACTGCAGCTCCAGGGGATTGAGAAATCCTTTCCCGGCGTAAAGGCGTTAAAGAACGCGTCGCTGGCGGTCTATCCAGGGCGCGTGATGGCGCTGGTGGGCGAGAACGGCGCCGGCAAATCCACCATGATGAAGGTGCTGACCGGCATCTATAGCCGCGACGCAGGCTCGCTGCGCTGGCTTGGCGAAGAGACCACCTTCAGCGGCCCGAAAGCGTCGCAGGAAGCAGGCATCGGCATTATCCATCAGGAGCTGAACCTGATCCCGCAGCTGACCGTGGCGGAAAATATCTTCCTGGGTCGTGAATTCACTAACCGTTTTGGCCGTATCGACTGGAAGCGGATGTACGCCGAGGCGGACGCGCTGCTGAAGCGGCTTAATCTGCGCTTTAACAGCCACAAGCCGGTGGGCGATCTGTCGATCGGCGATCAGCAGATGGTGGAGATTGCCAAAGTGCTCAGCTTTAAGTCGCAGGTGATCATCATGGATGAACCTACCGACGCGCTGACCGATACCGAAACCCTGTCGCTGTTTCGCGTGATCAACGAGCTGAAGGCGCAGGGCTGCGGCATTGTCTATATCTCTCACCGTATGAAAGAGATCTTCGAGATTTGCGACGACGTGACGGTTTTCCGCGACGGCCAGTTTATTGCCGAACGTCCGGTACAGGATCTCAGCGAAGAGAGCCTGATCGAGATGATGGTGGGCCGCAAGCTGGAAGATCAATATCCACGCCTCGACCAGGCGCCGGGGGAGATTCGCCTCAAGGTGGAGAACCTCAGCGGGCCGGGCGTGCATGACGTCAGCTTTACGCTGCGCAAAGGCGAGATCCTTGGCGTTTCCGGGCTAATGGGCGCCGGTCGCACCGAGCTGATGAAGCTGCTTTACGGCGCGCTGCCGCGCAGCAAAGGCCGGGTCTGGCTCGACGGCCGTGAAGTGGCGACGCGCGCCCCGCAGGACGGGCTGGCCAGCGGCATTGTCTACATCTCTGAAGACCGCAAGCGCGACGGCCTGGTGCTGGGCATGTCGGTAAAAGAGAACATGTCGCTGACGGCGCTGCGCTACTTTAGCCGCGGCGGCACGCTGAAGCACGCTGCTGAGCAGCTGGCGGTAGGCGATTTCATCCGGCTCTTCAATATCAAGACGCCAACGATGGATCAGGCGATCGGCCTGCTGTCGGGCGGTAATCAGCAAAAAGTAGCCATCGCGCGTGGGCTGATGACGCGGCCCAACGTGCTGATCCTGGATGAACCGACGCGCGGCGTCGACGTCGGGGCGAAGAAAGAGATTTATCAGCTGATCAACCAGTTCAAGGCTGAAGGGCTAAGCATCATCCTGGTCTCATCAGAGATGCCGGAAGTGCTTGGCATGAGCGACCGCATCCTGGTGATGCATGAAGGCCGCTTCGGCGGCGAATTTACCCGCGAGCAGGCGACGCAGGAAACGTTAATGGCGGCAGCCGTAGGCAAGCAACACAGCGAGGATTTAGTTGTATGAGTACCCAAACCTTAGCATCCAGCCGTCGCTGGTTCAGCAAAGCCTGGCTGATGGAGCAAAAATCGCTGATTGCGCTCATCGTGCTGATCGCGGTGGTGGCGAGCCAGAGCCCTAACTTTTTCACCGTCGCGAACCTGTTCAATATTCTGCAGCAGACCTCGGTTAACGCCATTATGGCGGTCGGCATGACGCTGGTGATCCTCACCTCCGGCATCGATCTCTCGGTGGGATCGCTGCTGGCGCTGACGGGCGCGGTAGCCGCCTCGCTGGTGGGGATGGAAGTCAACGCGCTGGTGGCAGTCGCGGGCGCGCTGGCCCTGGGGGCGGCGATCGGTGCCGTTACCGGCACTATCGTGGCGCGCGGCAAGGTGCAGGCCTTTATCGCCACGCTGGTAATGATGCTGCTGCTGCGCGGCGTCACCATGGTCTATACCGACGGCAGCCCGATTAATACCGGCTTTAACGACAACGCCGATCTTTTCGGCTGGTTCGGCATCGGCCGTCCGCTGGGCATTCCGACGCCGGTGTGGCTGATGGCTGCTGTTTTCCTGCTCGCCTGGTACATGCTGCACCACACGCGTCTTGGCCGCTATATCTACGCGCTGGGCGGCAATGAAGCGGCAACGCGCCTTTCCGGCATCAACGTTAACCGCGTAAAAGTGATCGTCTACGCCCTGAGCGGCATGCTGGCCGCGCTGGCGGGCACCATCGAAGTCGCGCGCCTCTCCTCTGCGCAGCCCACGGCGGGCACCGGCTACGAGCTGGACGCTATCGCGGCGGTGGTGCTGGGCGGCACCAGCCTGGCGGGCGGTAAAGGGCGCATTATGGGCACCCTGATTGGCGCGCTGATCCTGGGCTTCCTGAATAACGGCCTGAATTTGATGGGCGTCTCTTCCTACTACCAGATGATCGTAAAAGCGGTGGTAATCCTGCTGGCGGTACTGGTGGATAACAAAAGCAGTAAATAACTCTGACCTTTACACAGGATGAAATAATGAAAAAGTTGACCGCACTGGCCGTGATCCTCGGCGCGACATTAAGCGCCAGCGCAGTGGCGAAAGATACCATCGCGCTGGTGGTCTCCACGCTGAATAACCCTTTCTTCGTCTCGCTGAAAGAGGGCGCGCAGAAAGAAGCCGACAAACTGGGCTATAACCTGGTGGTGCTGGATTCGCAGAACAACCCGGCGAAAGAGCTGGCGAACGTGCAGGATCTCACCGTGCGCGGCACCAAACTGCTGCTGATTAACCCTACCGACTCCGATGCGGTCGGCAACGCGGTGAAAATGGCAAACCAGGCCAATATCCCGGTGATTACGCTGGACCGCGTGGCCGCGCAGGGCAAAGTGGTGAGCCATGTCGCCTCTGATAACCGCTTCGGCGGCAAAATGGCGGGCGACTATATCGCTAAGCGCCTGGGTAACGGTGCCAAAATTATTGAACTGCAGGGCATTGCCGGTACTTCTGCGGCGCGCGAGCGCGGCGAAGGCTTTAAGCAGGCCTCAGATGCGCATAAATTCCAGGTGCTGGCGAGCCAGCCGGCGGACTTCGATCGCACCAAAGGGCTGAACGTGATGCAGAACCTGCTGCAGGCGCATCCGGACGTGCAGGCGGTCTTTGCGCAAAATGATGAAATGGCACTCGGCGCGCTACGCGCATTGCAAACCGCCGGGAAATCTGATGTCGTGGTAGTCGGCTTTGACGGCACCGCCGACGGCGTGAAAGCGGTCGAAGGCGGCAAACTGGCGGCGACGGTCGCTCAGATGCCAGATAAGATCGGCATGATTGGCGTGGATACCGCTGATAAAGTGCTGAAAGGTGAAAAAGTGCAGGCCATCAATCCCGTTGACCTGAAACTGGTCACCAAATAACTCAAAGAAAAGCAGGGCAATGCGCCACCCTTCAACCGGTGGCGCACTCTTTCTGGATCACACCCTATGAGCAAAAGCGCAAAACTGGCCGTTCTCGGCAGCATTAATGCTGACCATATTCTTAACCTGACGCACTTTCCTCGTCCCGGCGAAACGGTGATCGGGGAGCAGTATACCGTTGCGTTTGGCGGCAAAGGGGCGAACCAGGCGGTCGCCGCCGGGCGAGCTGGGGCGGAGATCGCCTTTATCGCCTGTCTTGGCGATGACGCTATCGGCGAGCGCATCCGCGCGCAGCTGGCGCGAGACCGCGTCGATACCGCCGCCGTTGAAACCGTCAGCGGCGAACCGACCGGCGTCGCAATGATTTTCGTTAACGGCGAAGGCGAAAACAGCATCGGCATCTGCGCCGGTGCCAACGCGGCGCTGACGCCCGCCTGCGTGGCGCGTCATCAGCAGGCTATCCTGGATGCCTCGGCGCTGCTGATGCAGCTGGAGTCGCCGCTGGAGAGCGTGCTGGCTGCGGCGAAGCTTGCTCGCGCCCATCAGACGCAGGTAATCCTCAATCCCGCACCGGCCACGCCGCTCGACGATGAGCTGCTGGCGCTGGTGGATATCATTACCCCAAATGAAACCGAAGCGGAAAGCCTGACCGGTATCGCTGTCGCCAGCGACGATGACGCCGCGCGCGCCGCCGAAGCGCTGCACGCCAAAGGCATTGGCACCGTGCTGATCACGCTGGGACGCCGCGGCGTCTGGCTGAGCGAGCAGGGCAAAAAAGGCGAGCGCATTGCCGGGTTTACGGTGAAAGCGGTCGATACCATTGCGGCGGGGGACACCTTTAACGGCGCGTTTATTACGGCGCGGCTGGAAGGCAAAAGCCTGCATGACGCGGTACGCTTCGCCCATGCGGCAGCGGCCATCGCCGTTACGCGTCCGGGTGCGCAGCCTTCCGTGCCGTGGCGTGCGGAAATCGACGATTTTCTACTTCAGCAGGGTTAAGCCTTGGCGACCATGAAAGATGTCGCCCGCATGGCGGGCGTCTCCACCTCCACCGTCTCGCACGTTATCAACAATAACCGCTTCGTCAGCGAAGCGGTGCGCGAGAAGGTCGATCGGGCGATCAGCGCGCTGAACTACGCCCCCTCGGCGCTGGCGCGCAGCCTTAAGCTTAACCAGACGCATACCATCGGCATGCTGCTGACCGCCAGCAGCAACCCCTTTTACGCCGAGGTGGTGCGCGGCGTTGAAGACAGCTGCTACGAGCGCGGCTACAGCCTGATCCTCTGCAACACGGCGGGCGACGAAGAGCGCATGAACCGCAGCCTGGAAACGCTGCTGCAAAAGCGCGTCGACGGGCTGCTGATCATGTGTACCGAAAGCCATCTGCCCTCCGCGGCTATTCTCAATCGCTATCCTTCTATTCCAGCCGTGATGATGGACTGGGCGCCCTTTGAAGGGCGCGGCGATATTATCCAGGATAATGCGCTGCTGGGTGGCGAGCTGGCGACGCAGCATCTGATTGACCGCGGCTACAGGCGTATTGCCTGCATCTCCGGCCCGCTGGATAAAACCCCGGGACGCATGCGTCTGCAGGGCTACTACCATGCGATGGAGAAAAACGGCCTGGCGATCCCGGCGGGCTATGTGATTAACAGCGATTTCGAGTTTCAGGGCGGCTATAGCGCCATGAAGGCGCTGCTGGCGCTGCCCTGCCCGCCGCAGGCGGTTTTTACCAGCAACGATGCGATGGCGGTCGGCGTTTATCACGCGCTGTTTGAGGCGGGATTGCGCATTCCGCAGGATATGGCGGTGATGGGATATGACGATATCGAGCTGGCGCGCTATCTGACGCCGCCGCTGACCACCATTCACCAGCCGAAAGATGAACTGGGCCAGCTGGCGATCGATACCCTTATCCATCGCCTTAACGATCCCGACGCCAGCCAGCAAACGCTGGTGCTGACGCCGGAACTGGTGGTGCGCGCCTCCACTTAAGCGCTTTTCTTCTTTTTATCGCGATTGGTGATCAGGTGGCGGCCATCCCCCGACCGCAGCAGCGCAAAGGTAAAGGCGGAGATCACCGTGACGATGCCCATCGTCAGGAAGGTTGAATGGAACTGCTCGACGGTGCCGCTATCGAACGCCTGATAAAAGCGCAGTACCGCCGCGCTTACCGCCACGCCAAAGCTAATCGACAGCTGCTGCGTCACCGCCAGTACGCTGTTGCCGCCGCTGGCGTTCTCATCGTTTAGATCGGCGAGCGTGATGGTGTTCATCGCGGTGAACTGCGTTGACATCGCCATGCCGAGAATAAACAGCGGCAGCAGTAGCAGAATGATACTTTCAGAGGGGGACTGCAGTGCAAAGCTGGCGATCAGAATGCCGATAACGACGGTGATGCCGACCAGCGTGCGGCGATAGCCGAACAGGCGCAGCACCCGGGTTACCGTCGACTTAGCCAGGATCGAGCCGATGGCCGTCGGCGCCATCATGCAGCCCGCCACCACCGCCGAGAAACCAAAACCGACCTGCAGCATTAACGGCATCAAAAAAGGAACGCAGCCGGTGCCGAGGCGCGACGCGATATTGCCGAGAATGCCGACCGAAAAGGTGCGGGTCTTAAACAGCGGCAGGCTGATCAGCGGTGCCGGGTGGCGGCGCGCATGAACGATATAAAGAAGCAGTAATATAACGCCCGTTGCCAGCACGCCCGACGCCAGCCAGGCGGAGACGATACGCTCGCCAAACAGCTCAATGCCGATCGACAGCAATACCAGCCCGGCGCCGAACAGCAGGAAACCGAGAAAATCGAAGCGACGTTTGGGCAAGGTAAAGTCCGGCATATATTTACGCGCATAGACAATGCCAAGAATGCCGACGGGAATGTTTATCAGGAATATCCAGTGCCATGTGGCGTAGGTGACCAGCAGCCCGCCAAGCAGCGGTCCCAGTATCGGCCCCACCAGGCCAGGCATGGTAACGAAGTTCAGCACCGGCAGGAGTTCGCTGCGCGGATAGGCGCGCAGCAACGCCAGGCGCGCCACTGGCATCATCATTGCGCCGCCCACGCCCTGAACGATGCGTGAGATCACCAGCATCGTCAGCGATTGCGACAGGGCGCAGGCCAGCGAGCCAAGAGTAAAGAGCGACACCGCGATAATAAACACCTTACGCGTGCCGAAGCGGTCGGCAAGCCAGCCGCTGACGGGGATTAACATTGCGACGGTAAGGGTGTAGCTGATAACAGCGGACTGCATAGCCAGAGGAGAGCGATCGAGGCTGGTAGCGATAGCGGGTAGCGCAGTGTTGAGAATGGTGGCATCCAGTGCCTGCATAAAAAACGCCATGGCGGCTATCCATGGCAGACCGGCCATACTGCGCGCGGATCGTATCATCGAAAATCCTTCTATATAGGTGTCAGTAGCTGGCAAGGAATCGAAATGACAGCATAGCATCGACATAAAATGTGACGTTGGCAATTTTCCACAATGAAAGGCTCTCTTTGCGCGCTTTTTCGCCCGGAAATGTCTGCTTTTAACCCGTTCGGTTAAAAAAAAGGCATCCGACAATTATTTTCAAAGAAATGCTTGTCAGCCCGAAAGAACTGCCTATAATGCGCCTCCACTGACACGGCACAACGGCTTACGGAATGCGGTGTTCAGGAGAGCCGGTTAACCGGGTCGCCGGATGAAATCACTGAAAAAAGTGGTTGACTCCGAAGGAGAGTAGCGTAATATACGCCACCTCGCAGCAGCAGGCTCCGCCGCTGACTGCACCGCTCTTTAACAATTTATCAGACAATCTGTGTGGGCACTCGAGAGCAGATATCAAAAGCCTTCGGGCTTTAAAAAATATCAAGCCTCACGAGTGGACACATAATGACATTCATTATGACGTTTTACAGATGAGCACCGCTTAACTGGTTTAAGCAAATCAAACTTAAATTGAAGAGTTTGATCATGGCT
>Ga0308156_1000292_pt1 | contig 128016 bp, 119 predicted proteins | sample PhyAR2_FD_201041 | JGI IMG/M metagenome (GOLD analysis project Ga0308156, IMG submission 201041) | Phyllosphere microbial communities from UC Gill Tract Community Farm, Albany, California, United States - DLSL A.R2 | ecosystem: Host-associated > Plants > Phyllosphere > Unclassified | place...
TGGCTCTATACTTTCTGATGTTGGTGAACAATCACCGACATCTTTTTTAATGCAAAATACTAGAAAAGACACCCTGATATCCTTTAGAATTAAGTCGACGAAAACCAATCAAAAGGGGAAATCAAGATGTCCTATACAAATCTTATCAAAAATACCTTAGATATTCTAGACTTAAACATTACTTTTAATGAAAATTCTTTAAAAAAGGAACGCATCAAAGGACGGATCTGCCAAGTATTTTCTGGTACGTTGGACTATTTAGCTCACTCCTGTCCTCATTGTGGTGCCAAAGAAGACGGATCGATTATTCGTTGGAGCTTTACAACCTGTCTGATTTTACTAAATGATGTTTCTGAATACCAAACTTATTTACGCTTAAAGAAACGCCGTTTCTTCTGTCATTCTTGTGATAGAACTTTTATCGCTGAAACAAGTCTTATCGAAAAGTGTTGTTCAATCTCGAAGAAAGTGAAGCTTTCGATTGCCGATCGTTTAAGAAAAACCATGTCTATGAGCGAAATTGCCCGTCAAAAGAAAGTCTCTGTTTCTTCTGTGTATCGCGTATTGAAACAGTTTTACGAACCGAAAAAAATCAATCGGCTCATCTTGCCAGAAGTCCTTTGTTTTGATGAATTCAAATCAGTGAAACAAGTCGCTGCCTCTATGAGCTTTATCATGATGGATGGGCAAACAAAACAGTTAATGGATGTCGTTGAAAATCGACAACTTCCTTTTTTAGAACGCTATTTCTCACGATTTTCTTTATCTGTTCGTGAAGGGGTAAAATACATTGTTTGCGATATGTATGCGCCTTATTTTTCTTTAATTAGAAAACTATTTCCCAAGGCTCAGATTGTTCTTGATCGCTTTCATATTGTGCAACACATTGGACGAGCGTTCTTAAAACACCGCATTCAACGAATGAATACCTTTCTTCATAAGGGAAATGGAGAGGCAAAAAAATATCGTCATCTAAAGAAATACTGGAAAGTTCTTCAAAAAAATCAATCAAAGCTCAATTTTGAAAAACGCCATTGGCGTCCTTCTTTCCGTGCCTATTTAACAGAAACAGAACTCGTGGATCGGTTACTTTCTTATGATGAAGAATTGAAAGCTGGCTACACCTTTTATCAGGATTTTCTCTATGCCATACAAACAAGAGATTACACACGGTTTCATGCGTTATTAGAACAAGATTATTCTAGGCTTCCAGCTTATTATCAAACAACCATTACTACCTTTAAAAAAGTTCAAACGGGCATTAAAAATGCGTTGGATTTGCCTTATTCCAACGGACCATTAGAATGCTTGAATAACCATATAAAAGTACTAAAGAGAAACGCCTATGGCTTCCGTAACTTCTATAATTTTAAATTGAGAATTACTTTATGCTTTGGCACTGTTCTTTTTCAACCAAATAGAAAAACCTAGAGGAATTTCCCTCTAGGCTTCATTAGTGATTTAATTCTTTGGATTTCTTCACCAACATTAGTTGACAAAGAGCTATCTTTTTTAGCTTCCTAAAAAAAACCAACAACTTTATTCATCTATATAAAATTTTCTATGTTTTGCTTCTATTTATGTGAGTGATAATATTTACGGTCATTCCATAATTGTTCAATCGCGTCCTTTTCATTTTTAAATACGAACAAATTTAGACGAGGGTTAGTCGAAGCGATATGCGTAAATTTAAAATCTGCCTGTTCTGCTTCATCATGGTTTAAACTGATTTCCGTCATGCTATTTCCAGTTGGATAATAAATAGAAAGTCATCCTGCTTGATTTTTGAAATTATTTCTGCAACATCGCTTTTTCTTTCAATCAACGGTAAACATTCTTTAAGCTGTGATGGATCCATGGTCATTTCCCTTTCTTTTTTATAAACATTTGTAGCTTTGCGACTGTTATCAGGATAACCGAAAAATTACTATGATTTTTCTCTTTAAATAGGGAAAAAAAATTCTGTTTTGATTACTACTCAGTCTTAAGCAAAATAAGCACTTTCAATTGATCCCCAAATTCCGCTCCACTTTTTATTTCTCACATGGAATGTTCCAGTGTGAAAAGGAATTGTACAATTCGGCGACATCAAGGCCGTCGCACTCACAACTCATGCAACAACATTATTATTTTCTCGCTTTTTCGCCCCAATGGTCCCTGCAACTCCACCGGCAGAAGCATTCAAGACATCCCTATAGGTAAACTACTAGCGAACAGCAGTGGTAAGGTTGTTTGTTTAGTGATTCCAGTAGTTTATTATCCTTCATTTTCATTACAGAAAGGGCTGATTGGCATGCTTGAGCTTTTTTGGGTCTATCTACCTAGTTTTTAATTCCTTAAATTCAAGTTATCTATAGGACTCAAGAACAGGCGTTACAATCTATTTTAGAAAAAAATCCCACGAGTTTATACGCTCGTGGGATACATGTGGGAAAATCCAATTTTTATTTTTAACTAAAGCTCTCAAACCCTTGCTACTTCTTAGGTTCGTCCTCGTCCATTTTCAAAACAGCCATGAAGGCTTCTTGCGGTACTTCAACAGAACCGACTTGTTTCATTCGTTTCTTACCATCTTTTTGTTTTTCCAACAACTTACGTTTACGTGAAATATCTCCACCATAACATTTAGCCAAAACATTTTTCCGCAACGCTTTGATTGTTGAGCGAGCAGTGATTTTTTGACCGATTGCAGCTTGAACTGGCACTTCAAATTGCTGGCGTGGAATTAATTTTTTCAACTTCTCAACGATTACTTTGCCACGTTCAAAAGCAAAATCTTTATGCACAATAAAACTCAATGCATCGACTTTCTCTGAATTCAACAGAATATCCATCTTAGACAGATTACTCTTGCGGTAACCAATCATCTCATAGTCTAATGAAGCATAGCCTTTTGTACCAGATTTCAAACGGTCAAAGAAATCATATACGATTTCTGATAAAGGCATATCGTAAATAACGTTCACTCGGTATTCATCTAAATAATCCATCGTCACAAATTCACCACGTTTGCGTTGTGAGATTTCCATTACAGCACCTACATATTCATTAGGCACCATGATCGTTGCTTTAACGTATGGTTCTTCTACAAAATCAACACTGCTTTGATCCGGAAATTCAGCTGGATTATCTACTACGATTTTCGTCCCGTCTGTTTTAGTCACATGATAAATTACGGACGGCGCTGTCGTAATCAAATCAAGATTAAATTCTCGTTCTAACCGTTCTTGAATCACGTCCATATGCAGTAAGCCTAAAAATCCGCAACGATAACCAAATCCTAAAGCTTGAGAAGATTCCGCTTCAAACTGCAAAGCCGCATCGTTTAATTGTAATTTTTCTAAGGCTTCACGTAATTCAACATAGCGAGAGTTATCGATTGGGTACAATCCGCAATAAACCATCGGATTCATTTTGCGATAGCCTGCTAATGCCTCTTTGGCAGGATTATTGGCTAATGTCACAGTATCCCCTACTTGGGTATCGCGAACGGTTTTGATTGCAGCTGTAATGTAACCTACGTCCCCAACCATTAAGAAATCACGGCTGATCGGTTTTGGTGAGAAAATACCGACATCGGTTACTTCAAAGGTTTTATTGTTGTTCATCATCATGATTTTATCGCCAGGTTTTACGACACCATCCATGATCCGGACATTTAAAATAACCCCACGATAACTATCATAAACTGAATCGAAAATCAACGCCTTCAATGGTGCTTCAAGATCCCCAGTTGGGGCTGGCACTAGATCTACGATTTGTTCTAAGATCTCTTCGATCCCAATTCCAGCTTTAGCACTTGCTAGAACAGCCTCACTAGCATCGATCCCAATCACATCTTCGATTTCTGTACGAACTCGTTCTGGATCAGCTGCTGGTAAATCGATTTTATTGATGACTGGAATAATTTCTAAATCATTATCTAAGGCTAAATAAACGTTGGCTAACGTTTGTGCTTCGATCCCTTGTGCTGCATCAACGACTAAAATAGCTCCTTCGCAGGCGGCCAAACTTCTTGATACCTCATAGGTAAAATCCACGTGCCCTGGAGTGTCGATTAGATGGAAGATATAATCTTCCCCATCTTTCGCTGTATATGTCAATTCAACAGCATTCAATTTAATCGTAATGCCACGTTCACGTTCTAAATCCATCGCATCCAATAACTGATCTTGCATTTCACGATCAGAAACTGTTTCTGTTTTTTGTAAAATCCGGTCAGCTAGAGTGGATTTTCCATGGTCAATATGAGCAATAATGGAAAAGTTACGAATTTTCTCTTGTCTTTGCTTCATTTCATTTATATTCATTAATAGTCCTCATTTCTTTTATGAACAGCTGAATGAGCAGGTGATTTTTAATTTTGGCTCCGTCGCTCATCGCTCAGATCATTTTCAATCAGCACTTTTCATTATAACAAGATTTCGCCTAGAATTAAAGAACTTTCCTATGTTTACCAGAATCTAGTACTCTCCTTTGACTATTAAAGGTAAATTTCATCTTCCTTGATAGATTTCTTGCTAGTTATAGTTGATTTCACTGTGTCTTGATCAATAAATTTTCCGATTCATTTGCCACCTCTAACTAGAAGCTTCGCATACTCCATTAGGTCTAGAAACCCCTCTTTACTATTTCTTAGGAAGTAATACTCTATTTATTCCGTTTTTTTTGATATACTGAAGGTAGAAAAAATAATTGGAGATGGAAAAATGGACCAAAAAGAGTTCAGAGATAGTTTAGAATTAAAAGCCGTAGATGAAAAATATGTCGATCAATTTAATGAGTTATTGAGTTATGTCTTTCAATTTACAGAAGCTGATTTAGAAGAAAGCGGCTATGAAAGTAAAAAAGAATTGATCAAATCGAAACAACCGATTTTAGAGCAATCAAAAGTTTTTGGTTGGTTCCATGAAGATCAATTGATCTCTCAAATTGCCATTTATCCTTGTGAGGTCAATATTCACGGTACCCTTTTCAAAATGGGCGGGATCACGGGTGTGGGGACATATCCGGAATATGCCAACCATGGTTTGATGCAGGATTTGATTCATCTTGCCCTGAAAAATATGCGGGAAGATCAACAGTGGATTTCTTACCTTTATCCCTACAGTATTCCTTATTACCGTAGAAAAGGCTGGGAGATCATGTCCGATAAACTATCGTTCAAAATTCGTGATACCCAACTACCGAAACAAGTTGAAGTACCTGGAATGGTGGAACGTGTCAGTGTTGATCATGAAGATGTCTTTACTGTCTATGCCAAATTTGCCCGACAAAATCATGGTGCCTTGATCCGCAGTGAATTTAACTGGGAAGAATATTGGCGCTTTGAAAATGAAGATGAACGGACCGCAGCTGTCTATTATGGCGCGAATCAAGAGCCGTTAGGTGTACTCTTTTACTGGGTAGCGGAAGATGTCTTTCATATTAAAGAAATGTTTTATATCAATCAGGAAGCTCGTAATGGCTTATGGAATTTCATTTCAGCTCATTTCTCTATGATCGATTGGGCTGAAGGCGATATTTATAAAAATGAACCGTTAGCCTTTTTACTAGATGACAGTCAAATCAAGGAAACCATCGAACCTTATTACATGGCTAGAATCGTGGACGTAAAAGAAATGTTGCTAGCTTATCCCTATGCCAGTACCGCAAAACCGTTTCATTTTGTCGTAAGTGATCCTGTGGCGGAATGGAATAATGGTGTATTCAGTCTTTTATGGGATGAAGACGATCAGGTTTCTGTGACCGATGAACCGTTGGGACAACCTGTGCAGATCGATATTCAAACGTTGACTTGTCTACTGATGAACTATCGTCGCCCAACCTATCTACATCGGATCGAACGATTAGAGACAGATAAAGAAACCTTAAATTCATTAGAACGAATTTTCCCTGATCAAGAAGCTTATTTTAGCGATTATTTTTGATCATTATTAACACTTTAACATTACAACAGATAACGTTCACTGGAGGAAACAACACATGAAAATTTACTTTGCAGGCCCGATGTTTGCGAAAGCTGACTTACTTTACAACGAATTTTTAGTCAAACAAATTCGTGCGCTGGATGATTCATTAGAGGTTTACTTACCGCAAGAAAACGGTACAATCAATGATAAAACAGCCTATGCAGACAGCACGATGATCGCATTAGCTGATACTGAACGAGTCCTTGAAAGTGATCTATTAGTCGCTGTGTTAGATGGTATTACGATCGATGCTGGTGTGGCTTCTGAAATTGGGGTCGCTTATGCAAAAAACATCCCGATGATTGGTTTGTATACTGATACACGCCAGCAAGGAGCCGATAATCAAAAGAAACTAGCAGCTTTGAGTGAGACTGCTGAAAATCAATTCCATTATCTTAATTTGTATACAGTCGGCTTACTGAAATTAAATGGAACCGTTGCTACGAATGAACAAGATTTCTTGGACTTGATCAAAGAACGATTTACTAAATAATTCAGTTGTACTTTATAAAATACGAAAATTGGAGGCTTTTATATGAAATTAGAATTTGAAGATAAACAAGAAAAAAATGCCTTTTACTTTTTACTCGTATTTGGTTTTATTACTTTACTCGTCAATATCGTTAAAACTTTTGTGGTTCAGCCAACTGAACAATATGTGCTGCTAACATTTGAAATGGTTGCTGGGATTGCAGTAATCTTTTTACCGTTTGTTTTTACAAAATTTACCGGATTAATTTTTCCAAAAATGGTCCGACTTTATTATTGGTTTTTCATTTGGATCGCAGTTTTTCTTGGAACTGGGCTACGTTTGATTATTATCGTACCATTTTGGGATAAAATTTTACACGCAGTTAGCCCGATTTTATTGGTCGCAGTAGGTTATGCAATCATTGGCTATTGTTTACGTGACGCTGATTTTACCAAAGTTAGTCCTTGGTTGTTTATTATTATGGGCTTTGCTTTTGCTGGATTAGCTGGTGTTTTCTGGGAGTTTTGGGAGTTTCTCTGTGATTCGCTTGGTAACATGAATTTGCAGCGTTATATGACGGAAGCAGGTAAACCATACATTGGTCGGGCAGCATTGATGGATACGATGGGCGATCTATTTACAAATACGATCGGTGCCTTGATATTAACCGTTTATAGCTTTACTCAACGACATAAAGCTGATTATTTTAAAGCTTATGCATTTAGAAAAGTTAAAAAATAAAAAAACGAGCACTTTAGAAAGCCTAAAGTGCTTGTTTTTTTGTGCTATTCTACTTCTAACTCTACTGAAATATTGCCTCTTGTCGCTTTTGAATACGGGCATACTTCATGAGCCGCTTTGACTAATTCTTCCGCAGTTTCACGATCAACATCATCGATTTTCACAGATAAGACAACCCCTACTTGAAAACCAGATTGTTCATCGCTAAATAGAGAAACAGTTGCTTTTACAGTACTTTTAGACGTAATCTTTTTTTGGCCCATAACAAGTTCCAACGCACTATTGAAGCAAGAACTGTATGCTGCCGCAAATAATTGTTCTGGATTTGTTTTATTTTCTTGATGAGGTCCAGGAGAGGTTACTTGATAACTAAATGATTTATCAGGTGAAAATACTTCCCCTTCTCTTCCGCCTGTATTGATAATGGTTGTTGAATAGATTTTTTTCATGGTTCATTCCTCCGCTTCTTTTTCATAGGACTATATCGTACAATTAAATTGTACACAACATTTATTCAAAAGTACATTAGTTTGCTTGAGCTTTTTATTCTTTCCAAAGAAAAAACGTCAAAAAGTAGGATCTAGTAACGAGCATCCTCCTTTTTAACGTCGTGTTCTATTTTATTTTAACTGTGTAATATCATTTACCTGTTTACTTAAAGCATTGATTTGTTTGATTAAGGAAAAATAGTCTGTTTCACTAAAATCTAACTGAGTCAAACAGCCTTCCACTTGGTCATAAATCTCTGTTTCCAGCTGAATTGCCTTTTCTGTAAGGGAAATAATCACAATCCGTTCATCATCTGGCAATCTGTCACGATTGAGGTAACCATTTTTTTCCATTCTTTTCAGCATAGGTGTCAACGTCCCTGTATCTAATTCAAGTTTTTCGCCGATATCCGAGATCCGTTGATCTGAATATTCCCAAAGAACAAGCAATACTAAATATTGGGGGTACGTTAAATTAAATGGTTTTAATGCCTTAGCATACATTCTATTAAATTGTTTGGAGACACTTTGTAAAGAAAAACATAGTTGTTCTTCTAGTCTTCTACTTTTTTTATCCACTAGATCCCTCTTTTGGCAATTGTTATAATAGTTAGATTCTACACAATATCGTTTTTAAAATCAATTTTTTTCACTTATAAAAAAAGTGTGAAGGGGATAACTCTACGAGTCATATCCCTTCACACGGAATCCGAATAGCTGCTTCTGTCTCAGCCTCAATTAGCTTTAACTTATTCTGCTATCGGTTCATTTTTAAATACTAATTGTCCATTTAATAACGTAATCGTTACTTTTGTTTTTGGTAATACACGTCCTGACACGATTTCTTTCGCTAAAGGCGTCTCTACTTCTTTAGTAATAAAACGTTTCAGTGGACGAGCACCATAAGCTGGATCATAGCCACTTTCCGCAATCCAAGTTTTTGCTTCATCAGAAACCACTAATTCGATTTCTTGCTGTTCTAAACGTCGCGCTAATTGAGCTGTCATTTTGCCAATGATCCCTTTGACATTATCCAAACTTAATGGTGTGAACAATATCGTATCATCAATTCTATTTAAGAATTCTGGTTTGAAATGACCGCGTAATATGGTCATTACTTGTTCCTCTACTGATTCTGGAATCGTACCTTCTGGTGTAACCCCTTCAAGCAACAATTGAGAACCAATATTACTCGTCATGATCAATACAGTATTTTTGAAATCAACCACACGCCCTTTAGAATCAGTCAAACGACCATCATCTAACACTTGGAGTAAAATGTTAAATACGTCAGGATGCGCTTTTTCAATTTCATCTAGCAACACGATGGTATAAGGATTACGACGAACGGCCTCTGTTAATTGCCCACCTTCTTCATAACCAATGTAGCCTGGAGGTGCACCGACTAAACGAGAGACACTATGTTTTTCCATATACTCACTCATATCGATCCGCACCATATGCTCTTCTGAATCAAACAAATCTTCTGCTAACGCTTTAGCAAGTTCTGTCTTACCAACACCAGTTGGTCCTAAGAATAGGAATGATCCCAAAGGACGATCTGGATCTTGTAACCCAGCACGAGAGCGAATCACGGCATCACTAACAGCATCGACCGCTTCATCTTGACCAATCACACGTTTGTGTAAAGTCTCGTTCAACTTCATTAGTTTTTCTCGTTCCCCTTCAACCAATTTCGTTACAGGGATTCCGGTTAAGCGACCAACTACTTGAGCAATTTCATTTTCAGTCACGGCTTCTTGCACCATACGGACATTTTCTTCGTCATTTTTTGCTTCAAGTTGTTTTAATTCCTCTTCTAATTGAGGAATTGTGCCATGACGAAGGACAGCTGCTCGTTCTAAATCGTAATTGTTTTCAGCATCTTCTAACTCATGTTTTGCTTTATCGATTTCGCCTCGTTTATTGCTAACAGCATTGACTTCTTCTTTTTCAGTTTCCCATTGCATCTTCATGGCGTTCGCTTCTTCACGAAGATCAGCCAGTTCTTCTTGCAATGCGTTTAGACGTTTTTTACTAGCATCATCAGATTCTTTTTTCAAGGCAGCTTCTTCGATTTCTAATTGCATTAAACGACGCGTTACTTGATCAAGTTCTGTTGGCATTGAATTCATTTCCACACGAATCGTAGCACTTGCTTCATCAACTAAGTCAATGGCTTTATCTGGTAAAAAACGATCCGTGATATAACGGTCAGATAACGTTGCTGCAGCAACTAAAGCATTGTCATGGATGTTGACACTATGATGGATTTCAAAACGTTCTTTTAACCCACGCAAAATACTGATCGTATCTTCAACAGTCGGCTCTTTTACCAAAACTTTTTGGAAACGGCGTTCTAACGCTTTATCTTTTTCCATATATTGACGATATTCATCTAATGTTGTTGCACCGATCAAATGTAATTCACCACGAGCCAACATGGGTTTCAATAAGTTACCAGCATCCATACTACCTTCTGTTTTTCCTGCTCCAACGATATTATGGATTTCATCAATGAATAAAATGATGCGCCCTTCACTCTTTTTAACCTCTTTTAAAACAGCTTTTAAACGTTCTTCAAATTCGCCACGGAATTTGGCGCCAGCGATCAACGCTCCCATATCTAACGAAAAGATCGTCTTATCCTTTAAGTTTTCCGGTACATCTTTTCGCACGATTCTTTGGGCTAATCCTTCAACGATAGCTGTTTTACCAACACCTGGTTCGCCGATCAAAACAGGGTTATTTTTTGTTTTTCGTGAAAGAATTCGAACAACATCACGGATTTCTTCATCACGACCAATGATCGGATCTTGATTGCCGCTTTTCACCTGTTGTACTAAGTCAACACCATATTTTTCTAATGCTTTGTATTGTTCTTCTTGATTTTGAGAAGTCACACGATCTCCTCCTCTCATGTCTTCGATATTTTTACGTAATTCTTTTTCTGTGATTCCTTGACTAGTCAAATACTTGGTCAAGCGATAATTTTTCAATTTCATCAACGCTAAAATCACGATTTCAGTTGCTAGAAATTCATCTTGAAATGATTCTCTCAACTTATCTGCTTCACCTAATAAGTTAAACAGATTTTGACTCATACTTTGCCCATATTGGATATTGCTTCCTTGAATACTAGGGTATTCATCGATTGCTTGGTCGATTTCTCGTTCAAAAGCCTCGACGTCAACGCCTGCATCTGTATAAAAATTACGACCAAAGTGATTCGGTTGTAAAAAAATCTTCCATAAATGAGCAATATCGATTTCCTGATGGTGGCGAGTTACTGCGACCTGTTGTGCCTCAACAATGGCCTCTTGTAAAGTTGTTGTCATTTTTTCGATATTCATAACATTACCTCCTAAAATTAAAAGCGTAATAAGCCTGTTTAGTCTTGACTGGAAAATAGGAAAAATCGATTGAGACGCTTTTTGGCTCACTCTATTTTTATCTTTTTTCCGAAAGGCTAGCTCGTAAAGCTAGATAACACTAAAATTACCTTCTATATAAATAGTATCCTTTATTCCCTAAAAAAACATTACGTCTTTTGGACTATTTTTGATAAGGTCTAAAGTCTGATTAACTTTGACCTTACAAATCAATTATACTCAATTGGTCAGCAAAGGTCAAATTAAAACTTCTGTTTTTTGACCAATTCCCCCCTACCTATTTTTATGATACTCCAACTAATTATTTTAGCAAAATAATATGAGTTTCAGTAACAAAAAAAGATGATCCAAGCGCCCAATTGAACGTTTTAGATCATCTTCAGAACATTAAATTTTTTCAACTTTTATTACTGAATTTCCAGCAACTTGAGGCGGTATCGACATTGTCATAGCTGGTAACCCTACTAAGGTAAACTGAATTTTATCTCCCGCTTTTAAGTCCGCTTCTGTTAATCCAGATGCTAATTGCTCGGTCGATACATTTAGGATCACACCATCATTTTTCATCATATTGAGGATTTCTTCAGGGTCTTTTACTGCTTCCACCTCATTTAAAACCAAGCGAATCGATTGGTCAACTGTCTCATTTTTCTTTCCATCTTCCACTAGGAGAGCAGTAAAAATGGATTGCTCTTGCGCCTTGTCTGAACTCTTAGAAGTTTGTTCAGTCGATTCCTCTTTCTTACTCATCATAGAAGTTTCAGTACTTCCTTTCGATTCATCTTTATTATTAGCTGTACAAGCGCCTAAAACGAACAATGCACAAATTATTCCTAAAGTAATACTCGTCGTTTTTTTCATTGAAGTTCCACCTTTCTCTTCAAGAAACTCTTGAACCCTTTTCAGTTTGAATTCGAAACGGTATTAACCGCAATAATACTGACCTCCAATCATATGATTTTTGGTCAAACTATTTTTTTTGGGTCAATACATAATCAGACAGCTTTTAGCCATTTCTTCGATCATTTCCTGACATCGTGATTTCTTGTGCTAAATAACGAATTCGCTCCATGATCCGACGGGCCTTCAAAGGTTCTTGTTCCCCACGTTGCGTGACAGACAAATGTTTTTCTAACTCTTTTAAATCAAGATTAGAGGAGAAAAATGTCACTAATTGTTCTTGCATGCGGTATTGTAAAATAACACTTAAAACATCGTCACGAATCCAAGAAGTCATTGATTCTGCACCCAAATCATCAATCATCAACACGGGTGATTTTTTAACAGCATCTAGCTTTGGTCCAACCATATCTTTACCGATTGCCTGTTTCATTTCAACTGTAAAGGTTGGGAAATGTACAATAGTCGTCACAAATCCTCGTTCCGCTAAGCTATTTGCAATGGCACCTAATAGGAATGATTTTCCTACGCCGAATGTCCCTTGAAGATACAGTCCTTTGTGAAATTCTTTTGGTTCAGAAGTATATTCATTCAAAAACTTCATCGTTTCAGCCATCGCCTGTGCTCGACCCTGAGAGGCTGTATCAAATCGGCTTAAACTAGCTTCTCGTACATCTTTAGGCATATCCATCGCGCGAACTCTTTTACGAATCTCATCTTCTTTTTGCTTGGCAATCAACGCTTCAGTTGGTACATAAGTAACATCGATATAGTGAAAATTCAAGGTTAATTTCGGCTCATAGCCAGGAGCGATCATTGATGGATCATTCAATTGATATTTACGTTTTTCTTGTACAAATTCATACAGTTTTGAATAGCTTTTACGGATGTCATCATCCGTCAATCGCTCGCGATGTTCTTGAATAAATTCTTGGACATCCGTATCTTTTAATACAACATCGACCAGTTCATTATAGCGCTCGTTCATATCTCTGTTTTGAATGATTTTTGACATTTCTTTTCCTACGTCTTCCATTAGTTGCCGCCTCCTTTACTCAGAAAATCTTGAATTTCTTTATCTAATCGTGCTTGTTCTTCTTTCGATAGCTTTTGTTCTTCAACCGGATTTTCTACCCAATCTGGTAGTGTTTCCTGACGAATCGGACGGTTGTTTTGTCCATAACGCTGTCTCGTTTGTTTTTGTTCTTTGCCTTTTTTGGCTAACTCACGTACATGATCAATCGCCTTTTCAGGGGAAAAAATACCACTTTGTGCCCATTCATTCGCGATTCGATTAACATAGTCCGCTTTTAGTGTTGGTTGTTTTTGGATATTATAAACGTAATTGATCAAGACATTGATCACACTATTTGGCAGTCCGGATTTACTCACTAAGTATTTAACTAAAGAGCGCTCTTGCGGCGTAGTATAACCGCCTCGTTCATTTTTCAAGGCTTCCAAATAGTTCAATGGAAAATTCTTCTCACTATCCATGATCATTTGAATATCTTGTGTTGAAAAACCATTCATTTTTAATGAGTTGTAACGATATGTTTGCTGATCTGCAGCAGATAATTCCACTGATTCGTTAGTTTGGAATTGGCTTGCCTTTTGTTTTTTATCAGGATCATAAGTACGATACACCGTTCGTTCAAAGTCTTTGACGTCGATCTTACTCGTATAATAATCAAATGATTTAGAACAAAACTCGATCATATCTAATTCTGTGATCCCAAATAAATTGTGGAAGATAAAGACCTCTTCCTTAAAACCAGCACTATTATCAGGAAGTTTGATTCCTAAATTTTCAATTCCTTGAACAAAATAGGCCCAATCAAAGGTTTCACTGACTGCACTTGGTTTTTTCACAGGTCTTGGATCAGTGAATGCTTGCGCTAGCTGACCTAGCTGACCACTTTGTGCAATGATTTGCTCCTCTTTGAACAGATAGACATCTTTAAAACTAGCTGAAACTTCTTCATAACCTGTCAAACTAATAAATTTGGGTTTGAATCGCTCAAATAATTTATCCAACTTTCTTTGTCCAACGCTGTTTAACAGAGTCAGTGACAACACTTCGTCTTTAAAGAAACGTTCGGCCGTTTCAGGATGATTTAAACGATACAAAAAGTAAATCCCTAGTTCACTATCTTCTTTGACAAAGGTACTTAGTAATCCAATACCTTCTAATTTTTTTCTAGCAGTTTGAATTTCTTTGATACTCATATCCAACATTGTAATCAGCTCTGCATGAAAAAGTGATTCACTAACACCTGTTTCTGTAACTTCTGATAACAGTGTCAAATATAAACTAAACGCTTTTGCGCCAATTATCGGTTGATATAAAAGCGTTAAAACAGTTTGTTCTTGGTCAGATAAAGTATAAGCAATGGTTGCTTGAAATATGCTTTTTGGCTGGACTTCTTTCCACTTGTCTTTCAAGGAAAGACCTCCTTATTCATTGGTTGTATCAGCGTTTGAAGACTTTGCTTTATCAACGATTCCTTGCAATTCTTTTAAGAACACACTCATATCTTTAAATTGACGGTACACACTGGCAAAACGAATATAGGCAATTTCATCTAGATTGACTAAATCTTCCATTACATATTCTCCGACTAATGTCGTTGAAACTTCATTCTCGCCTAAGCTACGAACACGATTTTCAACATTATCAACGATTTGTTCCATTTGTTCCATGGCAACTGGACGTTTTTCTGCTGAGCGAATCAACCCGCGTAAAATCTTCTCTCTATTGAATTCTTCTCGGTCACCGTTTTTCTTAATGACTAATAATGGTGCAGCTTCAATCCGTTCAAATGTTGTAAAACGGTAATTACAATTTTCACACTCTCTACGACGACGGATCGCACGACCATCGTCAGCTTGACGACTATCAATTACACGAGAATTATTATGATGACATCTTGGACAACGCATAGTATTCACCTCATTTTATCTAATAATATCTATTTTAACAGTTAATTTTAAGTTTACTTCCTATATTATAACATGAAATGCTTAAGAAACCAGACATTAACGATTACTTCTTAACCATTTTTTTTCATTTGTTTAACGTTTATTTAATAACAGTTTTTCAAATAAAATGAATCAGACTCTCACTGAGCTGGTTATTTCTCTTATCAATTTATCTAAACAAGTTGTAACAAAAAAATGAAAACAAAATCGGCTTTAACATTCGCTGCCTCCCTTGTCTTCATTTATCTGAAAAATAGTTCTTACTACAGATCGAGTAATTAAAAATGATTTTTTAACACCCAATTTTCCACCAATTTCTTAGTTTCTTGGATCGTTTTTTGATTATCAAATACGATATCTGCTCTTTGCTTTTTCTGTTCGATCGATAATTGACTGTTTATTCGTTGCCACGCTTCTTGTTCCGTCAGATGATCTCTTTTCATCAAACGATCCAGTTGAATCGTTTCTGGAACATAGACAACTGCTACTTGATCCATGTCATTTTCATATCCGCCCTCATAAAGCAAGGGAATATCAACAACGACTAATGACGCTCGGTCTTTTTTCTTTTCAATTTGCGACAAGATTGCTTCTCTTAGAAAAGGAGAGAGTAATGCATTTAGTTTTTGTCTTTTTTCTTCGTCTGAAAAAACAAGCGCTCCTAATTTTTTACGGTCCAATGAACCATCTGGCTGCAATATTTCTGTTCCAAACGTAGACACAATTTTAGCTAACGCTGGCCTCCCCACTTCAACAACCTCTCGAGCAATCACATCAGCATCAACAACTGGAAACCCCAGTTCTTTAAAGACCTTTACAACGGTACTTTTCCCTGTAGCAATCCCACCAGTCAGTCCTAATATCTTAGTCATCGTTTAGTTCCTCACTTTTAAGGTTTGACACTTCGGACAAAAATGGGTTCCTCGTTGTGCAACTTTGATTTTTTTGATTGGTGTAGCACATCGTGGACATGGTTTCTCCGTTTGGCCATAAACATTTAGTGAAATTTGGAAGGTTCCTGCTTCGCCTAGCGCATTTAAGTAGCTACGGATTGTTGTTCCGCCAGCTTCGACCGCTCGGCCTAGGACATCGATGATTGCATAATACAGCCCTTCAACCTCTTTAGGTTTTAATGAATCAGCGGATTGTTCTGGATGAATACTCGCTTCCCACAAAGCCTCATCTACATAAATATTCCCTAAACCGGTAACTAGTCGTTGATCTAATAATAACGGTTTGATGGCTTTATGATGTTTTTTTAACCCCATTCGAAATTCCTTTAATTTGAATTGAGTAGGAATCGGTTCAGGACCTAAAGCCAAGATACCTTTATACTGTTCACCTTGATTTTTAGGCACTAAAACCATACGACCAAATTTCCGAACATCAAGATAACGGAGTTCAGTTCCATCGGTAAATGTAAAAATCACATGCGTGTGTTTTGTTCGCTCTTCTTCCGGCTTATGGGTTTCATACTTTCCTTCCATCCGCAGATGAGAAATCATATCGTAATTCGTTAATTTGAAAATCAAAAATTTCCCACGTCGTTCCATTTTTTCGATTGTTTGACCAATCAACTGTTGCGCAAAAATATCTGTTTCAGGTGATTCAATGATTCTCGGCCATAATATCGTGACTTCTTCGATTGTTTTGCCGACAACTAACTTTTCCAACCCTTTTCTGACGGTTTCAACTTCTGGTAATTCAGGCATAACTCACCTCTCCTTTGAAGAAAAAGACCGAAACAAACACATCAAGGTTTTACAACCTTGTTCGTTAGGTCAGTCTTTTTCAGCTTATTTTAGTTGCTTATTTTGCTTCGTACCACGTTTTACCCCAGCTGCTATCTGTCAGCAATGGTACATGTAATGAAACAGCATTTTCCATCACTTCTTTAACCAAAGCATTTAGCTGATCTAATTCAGCTTCTGGCGCTTCAAAAACAAGCTCATCGTGAACTTGCAGTAACATCGTTGCCTGCATTTTTTCTTCTTTTAATCGTTGATCCATATTGATCATCGCAATTTTCAAAATATCAGCGGCACTACCTTGAATCGGTGTATTGATTGCAGTTCGTTCTGCAAACGAACGAAGATTGAAATTACGTGAATTGATATCTGGCAAATAACGACGACGATTATACAAGGTTTCTACAAATCCTTTATCTTTAGCGTCGCGAACGATATCTTCCATATATTTTTTAACACCTGGGTATTTCTCAAAATAAGTATCGATATACTCTTGTGCTTGTTTCCTAGTAATACCTAAATTTTGGGATAAGCCATAATCGCTGATTCCATAAACGATCCCAAAATTGACCGCTTTGGCTTGGCGACGCATATTTGGCGTAACATCTTCTGGTTTTTCGATACCAAACACACGCATCGCTGTACTTGAGTGAATATCTTGTCCTTCAATAAACGCTTCTTTCAAATGCTGATCATCAGAAATATGAGCTAATACACGTAGTTCGATTTGAGAATAATCGGATGAAAAAATCAACCAGTCTTTTTCTCTTGGCACAAAAGCTTCACGAATTTTACGCCCTTCTTCTAGACGGATTGGAATATTTTGTAAATTAGGATCAACAGAGCTTAAACGACCCGTTTGAGTTAACGTTTGCACATACCTTGTATGGATTTTATCATCTGGCTGAATTACTTTTAAGAGACCTTCAACATAGGTCGATTGAATTTTAGCAATCTGACGGTAAACTAAAATATCTTCTACGATCGGTGCTTGTTCTTTTAACTGTTCTAAAACGTCAACGGCCGTTGAGTAGCCAGTTTTTGTTTTTTTAATAACAGGTAAGCCCATTTTTTCAAACAGAATTACACCTAATTGTTTCGGTGAATTCAAGTTAAATTCTTCACCCGCTTCAGCATAGATTTTTTGTTCGATTTCACGTAGTCGATCTGAAAACTCAATACGCATTTCTTTTAATCGATTTGCATCTACACGAATTCCCGTAATCTCCATGTCACCTAAAATTTTTGACAGTGGTAGCTCCATTTTATAGAATAAATCAGCTTGATTTTTTTCAACTAATTCTGTGTCCAATTTTGCGGAAAGAAATTGAATAGCCTTAACCTTTCGAGCCAAGTGACTGAAAAATGCTTCATCGTCTTCTGGCAGACCTTTTTTGGCACCTTTTCCATAGACTGATTCATCCGAATGAATATCTGTGTAGCCGTAATGTTGAGCCACGCCTTCAATATCAGCACTATTATCATTTGTATCTAGTAAATAAGCAGCCAATAAAACATCAAACTTAAGCCCTTGTGGTTTTCCAACATAGCGATTTAGTGATACATAGGTCCGTTTTGCATCATATACAGTTTTCTTATATTTATCTGATAATACCCAATCAACAAACGGTTTACTTTCAAATAGCTCTAAACTATTTGTCACGTATACTTTTTCTTTATTGCCCCAAGCAACTCCTACGATTGGAGAGGTGTGGTAATTTTCTTCCATCATTTCAATATATAAGGCCATATCATCAGTAAACATTTCTTCAGTGAACGTATCCACTACATTGAAATGAACATCTTCAAGTTCAACGGCTTCTTCTTCAACATTTAATTTGCTTAACATTTGCTTGAATTCCATTTCCTTATAGAAGGGAATCAGTTTTTCTAGATCTTTTCCTTCATATTTCAATTCATCGATATCGACTTTGACTGGAGAATCAACATTGATTGTCGCTAAGCGCTTAGACATGAAGGCTTGCTCTTTATCATTGATTAGGTTTTCTTTCATTTTACTTGGTTTCATGCTGTCGATGTTTTCATAAACCCCTTCAACTGAACCAAATTCTTTCAATAATTTGATTGCTGTTTTCTCACCAATTTTTGTAACACCAGGAATATTATCCGATGTATCTCCAGCAAGACCTTTCATATCAATGATCTGATTAGGTGTTAGGCCATCATATTTTTCAGCTACATGCGCTGGTGTATAAGTTTCGAGATCACTAACGCCTTTGATCGTAATGTCGACTTTGACAGAATCTGTCGCCAATTGTGTTAAATCTCGATCTCCAGACAACACAACGACATCAAATTGGTCTTTTGGCACTTTAGTAGCCAATGTTCCGATAATATCATCTGCTTCATAATTATCTAGCTCATAATATTTCACGCCTAAACCAGTCAGTAATTCGCGAATATAAGGCATTTGCTCTTTAAATTCTCCTGGAGTTTTTGAACGACCTGCTTTGTATTCTGGATAAAATTCGGTTCTAAAGGTTGTTTTCCCAGCATCAAATGCGACTAAAACATGCGTCGGATTTTCTTTAGCCATGACGTTTTCGAACATATTATTAAACGCATAAACGGCATTGGTATGTAACCCATTTTTATTTTTAAATCGTTCTAGGGAATTATGCAAAGCAAAAAACGCTCGAAAGGCAACACTGTTTCCATCAACTAATAATAACTTATTTTTTGTCATCTTTTTTCTCCTCATCTTCAGCAAACTGGTTTCCTATCTATTCTAACAAAAAACTGTCAACTTTGCAGTAGGAAGGAACTAAAGTTCGCAAAGCTTCAGTAAACACAAAAGAAAACCCGCTCTGCACACTCAGAGCGGGTCAAATTAGGAGTTCACACAAATGAAATTGTTTTTTGTAGCAATTGTCTTTCTTCTATGTCCTTATAGTACAAGGAATTTGTGAACATTGTATGAACGAAAGATTTCTAAAATGTAACTTTTTTTAGGAAAAATCGACCTATATTTCTATTCACACCGAAATCTTTAACTCTAAGGCAAGATATTTCCAGCCGCACGATAAATTTCGTACCATTCTTCTCTACTTAAAACAAGCTCTGATGCTTTCGCTATTTCTGCGATCCTTCCTTTATTCATTGTTCCTGCGATCACCTGCATTTGGGCTGGATGCCGTAAAATCCATGCAGTTGCAAGACCTGTAGCTGTACAATTATGTTTTTCAGCGATTTTATCTAACGTGGCATTCAGCTCTGAAAATGTTTCATTTCCAATAAAAACGCCTTCGAAGAAACCGTACTGATAAGGTGACCAAGCTTGGATCGTCATTTGATTTAAACGAGAATAATCTAAAATACTGCCATCATGATCTACACTTGCTTCGTCTGTCATATTTACATGGATGCCTTGATCGATCATTTCGGTATGTTTGATCCCAAACTGTAATTGATTTGCCAGTAAAGGCTGCTTCACTGTTTTTTTCAGTAGCTCAATTTGCATTGGTTTTTGATTGCTGACACCAAAATATTTCACTTTGCCTTGTGCTTCGAGTTGATCAAAAGCAGCCGCAACTTCTTCTGGTTCAACAAGTGTATCTGGTCGATGAAGTAATAACGCATCGATATAATCCACACCTAAACGTTTTAAACTGCCTTCAACGGAAGAGATGATATGTTCCTTTGAAAAGTCGAACATGCCTTTACGAATCCCGCATTTTGTTTGAATAATAATTTCTTCTCTTTTGATCGATGTTTCTTTTAATGCTTTACCAAAAATTGTTTCGCACTCGCCACCGCCATATATATCTGCATGATCAAAAAAATCGATACCGTGCTCATACGCTGTCTCAATAATTTCTGCTGGTTTTTCGGCTGCGTTCATCCTCATACAACCAAGAATCACTGATGCTACTTGTAAATCACTTGTCCCAAATTGAATTTTTTTCACAGGAAACCCTCCTAAAATTGTATTCACTTATTTAGTTTAACACATTTTCTTGAAAGGGCTTCATTTCGTCACTTTTTTTATTAGGTTTTCGATCTGGTAAAGTGTTTTTTCTGAAAAACCTGCTTCAATTAATAACGTAGGCTGAGGATATTTCCGATGTAAAGATTGATATACAACTGTAGTTAAAATAATATCTGCATATGAGATAGATTTCGAAGTTCTTGCGTAGATCACAGTTAAATTGAATTTATGCATAAAAAAGTGAGTGATTCTTTTCCCTAGTTTCATTTCCATTTCAAGTGGCAAATCAGTCATTAAACAGATAAAAATTCTTTTTTCACAAGAAACTGGGGAAACGAGTGAACTTACAATCATAAAATAGCGATACCATATTGTAGCTTTAGGAATCCGCTGATAATAGTCATTTTCTTGCATCAACTCATTTATAGCAACATCAAGTTTACGAGTAAAATTAGGGTAATTCTCTGTAAAAAGCGCTTTTAGATATTTTTTTTCAAAGGGAAAACCTGAAAGTAATTCATAATATAAATGAAAGCTTAAAAATGCCACCAGGCTCTCTTTTGAGTGACTTAATTTTCCTCCGAAAGAGATGTGTCTCAATTTACGATTTGCTGTCAGCGTCAGTAAATAACAAGTCGTTTTCTTTAAATAGTGTTCCCCAATCAGAAATATCTGGTTGCTTGATCCAAAATATGGTAAAAAATAGGCTTGAATCACTAAATACAAATAGACCAACTCTTCAAAATCTAAATTAGTAGCACTGCTTTCCGAATCCATAACAGCCACGAATTTAGAAAAAGTAGCGCTATTTTCGATATACTGCTTCCAACTCTTTTTGATCCAGACTTTATTGCCACTTTGATAGCGCCAAAAAGCTATTTGAGTGATACGAGCTATCGTTTCTTTTTGCAGATCATTGATTTTCATATTAAAAAACGAAATAAATTTAATAGCAAGTTCGCGACTGTTTTCTATTGTCCTTAAAAAAAAATGTGGTTTCATTTCTTGGTAAGCAAACCAATAAAAAGGTAAAACTAATGCTCTGATTTGTTCTTCTTCTCCCACAAGCTCCCAGGATCCTCGTTTTAAATGTAAATCAAATTTTTTCAACCAGCAATTTATTTTCTTCGCTCGCCTTCTAAGGCTAGATTCACTCACTAGCATTTTATCTATTAGTTGTTTTGTCGTGACATTTTTCTCTTCAATAATTGTTTTTAGAAAAATGATTTCTGGAAGATCGTTTAAATATTGAACTAAAAAAAACTCCAAATATTGGTCATCCTGCCTTTTCAAATAGAATTGGTTTCTATCACGACAGCCAATTGCTAATTGCTGTTCTAATTGATAGCGTTTGAACAGCTTTTTCAATTTTTTTATTGCCCTTATTATTGTTTTTGAATTTATTCCTAATTCTTTTGACAGTGTATCTAGTGACTTGCTATTATCCGTAGATCTTAACGCATTAAACAGGCCAAGTAATTTCTTTGATTCAACATCAAAAATTTCATTATAATCCATTCCAAACCTCCACCATAAAGATTAAAGTAGTATTTTATTCATTAGCTGTACAAAAAAAACAATGAGTTATGCATAGAAAGTATACGCATAATTCATTACTTTTCATTTTTTTAATTGTGGATTCTTAATGTCATTGCATTAGCTGCCACAATCACTGTACTTAGAGACATCAAAATCGCTCCTACTGCGGGGTTCAACAAAATTCCCCATGGAGCTAAAATACCTGCAGCAAGTGGAATCGCAATAATATTGTAGCCCGCTCCCCACCAAAGATTTTGAATCATTTTACGTCGTGTTTGCTTTGCTAAATCAAGGAATCGAAGAATATCTTTTGGATCACTATCAGTTAAAACAACATCAGCTGAATCAATGGCCACATCGGTTCCAGCTCCAATAGCAACACCAATTGTGGCTCTGACTAAGCTTGGTGCATCATTGATTCCATCACCAACCATCATTACTTTCTCACCTTTTGCTGTGTACGTTTGAATGATTTTTTCTTTATCTTCTGGTAATAACTCACCATGATAATCATCAATTCCTAAATAATGAGCGACCGATTCCGCAGCAACTTTATTGTCACCGGTCAACATTACCGGCACGATTCCCTGCGCTTTTAAATCCGTTATGAATTGTTTTGCTTCTGGTTTCACTATATCGCCTAGGGCAATCATTGCGACTAACTTCTTATCAATAATTAAGTAGCTTAATGTATTTCCCTGTTCTTGGTATTGTCGTTTCATTGACTCATCAAACGAAAACGCAAGATGTTCTACTTCCTTCTCATTTACAATTTTGACGTTTTTTCCGTTGACCACACCTGTCAAACCTATTCCAGCAAGGCTTTGAAGATTTTCAGCTTTATAAGGTGAAATTTTTTTCTCCGCCAAATAGTTCATGATTCCAATTGCCAAGGGATGATTTGCATTATTTTCTAAAGCGCCAATCACTTTTAAGGCTTCTTCTTGAGTTGTATCTGGATCGATCATTTCAACTCCAGTAACTGTAAATTTGCCTTCTGTTAAGGTACCAGTTTTATCTAACATTATATAGCGAATATCGTTGGCTTGTTCTAACGCATTTCGGTTTTTTAACAATAAACCGTGTTTTGCTGCAATAGACGTCGAACGAGCTATAACTAGCGGGATTGCTAACCCCAATGCATGAGGACACGCAATAATGAAAACTGTTACCATACGCTCAAATGCAATACTGATATCTTTATCGACCATCCACCAAATAATAAAGGCTAAAAGTCCAGCACCAAGTGCAATATAAAATAACCATTTAGCCACTCGATCAGAAAGTGATTCAAGTTTTGATTTTTCAGTCTGTGCCTTTTTAACCATCTCCATCACTTTTGAAAGATACCCAGTTTCTCCAGTCCCCGTAACGATTATTTCAATTGTTCCACTGCCGTTGACAGCCCCGCCGATCACCTTATCTTTTTCGTTTTTTGTGACTGTTTTTGATTCTCCCGTAACCATCGATTCATCTACAGAAGTGCTTCCTTTAATAATCGCACCATCAGCCGGAATCTTATCACCAGCACGTACAACTAGATGGTCATTTTCTTGGACTTGCTTTAATGATACTTCTTCTTCAGTTCCATCTTTATTTAAGCGTTTCACTTTGTCAGGTAGTAATTCCGCCATTTTTTGTAACGCATCACTAGCATTGGATACAGCATTCATTTCGACCCAATGTCCTAACAGCATAATAACGATCAAGGTTGCAAGCTCCCAGAAAAAATCCATCACATGATTTTGTGGCATCATTTTATTCATAATAAAAGCATAAATACTATAGAAATATGAAACAGAAATCCCCATCGCAATCAATGTCATCATCGCTGGACTTTTTTGTTTAAGCTCCATTTTAGCCCCACTTAAAAAAGGTTCTCCGCCATAAAAAAAGAGAATCGAAGCCAAGATCAATACTAACCAATCTGAACCTAGAAAAGTGAACTGAAATGGAAGATCAACGCCCATCATCGGAGATAGAAAAATTATTGGAATGGCCAGAACTAGTGAAAACCAAAATTTTTGTTTAAAGTTTCCCATGTGCATAGTATGATCCATCCCACTCATCTGATTGTCACCATGCATTGCACCATGATCCATCCCTTCCATTTGATGAGCTTGATGATTCATATGCTTTTCTTCCTTATGATTCATTTGAATTCCTTCTTTCTCGAATTATAGAATGTTTAAAAATATGCTGACTTTCAAACAACGAAGTACAGAAGAAAGTGCTATCCTCATTCAAGCATAGCACAACAAATCTTTCGGGAAAAATAAAGTCTCTTAATTCATGGAAATAAGAAAATTTTGCGTATTTAACACTAAGCAGGCTGATTCAATGCCAAGTATAGCTCTTTAACAACCATAATGCGTGATTCTTTTTTTCTTTGATTCTATTCATTTTTCTTATACAAGAATCTTTAAAATATCTTTGTAGGCTCTTTTTTGACTCACGTTTTATTTCCAGATACATCTGCTGAATTGCTTTACGATTCGATTGGTATTTTTTTCGTTTGCCTCCAGTAAATTCATAGAAAATATCAATACCTCCTGACTCCTTAGTGATAGGTGACTGAAGAAATAATTCATTTTGTGTTTTCTTTAATCGCTTCAGTAATTCTTCTGTAATGTTTTTATCGAAATTTTGTTTGATGATCATTTTACAAAGTCTTGTATATTCGATTTTAGCTACATGGTTATACACTTTGCTTGCGTAATCCAGTCCTCTATGTAAAACATTTGCGCTAAAAGACATATTTACTAATAACTTATACTGATGAACACAGCTTTCTGCCATTTTTTGCTTATTTTCCTGATAAGGAATCTCATTGTTCAACCTTGCTAAAAATTGATATAAAAGATCATTTTTTTGCTCTTCAATTCTAATTATCCTTTTCATTACTATTTCTCCTCCTTAAATAATGAATGAATTTCGGTAAACTTATAATATCATTGAGAACAACGAAAAACAATGACAAAAAAAATAAATAACAATACAAAATTAAAGATAAAAATGATATAATAGAAGAAACACATCTAAACTACTATGAAAAAAACAGAGCCATTACCAATCATACAACGCAAGCTCTATCTATTTGAAAAACTAGGAGGTAAAATTTTTGGAAATAAATTTAAAAGCTGTTGGACTAAGAATCAAACAAATCAGAAACCAGCATAACTATTCAATGGCTCGTTTTGCCAATTTAGTTGGAAATTCGAGTGCTAGCACTGTCAACAATTGGGAAAAAGGCAATAATTTACCGAAGCAAGATCGATTAGAAAAAATAGCGATTCTAGGAAGTACAACAGCTGATTGGATACGCTATGGCGATTTTGAAGACTATGTAACTCAATTATTAAACGAAGCTAATTTACAGCATGAACTTAACATAGAACAACAGCAACAATTGATGCTCACCTTAAAAAAACAAAAAATCAGCTATACTCAAGATTTAAAAATATTGACTACTGCAAGCAAACTGTTTCCAGTTTATTTTGAAAAAAACTATCAGTTCGATCTTTCTAAACCTCATGCTTTAATTATTTCAGAAGACTCAACGACGTATAGCATTGAGCAAAATGATCGATACAGAACTGGCTTTTTGCCAATGATCGAAGCCTTGTTGTATGACTCTGACCAAAAAGAAGTCAATGCTTCTGTCTTGTTTTTAGTATTCGACTTATTGAAACGAACTGAATCAAACAAACATTATTTAAGCATTCTCCCCCTCTTTAAAATGGTCAGTGATATCGTCACAAATGATATTACTTATCGCAATAAACCAATAGCGAAAATAGTGAATTATGATGATCTCACAAAAAAACATACGGCTAATAAAGGAAAGCCTTTATCTGGGAAAACAGTACTAAAAAAATATTTACAAACAAAAAAAGAGTTGATCGATGTTTTAGATGCGTTTTATTCGGAGTATAATAATCCTCAATAGCTACCTGTCTATCCGCTTTTTATTTCCTGTTACAAACGTATTTTCTTATTAAAAGTAAGTTTCATATATTACAATTAGATGATACCTTTATTGCCAGATTTTAAATTTCGCCATTTCCCATTAATCTTACTCTTTAAACATGATTATTCTTCTTAGACTATGGTATACTTTGTCTTGTGTTATTTAAGAATAGTAACGATGACTTTTTCACCAAAAGCATCCGTTTAAAATGATAAATAAAAAGCGAGGAACGTCACTTGAAGAAAAAACTACTCATTACACTTTCATTTGTTTTATTAGTAAATGCTGCGCCGTTGAGCGTATTAGCCGATGATATCGATCAAAAAATAGAAACTCAAACAAAAAAAATTGAAGATATCGTCAAAAATGAAAATGATGCGAAAGATTATTTAGCAACTCTAGAAACAGAAATCGCGACAATTGAAACGGAGTATCAAACAGTCCTTTCTGAGAAACAGAAACATGAAAAAGAAATGAACAAGCTAAATACTGACATTGCTAATTTAGAAGAAAAAATTGAAAAAAGAAATGAGCAATTACAAGCGCAAGCACGAGTTACACAAACGAATCATGAACAAGAATCCATGCTAGCCGTTTTGTTAAGTGCCGATTCAATTTCTGACGCTATTTCAAAAGCTTTGGCAGTAAATACATTGGTTACTGCAAATAATGATATTTTAACCGCTCAAAAAGAGGATAAAAAAGAACTGGATACGTTAAAAGTCAACTTAACCGCAACTCTAAAAGCACTTGAGAAGAAAACTGAGGAACTTGAAGAAAAAGAAGCTGCTTTGGCAGAAGCTAAACTTGAGCAAAATGTAAAAATCAACGAAATCGCTGCAAGTCTTGCAACTGAAAAAGCTGAAAAAGATAAATTTGTAAAACAAAAAGAAGAAGCAGCTAAAAGAAAAGAAGCACAATTAAAAGCCATTGCTGAAGAAAAGAAAAAGGAAGCTGAAGCTAAAGCTGCTGCTGAAAAACAAGCGAAAGAACTGGCTAAAACCAAACAAACACAAACACAAGCGGCAACGGCTCCAACAAAAACAACAGAAAAAGAACAAGCGACAACTGTTCCTGATACAAATACAGGTACTAGTAATAACGACGCTCCTGCAAATGCCCCAACACCTACTCCACCAGCATCATCTGGAGGTTGGTCTGCTCCTGTGGCAAGTATGACGATCACTAGTGGTTTTGGTGGCCGTGAAGACCCAACAGGTATCTCAGGATCTTTCCATGACGGTATTGACTTTGGTGGAGCCAGTGGCACACCAATTATGGCTGCCCGTTCTGGTGAAGTTGTCAGCGCAAATTATAGTGGTATGGCTGGAAATCACGTTGTGATCAAGCATGATAATGGTTATTATTCCTATTATTTACACATGAGCAGCTTAAGCGTTGCAGCTGGACAAAGCGTTAGTGCCGGACAAATGTTAGGCGGTATGGGGACTACAGGTAATTCAACTGGCGTTCATTTACATTTTAGTATTTCAACAGGTCTGTGGAGCGGTTTTGTTAACCCCGCACCATTCATCGGATTATAGAGAATCTAGTAAAGATAGCAAGTCAGCACTTTTTGACTTACTATCTTTTTTTGCACCTGTCAATTCGTTTACCCTCTACTGGCGAACATGTTATAATAAGGATAGATAAAGAAAGGTGCTGATTAAGATGATCAATAACTACTCAAATATCCTTGTTGCTGTCGATGGTTCAAAAAATGCTGAGTTGGCTTTACAACATGGCGTTGCGATTGCAAAAGAAAAAAATGCTACTTTGTACTTGTTGTCTGTCGTTGATGAAAATGCAATCAGTCATAGTTCTTATGCCTATTCAAAAGTGCTTGCTGAGGAAAAGGAAGCTATCGAAAAAGAGTTATTAAAAAATATTTATTATGCTACTGAGCAAGGATTGGATGACATTATACCGCTTGTTGAAATTGGCAATCCAAAAGAAATGATTTCTACAATTGTTCCAACAAATCAAGCAATCGATTTGATTATCGTGGGTGCAACGGGTAAAGGGATGATCCAATCAAACCAATTAGGTACCACAACAAGTTATGTCGTACAATATGCTCCTTGTAACGTGCTTGTCGTAAAATAATTAGTTACTATATACTAAAAAAAGCAGCCCCTTCTTATTTCCAAAGGAGCTGCTTTTTTCTCACCGTTCATCCGCTCTTTTTTAATTACTCTCTTAACTTTCCAATTAGCACAAATCGATGTTGTTGATTCCGAAGGTAACCTTTTTTTGACAATTCCTTTTGAATCTCAAGTAATTGAGTAAAATGCGTTTCTACTGAAACATCAGGATACTCCCACGGAATTCTTTTAATGTAATAAATCAACCCTTCCATATCCCAAAAGTCTTGATACGGAAAATACTCATCAGCAAATAGGATATCCATATTTTCTTTGACCAAAGCTTCTTGTGCTACTCCTTTTGACCATTCAAAAGAATTTCTTCGACGCTTTGTATCTAATTTCTCTGAGAGGAGCTTTCCATTTTGATCACCAACTTGCTGTGTAATGAATAGGCCGCCTGGCTTCAATACTCTAGAAACTTCTTTTGGGTCATATGACTCATGGCTGTTCAATACAATATCAAATGAGTTAGTTAAAAAGTCCAAGTGACCCGTTTTATCGACAAAAGTAACCGTTACACCTTGTGGCTGCAGCTTCTTTTTTAGCAGTTCATAATTAGGTTTCCAGCCTTCAGTAACCGACGTCTGAGCAAACGGATGAGCAAATGTCAACAACAGCTCTCCACCACCAGTCCCCATATCCAACAAATGCATCTCATTAGACAAATTGGCACGAACAAGCTCATCATAACGCCACGGTAAGACCTCTTGTCGCCAACGTCCTTCCAAATATGAAAAATCCCAACCTTTAAACTCCAACGCTTCAATAGTCTGCCAATATTTTTTTAATGCTATTTTTTCCATAACGAACTCTCCTTTATACTTAATCGTTGTCTGATTAAATGTTAGATACAGTTATGGATGATCCGATAGTCATAACTTTACTCAATACAGCCCTATCAGAGCATTATAACTGTATCGAGTTGTTACTTCGTTGCATCACCTTGAAAATCATGTCAGTCATCTCCTACTTTTTTTCATTACTTTTGAGCCAATATATACCCATAAATACCCCATTAACACGCAAAAAGACAAAGCACATAACAGAAATAGTGGACCTTTATAAAATGTTGGCGAAACAATCAGCTCAACTAAAGGAATCACATAAATGAATAATACAATTGCAACGACTACACCTGTAAAATAAAGTACCCCATTTGAAACATAGCCCCCAGAGCCTCTAACTTGATCTCTCTCAGTAGGCAAAACATTTTTCCCTTGACCATTGGAGTAACGTGTTTGATTTGTATTCATTGCATCAAACGTACTATTGTTGATATTACTTCTTTCAGCAAATTTTCTTTGTTGTTCTCGCTGATTCACTTTTATCACTTCTTTTCTCTTTAGTCCCGTTAGTCTTTAGACTATTATAGCATCACAAAAAAGAATAAAGCCAGACTTATTTCTGACTCTATTCTTTCCTTCACTAGTTATATCAAGCCATTTCGATCGATCAACTCTTTAAACCAAATACCACTTTTCTTTAAAGAGCGTTGATCATTTTCTAAGTCCAAGCGATAAAATCCATAGCGATTCTTATATCCGTTCAACCAAGACCAACAATCGATAAACGTCCATGAATGGTAGCCAAAACAATTACTGCCTGCTTCAATTCCTTTATGCAACTGATTGAGATGTTCTTCCATAAATTCAATCCGATAATCATCTTGAATCATACCTGTTTGATCTAAGAACCGCTCTTCTTCTGCCACCCCCATACCATTTTCTGAAACGTACCAGGCAATATTGTTGTAGTCATTTTTGATCATCATCGCAACATCATATAACGCCTCTGGATAAATTTCCCAACCACGATACGGATTGATTTTTTTATCAGGCCAATCATAATGATCGTAAAAATCAGCAGGAGAAACTGCAGGTTTATTGACGTTAGCAGGCGCTTGAACACGGCGTGGCTGATAATAATTCATGCCAATAAAATCAACTGTGTTCTTTTTAATCAACTCTAAATCATTCTCTGCAACATCAGGCAATAATTCATTTTCAGCTAAACGATCAATTAATTTTGCTGGAATGGTTCCTAAAACTGTAGGGTCTAAAAAGCTTTTGGTATTTAATAAATCAGCGAACTCAGCCGCTTTTAAATCTTCTGGTGACTGACTTTTGGGATAACACGGCGAAACGTTTAAAATGATTCCGATTGAGCCTTGATACTTTCCGTCTTTAAAGCTTTTAACAGCCATTGTATGAGCCATCAGCGTGTTAAACCCAACTTGAACTGCTTTTTTCAGATCATGAATTGCAGGATAATGATACCCATATAGATAGCCGCACTCCACATGGACCATCGGCTCGTTAAAGGTTGTCCACTGCTCAACTAAATCACCAAATAATTCAAAACAAGTATTGGCATAAAAAGCAAATGCCTCCACCGATTCTCTCGTTTCCCAACCGCCCTTTTCCATCAACCACCAGGGCATATCAAAATGAAATAAATTGATGATTGGTTTAACACCATTTGCAATTAATTCAGAGAAATAATGACGATAAAACGTAACAGCTTCTGAATTAACTGTTTTTCCATCCGGCAACAAACGAGTCCAAGCAATCGATGTTCTAAAAGAATTCATATGGATCTCTTTCATCCTTTTAGCATCATCCTTGAAATACTCATACATCTTAGTCGTATCTTCTGGACCTTGATTTAATTGGAATTTTTCTGGATTCAGTTCATACCATTTATCCCAGGTTGAAGGAGATTTTCCATTTTGTGAACCATGCCCCTCTGATTGAGGAGCAGATGTCGCTGCGCCCCATAAAAAATGTTCTGGAAATTTTTTCATTTGTTTTACACCTATTTTCCTATTTTTAAATAATCTAACAGTAACGTACAAAACATCATATTCGCCCAGGAAAACCATTCACGGGTATATTGATTGGGGTCGTTCACATTAACACCTTCATGCATATGATTAGTGCCAGCATCGGTTTTAACTAAAATGTCTAACAACTCAGCCTTTTCAACTTGGCTAGTCGTCGTTAAGCCTTGGATAGATAATGCGATCGGCCAAACGTACTCTTTTGGCGTATGCTCACTTCCGATTCCTTTTAACTTTATTCCTTTATAATAATATGGATTAACATCAGATAAAATTAAGGCACGTGTATTTTGATAAATTTCATCATCAATCGAACAATACCCTAAATAAGGAGCTGCTAATAGACTAGGTACATTGGCATCATCCATTAAAAGATAATTTCCTAATCCATCTACCTCATAGGCATAAACTTTTTGCCCCTGATGTTCAACGATACCCCATTTTTTTATGCCTTGATTGATTTCATCTTTTAATTGATTTGCTTGTTCAGCCAGTAATTTATCGTAGAAAATCTCTGTAAAAATGTCCTCAAGATAGCCTAAAATGACAACAGCAAACATATTAGCGGGAACTAAATAATTATATGTACAGCTGTCATCGCTTGGACGAAAACCAGACCAAGTCATCCCTGTGTAGCCACAAGGCTCTCCTAAGCCGTGATTTGAAAGTGTGTCTTCTGGTCTTTCATCAAAACGCTCAAAACGATAAGAAGAATGTTCATGTTGCTGCTCTATTTTGAAAACCTTGATAATAGATTCTGCAGCACGTTTAAACTCTTTTGAAAACTGCTTGGTCTCACCTGTTTGTTGCCATAACAAATAAGCTAATTCGATTGGATAACATAACGAATCCACTTCATATTTCCGTTCCCAGATCCAACCATTCATCTCTGTAAGATCTTGGTGGTAACAATGACCATTCTCAGTTTCGTTAAAGGCATTTGCATATGGATCGATCAAAATACATTTTATTTGGCGGTCAACTAATCCCCGTATCAATTGTTTGATGTTTTCATCTTCATTTGCAATTGCTAAGTAGGGTTTGATTTGAGCGGATGAATCTCGCAGCCACATTGCTGGAATATCGCCAGTGATTACAAACACATCATCCTCTGTGTTTTTGACTGTGGTTTCCAAAGTGTTGTCAAAACAATTTGAAAATACTTCGCTCCATCTAGGATTACTGGACTGCTCTGATACCAATGTTTTCACTTTTTCGATGACTGATTTTGAATAGTTTACACTCATGATGATTCCCCTTTTTACTTTCCTTTTAAAATCACTTCTGATTTAATCCAAGACTTGATCGTGTCTTCATGGTACATGGCTAAAATTTCTGTATATAAGATATCGATCACTGTTAATACTGGAATTTGTGGTGAAATCCCCCCCATATCCTTCTTTCCCATTGAGCTTGTTAAACAGAACGCTTCAGAGAACTCTTTATATGGACTTTTCTCGTTGGCAGTAATTACGATTACCTTTGCATTTTTTTCAGAAACTATTTTTACTGCTTCTTGGACTGCTTCGTTATTGCCAGAAATAGATGAGACAACCACAAGATCGCCTTGCTGCACAACATGAGCCATCATCACAATTGAATGTTCGTCCTTGATCACGTTGACGATTTTTCCAAGCCTTGAGAATTTAAATTGAAAATCTTCACCGCAAAAAGCGTTGTAACCTGTTCCCCAGTAATGAATGATCCGCCCGCTATCGATCATTAAAGCTGCTTTTTTAACTTCATCTTTATCTAATTTTTCGATAATGTCATTGAGCAACAAAGAGTAATTTAGATTGACGTAGCTAATACTAGAATCTGTTTGCTTTTTAGTGCTTTTACTTGAATATTTATATAAATAAATCAGTTCTTTATAATTAGCTAAACCAATTTTTTTACAAAAGCGCGTGATTGAAGAATTAGATACACTAAGCTTTTTAGCCAATTCTTGAATGCCTAATTCTTTATTACCATCAAGAAAATATTGAGCGATCACTCGTTCGACATCCGTAAACTTTTTTTGATTTGCTTGAATGATTAGTTCGATGTAACTTTCCATGATTAGCACTCCTTTCGCTATAGTAAAGAAAACAAGAGACTGGACCCGTTTTCAGTCCAGTTTACCTCTTGTTATGATTTCCAACTACTAGTCTTGTGCGTTCAGTAATTGGCTTTCATCAAATTTCATATTCATACGTACAAACGGTGCATAAATAAAGACATCTAAAACAACTAAAACGGCTGTTAAGATCACCGGGCTAAGATGGAATGCTCCTAAGATCCAGGTGCTGATGAAAATTGGTTCATTTCCTGAATTTAAGACAACTAAGGGAACAACCCAACCAATTTTAGTCACAATATAAGCGACTACTGCATTGAAAACTGGTACAAAAACAAATGGGATAAACATCAATGGATTTAAGACGATCGGGAAGCCAAAGATAATTGGTTCGTTGATCCCGAATAATCCTGGAATAAATGATAGTTTTGCTACTTCACGACCACTATACGTTTTTGGTGTAAAAATCAAAATCGCTAGAATCAACCCAAAAGTGGCACCAGATCCACCGATCATAGCGTACACATTCGTCATTGTATTTGGTGCAATAGAAATGTCCGCAAAGCTTTTTGTTTCAGCAAATTTCGCAACATTTTCTAAGAAAATCGGTAGCCATAAAGCAGATACAACGCCCCAAACGATATTAAAACCATGTAATCCTAAGAACCATAATATTTGTTCCAATAAGATCACTACAATAATAGCAGGTAACCCCGTTCCAACAGATGTTAGCGGTTGAACAAATAATTGACTGACCAGATCCATAAAGGAATTGAAATCAAACGCTTCAATCACGACTTTCATAACAGAACAGATCAATAATACGATTGAAATTGGAATCAAAGCAAAGAAGGAATCAAAAACATTTGGTGGAACATTCCCTGGTAGCTTGATAGCAATCTTATGTTTTGCTAAAACTGAATAAAGGAAAACAGCAAGTAAGCCTACGATCAAAGCGGTAAACATTCCTTCATAGCTAAAGAAATTATTCTCATAACCTTGAATAACTTCCGCTGAATTATCAGCAAAATTCACATTGTTCGGTACCATTACAAAATAGGCTGCAAAGGCTAATAACGTTGCCAGTAGTGGATTGATGTTTGCTTCCGGATGTTTTTTCATCAATTCTTTTGCATAGTTATAAGCAGTTGAAAAAACAATTAATAAAGCCACTATTCCTAACGTTCCTAGATAAACATTGCCAAAAATTGCTGATGCTGTTTGACCGATTGCTGTTTCTCCAAAAAAGGCATCGATCTGCATTTTGATCAAGTTGGAAAACGATCCTACCACAGTAAACGGAATACTGCTGATAAATGCATTTTTAATAGCTTGTAAAACGCTGTTGTTATCTACTTTATTGGCAATTTTTAATAATGGATCTTGAATTTTCTCGATATTTATTTTCATCTTAACTCGACCTTTCCCGTGTTATCTTTCTATTGAAACGGTTTTAATTTCTCCTGGTTTCACTATACCTAACGAAACTTCCTTCAACTTACCAACTGATTCAATCAAGTCACCATTTAAATCAACAAAACGAACGTTGCATTCCGTTGCTAATATGATTTTCTCATTGGTGACGCTCTTTTCAAGTGATGGGTTATACAGACGCAGATTGACCCATTGACCGTCACGGCTTAATTCTAATGCGCTAAACACCAAATTGGAGTTATTCAAATCAACATACTCTTTCAATTCATTCAAATGATCGACTTTATTACTTTGGAAATATTGGATTGGATTCGTAAATCGATTTAAGGTTTGAACTTGATAATATGGGCTTGTGACAGAATAGGTTTGATATTCCTTTTGGATCCTCACTGGATTAAAGTCAGCTGAAATGATTAAAGATAACGCCATCTCTAATTCACCTAATAATTGACTATCTGGAGTCGGAATATAACGGTATTGATTCCCTGAAGCATCTCCAGGTCTTCTTAATAACTCTGGTCTGCCCAAAAAGCCTACTCCTCTAAATAAAGTCATATAGATTTGGTCATCAATCACTTGATATTCTTTGATTCCTTTACTCAGAATCGTCCAACTAGCGGCAGAATCGTGAATGTTTGCATAGTGGATCATTGGATAAATCTCCGTTGGTTCTTCTTTCCAGCCTAGCTTTCTCCAATCCTGAATATGGGGATCTTGATTTTGTCGTTCAACGATTCCAAATAAGGTATCTGCATAACTGACGTTGTTTTTGACTGGTGTATTAACAACCAGACGCATCCGATGATCCATTGCTTGGTTATTGATCTTGATTTTCATATCAATTCGCTTAGACTTTTTGCTTAATGATAAGCTCAAGGTGTAGTTAACTGTTGCATTCAATTCCTCAGATTTCCTAGCTTGTAGATCTTTTGGTAATGTCCAATTGCCATTCAATGTCATAGTAGATAAAAACGGTCCTGTTTGAACAGATACATCGTTTGTATCGAAAGCCAATTGATGAACTTTATCATGATAGGCAGGTGAATAATCGTACGTGTCGCCTTCATCACCTGATTCTTCCACGTATAGACAGTTCTCATAGGTTTCGCCTTGTTCTTTCGCCAAAATAGTAAATTGTCCATCTGAGAAAGTGATTTTGTACGTCTCATTTTCAATTAGCGTACTTGCTGGAACTGATGTTTTAGCGCTATCATTTGATTCTGATAGCTCTTTTACCGTTATGATCGTATACGCAAGTGGCGGGGTTTCTTTGATAAAACTTACTTTGTGAATATAGTAATACTTCGCTTCATCATAATCGCTTTCTGAACGTCTAACTTCGCCAGCATAAACTTTTTCAGTTGATAGAATTTGACTAGCCAATTCATGGTTATTTTCATCGAGTAGTTTGATACTTGCATGCTTTGTGCTTACCTCTACTATATACGGATCCGTTCTGGTATAAGGTAAGGTATTAAATAGAATCAAATCATTTTCTTGGATACCTTTAATGGATTCTGAAATTTTTCTTACTAAATAGTCGATCGTTGAATAGGATAATTGGTCCGCTTCTTTATATCTCGCTAAGATCATTTCATTTGTTTTATCCGTATTGCAGCCACCAATACTGTCATGAGCATGGTTTTTTAATAATAAGGTCCAAATATAATCCAAAAGCTCTCGTTTAAAAGGAATCCCTAAATCATCTGCCATAAACATTAATGGTTCCAGTTGGAAAATCAAGCGATTTTCGATGGTATCATTTAACTTTTTCAAATCATATCTTGATGAATAAATGGAGCGATGGATTTTTGAAACACTGCCACTCATAAACTCACCTTGTACCGTTGGAAGGTCCGTTGCTTGTTCTTTTAATAAATTAAATATATGCGGATAATTGCTTTCTTCGATTTTGTATTCGGTACCAAATTGTTCGTTGACCTCTTGAATGATCGCTTTTAAATCTCGATCGACTGCTCGTTGATCTCCACCAACCGGCAATGTTACAACTTCAGTAGTGCTGTCTTCTGCTACAAGATCCAGCATCGCTTTTTTCTGATATAGGTCACCTTCAACAAGTGTTACCCCGGCATAATAACCATTGCGAATATTGATTGTTAATACTTTTGAACCATCTTCAGCTGTCCAGTAAAATTCTCGACTTTTCGTCACTTCATTCGGCATTCCTCGCCAAAACACGGCATCTGTGATTCCAAAACCATTATAGATTTTCGGCATATCTTTCCCCTGTCCAAATGAATCAGGTAAATATCCTAACGATGTATGACCACCTAAGCGTTTTGACATATTGATCCCAATTTGCAAATTCTTCACGACCGATTCACCAGCTACCACGAATTCGTCCATTTGAGTATACCAAGGTCCAATAAATAATTTATTGGCTTCCACTAATTCTTTGATTTTAGTCTCTTTTTCTGGATAAATTTTTAAATAATCATCTAGAATGCTAAGTTGACCATCCAGATAATAGTAATCCAGTTCGTTATTTTCTAAGGCATAAATCACCTCATCCATATGATAAGAAAATTGGATAAATGCTTCATTATCACTAAAATACCACTCACGATCCCAATGAGTATGTGCTACGACATGTATCTTCTTCATTGTTTATTCTCCTTCCATCACTGTTCTTATTTAATATACCTCTGATTTTATAAAAAGAAAACGCATCCGGTAATATTTTCAAGTATTTTCTTTTTTACTCACTAATTATGAAAATATTACCATTGGAATATAGAAAAAAGCTGAGTATAAAATGCTTTACACATCACACTCAGCTAATTTACTTTCTATAGTCAATCAAAAAATGAAGAAACTATTTTCAATAATCATTCTCACCAATCAATTAAGTTAGCACTTCATATTCAGCAATCGTACTTGAAATAATACCAGGGCGTTTTTTCTTTTCCACCGTTTCATCCGTTGATTCTTTTCTTTGATGCATCTTTTTAAATGATTGGCTCTGCACCCAATTTTTTTGATGTTCTTTTGAGGTCCAGCGGCTTAAAACAACCAATTCCGTTACTTCCGGATTATCTGGTAATGCCCGCTGCATTAATTGAAAGTTCAAGAATCCATCTACAGCTTCCATACTTTCTTTCGTATGCCCTGCTGTAAATTGTTGAATAATTTTTTGCGAGTGAGCCGTTTCTGTTTGAATCGTATTCGTTACAATATACATATTTTTTCCTCCACTATTCTATTTTTCTTGTTTCGATATGGTAATCTGCAATGATTTGGCCTTGATCGAACTGAAGCACGCGCTGACAAGTTTGACTGAGAAATTCTTTATCATGGGTAATCACTAAAACTAAAATATTCTCTTCATGCAGCCAACGAATCGTATTACTGACTTCTTCCATATGCACTAAATCTAAACCGCTGGTTGGTTCGTCAAAAATAATGATTTTTTTCCCTGATAACAAAGCACTAGCAATTGCCACACGTTGTTTTTCGCCACCGGATAAGGTTTGGGGATGACGCATTAAAAGCGGTTCTAAATTCAGCATGGCGACAACTTTGTCAAACTCAGCTGTGTTTTGTGCATTTAAACTTATTTCTTTCTCTACCGTTTCAAAAAACAATTGCAAATTGACATCTTGCATCACAACAAAACTTTCCTTAATCAACTCTTTTGGTCGCATCACTTTTTGATTTAGTTTTATGACACCTGCTTTTGGCTTAATCAATCCTGACAACAGTTTAGAAAAGGTTGATTTTCCTGCACCATTATGCCCCACAATTCCGATAATATCAGCGCTAGTCAACGTTAATGAAGGGATTTTGAGCACGGAAGGCTGCTTGCGATAGTGAAAATCCAGTCCATCACAGGTCAATACTAGTTTTGCAGGTCCTTCAGCCTGTGTCACTTTTTTTGTAAGATGCGTTGGTTTAAGTGATCTTAACCCCAACGCCTGAATATCAGCAGCAGATTTTTCTCGCATTTCTTGACTTGTATAGTTTTCAACGATTTGACCTTTTTCCATCACTAAATAGCGATCTGCCAAATCCGTCAAATAGTATAAGCGATGTTCAGAAACAATAATTGTCATACCTTGACTTTTCAAGACCTGTAAATAGGCTTTTAACTGCTCGATCGTTGCTTCATCCAAATTACTTGAAGGTTCATCTAATAAGAATAATCGATGCTGCAACATACTGGCAGAAGCAAATGCGATCAATTGTTTTTGTCCACCAGATAAATGGAACATGCTTCGTTCTAAAAATTCTTCTAGAGAAAACAAACTTGTTATCTCATTGATTCGATCAATCATTTCTTTTCTAGATACACCATAATTTTCCATTGCAAATGCTAATTCAGAATAGACATCACTCGTAAAAAATTGGGTTTTAGGATTTTGAAATACCACGCCAATTTCTCGAACATATTCATTAAATTCTTTCGTTAATAGCTCTTGTTCTAAAACAGAACCAGAACCCGTTAATTCACCCAGATATAATTCAGGAATCAACCCGTTTAAAATTCTTAGTAATGTTGATTTACCACACCCACTTTTGCCGCACAATACAATGAATTCGCCAGCTTTAACTTCCAACTCCACATTTTGGATAACCTTTTCCTGATCTTCATAAGCAAATGTCAGATCATGTAAATCAATCATTAAATCAGCCTCCCTACGATTCCACACAGAATCAATATACCAATCAATACATAATCTTGACTCTTTAAACGAATCTCATAAACACTTGTATGTGCTTTAGGATTGCCTAAGCCTCGAACCAGAGCTGCAGCTGATAGATCCAAAGATGTATTCTCTGCTGACATCAAGATTGGTACAATAATATATTCCATCGTTTGAAATGGATGTAGAAATAACTCAACAGTTGAAACTGCGATTCCACGGTATTTCATCGCATTACGAATACTTTTAAAATCTTGAAATAGTGTAGGAAAGAAACGAAACAAGACAGTTAATGGAATAATCAGCCCAAAAGGCACATGACATTTCTTTAGCGCTGCGATCCATTCACTGATTTTAGTTCGATTCATCGCAAACGCTGCCGCCATGATCGTTGGTAGCATTCGACGATTTCCGACAAATAAAAAATCAAAAAAAGCAGCAAAACCATTCTCAATATGAGGAAATAGTAGATAATCGCCCAGAACAAGCAACCAAAAAAGACCATAGAAAATCGTTCCTTTTTTTAAACTACCATTTAGAATAAACAAAAAATACAACAACGTTACAAACAGCATTTCTGCTTTAAATGGTAGAGGAAACATCAATAAAAAACTAGCAAATAAAATCGTACATAATTTACTTCTGGGATCAAACGTTACGTATGTTTTTTCCATAATTTTTTCCTTTAGCTTTATCAAAGTGTTTCTCATAAATCTTTTGTCCAATCATTATCCCTAAAATACTACAAATGATCACAGCCAACACACACACATAAAAAGTTGTGGTTGTGATCGGTGCAAAGACTTTATCGATGTATACGGCATCTTTACCACGAGCCACCAATGAATCGACATAGGCATTTTTCATAAACCACAATGGTAAAACGGGACCCATCAAGCCAAAACTAAAGACAGTATAACTAAGCATCGTCCGGATTTTTTGAGATAGCTTGGTATGATATTGAATCCAATCTGCAAGGATCGCACACAGAATATTTGGTAAAAATGATAATGGAAAATGCCCCGAAACGAGAAAGAATAACCCCATCACACTGCCCATGATCGTAATTGCACCAAAACGAGGAATACGATGAATCACCAATAAATAGACAATCCCCGCAAAAAGTGCTGTTGCGCTAGGAATCAAAATAGAATTAAAAGCTGGGATTGTAAAACGTAAGATCAGCATTGCAATAGTTACGACTAAAAAATAAATGGCGGTATAAATACCAATTGAAATAAAATCTTGGATTTTTAACTTTTTCATTCTTGTACTAACCCTTCTTGTTTAATTGTCACTAATAATAATAGCTGTCCATAAGTGTCACTTTTAATTTTCAACTGATAGCGGCCTGGCTTTTCAAATTGTTCACCTGATAGCACCAATTGATTTTCTGTCAATTTATACTCTAGTGAATAGCCGTTTACAGAAGTTTTTTTCGTTTTGAATAATTCAAATAGTACTCTTTCTTCTGCTAATTCTTTGATTAGTCCTTGATCAAGCGATAGACAAATCTCTTCTCCTAAGCCATATTCTGATTTTGAAAGTTTTGGCGGAAAACTCATTGGTTGTTTTAAGTGCGTTTCAAATCTGACATCTTCAAAACCTTCGGCCAAAATCTCGATTGTTATGGGGTCATTAGCTTCCCATCGGTCAAACAAGCGATATCTTGCTTCATCAGTATTTGCCAATAGGCCAAACTCTAAATGATTTTCAGGTTTATGGTATAAGTAATCTGGCCATAACAGTGGCATTGTTTGTCCATTTTTTGTCATAGTAAAACTATAAATATACTTCCCGTAAGCTTCGTGAAACTGATCATAAGAAGCGATTTCATATTCTGGTAAAAACTGAACCATGGCAGCGTAACTATAATGAGCAAAATAATACATCTCGTTTACATATTCTAACTTCGCTTGAATCGATTGAACATTCGTTTCCAGCCCATTTTCAAGTAAGACTCTAGAACCATATGTACCATCCAAATATAGACGTTTTCGTTTATAACCAATCACTGGTGCGGCCTCAACTTCCTCTATAGGAATCAACGATTGGATCGGTACCCGTTTTGCATGAAACTCTGGATAAATTGCAGGATTACTTTCAGCAAGGATAAAATCTTTCGTATCAACATAAACAGGTACATCCAGGATGCTGTAGCTACCGTGCTCATTCAACGTGATTTTTTGCTGATTTGTATGAGGAAATCGGCCGATGATCTGTTGGAATTTTTCAGATAATCGATAATCAGATTTTTGAAGCTCTGGACAATCTGCGTGATAAAAATCATAAAAAGACATGGTTGCTTCACCAATAAGATAACGTGGTAATGGTACGTTTTCAATATATACTTGATCAGCAAGTTTTAACGGGCATTGTTCCGTTTGTACTGTATCATACCTGATAAAAAAGTTATTGATTTTTATTTCGTTCATTGAATCACTCCTTTACTTATTGAGTTAGTATAGCATAACAAGATGATAATGAGAATCATTATCAGTAAAATGTAATGTTTCAATTTAATAACAAAAAATAGAAAGACAAAATAAACCTACTACTTTGTCCTTCTATTTTTGATAATCACTATTTTAATGGGTCGTTCCTGTATTTTCTTCAATATCCACTTCTGTTGTTACTGCTGCCTCAACTGCATAAATCAATGAATCCGCAATTGTTTGGATTGGCATAGAAGGTGTTCCTACAGGTCGATCAATCACCTGTGTTGGTTCAAACGGAACATGGATAAATCCACCTTTAACACCTGAGAATTCTTTATCGATCATGTACAATAAACGGTACATGATATCATTACAGACAAATGTGCCGGCAGTATATGAAATATACGCTGGCAAGCCATGATCCTGAACATTTTTCATCATCGCTTTGATTGGTAGCGATGTAAAATAAGCAGTCTCACCATCCTCTTCCAGTTTGACTCCGATTGGTTGATTGCCTTTATTATCTGGAATTCTCGCTTCGGCTAAGTTGATTGCTACTCGTTCGAAAGAAACAGCGCTACGTCCGCCAGCCTGACCAACACAAATAACAATATCGGGCTGATGCTCTTTCATTGAAGCCTCTAACACCTTAGCACTCTCTTCAAAAACAGTTGGTATTTCTATTTTGATAATTTGTGCTCTTGCTACCTCATTTGGGATCAATTTTATCGCTTCATAAGCTGGATTAACTGTGTCTCCACCAAATGGATCAAAACCTGTGATTAAAACTTTCATTACAAATTACCTCCTTATTTTAAAAGCGCAGCGGGCTCGTTCAGTCTCGACTGAAAAATAGGGAAAATTGATTGAGGTGCTTTTTGCCTCACTCCATTTTCATCTTTTTTCCGAGAGACTAGCCCGCATAGCTAGAGAACATTAATTATAGTCTCAACTCAACAATTATTTAAATAAAATCATATAAACAACTTGGAATACAAACATAAAAATCGCAATAAACCATTGATTTTTGATTACTCCATATTTATCTTTCATTTCCAACATCGCAACAGGAACCACGTTAAAGTTTGCTGCCATCGGTGTCAGTAATGTTCCACAGTAGCCGCAAGTTAGTGCCAGCATACCGATCAAAGCAGGATTTGCGCCTTGTGCAAAGACAAATGGTGCACCGATTCCGACTGTCATCACAGTAATCGCCGCAAAAGCGTTCCCCATGATGATCGTAAATAGCATCATCCCGAAAGCATAAATAATAATTCCGACTACTACATTTCCTTGTGGTACAACTTTTCCGACAGCAGAAGAAATCACCGTGCCAACACCAGCACTCGTGAACACCGCTCCTAATGAAGCTAAGAGCATTGGCAACATACTCAAAGGACCAACCGTCCCAAGCATATCTGCTGCATCATCCAAAAATGTCGTAGGCTTATTATTTTTAGAATAAAACATCAAGATCAAAATTGCGACGAAAACACCCACTCCGACACCAACTAAGGCACCAAGTTTAGTAAATAAGGCAAAGATGATCGCAAAGACACCAATACTTAGAGCAGGGATGAAAATTTTCATACCTAATTTATCTGACATTTGTTGCATATACTCTTTAGATGGTAGTTTAGTTTTTCCTTTACTCACCTTTTTCAAAACAGCTGGAATCGTCATTGAAAAAATCAGGATCCCACTAATCAGTGATGGAATAAAGCGTCCACCTGAGATCACTACTCCTAATGTACACCAAAAATAGCCAGTTCCATAGCGATGAGGATTACTTTTATCTAGAAAATTCTTAATTCCAGTATAAATCAAAATCAAGCCCATCAAGATATATAAAACTTCTAATAATTTTTCACCAAGCAAGACCTCTGGGTTCATAAAATAACTCATGAGCGGTCTCCTTTCTTCTCGATAGTACCATAGTATTTTTTCATCAATCGACGATCTTTAGTATAAAAATAAATACTTGCTGTAATCAACGCAACAAGTGCCACAGGAATTTCAACTGCAGCTAATTCTACTAAACTTACTTCATAGCCTAACTCTTTTAAGGTGGATTGAACTAAGAGACCACCTGCGCCACCGATAAACAATACTTGACCGAAAAACCAGCAAATATTTTCCATTGCTGAGGCCATTCCTTTAAGTTCTTCTTCATACTCTTCATTTAATTCTAAATTTTGTGATTCAACAGCACCAATCGACATTGGTAAAATAATTGGACGTACAAAACCAGCTACACCACCAAAACTAACATTGAATGCTGCAAAAATCATTCTAAAAACACCATAGATGTCGATGATCAAGCCCGCTGAAACCTTTTTGAAACGACGAATTAGAGAAGCCGCTGACTCTTTTAAACCATTTCTTTCTAATGTTCCTGTTGCTAGCATAATAATAATAAAAATAGCCATACCACGATTACTTACAAAGCTGGTTCCTAAAATATCCAGCATGCCTTCTAAACCAATACCGCCGACTAAGGCAGTGACTACTAAGGCGATCATAACAATTAAAATCGAATCTAATTTCATAGCAAATCCGACAATCACGATCAACACACCTAATAAGCTAAGAATATTTTCCATTGCGTTCACTTCTTTCTTTTTAGTTTATTTCATTTATCATATTAAAAATAATGACTTCTTTATTATACACAAAATTTGTTTTATGTTTAATTTTTACGATAAAATTCATTAAAAAAAGAATGGTACCGTTTGAAAAAAATAAAAAATACAGCCGATTTTTTTCAGAATCAACTGTATTTTTGCCCAATTATACGGAATCCCAATAAACGATTGAAACAGAAGCAAGCCCTTTGGAACGAATCCTACTGTCCATCCTTTTATCTCAAACGATCAATAAACACCTATCGTTTCTTCTGCATTATCATAAATTAATTTTTGTTTTACTTCCTCCATTTTTTCCCATTTATCGCCATAAATATGCTCTAAGCGACCATAATCATCATACGATAAGATAAAACGATGTTCGTTATTTTCATCATTGATGATCGTATACAATTTATCCTCTTCATCTTGGCTGATTTGCCAAGTACCTGATTCAAATTCAACGGCTGTTGGCATTGAGCTATTCTTTTCCAACATCTTTTTAACATTTTCTGTTGTATACTCTGGATTGTCTTTTAGATTTTCTTTCCGTTCATCTGATAATAAATAATAAATAACAAAGAATTTTTGTGACATCATTGGACGCACTTGTATATCCGCCCACAATGCATCAAATTGATCCTTAGGCAAAATTTCCCAGCCCGTTCCAAAAATAGTTGAAATTTTTTCATCATGATCTTCTTGCAAAATAATAAACGGTTCTTCTTTTTCTAAAAGCGTTAGTGCCGTTACAGGTCCATACTCAGCCACAATATCTGGTGAAGAATGAAAAGCATATTTGGAATCGATCGCAAGCTCAGGCAGATCAGAAATAGTCAATTTTTGAGCCATTTCTTTTGCGTGTCCCGTTAAATTTGTCTCAACAAAATCAGCTCGATCTGGATCTTCACGATCAACATAGAAATAATAAACAAATTGGTCATACAAATTTTCGCTTTCTTTGAGCGCCGAAGCGCTACTTGTAACAAAATTGTTATTCACATTTCGCTCTCCACTAAATAGATTTTGAATTTCAGAGGGTGTCGTGTATGCTTTATCCTCACTATTTCTTGAAATAACGCCACCTATTTTAACTACGGCCACGATCAATAAGAAAATAGCCCCTAAATAACTGCCCACCCCTTTTTGTTTCTTTGGAAGAATCTGGACCGGTTCCGCCGGTTGCAACAGAGCTAATTCATTTTCTCTAAATAAGGAAGGATTTTTTTGGGCTAATTCTGCCCAACATTCCTTCACACAAGAATAGCATCGCAACTTAAAATAAACATAGCCCATCAGTAAATCAATGATTGTTATCGATAACGTAAGCTCACTTTTATCAAAAGTCAGTACGTCATTTGTTGCCTCGTCATTTTTCACCCATTCATAGTACGTTCTAAAAAAATCAAGTTCTTGACCTTCTTTTAAAGCTTTGGCTTCATTTAACAGTTTTTTAAACGTTGTAACGGTTCGCTCCTGCTCCATTCTAAAATCATTGAGTAATAGATAGGAGATTTCTAAGGTAACAACATCATAATCTTTAGTTGTCACACTTCCACACCAATCTAAGCGCTCTTGCCACGAGCTCTGATTTACAACGCCATTATCCACTATCTGAAATAATTCATAACGATTCGTAAAATACTGAATACGTTGTTCTTTTGAAATATCACGGTAAATGTCAAAATCAAACAGCGGTACCTGCTTGATTTCTATCCATGAATAACAGAAGTAGTCACCAGATTTATACTCTTTAACCAAGGAATCAAAATCAAAAAAACTACCTATATAGGTAATTACTTGTCGCGATAATACACGATAATTTGCCAATAAAAACTCTTGCATTCGATCTTTGATTTGATTATGTTCATCGCTCGACCATGCTAATTGATTAGAAAATAACGGCGTCCATTTTTCAATAGTTGCAAAAAAGTCTTTCTGTTCAAAAATCTCTGTTAGTTCCTGATCGAAAAGCGCAACATGATTTGTTGGCTCTTTTTCATAGATAGATTCTGATGTTTCATTCTCATTCTCATTAAATTGCTGTGGTTCAACTTCTTCTATATCTTGTTCTGGTGTCTCTTTTTCTACTTCAGTTCTATCTATTTTGTCTTGAACTTCCTTAGCTTGTTCACCCTCAACACGTACAACTGGTCGATTACTCTCGATAATTGTTCCTGACAGAAATAATGCTGAATCAAAGGCTTCTTTTAATGTATGAAAAGCTAATGGTTCTGCGTCTTCATCAATCATTTTTAACTTTTCTTCATAGGCCATTTTGATTCTCTTTTTATCTGAAGTTGGTTCCAACTCCAAAATTTCCCAACAATTCATAACCCCAACTCACTTTCTTATTTCCCCAACTCGTTTATTCTGATACTTTTTTTGATGCTCCATTCTTAATCTATTATGACAAAAGTAACTAAGAATAACAATACAAGAAAGAGAGAGACTGAAACAAGAGCGTTTAGTTCTGAAAACCAAGTCCTGCAATTCTAAATGTCTTCAGCACCTAGAGACTGTCAATAAAAGTAATATAATACAAACGATCAAACAACTCAGTCTTTCTGAATTATTTGATCGTTTTTATTTATCTATTTTTATCTAAAGTAATCACTTGTGTCGCGATATTTTCCAAAAAAACTTGGTCATGTTCTACTACTAACATGGTTGGTTTTACTGCTATAATCAGCTTTTCTAATTGTTCTTGATTAAACACATCCAGAAAATTTAATGGTTCATCCCAAATATAAAGCTCGGCTGGTTGAGCTAATGATTTTGCTAGTTCAACTTTTTTGCGTTGTCCCATACTCATTTGCTCGATACGATTTTGAAAGACAGTTCTTTCCATTCCTAATTTGTGCAGATTATTAAGAAATTCTTGATGATTTAGACCCTGTTCTTCAGAAAATTCTAGTAACGTTCCTTGGTTATCTTCATAATTCTGACGAACATAACTGATTTTTAAGTTTGTTGGTCGAAGAATTTCGCCTTGGCTTTCTCCCTCAAACTGATTGAGTAAAAAACGAATGATCGATGATTTTCCAGAACCATTTTGTCCAGCTAAAGCGATTCTTTGCCCTTGATTTAGCTCAAAAGAGAGCTTCTGAAACAATGGTTGATCTTGATAACTTAAGACGAAATCTTCAACTGTCAGTATACGTTTATGATGCGCTGGTTGATAATTCATGGTTAACGGATCCACATATTCAATATCCTTTAAGAGATTTTCTTTTTCTAACAATTGTGCATCCATCCGATGTTCGATTGTTTTAGCTCGCTTCATTGTTCGAGCCGCTCTTGCGCCGATAAAGCCTGTATCATAAATCGCGCCACTGCCTTTTTCAGATGCTTTACCATATTTATCTTGCTCCTTAGAACGAGACCATTCAGCTTTTTCAGTAGCTGTTTTTTTCAGACGACTGACTTCTTTTTTTAGTTTTTCATTTTGTGCTAGTTCAAATTCATCTTTTATTTTCTTTTGTTCTTCATAAACTGAAAAATTGCCTTGATAAAGCTCTAACTGACTTTTTTCAATTGATAAGACATGATCAACAACCTCATCCACAAATGAACGATCATGACTGACTACGATAAAGCCTTGACGTTTCTTTTTTAAATAGTCTGCTACTTGTTTGCGTCCAACAATATCCAAATGGTTAGTCGGCTCGTCAATCAGTGGAAAATGATGATCATCAATAAACAATAGCGCCAATAAGACTTTTGTTTGTTCGCCGCCAGAAAGAGTCTCAAAATCACGCCACAAAATCTCTGGATCGACTTGCAGAAGATTTAGTTCTCTTTCGATTTCCCATTGCTCAAAATCACTGATTTCCTGTAATACATAATAGGTTAATTGCTTTTTTTCTTTGATTGGTTGCGGGAAATACAAAAAGTCTAATTGGTGCAAGATCTGCCCACTATACGCTAACTGATTCAGCAATATATTAAGCAACGTTGTTTTACCACGACCGTTTCTTCCGATCAACCCTAATTTCCATTGAGTATCAAAATTTAAATTAGCTTGATCAAATAATAATGTACCTTGAGTGTCATATCCAAAGGTAAGATTTTTTATTTCAATTTTTGACATACTATCACCTCGTTAAGAAAAGCAGAAGGACTACTTCCTTCAGTTCTTCTCAGAACTGGCTATCTATTTAGGCGTACACAAAAAGACCCATACGCTGAAAAATCAAAGCCAATCCTGAAAATCTGCACACTGCTCCCTTGATGATTCTTCAAGTTACAGTCTGAATGCAGCTTCAACAAATGGACTTAATTTTTCAACGCACGGATCCCTCACTTCGTTTTTAATTGCATTCACTATATCATGCTAATTTTAGTTTTGTCAACAACCATTTATCGCACTGCATTAGGAGACTAGTAAAATAAAAGGAGTAACGTATAATAGATTTTATATAAATTGAATTTGTTTTGTACAGTTTGGAGGAACCAATTTGAAAAAAATACTCTGTATTCATGCGCACTTTTCTAATATTCCTTATTTAACACAACTATTTCAAGATAAACCGACGATTGTGTTGGAACATTATGTTATACCTGATTTTCTGGAACAGATCACCACAAAAAGTTTGATACATTTTATTGAAGAAAAAACAACAGAAGCAGTTATCGGCATCCTTATTACCTGCACGATGTATTCTAATTTGGTCAAGCCAAACGTCATCAATCATGTACCCGTGATGCGGGTAGAAGACCCGCTTGTTGCTCATATTGTGACGAATCCTCACAAAAAAAAGTTGGTGTTTTCAAACCCTAAAACAGTGGATCAGACGGTGAATAAAATTGAAACTCTTTACAATGAAAAAAGTTTAGCACTTGATTATGAGGTTTTCATTGTTCCAAATGCCTTTGACTTGATTCTAACAAACCAGAAAACAGCTTATCAAAAAGCCTTATTTGAGTATTTATTCTCAATGAACAATACGTTTTCAGGCGATATTTACTTAATGCAACTTTCCATGTCGATCCTCTCAAAAGAACAGCTAATGACTCTTGATTATTCCGTATTCACGATCCTAGATTCTTTAGATGCAAGGATAAAAAACAATTTTAACTATAATTAGTCGTTATTGAATAAAAATTTTCACTTTTATCCATTGATTGTTATTATTTTTGAAAAAAAACTGTCAATCTCTCTGTTATCACTCTTTCCTGCTTCATTATCCTTTATACTATAGTGGATCGGATTAATAAAATAGTTACTGTATTTGATAGAAAGGGAGATTTTATTATGAAAATTGAACACATAGGTTTGTGGGTCAAAGACTTAGAAAATATGCGTACATTTTACGAAACCTATTTTAATGCAACGGCTTCTGAGCTTTATCACAACACAAAAACAAGTTTCCATTCTTATTTTTTAACGTTTGCGGATGGCGCTAGGCTTGAAATCATGCAACGAGAGGATGTTATAGATCGTAATTTAGAGAACGAAATGCTTGGATTTGCTCATTTAGCGATTTCTTTAGGCACTAAGGATAACGTTGATAATCTCACCAACATATTAGTGATGGAAGGCTATACGCTATTAAGTCCAGTTCGGACTACTGGAGATGGCTATTATGAATCTGTTATTGCGGATCCAGAAGGAAATCGTTTAGAATTAACTGTTTAAAATCAAGGATAGACGGAGGAAATACGATGGATGTAAAAGCGATAGTTTTAGATATTGATGGGACACTTTTGAATGATGAAAAAAAACTGACTAGGCAAACCAGAACAGCGTTGATCGATGCGCAAAAAAATGGCATTAAAGTCATTCTTGCCTCAGGCAGACCAACTCCTGGTATGCTGAAATATGTTGAAGAATTAGAGATGGATCGCTATAATGGTCTGCTTGTTTCTTATAATGGGGCCCATGTCCTTGATGTAAGTACTCAAAAAGAACTATTCAGCCAACCCCTTTCGATCGAAAGTAGTAAAAATATATTAGAGCATCTTAAACAATATGATGTAAAACCAATGATTGCTAAAGACGACTATATGTATGTCAATAATGTCTTTGATGGGATGTTGGATCTAGGCTCGGCGGATGGGCTGTTCAACATTATCGAATACGAATCGCGTGGCGGTAATTTTCAATTATGTGAAAAAGATGATTTAGCGGCTTTTGTTGATTTTCCTTTACACAAAATTTTGGTTGCTGCTCAACCTGAGTATTTACAAGAACACTGGCAAAAAATTCTTGCACCGTTTGAACAAACCGTTAGCGGGATGTTTTCAGCACCAATGTATTTTGAATTTACGGATCAGGGTATTGATAAGGCCAATGCTTTAGAGCAAACATTAAAACCTTTAGGCATCCATGAAGAACATATCATTTCATTTGGCGATGGACATAACGATTTGTCCTTGATTAAATATGCTGGAATGGGGATAGCCATGGGGAATGCGGTCGATGAGTTGAAGAAAGCTGCAGATAAAATCACATTATCTAATAATGAAGATGGCATAGCGAAAGCCTTAGCTGACTTACTATAAATAAAAAAGATCAGGAGAAAATCATCCTGATCTTTTTTATTTCCCACACCTGAACAATAATCAGTTATAATGCATATATACAACCCTAACTGAAAGGTGTTTATCGAATGAATTTAATCGTAAAATTGAAAAAACTAGAGCGACTTACCACAAGTGAACAAGCACTTGTTGACTACATTCTCGATTATCCAGGCAAAGTGATTCATTTTTCACCAAAGGAATTGGCAGAACATTCTTTTGTCTCTATTTCAACGATATACCGCCTGATCAATAAACTTGATCTTGATGGCTTGAACGATCTTAAACTAGCTTTAGTCAATGATCTAAATGAGCACATGACAGATCAAATTATTGATATTGATTACCCCATTTCAGCAGAAGATAATCATTATGCCATGACTAAGAAACTAAAGACAGTCTATGAACAAACGCTCCAGTCAACGATTGATATCAATAATGTTGAAATGATCGCTTCTACTAATTTACTCCTTAAAAAGGCAAAGTTTATCGATATTTACGCTTCATCTGCAAACATTTATTTTGCCCAAAACTTTCAATTTCAAATGCTGGAAATCGGGAAAAGAATCAACGTTCCGATTGATGACTACACGCAAAATTTATCCGCTGCCAATAGCACGTCTGATCATCTTGCGATTGTTGTCTCTTACGAAGGACGCGGCTCCAGCGTAAAAAAAATCATAGACATTTTGCAGAAAAATAATAGCCAGATTCTACTGATCACATCCCAAAACAGCACACTTCTAAAAGAAAAAGTCGATGGTATTTTACTATTTTCCTCAATGGAAAACCACTATAACAAGATTTCATCTTTCTCAACACGGATGTCCTTGATGTATCTCTTCGATCGTTTATATCTTAGTTTTTTTAATCAAGATTATGAAAAAAATCTAGCCTATAAACTAGAAAACTATCAAAAAATGAATCCAAATTTGATTTAGTTGAGTAAAAAAACAGCTCATCCAATAAAGTATGAGCTGTTTTTATCTGATTACTTAAGGTTTTCCAAAAAGAGTTCAAGCAATTTCGAACCGCCTACAAGATTAAATAGTAAGAATATAACTACAAATGATCCTAACAATACCAGTAAGGTTAGGACAAAACGACTTAAGACATCTTCTCTTTTCCAAAAATGATCCGTAAATGAGAAGCTAACCATCAACGCTACTAGACACAGCAAGCCCATCACGATCATATAAGAATCTCTTATCAAAAAAGAACAGACGAAAGCACCTAGACTAATATAAACCGCTAAGCTTGTTGAACGAAACAACGCTGAAAATTCAACGATGAATGAGCCCTTTTTCTTTGATATTTTGGTACTTGCTACGAAATAGACCGAGCCAAAAAGTGTAAAGTAAATGCCGATCACGAACAAATTTTCAATAAATAATGATAGTACCGTTTCAGCCCCGTAACCATCCATCCTTAACATGCTCCGACTAATGGCTAGACTGTTCACAACAATCAAAATTAAAAAGTTGATAACACCAAAAATGGAACTCGCTTGTTCTGTATTGGTATTGTTTCCTTTGATTTGACTATTAAGCCAACTAAAATAATTTTTGCTTTCTTTCGTTAGCTGCTGAACCGTTTGATTGCTTTTCAGTTGCTCGTTGATTGAGGATTGGGTTTGTGCTCCTTTTTCTAAAACAGTCTCTACTGTTGTCGTTTCTGTTTGCTCTTGATTTTGCCTTTTACCACAAGCAGAGCAAAATTTTGCCCCAGTTTTCAGTTCTTTGCCACATTGAATACAATACTTCATTTTTACACCTCTACCAATTTATTAACCCTACATCATTTTTCATTTTTAATACTCGATAAACTGATTGATTCAAAGCTTCCTCTGTGTATGTTCCTGCTTCAATTCCCTGTAGAACATAAGGAATCTGTTCTTGAAAAGAGGAAGATAAAATCAAATCATTCCCCGCTTTTAATGCAGCTAACCCTGCTTCTTCTTGAGAAATGAAATTGGCAAGACCCGCCATATCCATATCATCTGTCATAATAACTTTTTCAAAACCTAATTCATTCCGTAAAACATCATGAACGGGGCGAGAAATTGAAGCTGGCATTGTTCCATCAATACTTGTAATAATATTATGAGAAACTAAAACACTATCTGCACCAGCATCGATCCCTGCTTTAAAAGGTAAAAAGTCGTTGCTTCTTAGTTCATCGATACTGCGAGTGTCATAAACGATTTCCACATGAGAGTCACGATTATTGCCGTAGCCTGGAAAATGTTTTAACGTAGACGTTATCTTTTGTTTTTTTAATTCTTCAACACTGACTTTCACAAACTCACTTGTTTCTTGCGCATCAAGACCTAATGTTCGATCATAAATAAAAGCTTGTGGATCGGTCGCAACATCTGCATCAGGAAATAAGCCCCCTTGGATCCCATACGAATGGAGTACTGCTGCTTTTTTTTGAATATCCGAACGAATCCCCGACCAACCTGATTCCTGATAGACTTCTTGTGGTGACTTAAAGACTTCCGAAACTAAGCCTGTTCCTCTGCTTAAACGAGAAACCGTGCCACCTTCTTCATCTGAGGCAATAAACAATGGTACTTTATTTGCAGATTGATAGGATTTTATTTTGTCCTTCAGTGAGTCTGGTGTTTCAGATTCAACATCACGTCCAAAAAGAAGATAGCCGCCTAAATGATAATTTTTGATACTTTCTAACTGCTGATCAATTGGTACTCGTGCCAAGAATAATTGTCCAACTTTTTCTTCCACACTCATATTAGCGATCATTTCATTGATAGTTTTCTCTGGATCTTTCAGTTCATTCCACCCTGTTTCTTTCGTTGAATCCTTTGTACCTTTGCTAGTTGATGTCGCTTCATTAACATTACTTTTAGCGATTTCTGTATTTTTATCTTGATTAAGAAATAAAATTATCACTAAACTAATACCCAAAATCGCTAGTAAAACTAGTACTGCACTGACAATCATCTTTTTGTTATTGATGGTATTTCCTCCTCATATGGATCACAATGTTTGTTTGGCTTTTCCTTTTCAATATAACATAGACTTGTCGGATTCACTCTATTTTAAACTAAAAATTTAGGGGGATCGCTTTATCACAACAAGATCTAAATGAGGTTTTCCTTCATTATTGCTTTTTAAAAAAAAGACTAGCTTGTCCACCAAATCAGTTGCCAAACATCACGCGCTCATTTGTTACATCATTCGATCCCGCCATTATCAACTATTTCAAAATTCTCTTTACCACCTAGACTTTGAATGGTGAATTTCTTTGCTTCTTCGTCATAGATAAGTGTTGCTTTTTGATAGCGGAAAATTTGAGTTACATCCTTAGTTTTGTAATCTTGATAACTGGTCTTATATTTTATTAAATAGCGAACCTCATAGCTATTCTTCCCGTTCATTTTAACCGTTTCCACGGTTGGTGAGCCGTTGACTGCGCTTTTAACCTTACTATCTCGGATAGATTGAATAAATGTATTAAAATCCTGATACTCAGCATTATTTTCTCCATCCGTAAAATAAGTAGAAAATTTTTGCTTATTGATTGCATCATACGTTGCGTATGTTCCTGTATAATTTGAAACTGCTGAGTAGAATCCATTTAAAAAATACTCAACTTCTGATTTCCCTTGAATATCTGCAAAATTTAATTCGATCATCGACGAATAAGATTCTGGATCATAATGATCAGCTGCAAAGGAAGAATCTGTGATTACTTGCTGTTTTGTTTCAATGATGCTTTTATCGTCCAATGTTTTCTTCAATTGAACAGTCATTCCTTGATGCCATATCTGATTTTTCACTTCATATTCTTCAGCTGTGAGTTGACCGATTTTTTGATCGTCAAGAAATACTTCTGCATCTGAGATATTCGACTTCAGCTTAAATGAGATCTTCCTAAAATCTAAGCTAACTTGCCCCATCTGCTGCAGATCTGAATCAGAAGATTGGACTAAATCAATTGTTGTTTCGCTTTTTTCTCCTGCTAACTCCCCTTTGATCCTATACTCAGCCGGTGTTAAGGGACCCCATACCGTTTGAAACTGATTTTTGTCGGTTGTCTCTTTTTCTTGATCATCCAAAAAAAGTTTCATATCTTTTTGATTTGCTGTAATGGTAATATATCTAGGCTTTAGTTCCCAGCGAAAATCATCAAATAACAGAAGCTTTTTTCCTTTTTTTACGAATGCTAGCTCGCTGTTTTGATTGTCATTCGTTTTTAATTGAGTGATTAACTGAGAAAAGGCTGCTTTGTGTTCGTTCTGACTATAATAATCAAAATATTTTTTTAATTCTTTCTTGGTTATAGAATAATTTGGATCGGCTGAAAACGTCAATTTTTCCATTTGATTTATATCTTTGTTTTGAACCGTTTCTACCATTCTTTTGAGCTGATTTTCCTGACTATAATAATTCTTCGTAGCAAAATAACTACCGAAAGCGATGCACAAAAGGACAGCAACTAGACCAAGTATGAGCTTTTGCTTTTTACTCATTGGTGTTTTTGGAACAGTCTGTGCTTGGTCACTCCTCTTGTTAGCAACCGCTTTTCCACAAGCAGAACAAAATTTATCATCCGCTTCTAATTGTGCACCACAGGAACAGGTTGTTTTAGCTTCTTTTGCTTCTCCAAGTGTTTCTGATTGAATTGACTCTTGCTCAAATTTTTCTCCGCAATTTCCACAAAATACTGCCTCTTCTTGATTTTCATGATGACATGATCGACAAAGTTTCATTTTTCTCTCCTATTTTTCAATTCATTTTTATCCCCTCTACTATCATTCTATTTTAAAAACAAAAAGTCAACTATTTTTAGATTAAAACGAACTATATTTTATAATTTATCCACAAATAGAAAGGCTGGTTTGCTATTTAAATAACATTTTTAATTTAATTCTTTATTTTTGACAAAAAAATAGCCACATGAGATGCTTTACGCGTATTAAACAACAAAAGAAAGAAGGTTGGATTTTTATGACAACAACGGTATTTGTCAATTTTCCAGTATCGGATGTAAAACGTTCTACAGAATTTTATGAAAAATTAGGCTTTAAAAAGAATCAAGAATTTTCAAATGAAGATACCAGTTCAATGGTTTGGGATGACAGTTTCTGGATCATGTTACTAAATCACGATTTCTATAGTAAATTTATCAAAGACAAAAAAATTGCCGATGCAAAATCGACTAGCGGCGTTTTAGTTGCATTCAGTATGGAAAGTGCTGATGCTGTTAAGAAATTTGCTGAAACAGCTAAAGCTAATGGTGGCGATTTTTATAAAGTAGATATGGGGATTCCAGAAGATGTTATGCTTGGGTTAGAAGTACAAGATCCAGATGGAAACTCTTTGGAACCGACTTGGATGAAAATGTAGGAATAGAGATGAGTCCGAAGAAAAAATAAACAGTCTAAAAAACAAGCGGGCAATTACCCGCTTGTTTTTTACTGATTTAAAATCGATTTTTACTTTTCGGCCGTAAAATTGTTTTAACTTCTCTTTCAACAAAATCGAAACGAACTACCGTTTTCTGATGCTTCTTTCTATCTCTAATAGTTTCTTGAATGTTAATAATGGTGACTCTCACTACTTCTTTCAACTTAGGGATGGAGGTAAGATCCGCTCTATAACCGATTCTTATACTAAACATAACTTCTGACAAATCTTCATCTGAGAAATCATTTTCAATAATCTCTTTATAAATTGGTTCTAATTTATAAACTTCTCCTAAATCCACTTTGAAAATGGCTGTTTTAAAAGAATTTGAACAAACCTTTTCAAGTTCATCAGACAATCCATCAAGTAACTGCTCGTAACTAAGATTTGCAATCATATTTTCAGCCAAGTAGTCTCCATTTTCGTGTTTAGCTTCTATCACTGATTTTGCTTCTTCATACATACTCAATTTATATTGTGGCAATAATAGCCATTTTGATTCCAGAATCTCATCCTCGATAGACTTCTCAGAAATAACCTTACTTAAACTGCTAAAAAGATTTTCAGTATATGCTTCTGACACTTTTTGAGCATCTATTATCATTGTGTTAAACATCAAAAATGTATATTCTTCATCTGAGAAATAGTTCGTAAAAAAATAGTCCCCAATTTTTCGATTCATCAATGATTTTTTCAATAGTCTTTTTTGCTGATCGGTTATTGCTCTATATTGATTGATTTTTTTAGGAAAATAATTATAAAGACAATAATATTTTAAGGCTCTAATTGCTTCGTTTTTGTTAGTGTAATCGTGGTAAAATTTCCGATTATTTTGTAACCAATGATCTAAATCCTTTTGATCGTAAAGCGCATCTTTTAGTAACTTGTCGGGCAGAATACTATGCGTGTAAAAGTCCTGCTTAACACGACTATTCTTGTAGCGGTAATAAAAATTATAAACAAGGAAGACGATAACAAGAATAGAAGTAAACAATAGTAAATAACGTATCTTGCTATACTCTTGTTGTTTAATATATTCGTCTCTTAATTTATCACTTTCTTTGGAAATAGTTGCTAGACCTTTTTCCAAATAGGCTTGTTCGACCTGTTGATAAACAATATTAGATACTTCTATGATTGCTTCATTATAGTTACCAGACTTAACTAGGTCTAGCAATCGTGCTTTTAATTCAAGGTCTTTATTTAAAGGATCAAAAATAGACGTGAGCTTTTCTCCATGAGCAAACCTTATTTCATTTTGCGCCAAAACAAAGACGACAACTATATTCACTGGTGCTTCTCTAGTCTTAAAATCAAAATTTCTAAATTTATTTTCTATATGCAGATCGATTCGATTGCCCTCAGGTTCCACATCTTGTGTGATTGCTACACCATACTCAGGCTCTCCCTCTAAAATTGAAAACTTTTCTTTATTCAACGTAGAAACATAATCTTTGGTCTCTTGATTGACTTTTCCCGTTTGGTCTTCAATATATGACTGTGCGTAGCTACTCTGTGAAAAAAATATACCTGTGAAACAAATTAAAAACAACGAATATCCCATTTTTTTCATTTTAACTTTTTCCTTTTTATATTAATTGTACCATAGTCTATTTGAACTAAAAATAGCTGGAAAGACAAACAATTTACTCGTCCGTCTCTCCAGTTATTTTTCTAACTTTCTACATGACTCACTTCTTTATCCTCTTCTACTTCTTCTTTCGCTAATCGTTTCTGTAATTCTTTATCATAATTACGTGATACTGGTATCATAAAATTGATCAGACCACACACCAACGCACCGATACCTGCGATCACAAACATTTTCTCTACCCCAATTCTATCCGCTAATGGCCCTGCAAAAATTAGCCCAACGGGTCCTGTGATGCTCATTAAGGAATTTAGCACTCCTAACACACGACCTAACACATTTGGATCATAACTTTGTTGTATCATCGCCATCAGTAAAGTATTGAAATATGGTGTCGCAAAGCCTGCAATTGAATTTAACAAAACAAAATAGATAAATCCCTTACTTGTAGCAGGTAACAATCCACTTAACCCAATTGAAGCACCAATCACTGCATAAGCCCAAAAGATCAGCGTCATACGATTTTTCCATTTCCCAAAAATTCCGATCACAGCCCCACCAATCAGCATTCCTACAGAATAAACCACTTCGACCAATCCAGCTTGTCCAACCGATCCATTAAAATAATTCATCGTCATCAATGGATATAAGCTTGAAGCCGGCATGAATAGTAACATGAAAATCGATCCAACGATCGTAATATACCATAAGCCTTTATTTTCAAATAATTTTTTAAAGCCAAACTTAGTATCTGCAAAAAGATGGATGGCCTCCCCTTCCGAAGTAACTTTGGGAATGGTCACAAAAATCAATAACCCTACACCAAAGACAGCTCCAAGTACATCTAATAAAATCAAAAAATTCATTGGAACAATAGAATACAGCACTGCACCTAATGCTGGAGCAATAATAAAATTGGCTGATTGAACCATGCTAAATTGTCCATTGACTTTTGTCAGCTCATCTTCAGGTACCATTGTTGGTAATATGGATTGAATCGTTGGTATTTGAAACGTTTGTGCAACAGAACGAACCAATAATGAGACGAACACTAACCATAAAGGAAAATCCGCTGAAATCGTTCCAACAATCGATAAAATCAAAGCAAAGATTGCAACAATAATATCTGTCACGATCAACAACACTTTTTTATTCCAACGATCGATCAGTGGTCCGGCAAATGGGCTTAATAGAACCATTGGCAACATCCCCAGTAGCATAGCAAAACTTAAGACGGTTGCTGAACCCGTTGTTTTAGTCAAATACCAAATTATCGAGTATTGGACGGCCATACTTGTAATTCCTGATAAAAATTGCCCTGTTAGGAATAAATAGAAGTTCTTTTTCCAATGAATCGTGTCAGATGTAGTAGGATGCTTAGACATATGTTCACTCCTCGAATGATGATTTATTTTCTAGTGTCCTCTTTTTTATATGTATATCATTTAATGGGTTCCTTGATTTATCACTTTAGCTACATTGATTCTACTTTATGGATTCTTTTCCTACAACTAATTAATCCAACCAAAAAGATGGGTGTGAGACAAAAGTAAAAAGCACTTTTGTTTCACACCCTAAATGCGAATATGCGGAAGCCAAATACAGAATTTATGAGCTACTTGCTAGGCTACTGCTTTTCCACAAATTCATTTTCTTCAATAAATTCCACTGGTTGATAAATAGTTTGCCGTTCTTCCTTATGATCGTATTCATCAAATGGCGTAAAGACGATTTTATCCTCGACCCAATAAACCTTAAACGTTGAGCTTAACGTTTTATCATGCATTTTGACCTCTTCTCGAAATTCATTCCCCGTCATTGTATAACCAATAATACTTAAATTTTCGCCTGGTGGTAATTCTTTCCCAGTCTCCTTATCTAATTCGTTTAATGCCTTACCTGATTTTTTATCGAAGGTGATGATTTTCCGTTTTTGTTCTGTAAAAATATGCACTGATTCAAATTCTTTATTTTGCAAAAACTCTTCATCCATTCCCTGATCTAAGCCAACCCAACTATACTTCATCAATTCTTCTTTTGTTACTTCCTCACCATGTTCTACTTTAATCGGTCTAACGATGCTATTTTCTTTAAAGGTATTGACTTGTATCGTTTGTTTCGCTTCTTTGGGTAATTCATTTGGTTTATCGGACGTTTTAGTCATTTTTGCTCCGTATGACTCATCTGCTTGAACTTCTTGCGTCAGTTTAACCAATTCATATGCGAAAAAACCTATTGCTGTACAACCAATCAAGACTGCAAGTGCATTTACCCAACGAATAACTCTTTTAGTTTTCATTTTTTCGTCCTTTCAATTATATGATCTAAAATAAAGTCTATTCTTTATTTGGCTTAAGGAGCACAACGCTCTCCTCATCATATTCTTCTCTGTCTTCTGATTTTGGAAGTGTACTTGAGGCCGGCCATAAAACAATATTCTCTCCATCCCAATACATATCACTGCCAATTGTATAACCACCATAATTCACCAGAATTCGATTATCCTTTACTTCATAAGTGGTTGTCATCCACCTTTCTTCACCATCAATTTTTTCTTTCCTAAGAAATCCATCAAACGTAACCGTACTATTTAAGCCATGATTTCCTTTTATAATTGATGTCCATGAAGCATATTTAGTGAAATCTGGTTCAACAGCTGGCTGAAGTTTTTTGATACTTTCTTCAGTATATGGAAAAATTTCTTCGTTATGTGGCTCTAAAATAAGGCGTTCTATTTCAGCTGAATTTGGTTCTAATACTAAATTCGCGCCATCTCTTTTCACTTGATATGAATAGGTATCAGCCACGTCCTCCCCTTGATCATTGATGACTTTGGCAAATATCACTAACTGGTCTTCTTTAAATGTATATTCAGGCTCCATTCGCGTGAAATACTGGACAATCATCCGAATCTTACTTTCACTAAAACTGTAATACTTCTCTTCGTTCTTGACTTTCCAATAGTTTACGGATTGTAAAATAGTCGCTGGTATTTCGTTTGTATTTTCCAATGTAGAAGAAGTAGAAATCGAAGCACTGGGTTTATTTATCTCATTTTTCTTTGGCCACATTAATGCTCCTACAAGAACTAAACAGACAATGATGACGCCTGATAGAATCAGCTCCCCCCATTTATATTTCAGTTTACTGAACTTCGTTTTCCTTCGGTTTGAATGTGTCTCTAAAGCCGCGAGTGTGTCTTCATATGGTACTTTTATTTGCTTCATCGCTTTTTCTAGAATTTTCTTCTCGTTATCAGACATAATAATCCTCCCCTAGTGTTTGTCTAAGTGCTTCACGTCCCCGTTTTAAATTTGTTTTGACTGTACCTTGTGGCATCGATAAAACTTCGCTGATTTCTTTGACTGACAGATCCTGATAATAAAATAACTGTAAAACCAAACGATAGTTGTCATCTAAGTTTATTACCGCTTCTAATACGTCAATGCTTTGGTTCTTATTGAACGATGGATCTTTTGATTCCGTATACGCGGGATTGTTCTGTAATGCTCGGATTTTAACTTTTTGATCGATCACTTTACTTGCCTGTCTTGCCATAATCGTACAAAACCAAGTTAAAAAATAGCTTGGTTCTTTTAATGAGTGAATCGATTTTATCGACTGGATTGTGGCCTCTTGCATAATATCTAACGCATCTTCCTTATTCCCAATATAGATGTACGCCATTTTATAGAGATATTCATGATTTTTCTGTAATAGTTTACCTAATGCTTGGACATCTCCTTTGATCGCTTTTTTGACCAATAAACGTTCTGAATAACTAAACTTCCCCATTTCCTCACCTCTTCACCCTAATAGTGTAAAAAAATTGTATTTAGGTTTCAATAAAAATAAAAAAAGAGCTAAAACTTTCTAAGTTTTAGCCCAGATACTAGAATTACATTAAATGATACCCATTTATTCAATTTCTTTATGATGACGACGAATTCCTGTCATCGTTGTAGGGGTAAATAGCTTGGGATTGATTCTAAGAAGCAATAACAGCACAACTGATGTTACAATTGCAGTTGCTACCCCACTTAACCCATTCATTACAAATGAAAACAACCATGGATTCATTCCCCAAAGTGCAAAGCTCCCCCAGAAAATCACGCCTGCAATAAAGTGCCAAATATAACGCATCAGTGTGCCAAAAAATGAAGCATAGATAATGATGCGGCTACTCTTCTTATATTCTTCATTTCGAATTGCTTGTTGTAACTTGTCACTATAAACGCCTGCGAACCCTGCAAAACCAAAAGCTAAAATATACTCAATAATCACTTGGGCTGGCATTAAATAATAGACTTGTGCTAAAGGAAAGTGTAACAATCCCCAAATAAATGCTGAAAAGAAGCCAGCTTTGGTTCCTCTCCGTAAAGCATAAAGCGTGATAGGGATCATCCCTAATGATATTGAAAAACTACTACCAATATTCGTTGGAATAAAGGACAACACCATTGCAATAGCTGCCACGATCGTTCCTTCGATCCAAACTCGTAACTCTGATGTTCTTTGCATAAAAAAATCCTCCCTCTAGAACGACCGATTCACAAAGGAGGAGTAAAAGTTGCTATTTACTCCATCACAATTCCTACGCTCGTACTAACGAACAGGTTCGAAGGGTTTAGAGTTATTACTCATTCTCAGCCATGGCTCCCCTTTGTGATGGGTTCTATTTAATTTTTAGTGGTCATCATTTTCTGACAACACTAAAAGAGTAACATGTTGTTCAAAAAAAGTAAAGAAGCGACTTTAATAAAAAAAGGGTGAGCTTTCTCTATATCAATACGGTAAAATAGAATTAAACTAAGGAGGTATCGTATGAAAAAAAAGGTAAAAAAAGTTGGTTCTATTTTGATTTCATTAGGGTTAGGAGGCATAGGTGGCTATTTTGGGGGATATCTAATTGCAAAAAATAATCTTGATTTATCTGTTTTAGACATACTTATTTTTGTCTTTGCGCTGATTCTTTCTTATATCCTTCATATCATTATCCACGAAGCAGGTCATGGCATTTTTGGAAAATTAACTGGTTATAAAATGGTGAGTTACCGAATTTTCTCTTTTATGTGGGTTTGGCAAACGAATGGTGGAGTTGCGTTTAGACGCTTCAACGTTCCCGGTACCCTTGGACAATGCTTGATGGCACCTCCAACCTATGAAAAAGGGAAGTTTCCTTTTCGCCTATATTTATTAGGTGGTGTTTTAGCAAATGTGATTATTTCTGGTATCGTTTGGATTTCATTTGGATTTCACTCGCTGATTGCTGTGGCATTTATTGTGACTGGGCTGTTTGCGGTTCTTACAAATGTTGTTCCAATGGGATTTAATGATGGTATGAGCTTAAAAACAGCTACCTCTAGTGAAGAACAGCAATATTTATTATACTTACAATTTGAAGTGAACTCTCTTTTAAATCAAGGCTTTAGTTACATTGAACTACCAAAGGTCTATTTTGAATTAGTTCCAGCTATTCCTAAGCAAACGTATTCTAATGACTACCAACAATTTTTAAAAATGGCTCGTTTTTCAGAAGAGATGGATTGGAAAAGCTTAAATGAAGCGATGGAATCGTTATGGCATCGTAAAGATGAGTTGATTTCTATCTATCAAATTGAAGTGAAAAAAGAGATGATCTTTTCGCTGGCGATTACTAAACCAGACGATTCACGACTGACTGAGTTATGGTCTGATAAAAAAGTACAAATGAGCTTGAAGCAACCTTTGATGGGGAATAAGCGTATCGAAGCTACCTATTACTATTTTGTAGAAAATGATGTTAAAACAGCTTTAGATTGCTTAAAAAAAGGGAAATCTTTCGTTAATAAAGCACCGAATCTTGGGGATGCCAAAGCCGAGCTGACGTTAAATGATTGGCTTTACAATGAAATTTTAGCTAATCATAATAAATAATTTGATCAAAAAAAGTGATCAGAGCGATCTTGAAAAATCGTTCTAATCACTTTTTTATTTAGAGTATATCCAAACTTGTCCTTCATTTAGATATCAAAGAACGCTTAATACTCTCCTTTAATCACAAAGAATGACCCACGAATGGTACCTGCTAATTTTGATTTTTGTCGAGCGAATTTGAATTTCCCTTCAAACTCAGCTGGAATGTCCATACCATCCGATAATTTAAAGCCAACTGCACGTTTCCCACCCTTTTCAAGGGTATACATAACATTTACCGCTAAGCCATTTTCGTAAAAAACATAAGCCATCTTGATACCATCGACTTCAAAGCTAGAAACCTCTAATGGTTTATACGGAAAGTTCATCTCACGTTCTGCTAAAATCTTCTCGACCCAAGCTAAGGTTTCAGGATCATCACTTGCTGGTACAGTTACAAATTCATGTTTGTATTTATTCCAATAATAGCGAGCTTCATTCGCACGTAATCCGGCCAGTGCAACGGTCACTGGAGACGTTTCAAGACCAACGGTTGATATTTCTTTAAACTCTACTTTATAAGTCATTTGGGCTCCTCTTTTCTTCTTGTATAGGCCTATTATAGGGGATGAAGGAATTAGTGACAAACAATAAAGATTAAATGATATTCTTCACAAAAATGTGGGAATTTACTTTCCATTCACTATGATTAGGGTGTAAAATGATAACCAAGAACTTAATAGATTCAATTCATCTACTATAACTCTAGATAATCTAATACGGTTCTTATTTTAAGGAGGTTTAAAAATGAACATTTTTTATATTTCAATTTCGGGTAACACTCGTTCATTTGTCCAGCGTTTAGCGACCTATGCTACTGATAAATATAATACACAGATCAACATCAAAGAACTCCATGAAAATTCAGTTTTTGAAGACGAGCATGCTCCTTTTTTCACTTTTGTCCCAACTTATTTAGATGGCGGGAACGGGGTCGATAATGGTGATACAGAAATACTGACTGAAACAATGCGGGAGTATTTAGAGTATCATGGTAACTATCGGTATTGCCTTGGTGTTGTTGGTAGTGGAAATAAAAATTTTAATCATCAATACTGTTTGACAGCAAAACAATACGCTCAAAAATTCGGCTTTCCTTTTTTAGCAGACTATGAATTACGTGGAACGCAAGAAGATTTAGAGCGTGTTTATACTGTAATGGCCGAAACCCTTAAAAATCCACCAGTCTCTGATTTATGAGATTGGCGGATTTTTTAATTATTATTGAAACTGCTGTTTTGTTTGATTTTAACCACTTACTTCACCAAGATCGATATAATCTAAAATGCCACCACAAAAAAAGAGCAACATTGTCGTTGTTATATTTGTAATCGATCTTTTACTTTGATTTGAGTTTACCCATCCAATCTTCACGTTAAGCAAGTGCAAAAAAGAGAATGTTCTGATCAACATTCTCTTTAAATTCAATGTAAAAAATTACAATAACTCTTTTCTTAATTCTTCATCTGTTCGATCAGACAAATATTTAGGGGCAATATCTAAAACAGTATAGGCCCCAAATTGTTTTTCTTTTGCTAACCGAACACAAGCTCTAGCATATGCAACTAAGACACTTGCTGTAAATTCTGGATTACTTTCCAGTTGTAAGTTATATTCAATGACTTGTTTCGTATTCTCATGTGTCGTTCCTGTATGCAAAACAGTCCCTCCATGGGGCATTGCTTTATGATTTTGGTCTAAATCTGCTTGGGAAATAAAATGAACTTCTGTATCATACTCAACAAAGTAATTTGGCATTGAAACAATTTCTTCTCGAATTTTTTCTGGATCAACTTCATCCTCTAACACCACAAAACATTCTCTAAAGTGTTTATCCCGAGTGGTTAAAGTTAAGTGTTCCCCGGCTTTAAGTTTCTCGATCACTTCACTATTGGGAATTGTATATTGCACGGCATCTGCTACGCCTTCGATCCGTCGTAATGCATCAGAATGCCCTTGGCTAACGCCTTTTCCCCAAAAAGTATTCGTCTCTCCCACTGGTAAAATACTTTGTGCATATAATCGATTTAAACTAAATAACCCTGGATCCCATCCCGTTGAGATAATTGAGGTCGTCTGATTTTCTTTTGCTACGCGATCTACTTTAGCAAAGTGTTCTGGAATCTTCGCGTGCGTGTCAAAACTATCGATTGTATTAAATAAATGCGTCCATTCTGGTGTTTGCGTTGGTAAATCCGTTGCTGAACCACCGCATAGAATACAAACATCGATCTCCCCTTTTTTCTCCTTGAGTTGGTCTATGGTGAAGGCTTGTGCACCTTCTGTTTGAACGGTTTCTGGCGCTCTTCTTGTATAAACACCTACTAGTTCCATATCTTTTTGTTGTTTTAGTGATCGTTCAACCCCACGTCCCAGGTTCCCGTACCCGATAATCGCTACTTTGATCATACTTACATTCCTCCACTTCTATAAATCAGATTATACCAAAGGAGAAAGTAGTCTGACAATCGGAAGTTTAGAAATAGCATTTAACCAACTATCTTTACGGTAAATCCAATTGTTGTTTTAATTCTGTTGTCACTTTCTCTTTTTCTTCATCTGAAATACTTTGATAGGAGATACCTTCTTCACCTGTATAACCATCTCCAGTAAAACCTTCGCCCTGCATCTGATAACTTTCAATGTTGTTTAAGGCTTTCTGATAATTTTTCATCAATAAAATCATTTGATCAAGTGTCATATCCGTTTGTCCGTTTTCGCCAATGACATCTAATAATTCTTGATAACGAAGAACACTCTTCATTGAAGTTAATTCTTTCGTCAGCTGAATCGTGACCTCTCGCTGTCTTTTTTGTCTGCCGTAATCACCTAACGGATCTTCATAGCGCATTCTTGCATATTGTAATGTTTCCCAACCGCCTAAATGCTGCTCCCCTTTTGGATAATGAATTCCTTCTGCATCAAACTCAAAATCATTATTGACTGTAACACCGCCAACTGCATCACTTAACGCAGCCAAACCATCCATATTGATCACAAAATAATGATTGATTGGGATATCTAAGTAGTGCTCAACAGTCTCGATCATCATTTCGTCACCACCAAATGAATGTGCATGATTGATTTTGTCATACACACCATCTTTTCCAATAATTTCTACATAAGCATCTCTGGGAATACTCGTAATGGTTGTTTTCTTCGATTGATTATTAACCGTGACAACCATTATCGTATTTGCCCGAAAATCAGTTTTACGCTTTGAATCATTCGCAATTCCTAAAAGTAAAAAGCTCACTGGCTCACTTTTATCTAATTCCACAGATTTATCTTTTCGATTTAAAGGTTGATAGATCTTATCTGCTGTTTTTTGAACATTATTAAAAACCGTAGCTCCATAAACCGAAGCACCTGCAACGATAAGTAAAAGTAATGTTAAAGAACTTAAAATTGTTTTTTGGATAAAGCGTTTTTTGGAGTCCGGCGTTGCAAATGTTCTATTCAGGAAAAATCGTTGAAGACAAACATACGAAAGATTTACCCAAGTATAGCTTAAAAGAAAACCACCAATCACATCACTTGGATAATGTACTCTTAGGTAGATTCGGCCTAAACCAATCAAAAGAACATAAATAATTAGGATTTTTTTTAATCTGTTATCATTTAGGGTTTGCCTAGAGTAAATGGTTTTGACACTCAAAATAAGCGAACAAGCCAAACACATTGCTAAAAGTGAATGTCCACTAGGAAAGCTATAAGACGTTTTTTCCACTAATTGTGCAACATCAGGTCTTGTCCGTGCAACGAAATGCTTCAGCACAAATCCTAATGCACTAACGACTAAAACATTGCTACTCATCCAGACTGCCAACAATTTATGCTTATTTCGCCACAACCCAAATGAAACCAGTAAACTTATGATAAAAACTGGAATGATCGTAGCAGTCTTAGCAATCAACGCCACAACATTCGTGATAAGCCCATTAGGCTTCCAATCAAATCGATAGATTGCTGAATCTAAATCGTGAAACCACTGAACATTCCTGACAACTAAAAAAGTTAGCGCTGTAAACAATATGATACTTAAAACAGCTGGCGTGAATTTCTTTTCTTTCAACGTATTCATGTAATAAATCCCTTCATTTTCATAATCAAGCTGGTCGTTGGCTCAAAGTTATTCCTTCCCCCCTTAGAGCAAAGAAAAAACCACTAAACTCACGCTCCTACGTAAAATAGCAGCGAAACATCTAGCGGTCATTTCCGTCAAACTACACTCCTAAAATACACAAGCAGGTACTACGACGTTAAAAATGAAGTAAACAGGCAAGCCATTTACTCAAGTAAAAAAAGCCAAACATTTTTTTCCTAGACGTTTGACTTTTAATCAATCTCATCGTCTGAGTTTTAGCACTATACAACGTAAAGAAGATCTCTTAGCTATTTTATGAAAAGCCTTAATTCGACAATTCCTGTTTTACACATTGGCGTCTTTCGACGTTTCTGCGCAATAGCCTGTGTTTGTATAGGAGCCTCACCTAACAAGGTTATTTTTCTATTTATTTTTTTAAATAATAACGCTAGCATAAAACTTTTTCAAGTTGTTTTATGACTCTTTAACTTTTCTTAATTTAAAATCAATTATTTTAAACTGACAAACAGTTATCATCTTTCTCCAACTATAAGAGATAGCTGTCGTTAGGCTTTAACTATTTAAACACTTCCAGCAACGAAAAAAAGCTAGAAAAGACTAACTACGCCTTTTCTAACTTTTTTTATAAGACAATCGAATTTCGCTTAACTTAAATGACTAAATTACTTTGCTTACTCATCCAACTCTTCAAATTGTGAGTTGTAAAGTGAGGCATAATAGCCACCTTCAGCGAGTAATTCTTCATGTGTTCCTTGTTCTTTAATATCGCCATCTTGCATGTAAAGAATCTTATCTGCATCTTTGATGGTTGATAAACGGTGAGCGATAACGAATGACGTACGACCTGCCATCAAGTTATTCATTGCGCCTTGGATCAACCCTTCCGTTCTTGTATCAACCGATGATGTTGCTTCATCAAGGATCAAAATTGGTTTATCTGCTAAAATTGCACGAGCAATTGTTAATAGTTGTTTTTGACCTTGTGAAATATTGGAAGATTCTTCATTCAATTCCATGTTATAACCACCAGGTAAGGTTTGAATAAAATGATGTACGTGAGCCGCTTTTGCTGCTTCGTAAACTTCTTCATCTGTTGCATCTAAACGACCATAACGAAGGTTTTCCATAATAGTTCCTTTAAATAACCATGTATCTTGTAAAACCATTCCGATATTTTTACGTAAATCTGCACGATTGAAGTCTTTAATATTGTGTCCATCGATTTTAATCGCTCCGGATGTTACATCATAAAAACGCATCAATAATTTGACCATCGTCGTTTTACCAGCTCCCGTTGGTCCAACAATTGCCACAGTTTGGCCTGGATCAACATGTGAACTGAAATCATTAATAATGATTTTATCTGGTGTATAACCAAAGCGTACGTGTTCAAAATCAACCATACCTTTGGCTTTATCGATTTTAACTGGATTTGGTACAGTTTGTGCTTCTTCATCTTCTTCAAGAAATTCAAAGACACGCTCTGCCGCCGCAGCCATTGATTGCAGCAAGTTGGATACTTGAGCTAATTGCGCAATTGGTTGTGTCAAGTTACGTACATATTGGATAAAAGCTTGGATATCCCCAACCGTAATCGTACCATTATAGGCTAAAATCCCACCGAAAATCGCAACAGCAACATAGCCTAGATTTCCAACAAAGTTCATGATTGGCTGCATCAAACCAGAAAGAAATTGAGACTTCCAAGCTGATTTGAATAAAACATCATTTTGCGTTTTAAATTCTTTTAAAGAATTTTCTTCATCGTTGAATAGACGGACGATATTGTAACCGCCAATTGTTTCTTCCACTTTACCATTGATTACACCAAGGTATTCTTGTTGTGTTTTAAAATATTTTTGTGAATTTTTTACAACGATCATAATCAAAATCATTGAAATAGGTACGATCAAAATAGCGATACCTGTCATTTGCACCGAGATCGATAACATCATGACGATAACCCCGATGATCGTGAATACGGAAGTGATCAGTTGTGTGATCGATTGGTTTAGCGATTGGCCTAAGGTATCTACGTCATTGGTGATTCGTGACAATACTTCACCGGTTGTCCGACTTTCAAAATAATTCATTGGCATGCGATTGATTTTTTCTGAAATTTCTTTCCGCATCCGATACGTGATTTTTTGCGAAATCGTTGACATGATCCAGCCTTGGATGATCCCAAAAGCAGATGCCACCAAGTACAGTCCTAGCATGAATAATAAAATCCCGCCGATTTTATTAAAATCGATCCCGCCAGTTCCTTGATATTTTTTGATCAAGCCATCAAATAATTCTGTAATAGCACTAGATAAGATTTTTGGTCCCCAAATGTTGAAGACGGTTGAAGCAATCGCAAAGATCATTACAAAGAAAACAGGTATTTTATAAGCACCAATATAGGAGATTAATTTTTTTAGTGTTCCTTTAAAATCTTTGGCTTTCTCTACTGGAGCGCCTTGTCCAGGTCCGCGTCCGCCACGAGGGCGATTTTGTGTTTGTTCTGCCATTATTTTCGCTCCTCCCTACTCAGCTTCTTCTATGCCTAATTCAGCATTGCTCAATTGTGACTGAGCAATTTCTTGATAGACAGTGGATGATTTCATTAACTCGTCGTGCGTTCCATGATCGACTACACGTCCTTCATTTAATACAATGATGTTATCCGCATGAAGGATCGTTGAGATTTTTTGAGCGACGATGATTTGAGTTGCACCTTTGATATTTTCAGATAAAGCTTTACGTAACGCCACATCAGTCTTATTGTCCAGTGCTGAAAATGAATCATCGAAGATCAAGATTTTAGGATTTTTTGCTAAGGCACGGGCAATTGATAAACGTTGTTTTTGTCCACCGGAAACATTGGTTCCGCCTTGAGAAATTTCTCGGTCATACCCCTTTTCATTAGAATCGATAAATTCTTCTGCTTGAGCAATTTCAGCTGCTTTTCTCATACGTTCATCCGTTATATCTGCATCGCCAAATTTAATATTTGAGGCAATATCCCCTGAGAATAAAACACCTTTTTGCGGGACAAATCCAATGATTTCATGTAATTTGTGTAAGCTCATTTCACGTACATCGATCCCATCGATCGTGATTCTACCGCCTGTTACATCAAACAGTCGAGGAATCAAGTTAACGATCGTTGATTTACCTGAACCGGTTGAGCCGATCAAAGCGGTCGTTTGACCTGGTTTGGCTGTGAAATTGATATGATGCAAGACATCTTCATCAGCATCCCCATAACGGAATTCAACTGCTTCAAATTTCACTTCACCTTTAAAGTCATAATCATCTTTTGGATGTTCTGGGTCTTTGATAGTTGGTTCTGTTTCAAGCACTTCTTCAACTCGACCTGCTGCGACATTGGCACGAGGTAAAATAATTGAAACCATTGATAACATCATAAAGGCCATTACAATTTGCATTGTGTATGTGATGAAGGCCATCATATCACCGACTTGCAATTGCCCGTTGTTCATATTATGTCCGCCGACCCAAACGATCAAAACAGAAATACCATTCATCAATAACATCATTACTGGCATCATAATCGACATTGCTCGGTTCACGAATAATTGTGTTTTCATTAAATCAGTATTGGCACGATCAAAGCGTTTTTCTTCAAATTTTTCACGAGAAAAAGCTCGAATAACTGGCAATCCTGTGATGATTTCACGAGAAACCAAGTTCACTCTATCCACTAAGTTTTGTAAAGCTTTAAACTTAGGCATCGTTGTTAATAGCAAGCTTAGGACTAAAACTAAAACAGCCGCTACAGCAACACCTACGATCCAGCCCATACCTGTTCCTGTTTGATAAACATTATAGATCCCGCCAATACCTAAGATCGGCGCATATAACACAATACGCATGATCATCACGATCCCCATTTGCATTTGTTGGATATCATTAGTATTACGTGTGATCAACGAAGCAGGAGAGAATTTTTCCATTTCGGTATTTGAAAATTGTAACGTACGTTCATACTGTCCAACACGTAGATTCCGACCAACTGATGCTGCTACTAATGAAGCAATCAATCCGACAATGATCGCAGCTACAGCTGAAACAAGTGTTAAAAGAACCATTTTTGTTCCTGTTTTAACCATATAATCAGTTTGGATTTGCTGGGTATTCATGTCCAGTGCTTTATATTCAGCCAGTGTTAATTGAATCCCCACGGTTTTCATTGAATCTGCACCTAGATCACCTAAGCCTTTTTTAGTTGCTTTACGAGCTGCTTCAACTTTAGCCGGCATAGCATCAGTCGTTGTTTTGATTGAATCAGCTAAGGTTTTTGCTTCAGCCCCCTTGGCTTGTGCTTGAGCAGCTAGATCCTGTGCTTTTTGTCCTTGTTCCATTGCAGTTGCCGCATCTGTTGCAGATGCCGCTGTACTTCCAGCCGCTTTGGCTTGCTCCCCTAAAGTTGTAGCTTCTTCTCCAAGTTGTTTGGCTTTTGCAGCATCTTCTCCAACTTTTTTATAGTCTTCGATAATTGCTTTGGCTTCACTTCCACTTGATGAATCTTTTGATTGAGAAGACGCTAGCATCATCATTGGCAGATTAAAAATATCTGCTAGTTTTGCTTCTGTCATCCCGTCTTGAAGATTTAACTTATACACTTCAACTTCTTTACCATCGATTTTTTCAGTTGTTAGTTTATAGTTGTCTTCAATTGTTTTTTTCTCATCATCTGTCATGAACATTTCTATTCCCTGAAGAGTTGTTTTCCTGATTTTTTCAGGTGTGGAATATTCAAGCCCTCCTTGTTGAATACCGACATCGACGATACCCGATGTTAATTTTGGTAAGCTTAAATCACTATTTGCCTGTACAACTAAAAGCACAAGAACTGCGATGACCGCATACCAGTATTTGCCAAGATATTTAAAAATCTTCACTATTGGTCACCTTCCTCTTTCTGGGAAATTTGTTGAGAGTAGTCCACGAATTTCGCAGTTAGCTCGATAAAGACTTTTGTATCAGCTTCTCCCATTAGTTTAAAAATCTGCACGATTTTATCACGCATTTCTTTCTTTTGCAGCTTAGCAGCTTCCTTACCGCACTCGGTCAAGGTAACATGAATGCGTCGACGGTCGTCTGGATCCATCTTACGTTCGATTTGTCCCTTTTTTTCTAAACTCCCTAAAACAACAGCAATCCGAGCGCTGGACAGGTTCAATGACTCAGCTAGATGTTTTGGACTAGTTGGTTCGCCGTAACGCGCGAGAAATTTGATGACAATACTTTCACCTTGATTACTCTTTTCTAGTCTGCTAAATGCGCTATGTCGATTTTGAACCATTAGACGCATCAGCTCTTGTTCGGCTTCTTCTGCGTATGACATGTGACTCCTCCTTTTTTCAAAATAATTACTTCTACCATTAATAGCTAACAGTGTTAGTAACTAATGCTGTTTGATATTAACGCAAATAGCTTTCGATGTCAATAGTCTTGGTTCAAAAAAAATAATGAATACGGTTTTATTGCTAAATCTTAAAAAAGTGTTCTGAAAATGAAACCACGACTTAAGTTTTCGCAAAAAAATATAGTTTAGTAATGTCAAAGAGTAACATTACTAAACTATATTTTTTTGCGACTTCCCAAGACTGAATCTACGCTACAACGAGCCCATTTGGATATTTTTTCAATAAATACTTTTAATCGAGGTTGGTTAAAATGCGCTACTACTAGATAACAAGCGGGACCACTCACTTTGTAAAACTCATCAATCTCTTTAAATTCATTGATGACTCTCTCAATTGTCACGGGAAGAATCACGTTTATTTAAAACTCTTTTTAAACTGATTTGACCTATATGCCTTCTTCTTTGCAACAGTTTTTTAGCTCAACGCTACTGCTATTTAGAATGATAATTCTCTAAAAACCAAATTGTTTTTTCGACAGCTTGACTTGAAGCCTTTGTTTCCATGTTTAATTGATAGCCATGTCCAACTGTTTGTTGACCATCAAAAAATAACGAAACAACTGGTACCTCTTCTTTTTTCAACTCACCAACATATTGCTTGGCTTGTTTTGTAAATGTTTTAGTATTCCCATCCGTAATAAATATGGGTGGGAAATCTTTACTGATCAGCTTTCTAAGATCAAGTAACTGACCTAATCTGTGATCCTCTTTCCAATTCTTTTCTCCTGTCAGCCCCCAACCCATTTTACTTAGTAGATAATTTGTTGCTAGATTCCCTTGGTATGTTTGAAATTCGGATAGATCGAATACTGCACTATATAGTAATAAACTATTGATTCTAAGGTTTTCTACAGGTTGAATTGCGATTTGTTTAGCATACTCTTTATTATGATAGGCTGACAATAATTGCAATGCTAAGAATCCACCTGCTGATGATCCAGATAGGTTGATTTGTGTTGGATCAAACTGATACTTTTCAGCGTTTTTGGTCACAAATGCTAAGGCTTGATTGACTTGCCTTACTTGATCAAAAATAGTTGCATCAGGCACTAGATGATAGTTGATGCTGACAAAAGCATAGTCGCCATTAGATACAGTTGGCCCGAAGTACTGAGCCATCTTTTTATCACCTTTAAAAAAGCCACCCCCATGAACAAAAACAATCACTGGTATTTTTGAGTTCGTTTTTTTAGGAAGATAGAGATCTAAGGTACTTTCAGGATATTCCTTTGAGTATGAAATGTCATTGATCGTTTTTACACGATCTTCAATTTGTTGATAACCATTCGGTTTGGTAAGTTTAGCTTCGATTGGCAAGCCTTGGACCAACTTAAATAATGGCTTAGGAGTAAAATATAAAGTACCAAGGCAAATAATAAGAATAGCGAAGATACTAACGAGTATTACTAATACAAACTTTTTCATTCTAACCTCCATAATAATCATAGCTAAATTATACCTGTTAATTAGCATCACAACAATCATTGGGCTACTGTTTTAATGAACATTTTTTTGCTCCGAAACTATTTTAATTAAAAAAACTTTCTAAATAATCATTTAAGTATGAATGTCCTCTAAAAATAAACGAACCGACACAAACTCGCCGATACTTAAACAGGATGATTATGACAAAATTGAATAAGTTCTTGACCATGTTGACTCAAAAAAGTTTGGAAGCCACAATAAGTCTCTTTTTTATCGAGATACATTGAATGTTTCATTCGTTTACATCCACCCATACACATTGAGCGAAAAGGACAGTCTTGGCACTTTTGCGGAAACTGTTTTGGTTCAAATAAAAAATGCTTCATTACGTAACTTTTATACAATTCTATCAACGAGTATTCTGTGATATTGCCCATCAAGTATTGATCTAAAACGTAAAAATCACAGGGATAGACATTTCCATTAGACTCTATCACGTATTGTGGCTGACATTGTCCGATCAAGCCACAAGCTGTCACTCGTTGTGCTTTAAATAAATGGACTAAATCATCAAAAAACTTAATGCTACGATAGTTACCCGTTGCATATTCTTTTATCCATAAATCCCAGAGTACGTGGTAGAAGTGATAAAAGCGTTGTGGGGTTAACGCATAAACAGACTTTGTACCGTTTAAATCGCCTAAACAAGGAATGAATTGAATGTATTGAATCTTTTCTTGTTTCATAAATTGATACATTTTTTGTGGGTGACGAGCTAGTTCATTTGTCAACACACATAATACATTATACTGAACCTGATATTTTTCAAATAGCTGCTTTGTTTTGATCACCCGGTGAAAGGTTCCTTTCCTTTTAGGATCAATGCGATTCTGATCATGGATCGACTGATAGCCGTCGATAGACAGTCCAACTAAGAAATGATGCTCATAAAAAAAACGACACCACTTTTCATTGATTAAAAGACCATTGGTTTGAATCGCATATTGAATCATTGCTTTTTTCGTATTTTTTTCCGTCACGTATGCAACAAAAGACTGAAAATAGGTGAATCCAGCCAGAGTTGGTTCCCCACCTTGAAACGTAATTGTTAATTGGTCTTGATTGGTTAAATCCAATAGTAAATGATCAATCATTTTTCTCATGATTTCAGGCGTCATCTTCCCATAAGAGTTAACCGCTCGACTATCGGCTACATCTGCATAAAAACAGTACTTACAGCGTATATTACACAAGGCAGAAGCAGGTTTGATCATAACAGCTATTTTTCGCATTGTCCTCTTTGCTCCTTTCAGTCAGCTTTATCTCAGCAATCTTTGGCACAGCGAAAACCCATATTACTTGTTGTATTCTCTCGATAAGATCCATTTCTGGAAAACACTCGATATCGTTTACAATAACTTTGATGACATAAAAACGAGCCTCCTCGAATTGCGAACTCATCTTTGATTGGTCCAGTTTTCGACTGCCCAGTTGCTAATTCTGACAACGGAATTTTACTCGGATTCGCACACCATTCCCAGATATTGCCAATCATTTGATATATTCCGTATTGATTTACTTCAAAAGATTTGACAGGTGCCGTCCCAAGAAAACCATCTTCTTGCGTATTTTCAAACGGAAAATTTCCTTGCCAAATATTACAATGATGTTGATTTCCTTTTAGCAACTCCTCTCCCCACGGATACAGAGCATCTTGTTTATTTCTAGCAACATATTCCCATTCTACTTCCGTTGGTAATCGTTTATTTGCCCACTTACAATATGCAATAGCATCATCATAAGAGACATGAACAACAGGATGATCCATTCTTTCTTTAATATCACTTGTCGGTCCTTCTGGATGCTTCCAGGAAGCTCCGGGTACGGTCAACCACCAAAACATTTTTCCGACGCTTTGGTAATCTTTTCTGTTTACCTCTGGAATCAGTAGATAAAAAACACTTGAGTTTCCAAATCGTTCGGCATCAGTCTGATATCTCGTTTCGTTAATAAAAGTTTGAAAGCATTTATTTGTCACACTTGTTTCATCCATATCGAAACAAGCGACTGTCATTAGCTGTACCGGCGTTTCAGCATCTTCAAAAAAACCATTTTCTAAGCTAGTATTGCCCATGACAAAGGTACCACTTGGAATCCGTTTCATTCTTATTTCCTCCAAATTCTAAGAGCTTGGGACAAAAGCATTCATTCGGGATCAGCGTGTTTAACAAAAAGAGAACCGACTTTTGTCCCAAATTCTTTTTTTAAATAGTGTCCTCGTAACCTAATCTAATAAATTCTTCTAGCGGTGCACCGACATCTTTCATTTTTTGAACTAATTTTTGATCTAATTGTTTTTGCAGTTCTCGATCTTTTATTGGCGAATCTTGCTCTGGATCTGTTTGATGATCAAAAATCAATGAGCCGATTTCGTAAGAATTGCTAAACGAAGTGTTCAAGGGAACTTTTAAACAGGGGAAACCATTACTGAACGAATCCCCTTCATACAACGCTAGATTTTTTAATGAATTTTCTGGATAAAAACCTCTAATCAGTGTTGGCATCAATGTATAATTGACTAAAGGCAGATTTTCTTTATTTGCGGAGGCTTTCATATAGGTATATCGTCCATCAAACAAATTAACATGTCCACCATTTGTGCCGAATAAAATACTTTGATGGGGAATCTTTTGCTGATTGATGAGACCGAATAATGAGCGACCATCCATATTTTCAAAGGCTTCAATTCCAAAATATTCTGCTAAGGTGGGCGGTAAATCAATCGTTTGACATAATCCATCAACTCTTTGACCATTTAATTCATGATGAGGTACATGCATAAAAAATGGGATGTGAACAATTTCTTCATACATAGGTGCAACATTTTTACCTAACCAGTTATGCTCCCCTAATAAGAAACCATGATCTGTGTTAACGATCAGTAATGTATCCTCCCACATTTCTTGCTCATCCATAAAATCTAAAACACGCCCTAAATGATAATCACACATACTGATTAACGCGGCATATTCTTTCTGCATTTCAGCAATATCCCCTTGATATTGAGCCTTATCTTCAGCTGATAAATGCTGGTAGACTGGCCAATACAGAATATCTTGTGTTTCTGTCAGGCGATAAAGATCTCGATATTTTTCTGGCACGAAAAATGGTTCATGAGGATCGAAACACTCTAGTTGTAAAAACCAGTCATCCTTCTCGTGATTTTTCTGTAAAAAATCTAACCCACGATCAATCACTTGAACGCTAGACATATCAGATTCCTGCTTTATTTGGCTACGATTGGCAAGATGTTGAATTCTTGAAATAGAATCTGCTGGTTTATTCAATGGTTGGGTATTATGATCTGCCCAATCACCCAACCTAGGAATCCAACGATCTCCTTCCTGACCTCGAAATCCTTCCCAAGATGAATAACGATTATGATACGTAGCGCCGCCATCTTCGAAATAATGAGAATGATCTGTAATTAGATGGGTATAGATATTTTCCTGATTTAATTTTTCAAAAACAGAATAATCAAACGCTTCTAATGGTCCCCAACAGCGATGTAAAAAATTATACTTTCCTGTATGCAATTCCCTTCTTGCTGGCATACAGGGCATACTTCCACCATAAAAATTGTCAAACGTTATACATTTTTCTCTAAGTCGATCGAAATTAGGCGCCTGGACCCAATTATTTCCATAGTTTGGTAAATAGGCTTTAGATAATGTATCAAACATAAGCATAATAGCTTTCATTTCTATCAACTCCCTTAGTTAGTCTGATGCTCTTTCCAAAAAACAAAAGTTAAAATAAATGCTACGATGAAGGCTGCAATGATCCCAATCAAACTCCCATAAAAGCCCATATCTAAACCATTTTCTGAAATACGATTTGGCAAAGCAAAAATCCCCATTCCACCTTGAGTATAGGTTTTAGATCCAGCAAATCCCATGATCGTCCCCCCCACTGCTCCAGCAATCAACGTACAATAAAATGGTATTTTTCTAGGTAGCGTAATACCGTAGATCGCGGGTTCTGAGATACCGAAAATACCCGTAATAAAACACGGTGCACACAATGACTTCACCTTCTTATCCTTGGTTTTCAGCATAACTCCCAATACTGCTCCCATCGTGGCGAATGGAACTGCAAACATTAACGCCATAACAGGATCATAACCAAACGATTGAATGTTCAATAACCCGATTGGAATAAAACCCCAATGCAAGCCAAACATTACTAAAACTTGCCACAAACCACCAATGACCGCACCTGCTAAAGGTGGACTTACATTATAGATCCAAAGAACTGCTGAACTCAGTAACGAACTAGCCCAAGTTGCAATTGGTCCAATCATGATAAAGGTCAGCGGAATCACAATGATTAAGGTGAAAAATGGCACAAAAAACATTTTAACCACATCGGGACACACTTTTTGTAGCCAGCTTTCTAACTTCGCCGCACAAAATGTCGCCAAAATGATTGGAATAACTGATTGGCCATAACTCATCATAAGTACTGGGATACCTAGAAACTTAAAGTAGACTGGCGCTTCAAATAGTGTTCCTTGAAACATAACAGAAGGTGCGGGAGTTCCAATCAAATTGGCTAAATTTGGATACAATAAAGCAGAGCCAATCACAATCCCTATAAGTGGGTTCAAATTGAATTTTTTTGCAGACGTATAACCTAAAGCTACTGGAAAAAAATAAAATAATGCATCGCCTACGGCCCATAATATTTGATAAGTCCCTGAATCTGGTGTAACAACACCTGTTACGAGTAAAACGGCAACAAGACCCTTGATCATTCCGGAAGCTGCTAAGATTCCCAAAATGGGAGTAAATACACTTGAAATAATATCAATCAACCGATTGAATAAACTTTCCTGCCCTTGATCATCCGCTTCTGTTTCTGTACCCAAGTGCGGATCCGCTTGCATTAGAGCTAACTCTGATAAAACATACTCATAAACCTGACTGACATGAGTACCAATAACAACCTGATACTGCCCCCCACTTTGCATGACCGTCACCACACCATCCAACTGATTGATCGCTTCAGTATCAGCTTTCTCTTCATCTTTCAATTTGAAACGCAACCGAGTTGCACAATGCGTGACACTTTTAACATTTTCCTTTTGACCAATAAGTTCAACAATCGTTTTAGCTAATGGTTCATAACTCATTTTGATTCCCTCCCAATCTAAAAGCTAAAAGAGCTCGTTTAGTCTTGATAGGAAAAAATACTTGAGGTGTTCTTTACCTCACTTATTTTTTATCTTTTTCCTGAAAGACTAGCTCTTGAAGCTAGACAACTCTATATGCTCATAAAATTTAAAAACCCTTAATCGGAAAGCGCTTCCCGTATTTATCATAACTATGGTAAGATAAAAAAGAAATACTTCATACAACCTTTGGGAAGGTTCCCAAGTTGTTGGGAAAGGATAAAACATGAGATTCCAGCAGCTTTTACAAAATAAAATCAACCATTTTAGCGAGACGGATAAGACGATTTGCGCTTATGTATACAACCACCAAGAGTTGATTCCTGAAATCAGTATTACAAGATTAGCTGAAGCCAGTTATACATCTAAATCCTCCGTCTTAAGATTTGTGCAAAAATTAGGGTTTAAAGGGTTTAGTGAGTTTAAATATTTGATTGATTGGTACGGTGTGCAAGATAATTTAAAAAAGCCCCTTTCAATTGAGGATGTGTCAGAACATTTAAACAGTGTCTTTTCTACTATTGAAGAAAAGAGCTTAAGCAATTTTTTTGAATTATTAAGAAATACTCCTAGAATCTATCTTTTAGCGACTGGAACAGATCAACAAATTCAAGCTCAAAATTTTGCTCGCGCTTTTTTAAAGATGAATATTGTCTGCACCTTGATTCCTGGAAATAGTAATATAGAACTTGCTAGTATTGTTTTGGATAATATCAATAAAAATGATCTTATTATTGTTTTTTCTGGTTCAGGAAATAATGTACAAATCAATGAATTGCTCTCGATACCACTTTTGAAAAAAACACCTATTGTGTCGATCACTGTGACACAAAAAAATTGGTTACAGGAACATTCTGATCTAAATTTTTCGATTTTAAAAAAAGATGCTGAACTAATGATGGGCTTTTCTTCCGGATTTTGTCATTTGTTGATCGATTTTTTGGCGATTCGTTTCAGACTTTATATCGAAGATTTATTAATTGAACAATAGTTAACCGATCGTAATAGAGCTTTTCTTTTTAAATTAGAACATTTTGAAACCAAAAAAATCCAGTAACGTTTGTTTCAACGCTACCAGATTTTTTTAGACTAACATTACAAAATGATCGTCATAAACGCTATTGATTATTTTATAACTATTTTGCATTTAAGGCTGCCATCGTAATGTAATTATACGGCTGATTAAAATGAGGTAAAAAGAATAAGTCGAGTAGTTTCAATTCATCAATCGTCATGCTTTTTTGGATTGCAAGTGAGAATAGATGAATGGCCATTGAAATATCTGTACGCGAGGACATTTGTGCACCGACAATTCGACGAGTTTCTTTTTCATAAACGATTCGAATCGCAACTGAATCATTTTCTGTCATAAAGGCTGGCTTTTGTAAATCCGTATAGTCCGTATACAAAACGTCTATCCCGTATTTTTTGGCTGCTTCTAATGAAATTCCTGTTGAAACCATATTTAAACCAAAGATAGAAATCCCATTTGAGCCTTGGACTCCGATTGAAGCAAGAGCTGTTCCGCCAACATTATGACCAGCAACAATGCCCGTTCTGACTGCGTTGGTTGCTAAGGCAATATACGTTGTTTTCTCTAGTGCATTCGAATAAAGAGTAGCACAATCTCCTACAGCATAGACAGCAGGATCACTTGTTTGCTGATATTCATCAACAAGGTAAGCACCATTTTCAAACAATTCTAAATGATTTTTACCTAATTCATTGTTGGGTAAAAAGCCAATCGCATTAATCACTAAATCAACTGGATATTCCCCTTTATTTGTGACGATTGCTGCTACTTTTTTTAGCCCTTTATAAGCAGTAGCTATTTCATCAAAATGTAATTCAATTCCATTTTCAGATAAATTCAGATCCATTTCATCTGTAAAATCTGGATCATAATAACTTGATAAGGAACGTGGAGCGCCGTCAAAAAGTAATACTTCTTTCCCACGTCGTTTAATTGCCTCAGCGATTTCAACACCAATATAGCCGGCACCAATCACAGCAACTTTCCTAACTGAGTCCATTGCCACTAATTGATCTACGGCTTGTCCATCTTGAAACTTCTTTAAAAAATGGATATTTTCTAGATTATTTCCTGGTATCTGTGGCGTGATTGGAATCGATCCTGTCGCTAAAATCAATTTGTCATATTCTTTGCAGAATTGTCTGCCATCACTTGTCTTGCAAAATACTTGTTTCGCGTAAAAGTCAATTCGTTCAACTGCTGTATCTAAATAGACTTTTGCGCCCTTTTCTTCAAATTCTTCTTTATTCGTATAAAATAATTGTTCATATGATTCAATTTGTCGACCTACCCAAAGTGCTGTTCCGCAACCTAGGTAACTAAGATTGGAATTTTTATCAATCATCGTCACTTCTTGATCTGGGTAATTTTCTAATAATGCATTCGCTGCAGCAATTCCTGCATGGTTTGATCCAATGATAATTGTTTTTTTCATTTGGTACCTCCTTCTATTGAATAAAAAAGAGCCCAGCAAAAACTAAAGATTAGTTTATTTTGGGCTCTAAATGTAAATAAATGGCGAGAAAAAAGCAGACTACGCTATGCTTCGATCACATTGTTGCAAATTACTGTGAATTATGAAGAACAATATGATTCGATGTTGCACAACTTAAAGTATCTGAAAATTATTTTTATCCCAACCGTTTTTTTATTATGCTTGCGTGATTGGCAAGATATTTTCAACTTCTGAGTGTGGACGAGGGATTACATGAACTGATAATAATTCCCCTACACGTTGAGCTGCAGCTGCACCTGCGTCTGTAGCTGCTTTAACAGCACCTACATCACCACGTACCATAACGGTCACAATACCACCGCCAACTAATTCTTTTCCTACTAATGATACATTAGCCGCTTTGACCATTGCGTCTGCTGCCTCGATTGAACCGATTAATCCTTTTGTTTCGATCATTCCTAGTGCATCTGATTTCATTATAATTTCCTCCTAAGATTCTATATATTATTTTTTGATCACGATTTTAGTATTGGGTGTTATCCCAAGTGCATTTGCTTCTTCTGTATCAATGTGACATTCCAAACCAGAGTTTTCAACGGCTCTAATTATGACATTGGATAAGCTGCCACCACGTTCTCCTGAAAACTCAATTGTTACTGCTTGGCCATCATGGACACCAAATCGAACGGCTTCTGCCGGCAACATGTGGATATGACGTTTGGCAACGACAACTCCTTCACTTATTTCCGCAGAACCTTTTGGCCCGATCAATGTGATATTCCCCGATCCAGCAAGATCTCCTGATAAACGTAACGGAGCTTTCACGCCCAGTTTAAATGAATCACTTTGTAAGATTTCTACTTGTGTTTGTTTTCTAACTGGACCTAAGATACGAACTTTTTCAATTGCACCTTTTGGTCCACAAATCATCACAGTTTCTTTACAAGCATATTGTCCAGGCTGAGAAAGATCTTTTAGCTTGGTCAATTGATACCCTTGACCAAATAATTTATCTACTTCTTGCTGAGATAAGTGAATATGACGGTTAGAAATCCCCACTGGAATCTGCTGATTATCCGTTAATTTTGTTGGTTGGATCTGATCTGTTGGAGCCAATTTTTCCAATAGTTTAGTTAGTAACTCTTCATAATTATCTATCTTGCTCACTTCTTTCTCTGTTAGTTCATACTTGCTAACACTTGGCGAACCACATTTGCTAATGTCTCTACATCAACATCATTTGCAGACGTAGAAGCAATCGTTTGAGTAGGCTGCGTTGAAACTGCTGTGCGTTCATGTGCCTCTATCTTTTCACAAGTAAAGGTTGGATCGTCTTGAACTAAAGTCGTGACATCTTTTAAGCCATAAGCAACTTTTTTGATGTTCAATAGATGTTTTGGTCCAACATTTTCAGAAACAGAGCTACCACCAAATGTTCCACAACCTAAGGTAAAGGAGATCGGTAAACCGGTGCTGATCCCTGTTCCTCCTTGGCTGCCACCCGTGTTAACTAAAATTCGTGAAGCTGGTTTAGCAGCAAATTTTAGGACAATATCACGATCATTAGTATGCAAACTCATGGTATGACCAATACCGTTTTGTAATAGTTCAATGCTTAAACCACACGCTTCTTCCCAATTGTTTACAACATAGAAAGCTAGAACGGTCGTTAATTTTTCAAACGACAATGGATAACCCGCACCTACACCGCCTTGTGGACCAATCAATACTTTAGTCCCTTCTGGAACGGTAATTCCTGCTGCTTTTGCAATGACTAATGCACTACGTCCTACAAATTTTGCATTCATAGCATAACCATTTTTAAATAGTAATTGGCAAACTTTTTCAGTTTCAGCCTCTGACATAAAGTAGCCGCCTTGCGCTTTCAATTCACGAACAACTTCATCTTTATTGATTTCTTCGCAGATGATCGATTGTTCAGAAGCACAAATAGTACCATTATCAAAGGTTTTTGAAGCTATGATTTTAGCTACTGCACTTTTCACATCCGCCGTTCTCTCGATATAAGCAGGTGAATTTCCAGCGCCCACACCTAAAGCTGGTTTGCCTGAACTGTACGCTGCTTTGACCATCCCTGGTCCACCAGTTGCAATAATCAAACTCACTTCATTTGCATGGAGTAATTCATTGGTGCCAGCCATCGTTGGAATCGATAAACAGCTGATAATTCCATCAGGTGCCCCTGCTGCTACAGCTGCCCGATTCAATAAATCTGCTGCTTTTTTGGTACAATTAACAGCTGTTGGATGTGGTGAGAACACAATAGCATTTCGTGATTTCAAGGCAATCATCGCTTTAAAAATAACTGTAGAAGTTGGATTCGTCGAAGGAATAATCCCTAAGACTAAGCCCACTGGTTCGGCAACATCGAAGGTGCCTTTTGCAGTATTTTCTGCTATGATCCCAACTGTTTTTTCATTTTTAATTTCTTCATATAGTAATTGTGAGGCTGCATGGTTTTTATAGGTTTTATCTAACACTTTTCCAAAGCCTGTTTCTTCTACTGCTCGTTCAGCTAGACCTACAGCATACTTACTTGCAGCATTTTTCATATTTTGTAAAATTTGGTCAATTTGTTCTTCTGAAAAAGTAGCGATTTGATCTGCTGCAACTTTTCCTTTACGAGTCAAATCACGTGCTTCTTGAACAGAACGTAAGTCTTTATCGAACATTTCCATGTGGATTCCTCTATTCATTTATTATTAAACTGTCACTCAGCGCTTTTACCAGTTTTTCTTTATTTGTACGATGGATGTTTTTTTGTGGAATGCTAAAATTGGGTTGTTCTTTTGCCAATTTTCTCAGCTCAGTGACTTTCATTTCCTGCAATTTTTGAATCAGTGTTTCTTTCGCATCGATTTCCACTGTTTCAGGACCTTCTGCTAGTTCGATCTGTTCTACGATCACCGGATCTTCGGGTTGGCTCTCTATGGGTTCAGGTTTTCCCGCTTGATCGATAAACGCTTCAGCTGCAATATCCGGTCGTGGAATGACATGTGAAGCAGTTAAAAGTCCTGCGCCTAACCGTTGAACACTTACAACAGCGGCTTGGATAGCTGTTTCAACTGCTGCAACATCCCCTGTGATAATCACGGTATTTAATCCACCACCAACTTGCTTTTTCCCTATACAGTGAACTTCAGAAGATTTTAGCATTGTATCTGTCGCTTCGATCATTGCCAATAATCCTTTGGTTTCAATCATGCCAATCGCTTGATTCATTTGCTACCCCCCTTGTTTCAATTTTCCAGATAAAATAGTGGCTTTGCTTGGAGTAGACCACTTAATAGTAGACGCTTTTGGAACGAAAATTATATCGCCTTGGCTGGCATCAAATGTTGTATCATCGATCGTCACTTGAAGCCCACCATTAACTACGTAATTTACGGATTCCGGCATATCCTTTTCACAAAAGTGACTATGATCAATTTCTAAGACCCCTAGCTGAAAATGACTTGCTTCTGATAGTAAAATTTCCTGATAACTCACACCTTCATTCCCAGCTCTTAAGGGTGAAAGTTTCACTGTGGAACCTCGGATGATTTTTAAGCCGCTTGCATGCTTTTGATACTCAAATGGAGCCTCAGCCAAACCAGACATACCTGCTTCGCTTAAAAGATTTTTTAACAAGGTCACTAAATATTCTTTGGTAATATTCTGTGTGTCAGATAAATCATTAAATTTTTCTGACAACCCTTTTTTGAAGGTCATATGATATTCGTCCGCTAAGTCTCTAGCTGAAGGTGTGATAATCGTGTCATTATCGATCAAGATGACTTGATCGCCTTTGCTCTTTAGCGTTTCGACATCTTCTGCACAAATTAGCTTTTTCATTTTGTCTCACTTTCTTTAGACAGATTCACAACTCTCATCAATGATTCCAACAACTGCAGCATCTACAGGAATAGAATCATCTTCTAACATACGTCTGGCGGCTGTCCCTGTGGCAACGATGACCCGATCCCCAATTCCGGCACCGATCACATCACAAACAATCATTCGTTCGCCATCTCGTGAACCACCAGAAACTTCTGCTAGCATTAATTTTAATCCGTTTAGTTTTTCTGATTTTCGCGTCGCCCAAATCGTATCCATTAGTTTAGCAGTTACCATAAGCGATCATGTTCCTTTTTCTTGATCTCATCCATTGCAGCGGTAACCGATGCTGTATCGCCAAAAATTGCCAATAAAATCATATTTTGAGGACAACTTCCGCGAATATCTTCTACCGTTACACCGACTGCTTTTTCTGCAATGTCGGCAGCACAGACCATTTCGATGAGTTTCCCTTGAACTAAGCCAACCGCATCGGGAATCCCTAAACTATCTTTTGAGCCTTTTCGACGATTTAAGATAGCCAATGTTCCTTCACCGGGCGACTTAATAATCCGACAATCCATTTTGCTTCCTCCTTATTTTAAAAGCGTAGCGGGCTCGTCCAGTCTCGACAGGAAAATAGGAAAAATCGATTGAGACGCTTTTTGACTCACTCTATTTTTATCTTTTTCCCGAGAGACTAGCCCGTGAAGCTAGATATGGTAACAACGTTCCGTTCCGCTTCACCTTATAAAAAATGAGGAAATTGGCATTGAAACGTTTTTTGTTTCACTGACGATTCATCTATTTTCATAAGGATTGATTTGTATAGCTAGCTAAGTTAAGACTTGATCCGTGCAACTCAAAGCAATGCCTAACGGTGTAACAAACATTGGATTTGTTGGTTTGTATGTTGGGATTCCAGTCACTTTTTCTATAATTGTTTCAATATTTTTAAGACAAGCAGTACCACCTACCAAATAGATACCTTCGACGTTATAGCCTTGTGTCTGCTGAATAATAATTGAAGAAATTTTTTCGATCACAGGTTTCAAAACGGTCAACAATTCATCATGGTTCTTCTGATTTCGCTTATATTTTTCTGCTGCTTCAAAGCTAAATCTATAAGCGCCAGCAATTACCAGAGACAAATGTGTACCGCCAGTCGCTTCATCAGCTACTTTAATAACTTGACCATTTTCCAAGATAGAAATCCCTGTAGTTCCACCACCAATATCGACTACTGCCCCATCAGTAACGTTGAGCAATTGGTTGGCTGCTGTCGGTTCATCTAATAGATTGGTCAATTCAAAACCAGCACTCTGAACCACATTTTTGATTGCACCGCCATCTAATTCATCTGTTCCAGGTGGTAATGACGCTGCCGCATAAATTAGTTCCGTACCTAATTTTTGTTCCAGTTCTTCTTTAAGTTCTCGAACAAGTTCAACTGCACCAATATAATCAACGACCATACCGTCTCGAACAACATCCGCATAACGATAAGCGCCTGCCACAGGTTGATAGTTTTCATCTAAAATAGCTAGCACAACACAAGCGGTTCCTAAATCGACTCCAGTATAGTAGGTTTTTGAAAGATGTTTTTTGGGTTTTTTGATCACTTTTTCAAAATCTGCAACAAACTGATTACATACTTCCATTGATTGTCTTTTCATTCGTTTCTCCTGCTAGTTGTTTCTTTAGTTCAATTATTTTAATCGTTGCTTTAATAAGTATCTGACGATATTGAGGGTATTCTGCTTGAATCAAATGAATGATGCCGCATACTTTTTTTAGCTTGATCAGTAATGAACCTTGTTCGCTGAAAATATGCACAGCTTCCAATTGAAATTCTTCTATTTCAGCCAAGCTAGTCTCTTCATCAGAACTACTTTGTCCTAAAGCTTGGGTCAATGTTTTTTCTATGTCGAAGAGCCTTTGACTTATGCTCAACTGCAGATCCATAGCTAAAAGCGCCGCTTCTAAAAGCTCTGAAGATAATACTTCTTTATACCCATCTAAGGTTGTTAATTGCTTTAGTGTTTCACCTTTTTGCTGCATTTGCGCTTCAGATAGAATTGGAATTTTTTTATCTAAAAGAAATTGCTTTGCTCCGGGTGTTAACCGTAATTGATTATTTAAATAAAATTGTGTAAAAGCCTCTTTTCCAAATTTCGTTCGAAGCTCACTTTCTGTCACAAAATGCATTAATAACCACCTCTTAGCAACCTCTTATATAGTTGTTCTAACTCTTGTAGGTTCGGTTTTCGTGGATTTGTAATCGTACATTTATCATCCATCGCTTTTACGGCCATTTCTGGAATCGCTGCTAAAAATTCTTCTAAATCAATCCCATAGTCTGTAATTAAACTTGAAATGCCTAATTGTTTCAATTGTCGGTTCAATCCGTTGATCATAGCATGAACTGTTGCTTTGGGTGTTCCAGCTTGAAAGCCTAAAATATTCGCAATTCTTTGATAGGTTGCTAAACTAGGCGTTTCTTTTTCTAATTCTAACCCTGCATTGTAGCGAATAACATGTGTTAATAACAGTGCATTTGCTCGACCATGCGGAATATGAAACGTTCCACCTAAGGCGTGAGCTAAGCTATGACAAATTCCTAATGAAGCCTCACTAAAAGCAATTCCAGCTAAACAAGATGCATTATGGACTTGTTCCCGAAGCGCTAAATTTTCCCCGTCGTTCACGACAGCAACTAAGTCTTTCCATATGATTTTTAAAGCTTTTTCACTGGCAGCATCTGTAAAATCAGTCGCATCCGTTGACGCTAAAGCCTCCATGCAATGAGTAAAAACATCGATTCCAGTATCAGCTGTTACACTTTTTGGTACACTCACAATCAATGTCGGATCTAAAATTGCTAAATCTGGGATCATTTGATCATTTACTAGTGCATATTTACTTTGATTTTTTGGATCAGAAATCACAGCAAAAGAGGTTACTTCACTACCTGTTCCACTTGTTGTAGGAACACAAATGAGCTGCATTGAAGTATTCTTTTCCGCTATTGTGTAAATATGACGAATAACTTTGGCTGCATCCATTGCTGAACCACCGCCTAAGGCAATTAGTCCATCTGGCTTTAATTTAATTGCCGCCATTAAACCTTTTGTAACAACTTCAATCGTCGGATCAGGTATGATCTCTGAAAAAATACTGCAGCAAACATTTTTTTCTTGTAATGACTGACTAATTTTCTCAGCAATTCCATTTTCTTCCATAAATGGATCGCACACAATTAAGACTCGTTTAAGTGAAAGAGTTTGAATCGTCGCTAATGCATCTACTCCTGTTATAATTTTTGCTGCCATTTTGAACTGTTTTAACATATACACTCCTCCTTTCACCTAATTTCTTCAACAAACCCCTGAATTTCTTCTTTGTCTAAATGAAGGAAAAATTGTCGTTCTGTACAGCCAATTTCCTCTAAACTATTTTTTGCAGTTATTTCTTCACTCATCTTCTGTTCCTTCGTTTCAAAAACCGCAACACCGATCACTGGCACTCGTTGCGCCTGAGCAAAGTTAGGTGGATAGCTTTTTTTCATACTAGGAATGGGCACCAAAAAAAGAACTTTACTAGCTTTTTGCTGCAATGAAATAATATGCTTGTGCATCCACGGACTTTCTAAATAGGAACTTGGAACAATAATCGTTTGCTCTGTAAACAAGATATTAGCCACTTTGCGTATCGGCTGGCTTGATTGTTCAATAGCTTGTGCGATGATATTCGTATGTCGAGGATTCGGTCCAATAATTAAAATACGTTTCTTCATGTTTTGCTCACCGGCACGATGTCATAGTTTAATTTTTCTTTTAAAATCGTTACGACAGCTTTCAAGGCAACTTCTACGCTTTGAACATCACCACTAACCAAAACAGATCCTGTAAATCGATCTAGGAAATCAACTTCGACACCCGCACTTTTCCCCGCTACATCGGCAGCAATAATAGCTGCTTCCACTGGTGAAATCGTTAAAATACCGATAGCTCCTTGTGCTTCGATTCCTAATGATTCGTATACTTCTGGAATCGGTGCCGCAATCACATGTGCTAAAGTCACTTGTTTACCTGGAACAGATTCTTCAATGACTCGTCTTGGAGCGTCTTCTTCCATTTTCACGACACATCCTTTCTAATGACGGACAACTCGAACTGGGAACTCATATTCTTTGATCCAGCCTTCAATCTGATCTAACTCTTCATCAGATAATGAAGGATCACCAGCTACCGGATATTCCATCCCTAACTGTCCGTATTTATTGACCCCGAGTTTATGATAAGGAAGTAAATCAATTCCTAGAAAGTTTGGATAGTCTTTGTATGGAAGTAAAAAATCAATAATTTGTTGAATCTCTTCACGACTATCATTAATCATTTTCAACATTGGCATCCGGATTTGAACTTGATGTCCGGCTTCTAAAACCTCTTTCAGGTTTTCTAGAATTTTTTCATTACTAATACCTGTTAGTTCATTGTGGCGAACAGAATTCATATGTTTTAAATCAAATAAAAACAAGTTGACGTATTCGGCTATTTTCATTAGTCGATCCATTCTTGAATGACCACAGGTTTCAATCGCTGTATTGATTCCATCTGCACGGCAAGCTTGCAATAAAGCTAATGCGGCTTCCGGTTGAGCTGTACATTCACCGCCACTAAGCGTAACTCCTCCACCAGATTGTTCATAAAAAGCATCATCTTCATGAATCACTTCCATCAATTCAGAAATGGTTTTGATCTCACCTGTAATATTCAAAGCCTTCATCGGACAGACATCAACACAGGCGCGACAGCCGTTACAGGCTATGTCGCGTCGTACTTGATGATGATCATTTTCATCCATGTAATGAATACCCATCGGACACACATCGATGCACGCACGACAATCACTACAGACGCTTTCTTTGTACATTACTTCGAATTTCCGTTCAAGTCCTTCTGGATTTGCACACCATTGGCACCGCAGTGGACAGCCTTTAAAAAAAACAATCGTACGAATCCCAGGTCCATCGTATAAACTATATTTTTGTACATTAAAGATCATCGCTTGCCGTTCAATTGTCGTTGTGTTTTGAGTATTCATTTCTTCATCTCCTGCTATTAAAACTTCGTTAACATTGTTCGGCTGATGATTTCATCTTGAACATCCTTACATAACTCAACGAAGAACGCACTGTATCCTGCTACCCTAACGATTAAATCACGGTATTCTTCTGGATGTCTTTGAGCTGCTAACATTGTTTCATTATCTAAATAGTTAAATTGCATTTCACCATTACCTAAAATACTGGCTGTTTTTAATAAAGTGATCAAACTTTCTTCACCTTCAGGAGTATTTAATAAACCTGACATGATCTTGAAGTTATGCACCATTCCCATATTCATTGTGTCGTTCGCCATTTTAGAAATAGATTTCACAATTGCTGTCGGTCCTTTAAAGTCCGCTCCTTGTGATGGGCTAATACCATCAGACAACGGAATCCAAGCTTTACGACCATTTGCCGAAGCACCAGTCATTTGGCCTAGAGGTGTGTTATTTGAAATCGATAATGTTCCATGACATAGTTCTGAATACAACGTTTTGTATTGACGGTGTTCTGCTTCTGTAAAGTGAATCAATTCCGCTGCAATTAAATCTGCGTAATCATCATCATTGCCATATTTTGGTGCATTTAAGCAATCGGTACGAATTTGCTCATAGCCAACAAAATCAGCTTTCAAGGCACGGTTTAATTCTTCTAGTGTATATTTTTTGTCATCGAAAACTAGTTTTTTGATAGCCGCCATTGAATCCGCATAAGTCGCTAATCCAGACCAAACAACACCTGGTCCAAAGTTATACATTGCGCCACCTTCGGAAACATCTTTACCATTTTCCATACATCCTTCGTACATCAATGACATTAATGGCTTCGGTGCTAAATCGCGATGAACTCGTTGCGTAATGACCGTAGCAACGGATGACCATTTTGTAATATATTTGATTTGCCCTTTAACGGCTTCCTCAAATTGTTCGTATGTGGTAAATTGAGAAATATCCCCCATATCTGGACAAACTTCTTTGCCGTACCATAACGGTACACCACGATTTAAAACAAGTTCGATACAGATCGGCCATTGTGTATAAGCTGTTGAAGTCCACTGATATAAGCGTCCTGCTTTTTGCGGCTCTACACAGCCCATTAAACAATAATCACGAGCATCTTCGATTGACACCCCTTTTGCTAGCATCATTTTGATATGTGTATCATCAAAGTGACAGGCTGGGAAACCGATCCCTGCACGAACAACGTCTACAATTTTCTTCAAATATTCACGTGGTGAGCGATTATGGATTCGACAAGCTAATGATGGTTGGTAAACTTTGACATGACGAACTGCATCCATTAATAAGTAAGTTAGTTCATTTGTAGCATCGTGTCCTTCACGGGTTACGCCACCAACACACATGTTAACGAATGGTTGATAGCCAGCGAAGAATTTAGAACCGCCTTCACTTGTGATCCACATCATTTCAGACATTTTAATCAACATGCAACCAGCTAATTCAAATGCTTCAAATTCATTCATTTTACCTTTATCTAAATCATTTTTGAAAAATGGATACATATATTGATCCACACGGCCAATTGACATCCCCGTTTGGTTTTCCTCTACAACAAGTAATGATTCAATTGTCCAAACTGCCTGAATCGCTTCCCAGAAAGTTTCTGGTTTGTGTGCTGGAACTTTTGCATTTATTTCAGAAATTTTTTGTAATTCAGCTTTACGTTTAGGATTTGTTTCTTGTTGCGCTAATTGTGCTGCGTATTCAGACATTCGACGGGCATAAATCATGACACCTTCAGTTGTATCGATCAATGATTTATAGAAATAAATTTTTTGAATGTCATCAGGATTTTGATAGTCTAAGTTTGCTAAATGTTCTTGCGCTTCTTTTTGAATATCCAACATGCCTTTTTTCATTAAAATAACATCATAGCCTGGATTAGAATCGCCACCACCATTTAATTGATGGTATGAACAATCGGAAACAAATGACTCCCCAGATAATTCCCAAACCCCTGCTTCGCGGAATTGATCTTCGCAATATTCATCAATTGATCTGCCCTTCCAAAATGGAAATAGCTCTTCGCGCATAATCCGTTTATCTTCATCGGAAATATAGAACGGATCTTGGGGGCGACTTGAAATCGTATCGATTTCCTCTTCCATCCAACGCCAAGCGATGTCTGGAGAAAAAGCGCCTGCTCGTGGTGCGCCATTGGGTGCTCCTACGATCAATTCATTATCTTGAATAACTAAGGGAGCTGTTTCACAACATCGTTTAAATGATTTTGCTCTTAAAACATTTTTGGGCATTCCTGGATTTTCTTTGGCAAGTTCAGTGATTACTCTTGCACGATGCGTTGTGATCGTCGGTTTTTGTTTTAAATAATTTGCCTTTAAAGCTTCTAAACGACCCGTAATCCCATTGGGAATTGCCGATTCATTGTCAGAAGCAAAGCCAACACTTGTCGAACTATTTTCTGTTGTATCATCTGCAACGGTTGCAAACATTTTCATCAAGGCACTACGTTCTTCTGAACTTAGTTCTTTGGTTGCTTCGGCTAATTTTGCCGAAAATTCTTTAATATCCATTTTATTCCCTCACTTTACAACAAATTATTTTTCCATTATTTTTTTTAAGATTTTTTCTAATACTTCTGTATCCAAGCCGTTTTTGGGCTCTGTTGTCTTATCTTCTACGATCGAATCCATTGGATAGCTGATTTCTCGAACATACGTCAAATCTTTTGCAGAAATGTTTTTGGCACTAATCCCGCGTCCTGTGGTAAAGCCACCAAGAATAATTGATACCGGTAAAGTCGAATTCAATCCCAAACTTGCCGTACTCGCCGGTGCATTCACAATCATGCGTCCTACAGGTTTTTTTAAGGCAAATTCTTTCAAAACTGACTTGTTTTGCGAATGAATTGCTAGTGTATGTCCGTTATTTTTTTCTTTTAATAATCGGATCGATTTTTCACAGGCATGCATCCAATCTGGTTCTAAGTAAAAAGCCAAAACTGGACACTTCATCTCATTTGCAAAGGGATCTTCGTCATACATATAATGTTGCTCTGAAACCAAGACTTTCGTCGATGGGGCTACATTGATTTTTGCTGCGTTAGCTAACCAAAGAGCATTTTTTCCAATACAAGCTGGATTGATTTGATTATTTTCTGGTTGTAGCAACTCTAGTAAATTGTGTTCTTCTTCTTTTGACAAGAAATGCGCACCTTGTTGCAACAACAAGTCTTTAACTTCAGATGCAATGACTCCTTCTGCTATTAAATATTGTTCTGTCGCTGGTAATAACCCGCAGTCATATGCACGACTTGTTATAATTGCTTCAACTGCTTGTTTTACATTTGCTGAACGTTCAATAAAAACTGGTGTTGCACCTGATCCGCCATAAATGATCGGCCGTTGGTAATTGGCTGCGTTGATATAGTTTTGATTACCAATAGCTAAAATCATTGAAATGTCTGGACTGGCTAGGATCTCGTTTACACCATTTTCTGTTAATGAACTGATACAGCCTAAGTAGCCTTTAGGCAACCCATTCTTCTCGCAAATTTCTTTCACTTTTTGAAAAACTAGCTGAGTTGTTTTTTGGGCTTTAGCATGAGGGATCAGGAGCATCGCATTGCCTGATTTTATGCCGATCGTTAGACTATAGATAACATTTAATGCCGCATTTTCTGCTGGTAATAGAACTGGAATTACCCCAAATGGTACGCCAACTTGTAGAACATTCCCCGCCGAATCTTCTACGATATTTCCAACACAAAGCTGCGGCTCCAACTCGTCAGATAACGCTTCCAAAAACTCTGCTGTCAGTAGCTCTTTATCTTTGTAGCAGCCCATATTGGTTTCTTCGACCTCAGCTGCTAAAAAATGGCTAATTTCTGGTTTAATTTTCTCAAGTAGTTGTTTTATAATAGCATCAAGATTTTTTTGCTCGTAGTCTTTCACTAATTGTTGTGCATCACGTGCCGTTTCAACTAAAATACGAGCCTCTTGAATTGATAATAGATCTTCGTCTACATATTGCATCTACTATGCATCTCCCTCCTCAACAGGTAAAAGATTACTTAATTGATAACGGTCAATCATTTTATTTAAATCGCCGTGAGGACTTGCAATCACGACTGAGCTGTAAACTTTCGCACCGAGCTTTTCAACAGCGGTAATGCCTGCTTCAACAGCCGACTGACATGCAGCAACATCTCCTTGCACGATCACAGAAATGTATCCTGAGGCAACATTTTCATACCCAACCAATTCAACATTTGCAGCCTTGCACATTGCATCACAAGCCTCTAAAACAAAAACTAAGCCAAATGTTTCGATTGCACCAATTGCTTCATAGGTCTTCACTCATCTTCCTCCTTATATTAGCTATCAATATCATGAACTGAAACAATATCACCAACATATGAAATTGGTCGTGGCATCACATTTTGTGCTGTTAAATTACCAATCTCTGTTGCCGCTTTGGCACCCGCTGCAACAGATGCTTCAACCGCTGCAATGTCTCCTTTGATCATGATCGTTACTAGAGTAGAACCAATATTTTCATAAGAAATCAGTTCAACATTTGCAGCTTTCAACATTTCATCAGCAGCCTTTAGCGCTGGAACTAACCCTGTTGTTTCGACTAAACCTAAAGCTTCTTCGCCACGATATCTCAATGTGTTCCCTCCTTACACTAAACGATATTTTTTATCAACATATTTATCGACGGTTGCTCTACCTTCATCGGTAATTCTGTAGTAAATGACTAATTTATCATGCTCATCCAAATCATAAGTTGCTAACTCAACCATTCCGTTAGCTTCTAGTGCCATCATATGTTCTAGATACATCGCTTCGTTAAATTGTTTTTCTTGCCCATATTGAGGGGCTAATTCCGCCATAATCTGAGCAACATCTATTTCTCTTTGGTCATACATTTGGTTTAAAACAGCAGTTCTACTAGGTAAAAGCATCTTACGCATCCCCCTTTTTAAGTAAATCTAACGGGTTCATTGTAACTAGAATTGCACCGATCACAATAATAATCGAGCCCATCACCATTGTTGGTGTCAGCGTTTGACCTAAGAAAATGACACTAAATAGGACACCCCAGAATGCATAGGTTACATTCAATGACATTCCGATCGCCGTTCCCACCATCGCATTAGCCTTGTACCAAGTTAAGAAGGAAACAGCTGCACTTAATCCAGATAACACTAACCATAAAACAGGCGTTACTGCTGCAAGTGTTCCAAATAATAAGTTAAAAGCACCAACTGCTGGTACGACAATAATCAAAACAACCAAACCAGAAATCAATTGACGTAAGTTTACTGCTACATCGGTATCAATCATTGCACCACCAAAACTTGAAAATACACCTTCTAAGCCCCAAGCAATTGCAGCTATCAACGCACAGATGATTCCTAGCGTAAAGTTAGGAGCTCCCTCTGGTTTTACCATATTAATCGTAATTGCTCCGGCTACGACTATCACCATTCCTAGAACAATTCGGGCAGTTGGTTTCTGCTTTAAGAAAATCCAAGAAAACAAAGCCCCAAACAAACTACAAGTTGCTGAAATAGGAATGGCATAAGCGCCAGCCATTGCTAACCCGACAAGATAAGCCCCATTCGCAATCGGTCCACCTAATAGAAATCCTATGACTAATAATTTCCCAGGCTTTGTATGCAAGGTTCTCATCAATTCTTTTAATCTACCTTGTTTTGCGTTATAAAATAAAAGTAAAATTCCTGCAAAAAAATCATTTAACCCAGAACAAACAAAAGGTGCCGCCAAGAACCCCGCTGCACTAACTAATGGATCATAACCACTAGCTACAACAACTAATGTTGAATAAATGCCATACGTGATACCAGAAATAATCCCATTACTGATTCCTTTCACTCGAAAGCCTTTTTTTGCTTGATCCATCTTAACGTCTGCATTGGTACAAGAAATATTTTTTCCGCTTTCCATATTTACTTCTCCTCAATCGTTATTTTCAATTATCTATTTGGTAAAATATTTTCAACTTCACTATGTGGACGTGGAATAACGTGTACAGATAATAACTCGCCAACACGTTCAGCTGCCGCAGCACCTGCATCGGTTGCAGCTTTGACCGCACCAACATCTCCTCTGACCATAACAGTGACAATACCACCACCGACAAATTCTTTTCCAATTAGTGAAACATTGGCAGCTTTGACCATTGCATCTGCTGCTTCGATCGATCCAATCATTCCTCTTGTTTCTACCATTCCTAATGCATCATGTTTCATGTTTTTCTTCCTCTCATTTTCAAATTAAAAAACGCTTTCTTTTTGACAAATCCATCGTATCAGATGACCTTAAGGGCGTAGTCAATCTATTTTTTCAATTCTTTTCTGTGTATAACACAGATCAATCTGTACTAACACAAGACATATTCTCATTTAGTTACTCTAATTAAGAATAATGTTGGAGATCGCTACGATAACATTTATGTAAACAGAAGTGAGAATTATTCTTATTCTAATTCGTTGGTCTAATAACCATGTTTGCACTAGTACACTTCATGATCATTTTTTCACATGTCATATCTCAACCAACCCTTTAAATGCATCTATATTTCCAAATAATTTCTATTTCCATTAAAATTTAATAACATATAACATAGATAAAAAGGCTATTATCCTAGTGAAATTGCTCTATATTTAATAACAAAAACAAAAGGTTACCCCATAGGGCAACCTTTTGAAATTTTATTCACAATAAAAAGGAACGACAGTCTTTCGCACTACAGACTGCTGTTCCTTTTCACTCTCACACCCTAATTTTTTCTGCTGGAATCAACAATTCAACCACAAAATTATCGACATTCATTGTTGACCAGTAATCAATGACATAGCGTTGATAGACTTCATTTTTACATTGATAATTATTTTCTTTTGCCCAAACTTGCATCTTTTTGTATTGTTGCGCCAAGTTAGCCAAATTTCCAATATGGTAACTGGATAAAAACATTTGTCCACCTATGTTCCGTCTTGGCATCTTAGGATTAGGTACACCAATCGGTTTTTGCATGATCATCATTTTTGAACATTGAAAATCACCTGCTTCACAATCCTCAAATCGAAGAATGACCGGTCCAGTAATCGCGCAGTTTTGTTCTTCTAAATAGTTTACCCAAGGAATATTGATCACAGCATCCATATAGTTATGGCAAAACTCTTGCTCTAAAAATACATAGTTTTCCTGCTCAAAATATTTAACGTTCACACTCTGCAATTTGTTTTCACTGGCTAAAGTGCCTTCTCTAATCAAACCTAGCCAATCTGAAACAGCGGTATAGCTATTACGGATTCTTCGTTCTTCAAGCTTTAATTCCTCTAATTTCGTTAAGAATATATTTTCTTGAAAGAAATAGTCCCCTGAATGTTGAACCCCTTTCATTTCCTGTAGCTTAAAACCCATTTGTTTATAATATTTGATTACAGGAATACTGTTCATTGTTTCTTCTGTGTAATACCGATAACTATTTTCCTCACTTACATGATCTGGTTTCAATAATCCTAATTGCTCATAAAAACGTAATGTTTTGCGGGAAACATTACATAATTTGGCAACTTCACCAATTGAGTACATTTGATTAGTCTTTTTACATATTTTTGTATTATTCATTAGACATCTCCATTACTCGCAACCACTTATATTATTGATAATCTCTGCACAATTGTCAAGTGAATATCTGAGATATCTATATTTTAGTGCATTTTAAATAACAATCAGAATGTTATGATACGCTATCATTTTCTTTCATAACTATTGATGCAGGATTTTTTATTTTTTCTTGTAGAAAAGCACCTAAGAAAAAACGATTAACAAAGAAGCAGACATGTGTGATAAAACAAGTATAATTCACTGAATTGTATCGATTTCTTGGCGAAATGAGTATCAAAACATGTTTACGATTGTAGCGACTAACTTAGCCTTTTTCACCCCATCCTGATCTTCATTTTTGTCTGGCTAAGCAGTGATTCAATAAATGGAACTCCTAAATACTTTTTCGTTCGTAGTCTCTGTTATTTATTTATTCATAGCTTAAATCTATTTTTAAAAATTAGTTTTGTAAATTGATATAGTTATCTAAAATAAGTCATGATATAATCATTTTGTAATAAAATTATATCTTGAAAAGAGGAATTGAAAAAATGAAAAATGTGGTTGGTAAATTTGTCAAAGTTCTTTGCATTATTGTAATTATTTTAGACATTATTGGTAGTGTCGCTTTATTTTACGCAATGAACAAATATGATGCTGTAGGAATTTTTATTAGTAATTGGCAAAATAATCTCTTTAATCTATCGAATTCAGATGCCAGAGCGATGAATTCGATGATCCTATTTCTAGTTGTACCAATTGTTATATTACTCCTTTTACCCAAAAAAGAAAAAGTTAGTACGGGAGTGTAATTAGGTGAAAAAAATATCGATTGCTTTATCTCTATTAGCTGCGTTAGTTTTACTTGGCGCTTGCGGTCAGTCTGAAAAGAGCAAAAATGAAGAACTAACTAAACAAGCGGAAACCGTTTTAAAAGGAAAAGTCGAAATTCCTGAAACATATTTTAAAACAAAAGAACAAGTGACTGCTGAATTTGATTCTGTCGGACTAAAACCAAAATTCATCGTTGCCAATTTTGATGATGCTGCACAATACAATAAGCGATTCCTAAGAAAAGATGAGTGTGATCAAATCTCTAGTGACCAAGGGGCTGTAACTTATTACGATACAAAAACAGTTGGTGATAAGCATGGCTTTTACGCAGATAAAGGAGCAACTATCATCGTCGGTTAATCGGATCACGACTACGATGGAACGCAAAATAAAGAAAGTACAACGGAGGAATCTACTTCCTCTTCCAGTAAGAAAAACAATGAAGTCGTTACCTCTCAAGAATCAGAGTCACTGGCTTTTGAAGCTAAAGATGTGTCAGACGAAACGATAAAATCAATAAAAACGTATGAAGATTATTTAAATATGTACTAAGCAATCATCAATAACTATTTCTCCGATTATGAAAGTATGATAAAGGATACGATTTTATATAATCAAACCTCGTTTGACGAACAAAGAAAGCAATTTGAAAAATATGGCAATAAACGCCTATTTGGTAAGGATTCTTTAGTTGACTTTTTAATTGACTATCGAGACAGTCTGAAGGAGATTACTGATAATTTAGCAAAGACTTTACAATAAACAATCGGAGAGAAAAAAATTTCTTGCTAGAAAATCATACTATCTAATTGGAAAACATTTATCAATTAAATACAGGGCTTTTTTTGAAACTAATGAATAACTTGATAGTTCTTCAAAAAGTAGTGAGATCAGAGAAAGTTAATTTTTTTACTATTCTGAAGCTAAGAAGAGGTTTACAAAATTTGTACTTTCCATTTTGAATTTCTGCATTTTCTTCTAAACTACTCCTTTTACTACCAGCATTATTAAGATTTTATGCGCATGAGACTAGGAATAACTTGAAGAGTTATATCCCAACCTCATGCGCATTCTTTATTTAACACCCAAAAAGAAACAGCAAAAACTTTTCGGCTCTTCTATAATTGGATAATGAGAGTCTGATTCCATATTTTTTAAACAAAAAATGATTGCTCGTTGTTTTTCGATTACCTTGCAGCACTTTTCATGAAATAGTTAAGCTCATTTCCGTTTAATGTTTAACAAAAGAGTGAATATTAGAAGCAACGGCTAAACTTTCAATATAATCATATACTGATTCTTCATTATACCCTTCCCTAATTAAGGCAGATGCTATTAGTGAATACTCATTCACCAAATTCGTTTGAAAAATGCTACTATCATCTGTATTAATGGATATAGGAAGATTAAATACTCTAGTTTCATTATTATCTTCTATATGTTTACGATTTAGATTCAGTGAAGGTAGCTTGATATACTGATCAACATAAGAAATTTTTTTATTTGATGTTGGGTTTGATTCAATAAAGACTCTCATCTTCAATACTTTTCTTTTAATTATTTGTTGCACGTTCTCCAGACAGTGAATAAAAACAGGAGTGACCACCATCCCTATAGACTGATCAAATTTATTTCTAAACGCTTCAGAAAATGAATAGTTCAAAAATAAATTCCTTGCCTTGTCATTCATAAAGGCTGATTCATGCCATTGATTTTTATAATTCAGCTTGTATTCAAATTGACGGCACACTTTCTTATAAGACATCTGCTCATTATATTCTATATGTGCATCTGGGCAATCTCCTCTTAAAAAATAAAAATTAAAATAGTCGGCAAATGATACCAGGTTACTTTGATCAAATAGTAAATGATTGTATTTTGTATATTCCTTTTTTAAAAATAATAAATTGCTGTCTTCTTTATACTGATTATCTTCTATTAGTACAGAGTACATCCAAACTAAATCATCTAGATAATCTCCAATAGAACACATCACCTTCTTTCGCTTGGTTTCATAGTAATCAGCCACATTGATTCCTAATGCTAACGCATGACCTAGACGATCATTAGAACGATAATCGCAAAAAGTTAGCACTTCATCTACTGCTCGTATGCCATTACTTAACGTTGAAAACTCTTCCCCCACATGATAAGTAGCGTATAAGCTTTCACTATTTTCAGCTAACTGTCTGATTTTTCTAAAATACAAAGAATATAATGTCGGTCTATTTTCTAATTCATAATTTGCAGTATCTATTCCTAATATTCTATGTTTAAAAGAGTCTACCTCTGACACTAAACTTAATTCATTAATTTTAACTAATGTTTCTAATAGTATATTGGTTTGATGTTCTATTCTCTCTCTCTTCGTCTCTTCTGTTTTTACTGTAGTTTCACCACTTATTCCAAGTGTTTTAATAAAATGAATAATTAAACCAAATTGAATTTCCGCTGGTGTTTCCAATCCTTGCTTTTTCATTCTACTTTCTGCTAGCTGATGCTCCTTCTTATTTAATCTAATCATTCTGCTAAGTTCTTTTAAATAGTCATCTGGCGTTTCTTCTGGACCAATTCTAAACTCAATTCGTTTAACATATCGCTCACAATAGTATTTATGAAATACACTACGGATAACATCTTCTTTACTTTTCTTATCTTGAATAAACCAGCTTTTATTGTCTTCTTTCTCTTTAAATTTAGCAAATCCCATTCCTAAGTTATCTTGTACGAATTGAAACTTTAGATCAGTCATACCACAAATATATAAATTGAAAATGAATAAGAATACTTTATGATATTCTAAATTTCTATCCGTACTTAATAGTATCATCATCTTTTTTAAGAAGTGTAATTCAGAAGAAGCATAATTTGTTACATCACCTTTATTGTCAAAATCTGACCACGCGTCTTTAAACTCTTCCAACAAGATTTCCAAGTCAACAAGATGCCTTATTTCAATTATCGTCTGTAACATATCATCGGATAAAAGAACCTGCATAATAATATCAATCCAGTCAAAATCTGATAGAGGATATTTCGCAAGTTTTGCTTCTAAAATCAAACGAATAACTTTGAATTTCAATATAAAGTGCACTTTCTCAGACACATTTTTGTCAGACTTTACAAGTGTCGCATAAACACCCTCAGTTCTGACAAAATCAGCATAGTCATTCACAGCAAATAAAGAGCATTTTATGAAAGAATACCAGTTAATATCCGTAATATAACCTGAAGCCTTTAGGTGCATATGATTTTCTGATAAACCAATCCGCTTGAATATATCATAAAGGCGTTTGTTATTATGATTCAATGTACTTGTTAACAAATTTGTATCGTTATTAACATGATTGGAGACAAGGTAAGCCGCAATAAATAACTTGATATCAACTTTATTAATCAATCCATCCCATTCTAATAAATCATCAAAATGGATATAAATACCCTCTATCCCTTGACAAATGATTGAATCAGTAACTAAAAAGATTAAATATAGAGCATTACTACTATCATACTTATCTAGTAACTGTTGCGTTACCAAGTTTAATATAAAATCTAAATCATTGGTATTATAGTTATTGGGATATAATAGTAGATATTTATTTTTAATTGTTGTTCTCAAAGATGTACTACTCAAATCAAAACATTCATCTATCTGACTTAAACTCGATTTATCATAAATAGTAGATTGATATAAATGATCATTAAATGATAATTCCTTGTATACAATACGGATAATTCGATCAATTTCTTTGTACAATACAGTGCTTTCTTGCTCCATGCTAACTGTCTCCTTGGCGTTCCAATTCTGTCACTATTTTTTCTAAATAGCTTACTTCTAATCCCGAAATTTGGTTTCGATTGCTTGGTCTTATAGTATCTGTTGCACGTTCTTTTTCTCTGTGAGTCATTGAACTTGGCCAATTTCTATACACAGCCCAATAGCTTCTCAAAAAGTCTTTAACTATATTAACATTTATGTTATAAGCATTCGGTTCATCATTATACATGTCAACAAAGCGATTAATATTTTGTTTAGCTTCATCTAATAGTTCAGATTCATCTATCAGCGTTTCCTCTTCCTTCGCTAATTTTAATTTTTCTATGTCAATTAACGGTTTGAAGACAGAACTCACAGCACTGGATTTCACCACTATAGGAATTGACATGTTAGCACGTAAACTGATTTCGTCACTAGTGTTTAATGTATTAACAAAAATATCATTTACTTTATCTAAAGCGTAATTAAATGGATTTTTTTCATTTTGTCGTGTATAACTTTTGCGAACAAAAAAGTCCAAATCAAACATATTATAAAATAAATATTCTTTTAATTCCTTCCCATAACAAATATGATGAAATACCTCTAATACATAACTCATATCAGTCAAACTAGCAAAAGGATCTACTAAATAATTATATCCATTAACAAAAACTCTTTTTTCGAAAAAATTCCTAAATTTAAAACTATAATATTTTTGACTAGGTTGATAGACAGGCTGATCTTCCCCAAATTTTCTAATATCTCCTGAGGCTGAAATATCACTAAAAAACAGTCTTTGAACATAATATAAATTAAAATTTGTTTCAGCATACTTTCCATTTAATTTATCATTATAATAAAATGTATCTGGCATGATTTTTCCTTTAACCAGCATGAAATACTGTTCTAATCCAATCTCTTGTATAATTTGTCTCAGTGGCTCGATACTTTTATCATGCTCAACAGTATTAGAATTAGGAGCAGATACTATATTACTTAAATTAAGCTCTTGCATTGACTCATCATAAATCCCCTTCACTGCTTCACTACTACAAAATTTATTAAGCGATTTTGTTAACAACAGTAAATTTTCAATTGAGTATAGTATTTTTAATGCATAAAGAAAATTCAAAGCTTGAACATTTCCGTAATAGTTTGTTTTAAAACGTTCAAAAACCGTGAACACATTTCCTAATGTCACATTATAAGCTGACTTATGATAAAGATTCATCTCATATTCTGATAAAAGCATATCTTCATGTTGGACTTTACTACTTTCAACCAAATCTAGTAAGCCAGTTACCACCAAACTGTTACGCGAGCTATAGTCACGTTCTAACCAACTGTCAATTATATTCATATAACTTTTATTCAAACTGTCTCTAAACTTTGAAATTAAAAAGTATTTTAATGATTTAATGTTTTTTCTCATGAGAGGCAAGCTAACTTCCAACTTTTCATCACGGTCAATAGCTTCTTGAAATGGGTGAAAATTATGAATAATTTCTAAATACTGCAATAATCCTCTCAACTGTCTTGGATAAACTAAATCAGTGATTTCAATCTGATCCATTGGTTCTATAACCAATCTTGTTTGTTTTCGCACCTCTTCCTTCATAAAATCCGTAATAGTCTTATTTCCAAACACATCGTTTATTTGTGGTTTTTCAGCTATAAAAGGACCAAGTATATCTTTAATTTTTGTTTGTTTATTAATTAATAAGTAGGTTCTTTGTGCACGAGGCAATCCTTTTTCAAGCATGTTTGTAGCTTGCTCTTTAATTTCTTCTGCAGTAATAAAAGGTGTTCTACCAGTATCAAATATCGTAGAAAATTCCGATTGACTTACCAAAATATTTTTATTATCTACCAATAAATTCGATACTACGGAGTTAATTAATTGCTCTTCTCTATAGGCTAAAAATAGCACAACTTTTTTTTGATACTGTAAAAACTTGAAAATATCCTGCAATGTTTCATATGCAATTTCATTAGGTACTAAATCCAAATCATCAATAAATAAACAGATGTGCGAATATTCTTTCTCACTTGTCATATTGATAACGTCTAGATAATGATCAATTAATTCAGTAATATTTTTTCTAAATTCCATTTGATTTTGTAAATTATCCAAGACTTCTACCCGTGTTTTATTTTCCGCATAAGAACTCTTTTCGATACGCATATCTTGCAAAAGTTTTACAATTTCTTTTATTTTTTTATCAAATCGTACTTTTCCATAAATTGATTGATCTTTCAAAGAATAACGACCATCATTTTGGCATGCAAGATCTACTTTATTTTTCATCATTGCTAAAACAGACTCTATCAACTTAATTTTCCCTGCAAATAGGCTAGGATCAAGTGTTGGAAAACAATACAAATTAGTGTGCGTCTGTTCAAAAATCATATTTCTTTCAATCGAATTTCTTAAAGTATTGATAAAAGAACTTTTTCCCACCCCACGTTCACCAACGATACTAAAAATATTATTTGTTCCTTGATTCTTACTATCCTGTTTCTCAGTGTCAACACATTCATCCGAACGAAATGCTTGAAGCCACTTAATGGTTTGTTGAAATGGCATGCTATAAAGATAATCACTATTCTCGATTTCTTTAACACTTTTAAAGGCTTGATGTTGATATTCTTTACTTGCTTTTGACCAATCAATTGAAATTTCTTGGAAACTTTTGTACATTATTTTTCTCTCCGTTCAGTTTATTTATAAAAAATAGTCAATTATTTGTATACATTCCAAATATATCAATTAAAAGCCTAAAAGTAAATAAAACATTATAAATCGAAAAATACATAGGGTGAACATTTTTCTTCTAATGTAATAAAAGAATTTGTAATTATTGCTAGTTCACCTATATTTCCATAGTAAAAACCACTATTTTAAAGTATCTGAAGAGACAAAATTATTCACCAAAATACATAAAAAAAATGATTGCACAGAACCATTCCTTTTAAAAAAGAAGAATTTCACAAAAAATGGAAATACCATTTTCGTGAAATTCTTCTTTTTCTGGTGTTAAGATCTCTATTCAAACTTCATTTAATAAACTATTACTCTATTTCTAAATTTTCATCTTTCATAGAACTAGCATTTATAAGATTCATCAATTCAAATCCAGTATTCAATTTAGAATAAATCGAACAAACAACAAATAGTTCTTTCCCTGCAAATGTTACCATCTTATATCGTCCAGAAGACGCTGGTATATGATGATGACCATGAATAGCGCCAATTATATTGTACTCCTCAAACAGCTTTTCGATTTTCAATTCTGAACAATTATATTCTTTATTATAAGCTGTACTTTTGGGTGAAAGCATACTTAGTTCATTGAACAATGGCGTATGAGAAACAATTACAGTGGGTATATCATATTCGTTGTTTAGTAACTGAGTCAATGCCTTAAAGATAAATTTTTGTAGTGCTTTTTTTCGTCTCACTAATACAACTGGGATCGTCAGTCCGATATAGCGAATACCGTTATGAATAATGCTATTATTATGTAACACGTGCATTTTGGGAAACCGTTTTTCAAGTTCGACTTTTACACGTTCATAATAAACATGATTGCCTATAGGTAACTTGGACCAAGACTCATCTGGATGTTGCATAAGATCTTGAAACCACCTGTTTTTGAAAAACGGTTGCCATTTCTCCCTTTCTTCATTTTCTATATTCTGATCTTTTGGCAATACATTTGCTAAGTCATGATTGCCTATAACATAAAGCCCCTTAATAGTTTCATTCACAACATGAGAGTCAGAAATATCACCCACTAAAATATTAAAATGGTCATTCGTAAATGCAAGTTCTCCATCAATTGTATGAATGTCAGAAACAACATTTATTAAATAGTTATTTTCTGTTGGAAGGACATTTTCAAAATAGTGTTCTAGCTCTCTTGGATCTACGCTATGAGCCACGTATTTTTTCCGAACTTCAGACAGTTCTTTACCAAATTCTGATCGTAAAAGTAATCTATTATTTGGCGATACAGTTTGCTTAGTGGTAACAATCGCTCTTTCTAACGTTTCTTTGACGTCTTGAGGAAGTAAAGCTAAGGCTGGTTGAATATCCGTGCCTAATGTTAAGTATCTATCTGACATAAAACCTTCTTGGTCCTGTGTTTTTAATAGTTGAACACCTTTCCCATCAGTCATTATAGGAAAGGTTTGAGTCAACTGAACAACAAAATTTAAGTATTCTGAAACATAGCCTGATATTCCTGTTTTTACATTTTCACTAAATAAAAATTTCCCTGCCAGATTAGCAGAGAGAGCACCTGTTTCATCATGTTGAAGTAAACGTCCTAGAATTTGAATCTCGAATAAGGGATCTTCGAATATCGCATTATAAGCTTGAATCACTTCAGAAGAATGCTCGTCCACCTTTTTGTTCGTTACCTGGAAAATACTTAACTTAAGATAGGTTTTTAGATTTTCTTGATGGGATTCGATATATTGACGAGCTGCTTCTGGATAAAGTAAATACTGAATTGCGGCACGTTGGATATAGTTTCTAGCAGTGTCATATGGAATCGCCGAATAAACAAGCTCACCTTTTGACGATATATTCAACGAGTTTTCTTTTATATTATAGGTTAATTGAAAGTAATCATTTTTAAACAACGTTTTATTGACTGGTCGTCGCTTATTTTCTGGGTACAAATCAAGGCGAGTTGCAAGTTCTGTTGGTAGCCCTATTTCATCTATTTCAGGTGATAATGTGCTTTGTATTTCAACTAATGAAGACTTTTTACGCTTACTTGATGTCATTTACAGCCTCTTTCTTCTAACTTTAATACATTCAGTTGAACGATTTTACGATTTTCCTTTTTTTATCAATAACAACTAGCTCAGCTACAAGCATAGAGCTCAATCCATATACTAAATAAGCGATACGTATAGTATGCATAGTCACCGAGTTTATCATTTGTTTATCAAGTAATGTAAATAGAATCAGAAAAATCAAACTCCCAATATACATTGTTGCTCCAAAACTTCTGTTGGAATATTTATAGACGAAAGGGCGATCCTTTTGATTTGATACTAAAAAAAGAATTCCTTTATACCCTAGTTGACCATGACGATCAGGGTAATAAGATGAAACAAAACACAAAAAAGATAAAACAATCATACCCATCGCAATGTTTACTTCCATATAAATTCCCTCCTCAATGAATACAAACACGTTATAAGTCAAACTGGTCTCAAAAAAAGAAAACGCATTAAATCCTATTACTCTAATTGTAGTATGCATCATTGAACAAATCAAATCATTTTTGCTATATCTAGTGTTTTTCGCTCTATCTTCCTTACGCTATGGATAGAAAAAAACTGAGCATGTCCTTATTTAGAACATCACTCAGTTTTTTTAACAATCATCTAGAAGGAAATCGTCTCCCAATGGAAAATTAGTCGTACAATCTCTGCAAAAACGACTGTCCATTTTGCGGCATTCTAACATCAAAAAACTCTGCCACTGTTGCTGCAACATCCGCCATTGTTTCTCGTTCACCAATCACTTTTCCCTCAATTGCTGGACTATAAACCAATAACGGAACAAATTCTCTGGTATGCTGACTATGACCGATTGTTGGGTCATTTCCATGATCAGCCATCACAACCAATAAATCACCCTCGTTTAAAAGAGTGAGCAACTCTCCTAATTTCTTATCACTGACTTCTAAACGATCAGCATACCGTTCGACATCTTCTGCATGTCCAGCCAAATCCGTTTCTTGGATATTGATAAAGAATAATCCATTTTCATTAGCTTTTACTTTTGCAATCAGCTTATCGTATAACTCTTCTGTATTCACCCCTGGAAAAAGCTTTTCACTGGAGGTCTGAATAATATCCGCTGCTTTTCCAAATAAGGCTACTGGAATACCTGCTTGATCTAATATCGTAGGAATTTGAACGTCGGGATTGATCCCGTAGCCAAGATGAATAACATGATAGTCATTATTGTAAACACCTGATTTTGGTGCGTCTACTCCAGCAAATTTTCCAATCACTGTTCGAGCAGCTAACAAGTCCTCTAAATGAATACCATGTCCACCAAAAGTGATCACTCTAGAGACTTTGACTACTTCTCGAACTGCTTTTCCTAAAGCGATCACCTCTTCAAATGAAATATCATCTAGCGCTGCCGACACATTAAAAACCTGTCCCAAATCTGTTTCTAAGTTATCGCCAACAGTCGCCACTTCATTCACGACTAAAATCTTAGGTTCATCTATTTTGCCTACATAGCGAACTTGGTACCCTTTTGTTTTCAAATGATTGAAAACTTCATCGATCACTTCATTGAATGCTTGATTCAATGGCTCTTTTGGTGTCGTTCCAGAAATCTCCTGATGTCCTAAAAATGAATCTGCACCATGATGAGTTAAATTTGCTTTTCCATAATTTGCTTTTGATGAAAATATTAGTTCTTCTGTTTCAAATTCAAGAATATTCATCAATCCAAGTTTTTCTAAGGTAGGAATGCTAATGGTAGGAATTTTTTCTATAATATGTTTTGCTGTATTTGAGCCATTATCTGCCGGTCTGACAAGCGGTACATCTCTCATTGCCCCTACACCAAAACTATCTAAAACATTAATAATAAATCGACTCATTTTTAAATCCTTCTTCCTTGACTATCAAAAATTCCGACGATCTCTGGCTTACCTGTGCTAATTCCTTTTACAACTGCTACATTGCTTCTCGTGACAAAAATTTGTGTACGAAAAGCGGCAATCACAGTTGCTCCAATAGTATGTTCTGTTGAAGTAGAAAGATAATAATCGATACTTTCATCTGAAAACGACTCGACCTTGTCCTCTACACGAACATTAGTGTCAGCAATTAAGGTTGAATGTAAATGTCCTCTACGATAGTAACCACCACCATAGAAATACGATTTCCCATTAAAAATATGGGATATTTCACTTACATATACTAAGGCCGGTTTCTCTGGTTGTACTTTATACGCGTGTAACGGTGTTGTTCCAGTTAGCGCATGCCCTGGCTCTGCTTGTGTTCCACCGATTTCTTTAATAAATGGGAACGTTTCGCTACATGAAGCTGACGGAACATTTAGTTCTGGCACCGCAAACCCTTCTTGCCGCAAAATCACTCTAGCCTGTTCAATCGTTTTCACATTATTTGTTTCCGATAATGTCGTGTACGTTTCATCGAATAAAAAACAGGGAAAAGACGTAATACCACTGAACTCAACTGCTGAGAACTTATGAAATACTTTACTTTGTTCGGCAAGATCTGCTAATAAAAAACCACCAAACTGTCCGTCGTACATTTGATCATTTTCTGCAACTACTTTTAACAAGACTTTTTGCTTAATGCCAATTTTTTTAGCTATGGTATTGATTTGTTCTAATTTTTCAATGGAAAAAACGGTAATATATTCTGCCCCATAGACCATGATTTTTTCTAAAAGCTGATCTGGTATTTGAACTAAGTGTCCCACGTTACATAACGGAATCTGATGATCCATCATAACCAAAGCTTCTTTAAAATCAACTACCACTGCACCACGATAACCAATCGCCATCAATTCTTTGGCAATCAGTGGATTTCGACCCATTTGCTTCAACATAAAAAATAGGTCGATACCCAATTCATTGGCACGTTCTAACATTACTGCACCATTTGCACGAATCGTATCTAAATCTAAAACATAGGTATCGGGAAGAATCTGACCTGTTTGGTGTAAATAAATTCCTGCGTCGATCAACTCAGGATTAGCTTGTTTCATCATCGGTAGAAACAAATGAATCCCTCCCTTACTGCTCTTTCTTCAATATATTAATAATATGCATATAGACAAACCACAGCTCATCTGAACTAAAATCTGTTGAAGAATACCGAGACAATTCTTGCCATAGCGCCTTTGACTCTGCTAGCTTCTCATCTTGTTGAATCTCAGATAAGATAAACTCATCCATGCTGATTACAGGTTCGTTCTTTTTCTGTCTCGCATCCGCCATAGCAATATGAGTTAAAAACATATCGAGATGCTCTTCATTATCGATAACCTTTTGTTCCAATAAATAACTGTTCACAGCCAATACAAATTGTTCAGTTTCTTCATCTATCAGCTTTGACTCTTTTAAAATTCTTAATTTTTTTCCAATCATTTCAAACGTCCTTTTAATAATGAGGGATCATTTTACCTTCTAACACTTGCTTTTGAACGGATAAAATTTTGGCTTCATCTATCACACTCATCAGTATTTTTTTTAATAGCAGATTGTCTTTATGTAAGACACACACTGCTGTACTAGCTAAATCATCTTCTACACTGCCTTCAAGAAATTGATAATTTAAGTGATCTAATTTTCGATCTTTGATTTCATCATAGTTCCAAATCCCCACATCGATCATTCCTTGCTCTAGAGAATAAATCAATTGATGGCTTGGGACTTCAATAAATTCAACTTTTTTACCAGCAGTTGCATTTTCAGTTAAAATCTGTTGATCATATGAATTATGATCAATGCCCACACGCATTTGATCTTCAATTTTTGAACTGTTTGGATTTGAAAAAATCATTACGTGATTGGACAAATAGCTACGAGGTCCGAAATCTTTAAAAATTTCTAGCGTACTACCTGACTCTATCGCTTGGAGTGCTGCTAATTTTGACACAATCGAAAAATGCATCGTTTTTTCACTCGTCAAATCCATTCGATCTTTCGAACCTCTGACATAAGCCATGCTTAAAGGAATTTCTGCGTGATGAAATACTTCGTATAAACCGGTAGCAAAACCCTCATACGTCTTAGAATAAGGCAACGGCATTGTCCCGCGAATCGGTCCTTCGATCACAATTTTTTGTAATCGTTGGTAGTCGATCGTGGTCAAAATCGTCCCTTGACGCCCTTGACTTACTGTGTGAATTATTTTTTCTTCCTTCAAGTAGTTCAGAGCATTCTGAACCGTTCCCCGTGACATCCCATATTTTTCTTGAAACTCTGAAATCACAGGCATACGGCTACCTTCAGATAATAAAATCAACTCACCTGATAATTGTTGAATTGCTTTTCCCGTTTTATTTAGAAATTCCTCTTGCATTGGCTTTAATTCCCTTCTATTGACTCTTCTATAATTCTAATGATCGTATCAGCACCTGCTCTCATCGGATTGATCCGAATCATTGTTTTTGTACTTTCAGGTGACGCTGCTCTAAAGGTTCCTGATAGTCGATAAAACATCGGGACAAATTCATATTTTGATTCAGCTCCAACTGGATTTGGTGCGGCTCCAAGCTTTTCTGCATGTTTTAATACGCTAGCCGCTATGGGCTGATCAAATTCTACAATGATCACTTTAGATTGGGCATTAGCGATAAAAGCTTGTTTGACCCCATTCACTTCACCTGTATTTAAACGTATTGCCACTTCTTCTGATACTTGAGATGAAATCGCTAAAGCAACTGGCGCATAAATCAAGCCTTGCAACACAGCGATTGCTTCAAACCCCTGTACTTGTAATCCGCCAGAATAATTTTCTTTGCGTAACTCTTTGATCAACTCAGCGTTGCCTACAATACAGCCTACTCCTTCTGGACCTAATAATTTAAAGGTTGAGAAACAAGATAAATCAGCACCACACTCTACACCGATTTTTGGTACTTTTAAAGTTGAATAATTGTCATCTGTAATGATTACGATATTTTTATTTTGTCCTTTTATTTGTTCAATAACGGCTTCTGGTTGATAAGAATCATTCGGCTTTTGTCTTGTAAATTGAACGATTGCCAGTTGAATGTCATTTTCGGCAATCACAGATTCCAGTCTCTCTGGTCGATTAAAATCTGCTAAAACTGTTTTCAAGTTTAGCATATCAATAGAAGTTTGAGTCGTTGGATAAACAGGTGCATCATGAACCAGTACCGTTTTTCCATATTTTTTACTCGCCGCATGCAAGGACAAGCGAATCGCCATCGTTCCTGCGCCACGCACTAACATAGCAGCTTCAGCTGCAAAAAGATCTTGCAAGACATGTTCTACTTTATTCGTCGTGATTGGTTGATTAAAACCTGGCACAACACCTAAATCGCCACGTGTTAAGATTTCCGAACCTTCAAAGTTTCTCGTAACACAATCAACAATTTGAAATTGCTTTTTAGTGGCCTCTTCCAAATTCATTGTTTCTAAAGGAAAAGTTTTCATACTTATTTCACTCCTTGTCTAAAGAAACGCTGCGGATTATGAATCAGCATTTTTTCAACTGTATCGTTCGAAATCCCTGCTTCTTTCATCATTGGTACAAACGTATCCAGTAAATACGAATAACCAATGCCATTTTTATATTTCATATTTGATTTCCGGGTAATATCCATTGATAAAAAGACTTGATCTGCTAATCCTCTTTGTTCAATTTCCTTTAACATTGATACACGAAGTGCATCTGGTTGATAGTTTTCTTTTCCTATTGTATCAAATTCCACATAAACACCTTGGTCTAACATTTTCAAAATGTACTCAAGATTGCCACTTAAATCAACATGTCCAATCACAACTGAAGCTAAATCAACATTATTTTCTTTAAAAAACTGAACTTGTTCATGCCCATTTGTCCCAAGTGTAGTATGAGTAGTAATCGGGATACCCGTTTCTTTATGAGCAATCACAGATGCATCAAAAACTTTTTTCTCATTTTCCGTCCAACCGTCTTTACTTGAACCGATTTCACCAATGATCTCAGCTTTGATCTCTGTATCTGCGATACCGTCTTGGATCTCCTTGATCATCAGTTTCCCTAGTTCTGCAACTGTCCAATCTGTCACAATATCAGGTAGAAATTTTTCAGTATAAAAGCCCGTCGCTTGCACGATATTGATGCCTGATGCTTCTGCCACTTTTTGAACATATAAGGGATTTCTTTTCATATCTAAATTTGTGACATCCACAATATTACGAACGCCTTTATGATAAAGTTCTTTAAATTCTTTGACTGTTTCTTCAAAACAATTTAAGTTTGTATCGTCAATATTTTTTATACGAGACAAATCAATTGTCGTATGTTCATGCATATAGGTTATTCCATCTACTAAGCTCATTTCGTTGTCGTCTCCTAAAATTTTTAAAGTCCTGGTGGTGTCATTAGATTAAGCAATACTAAAATATTTGAAATCACACCGACTAATAAGGCCCCCACTGGTCCAATAGCTAGATCGACCATTTTCTTTTTGAATGTGCCATTTAATACGTAAAGTCCAACAACGAATAACCCACCCCAAGCTGGAGCAATTGCTGTTGCTGCTATCACACCACCAACAAGCAAGGCGATTTCCAAGACTTTTGTGATCGCTGTTCGAATATTATCGCCAGCATCACGCATTCCTGGGAACCGATCGAGCAATACAGAAAATTTCGTTAAGAGTAACACTTCAATTGACATCCAAATACCGCCTGCAACAAAGGCTAAAAGCGGTTGTCCCATCGCTGCACCGATCGAGCCGATCACAAATACCATCTTGATGCCAGCTGGCGAATAGGTTCCTGTAGCAATTCCTGTTGTTACAACTAATGGAATAAAGCCAACAACTCGTGCTAATTCGGTCAAAGCAGCTGAATTAAATTGACCTTCTTGGTATAATGGAGCTGAGAGTGCAGATTCCGTTACAATTGACATCGAAGCCGCCAAAGCAATCAATGCGCCGGATAAGGCAAATAAGTACCAATATTTCTTAATTTGTTTTACTCGTTCCGCAAAGATATTTGCCAATTGTGCCTGAGAATCTGTTCTTTCTCTTTTATCATTCATCGCATAGCTGATCATAAAAATCATCCCAACAAGTAACGCAATCGCATTCGCATTAATGACGATCGTATTACCATTAGCTAAATTAAACGAACCAAATTGTGTCGTCACCACTTGAGCCAACACTGTTGCCGAAAAAGTGATCATCCCTTTTTTCCAACCATATTGAAGAGCGACAACTAAGGCTGGGAAAACAGCAAATGCTACTAAAACAACAGACGATACTTGACCGAGACTATCTAGGAAATTATAAGGAAGAATTTCAAATACTTTTTGAATTGTTCCTAGACCTGCCCCCATCACAACACCATAAACTCCGCCAGCTGCTCCTGCTATCCAGATAGAATATTTTTTATCATCTGGCAAATAGCTACCAATAATATCTGTTCCCAATAAAACAACATGAATGATAATTACGCTGGACGCAATAGACTGTGGAATAAACCCAACGATATACCCGATTCCAAAAGCAAGTGCCGTAGTTCCTAATGCTGATTTTGTGACTCTCTTTTCACGGTACTCTAAAACGATCGGTCTTAACGCATCATTAAAAACAGCAATTTTCGTATTCGCCATAATCGTTGTAACAGCACATAATGCTGCCATGATTACTATGTTTAAAGCCATTTCATTACTCCCCCTTATTTTCAAGCGCTTTCATCACATTTGAAATGATAAACTCCATATCTTGCGAAGTGAAACCAAAAGCAATTTTACCTGCCGCAACACTTTGATTGATTTCTTCTTCAGAAGCAGTCTTACCTGGCATTCCTAAAGTTGCCGTTTTATCTCCGCCTAATAATGCAATCGCCATTGCTAATGCTCCGCCACCGCCTGTGTTACAAGCACCAAAATAGTAGTCAGCCGTGCCGTTTTTTAAGGCCATCGCCGCATCAATATCAGTTTTTACGGTGATTTCATAGTTCCCCTTTCCATATTTTTGTAGTAGTTCTTCAATTGCTCCTTTTTCGATTTGTCCACCTATAACAATTTTTTTCATGATAACTCTCCTTTCGTACAAAATTTTGTATATTTAAATCAAAAATAAAAATACAAAAAAATGTATTCTTATTTTCACGGTTATTATAGCACCTTTATTTTCGAATGTAAACCCTTTCCAATTTATAACGATTATACTGCTACTTTTTCCCAATTATTTAGAAACTAACATTGATAAGCAATTTCTATGGCTTATCAATGTTAGTACAAATAAACTTGTATTAAAAAGGATACCTTTTTAGTTCAATCTTATTTTTAACATCCTACATTTATCTTGTCGTTAAAACACTAGTTTCCTGCTCTATAGCAATTCTTTGTAACGTTGTATATAGAATCGTTTTACAACTGTTACTAATGTTAAGTATGCCACAATTGTACCAACTAACCATAACCAATAATTAGACGGTAAAACAGCCATTCCTAAACTTTGTCCAAATGCTGTAAAAGGCAAGACTGTTCCGATCACAATCCCTAGCGACGTAATGGTCGTCATAATAAACGAACCACTACTTTGAATAAACGGAATTTTAGGTGTACGTAAGGCGTGTAAAACCAACGTTTGTGACCATAATGATTCCACAAACCAACCTGCATGGAACACGGCAATAAAGGCAACTTGCTGAGAAGCATTCAGTGTATGGAAGTCTCCCCCCACAACTGCTGGGCAAATAATGAAATACATCAATAAATAGGTAGTAATATCAAATACCGAACTTGTAGGGCCTAACCAAACCATAAATTTTCCAATGCTGGATGCTTGCCAACGCTTAGGTTTCTCCAAATATTCTTTGTCCATATGATCCCAAGGAATAGATACGCACGAAATGTCGTAAATCAAGTTTAAGAATAAAATTTGCAGTGGTAACATTGGCAGAAATGGTAAAAAGGTACTGGCAACTAACACTGAAAACATATTCCCAAAATTTGAACTTGCTGTTGCTTTTATATATTTCATGATATTCCCGAATGTTTCTCTACCTGAAATGATCCCTCTTTCTAAAACCATCAAATCTTTTTCTAATAAAATGACATCAGCGGATTCTTTGGCAATGTCCACCGCTGTATCGACTGAAATACCAACATCTGCTGCTTTCATTGCTGGTGCATCATTGATCCCATCGCCAAGGAAGCCAACAGTATGTCCATTTTCTCTCAAAATGCTCGTAATTTTTTGTTTTTGTTGCGGATTTAATTTTACAAATACATTGTGCTTTTCAACTAATTGACTTAATTTATCATTGGATATATTCATAATATCTTCGCCATTGATCAATTTTTCAGCACCCAAACCAACTTGTTTACATACGGATCGCGTTACCAAAGCGTTATCTCCTGTTAGGACTTTCACTTCAACACCATGTGCTTTTAACGTTTCTAGTGCTTGTTTTGTCGTTTCTTTTGGCGGATCTAAGAATGCTAAATAGCCAATCAATACCATCTCAGATTCATCCGCTACTGAGAATTCACCAACAACACTTGGATTCGTTTTTTGGGCAACGCCGATCACCCGCAAACCATCCTCGTTTAGCTCATTCACTTTTTTCAATACTTCTTGTCGAACCTCATCCGTTAACACAGTAACCTTGCCTTTGAAATCGACAAAACTCGAAATACTCAACATTTCTTCGATGGCACCCTTAGTGATCATTTGTGTCTTTCCGCTAGGATCTTCTACGACAACGCTCATTCGTCTACGATCAAAATCAAAGGGAATTTCATCCACCTTTTTATACGTAATTCCTGTTGTATTCAATTCCGTTTTAGCAGCATCAATAATTGCGACATCTAATAAATTTTTTAATCCGGTTTGATAATAACTGTTTAAATAGGCATGACGTAAGACACGATCATCTTCTTCACCAGCCAGATCCAAATGATATTCCAGTATAATTTTGTCTTGCGTTAGCGTGCCTGTTTTATCCGTGCATAGAACATCGATTGCACCAAAGTTTTGAATCGCATTTAAGTTTTTAATCACCGTTCCTTTTTTAGCCATACCTGTTGCACCTTTGACTAAGTTGGTCGTAACGATCATCGGTAACATTTCTGGTGTCAACCCAACGGCCACGGATAAGCCGAACAAGAAGGCTTCCATCCAATCCCCTTTTGTAAAACCGTTGATTACAATAACCGTTGGCGCCATCAATGCCATAAATTTGATAAACAAGAATGACGTTTTGCGAATACCTAATTCAAAACTTGTTTGTACCGGTTTAGTAGATAATGATTTGGCCACATCTCCAAACAGTGTATGATTTCCTGTGGCGATGACCACACCTTCAGCACTTCCGCTTATAACGTTGCTGCCCATAAATACTAGATTCTCATAACTCGTTTCATTGCTATCTTGAGTAATGATTGCCTCTGCCCGTTTTTCAACAGGATAACTTTCCCCCGTCAGTGCAGACTGAGAAATAAATAAATCTTTAGTGGCAATCAAGCGAATATCCGCTGGAATCATATCTCCTGCTGATAATCTGACAATATCTCCACACACAATATCTTCCATAGGAATTTCATCATATTTATTTTTCCGTTTTACTGCTGCGGTGACTTTAACCAATGATTTCAATTTTTCGGCTGCTTGATTTGAGCGCACAGATTGAATGAGTGTCATCGTCCCACTGATCAAGACCATAGTGAATATAATACCACTACCAAAATAGTCACGATCTTCCGGTGCAGCGATAACTACATCTGTAATAAAGGACATAATGCCTAAGCCAATTAGAACAAGGGTAAACGGTGTAATATAGGCTTTTAAGATTTCTATGAATAAAGGTGTTTTTTTCCCGTAGGAAATAGTATTGTCTCCATATTCATCTCGAGCCATAACTGCTTGAACTTCAGATAGTCCTTTTTTGGATGTTTGAAATGTTTCAAAAATACTTTCAACTGTTTTTCTAGCCATTAAGTCATAATTTATATCTTGAATCGTTCTTTTTTTTCTTTCCATTTTGTTTCCTTCTCTCCCAAAAAATCCACCATGATCCTGCGCCAATAACTAAACGTATAATCATTTTTCCTAGTGTTTTTACATTGCTCCCTATTTGCAGGGGCTTGGAGAAAAAAGGGCACTAAAAACAAATAGATAATAATAATCGACTCCTTTTTAGTACAACTCTTTCCTGTGACCCCTGTTGCCTCGAACTACTGTCATCCATTTGTTTTCAACTCCCTCTGATTTGTAAAATGTCTTATGTCTAACATACTTTTTTTAAATACTTTTAAGAGTAACTCGTCTTCTTGATAGGCTTCCGTCAAACTACCATAGCCTAGTTTTTCATAAAATCCCCAGGCCTGCTTTCGACCTGTCAAAAAAATAGTGGCATAGTTTAAATTTCGAGCAACTTGCTCAGCATAAACGATTAATTTCTTTCCCAACCCTTGACCTTGAAAATCTGGACTTAGTGCAACTTGTTTTATTTGGATACAGTTTGAATCACAAGGATGCAAAAGAAGAGTGCCAACCACACGATCCTCTTTTTTGACGACTAAGTGAATATCGTGTTTTTCTTCTACAGCAGATTTCGTTAGAAAGGGTTTGCCTGCGCTTGCTTTTAATACTTGATTGCGTAAGGCTAAGGTTTCTCGATAAATAGGACTATCCCACCTGATTAAAGTGAACACTGTTTTACCATGATTCTTCCTCCTTTGATAATTGATACACTTCCAATACCTCTTTGTTTTTTGATAACTGTGTAATGATCTCTTTCATGGCCAATTCACGATTCGAATTTGGTTCGATTTCTACCTTTAACTGGACATTATTTCCTGCAAGATCCAGACATAAAAAATGACAAAAAGATAAATAGTAGCGGTCTAGCTGTGTCATCATTTCTGTTCGTAATGCGACCTCCGCAGTTGATTTTCCAGTGACGATCAAAAATGAATTTTTCATTTTCACTTGCTCTTCTGGTCGATAACTCTCCGTCATTTGATCAAATCGTTGCGAAGCAAAACGAATCACACTATTTACCAGCATGATAACGATGGCGGCTAAAAACCCTTCTTTAATAAAACTGGCGCCGATCATTGCACCCACTGCCGCCGTACACCAGAGAGTCGCAGCCGTATTTAGCCCAGTCACACTAAAGCCGTCTCGTAAAATAATTCCTCCTGCCAAAAAGCCAATGCCACTAACAACTTGTGCAGCGATCCTCGTTGGGCTTGTATCTGTTGTGACCATGGTAGATATGGACACAAAAAGAGTTGCGCCAAGCGAGACCAAGATCATGGTACGTACGCCGGCTAATTTTTTTCGCCATTGCCGTTCAATTCCAATCAAACTGCCTGCTAACAAGCTCATTGATAACATCAATAAAAATTCATATACATTCCCCCTTGACTATTATTGAACATAAAATCCGATTTTCTTAGACGCAAAAAAGGTGACTTTTCGCACAAAAACTCCGCGAAAAGTCACTCTATATTCACCAAAAAAAGCATGACAAATTAAGACATTGATCTAGTCGTTGAGTTTTGGCACTATACAACGTAAAGACAAACATCTTAGCTACCTTATGAAAAGCCTTGTATTCGACAATTCCTGTTCTACCCATTGGCGTCTCTCGACATTTTTGGGCAGTAGCCTATGTTTGTATAGGAGCCTCACCTAACAAATCATATTTTATATTCACTAACAAACTAACAGAAGAAGAAATTATTGTCAAGTAGGATTTTGGTGGTGGGTGGGAAATTGTTGTTTATTTAGGTCTCAGTATGTCTTTTGATATCGGTAAAAGTTAGGGAAGAATTAATCAGTATTACTATATAATATAAAGATTTTTAACAATCGATAATCTATGAAAAATTTTAAATTGAACATCACTCCTTACTTTAGTACTTTTTAATTTTATGTATTTTTTTACATTTAGTTTATATAGCGGAAACAAAAAAAAGCTGGGCAAGTCCTGATTCTGAACATTACTCAACTTTATGATAATTAACTAACTGACATCTTTTTTCTAGCTAAAACTTAAATGGTCTTAAAAATAGTAACGACTTTACGTACAGGTAAGCCAATAGGAATTGAATCATTAGCTTTCTTTGATATCGTGCCTTTTATACTATAACTAGAAACGAAAACTTATTTCTCTAAAAAATATGTAATTGTTTCTACTATTTTTTCAGATTGCGTGTGGTGTAAATAGTGGCTACCTTCCAAAATCTTTATCTCAGACTTTTGACTCTCTTTTATCATCGCTTCATGAAGTGCCACCCACTTATCATCTGGCTCAACACTTTCAGAGGCTAAGAAATATAAGACTGGCAGCTGAACTGGATACGTTAGGTTAGCTACTTTTTCAAAGTTCTTTTGCATTTCTTCTCCTTCATTCATTGTTGCGTTGTTGCCAACATTCTTCAAAGAAATATATTTAAACTGTTCAGCATCTTCTTTCGATAACTTAGGTGCATTTAAAAAAGTCGGATCGGCATCAGCGAGCAGACGATAGATACCTGATTGGCTCAATGACTTAATTATCCCACCTTGATTATCAGCTGCTCCGCCTTGGTCAGGTAAACTACTATCAATACCAATAAAGCTTTTCACTTCATTTGGATATTCATTAATATAAGCAAGTGAGTAGACTCCAGAAATAGAATGTCCTACCAAGTGATACGAGCTGATATTCAACTGCGTCAACGCTTGATGAAGCTCACTCGTTAAATTCTCAATTGAACGTACTTTATCCGTATCATCACTTAACCCATAGCCGAAGGGTTCCACCACCACGACCTGATATACTTTTGATAACTCATTCACTAGTGGTTGAAAATCAAGTACAGGAGAAGCTGTTAGATAACCTGGCAGTAATACCATTGTTTCTTCACCTTTTCCAGTCACTTGAACACGTAAAGATTTGTTATCTACTTTCACTTCTTGACCATAAGGAATAATTTTTTTAGATTCTTTTTTTAGTTGGATTTTATTGTTTGCGTAAATTCCGATAAAAACAAGAAGCACGATTACTACTAAACTTCCGACTAAAATACCGAAAATCTTCACTATTTTTTTCATCTACATTCCTCAAATCTGTTAGTTTTTCAAAAAATTGCTTGTTTCTTTTACGATTGTTTCCATTTGTGTGTGGTGTAAATAATGAGCACCTGATAGTTGAATCAATTCGCCTTTATCTAAACCATTCACTTGATCTTGATGCATCTCAAGCCATTTTTTTTGATTCCTATCATTATCTGCCACAAATAATAAAACTGGCATATTTTTAGGATAGGTTAAGCCACGAGAATCCGAGAAGCTGTTACTTAATTCTTGAAGCTCATCTTTCATCGCAGGACTACTCATGTTCTTCATTGTCAATAACTTGATCTGTTCAAAGTCAGGATTATCTTGACTCACGCCTAACCCCTTCTCTGGATTAACTTTAATTAATGCTCGAAAGACGCCTGCTGTTTTTAAGAAGTCAAAGACGGTCATATCAATACCAGGCCACGGCTGTTCTGGTGTACTGGAATCAATTCCCACAAAACCTTCCATTTAAAATACTACTTTTATATAGAGTGAATTAGGTTCTTTTTACTAGAGAAATCTAGTTTCTTGATCAAAAGATATATCAATAAACTTAGATAGTTTTACTTACAAATACAGACAAATGCACAGACGAAAACCACCATGCCATATAGATGTTTTTTCCAACTAACTAAGTAGAAATTTTCTACCCAGCTCTATTCATCCAATAAGCGGACTTTTCCGCCAATCAAACTCAACTCACTGACTATTTGTCATACCGTCATCCGAACCGAAAATATAGGATCAGTTCTAAAGTAACGAATCGTGACTTTTGACGAGTCCTCTTTTTATGCCCTAACGTTTCGCTAGGTCACTTGTAAAATCAACAAGGTTACTATTTGATACTCTGTTTATAAGGTCTGTCCGATTCTGGACACATCTATTCTAGCACAAGGGAAAAGTCCCTTCACCTAATCAATAGGCTTAAAACTCAGCTTATTAACAAAATATCACTCAACCGACTTTTCGGCTCATTAAGTTTTACTCTATTTTAATTAAAACATGTTCCCTTTGTAAAGTCGTTAATTGCTACTTTTAAAAATCACTATAGTTTTAAATATTAGCACATTATCAGTTATCTGTTTAATCATAACGTTTTGTTTGATATACTTATTTAGAAAATTATCTTAGGAGGATTAACATGAAAAAAGTAGTTTACGGAGTTTTGTTAATTGCTGTATTTGGACTTACAGCGTGCGGTAATGATAAAAAAGAAACGTCTTCTAGTAGCAAGGTAAACGAGTTGGAATCTAGAGTGAAAGAGTTGGAAAGTTCTTCGAGTTCAGAAGCGGACACACAAAATAGAGCTACTGAAATAGTGAATAAGTTCAAGGCGGAAGGGCTACCCGTTTTTGATGAAGAGGTTGCAACTGAAGAGAAATTGAAAGAATCTGATTATGATTTATCCAGCTCAAGCTATTTCTACTATGTGACAAAAGATTCGATTCCGGATACTCTTTTTTCTAATCTCATTAATGTTGAAGTAGCGACAGATAAAGAAAATACTGAAAAAATTGTTAACAATAATGAGACAAGAAATAAAAACGCAGCGGGAGAACGTGCTTCATGGGTAGTAAAATATGCGGTTAATGATAAACTAAATGCGGTTCTTACTGTTGGTTCTGCTGTTTCTGATGAGGATTTTAACAAATATAAAGAAGTATTTGAAAGCATTAAATAATCAATCAGTCCTAGATTATTCTAGGGCTTTTTCTTATTAAAAAAAGGGCAGCGGATTTTTCCGCCACCCTCTAATATTTAAAATTGACCTCCTAATTGTGATTGAATAAATACACGACAGATAACTTGTGCTTCAATCCGTGCAAGCTTGTTCGGTCTAATCTCGATTGTATGATTTCCTCTGGCGATCTTACCATTGCTTGTCTTGCGTAGATGATCTACTAAATTAAGTCGTTGTTGAGTAGTATCGTGTTGAGGAAGTATTTTCCCATCCACAATGATATCCACACTATTCGCGCTGTTTGGTGCCTCGTATATTCCCCATTCAAGCGGGTGAGTATGATCTGGCAAAGTAACCGTATGTGTGTGATTTGGAATATTAACTTTGTGTGTATGGTTCGGTATACTCACATTGTGGCTGTGGTTCGGTATTGGTACATTATGGCTATGATTTGGAATGCCAACATTGTGTGAATGCGCTGGTGTTGTGACAGCATGAGAATGGTTTCCGCTTCCACCAGCAGTTGTAATGTCACCTTTCAACGTTGAGTTTAAAATTAAAGTGTTAGTTTCTCCTCTCCCCCAATAATAACGTGGTTTGTCACCAAAGCCACCGCTGTTATAATCACCACCATATTTAAAGACTACGTGAGTATGATCTCCCCCAGCAGAACTTGTTTGCGTACTCTGTCCATTTACCGAACTTGTCGCAACACTTCCACCACCAGCGCTACTTGTCGCAATACCACCCCCGCCGGCCGTGCTAGATATAATGCTACCGCCACCAGCGGAACTCGTTTGTGTACTGGCTCCGCCGGCAGAAGTAGAGGTAACCTTTGCGCCTCCACCTTTTACGGCTTTTGTGTAGCCACGATACTTTTTAGTCTTAAACGTCAATTCAACAGTATTCACATGAAATACATCATCATCAAGGAAAAACTCAATAATCGCAGGATATGCCGCTTCACAGTTATCTTGGTAGCTGTAATTCAAGATATTAGTAGCCCCTTGCGAATAGGTTTCGTTTATTTGTTGTTTCCTACCCAAATCTGACATAGTCGTTGTGATATCATCTTTAAGATTACCTAAATCCAATTGTAGATTCTGAGGGGCGCCGAATACATCGCTTTTAGCTTCCTTCTTAATTCTCAGATTAACGGAACCATAATCATTTGTATTGATCATAGCAACGCCACCTTTGCGAAGTTTATCCACGATTAGTGGATCATCAGTCAATTTGGTTAAATCTGCAGCAGTTACTGACCAACTGACTTTCGGAATCGACCATTTTCCCAACATATTTATTGCATTGTCTTTTAAAGCTTGCGGAATAGTGAATCTTTGATCTACCCATACATATTCGACTAATCCATATTTTTCTATAGACTTTTTATCCTCAACATAGGAAACACCATTATTGACGGATTTGATATTTATTTGATTGATTCCTTCACCAGAACCTAAAGGATAAACTCGGTTTACTAAATTATTGGGATCTCGTTCGATCTCAAAACCTTGCATGTTATATCCTTCTTGTATTCGAGCAACAACTTCTGTTTGAGGTCTTACAAGCGATAGTTCAAATGGATAAACTTGTGTATTCCATTCCCATACATAATCTTCGTCAAACGCTTGAGGTATGCTGAAAAGAGCATCAGCTAAACCATTTTCGTTTTCCCATGCGTATGAGAAATATCGAGTAAAATCACATTTTTTCAATACCCAGTTTTTCGTTGTCTGTTTATTTAAGACATAATTAATCACATCAATTGTTTTACGATTTACTAGTTCATGGTAACCAAAAAGGACACTATCAAGTAGCGTTCCTAATGCATGTACTGCCGTATAAGTAATTTTGTTATTACTAGCATCTTTCTGTATCTCAGATGGCATGACCCGATACAATCCAATGTATTCATTTTCATTGTCAGTTAGTTCTACCCACAACATCTCTTGTAAAAATTCATTTTTATCATCATCTAGTGGCATTGTAAATTCTATGTTTCCTATTTGATTTTCAATTTTTTCATAGCTTACATTGTGAGCATTTTCGAGAATTGCTGTATATTCCCGTTTGAGGTTCATCGCCATTAACATTAAATTTCATCTCCCTTATAAAATGTTATAATCTTTTCTGTTTGTTATTTCCTAAACGTAACAACTCTATTTCTCTAAATGCTTTACCTAGAATCGCTCGTTCTTCAAAACTATCTAGCTTTTCGAGTGTGACCTTTTTTAGCTTATCAAGATTGCTTTTAGCTTCCTCTTGTTCTATTTGGTCGTGGTAGTCAAGGACAAACGCCCCTAGCTTTCGTTCTATCCGCTTCAATTCGTTCTGTACAACGTCTACAGGTCGATTGAATACTTTCGCTACCTCTTCAAACGGAACGGGCTTAAACGTGCTGTAATCTCCTAACAGTTCGTCAAAATTACAACCCTCTGTTGATTTGTAATAGCGTTCAGCCAGCCAGTTTACTTCCTCTTGTTCTAATTGCTTTAGCCCTTTGAAAAAGGTTAATGCTGACACTTTGGCGTAATGCTGTAGCTCCTGGATATGCTTTTCATAATAACGCCAGTGTCTCAATGAGTTTTTAGCTCGTTGCAACTCTCTTTGATACCTCACCATGCTTACACCCCCACCACATTAAGCAATCGATCAATGTTACCCATGAAGTCATTCTCAACTAGTTCAACAGGTTCTACATATTCCGTTTTCGTACAAAAGCACATTACTATAGCTTGACTTATTTCCTCTATTTCTTCAGTTGCCAACTGATCTAAACGCTTATTTAAACAAACATAGCCTTTTATATATTTATCGTGAAAATACTTCCGTTCCTCTGCAGTCAGTGACGAAAGAAACTTATTCCAAAAGCCTTGCTTCATTTTCAATATCTCTATGTGGTGATCGATCATTCTTAGTGTTTCGTCTAGTCTTTCGATTGCCTTATCTGCTTTGATGGATTGACTCACAATCTCATAACCAGTATAGGCAATAGTCGTACAGAAAGACTGTTGATAGAATGCCCAGCGTTTATAAGCCTTCTTCTGAACAAGTTGTTCAATACGCTTATCGATCATCATATATTGACTGATAACAAATTCTTCTAAACTTTCCATACGACTACCACCTTTTTATTTAACTAAACGATTTTTCTTAGCAAACTCTGCTAAACTATTTTCATTCGGTCCTGCTTCTTCGTGACTTTCCCACAACTTAACACCTTCATCAATTAATTGTGATAGTTCAGCTTCTTCTTTGTCGTCCTCATGATCTTTCATAATAGCAGTTGCAACATTCCGAGCAGTCATAGCTAGTTCATGCTTCTGTGTCTTTTTCGCCCATCTTTTTTCTGACACCTTTTCTAAAATTCCTTTTACTAACTGATCTAAATTATTCATTTTTCTTCCTCCTATTTCGCTTTTTTAATCGCACTATTATAGATTCTGCTGCTTGGGTTTTTAATTAATAAATATGGTTCCCGATTAAATCGACCACGTTCAATCTCTTTCAGGTTGAAATGTTCTGCTAAATCATCGTATTTGTTGAAATCTCTTTTGATTGTTTGCTCCAGCTCAAATTTTTCATTGCTAATTTTAGCCAGTTGTTCTTGTATTCGTTTTTCTTCGATCAATAGTTTTACATACTCTTTGATGTAGTTGTCTTTCAACTCTAGTAAGTCATTGTCTAAAACCTCGAAAGCCTTTTTAATTAATGCTTCTCTGTGAATTTGTTTATAACTGGATAACTTAGCCGAATCGCTTTCTTGTTTCCCTTTCAATTCGCTATTT
>Ga0308156_1000294_pt1 | contig 127084 bp, 108 predicted proteins | sample PhyAR2_FD_201041 | JGI IMG/M metagenome (GOLD analysis project Ga0308156, IMG submission 201041) | Phyllosphere microbial communities from UC Gill Tract Community Farm, Albany, California, United States - DLSL A.R2 | ecosystem: Host-associated > Plants > Phyllosphere > Unclassified | place...
ACAAAAGGCTTTTCGGCGTTTTGGCTTTCGTGGCTTACGAGAACTTCTTCACCGATCTCAGGAATAAAATGGAAGCCTTTACCGGCTCCGCCATGCGGCTGTATCAGTCGGATCCAGGGCGTTTTCAGGCCTTTGTTTTCCTGCCACGGAAATTGTACCCGCACTCGGCCCATTCCCAGCGGATCGTTGTTATCCACCACTCTTGCAGGCTGGTCTTCGGCTTTCGGTACCGCTTCAATGTCGATATATGGCGCAGCATTAAACAAATCAGGGATTCCCAAAAACTCATTGTAATAATCACCAGGCTCATAGACGTGCCTGATTTCTATGATCCGGTAGGTTTCCATCGCTTTGCCGTTGATATCCGAAAGTTTCACCCTGCCTCCGATCTTCAGTTCGGGCGTTTTGCTTCTTCCTTTTACCTGCATCAGGTTCTCACGCTTTTCTTTTTCCAGGCGCACAGCCTCTTTCAAATGATCTTCCGACCATTCCCCGATCCCCGTATGGTTAAAATGCATTTTAGGCTTTTTCCTGAAAGTCTTTCCGGATGCAATTACTGCAATACTCTGAAACGGACTTTCCTTAAATTCGGACTTTTCACTTCCGCTATGCTTTTCCATTTTCAATCCGCTTACAGCATCATAGCCTGTGAAGACAAATTCCTGAGCCTGCATCCGCATTTCAAGTTCAATATCGATTAAATCTACATTTTCGCCGAGTTTTATAAGAGGCTGAACCGCATTTCCGAAAACCAGCTTTTCACCGGTGTAATAGAAAAATTCGCCGTGGCGTTTTGCCAGTCTCTGCAGAAACTCATAATCGGATTCCTTATATTGAACCGTATAGGGAAGCCTTCTCCTGTTGTATTCATTCAAATAATTGGAGGATATTTCCACTTTTGCTTCCTGGGAATATTCTTCACTCACCTGTTTTACAATCTGCTCAAGGGTCTTATCTTCGAAACTTTGGCAGTCTTTTCCGCTTTCCAGCAAAATACTTGGGGCATATCCCGTTATATAAAGATCTCCATAGCCACCGCCTTCGTCCTTTTTATTTCTGATTTTGCCGACAATACCCCGGAAATAATGTCTGGGTTCTCCAAAACGCCAATAGGCAATACCTATTTCTTTGCCGAGAAGGTTTTTGGAGTTTTCCATGACATAGCCGTGAAAACGGTCTAAAGCATCATCCGGAACCACAATGGTAAAACTGTCATGGTCATTGGTTTTCTGAATAAGCTCTACTGCATAGCTGTTTTTCCGTAAAAATTCTTGGCCCTCTAAAGTCAGCAGGCAATACACCAAAGGATTGGTTTTGTCTTTTAGCCAGTCTTCAGCGCCACGGGATGTGCCGAATGTTGAGGAATTAAAATTTTCGTCTTTCATTATCTGTGATTTTAAAAAAAGGCAATCTCATTTTCAAATTTTTAATGATTATAATAGAATTTGTGTTTTAAGTTTCTCAGTGTAAACTTTTACGTATTAATAAACATAAAATAAATATTATCTAATCCCTATCTGTGCATTTAAAGTAAATTAATATAAAAATTTAATACTGGTATTTTGAATAGGAAATATCCTGTGTATTTTTTGTCAGAAGATCGCTCTTTACCTTAAAGCGTGTATTATACGTATCATACTTTAAAGGGTTAAAATCGCAGTACAAGAACATATTAAAGTTTAACTATTACCGATATCAAGCAGTAAATCTATTTTAATCTGTGTTTTTATCATTAATTTAAATCAAACCATAAGGAATATATCACGATGACATATAATATGTCCTAAATCTTTTATTATCTGGAAATAGGTGTTACCAAATGTAAAAATAATTTTCAATTCGGCAAATATTTTTTGAAAATAAGCAATAGAAAATCAATACATTATGAAAAATTATCTATAAAATAATAAGCAGAAATTTCATTCTTATTTTTACATAATCAGAAACATTAAGCATAATAACAGCAATAAAACACTACAAATGAATTATTCTTAAAAATGAAAATTCTGCAATTTAATTGATTATTAAATGACACGGCCGGGAACCAGGATAAATGATTAGGCAAAAAGTATAGTGAAAGATAATCTGAAAATGTATGGAAATCATGATTCCATAAAAATTTCGGATTTTGATGACGTAATTGCTATTCTTGAAAAGATCAGCAAGATGTAATGCATCTCTATTTGTAAGCGGTGTTGTTTTGTCATCAAATAGTAACAAACGAAAAAAGTCGCCCATTTTGGCGACTTTTCTTTCAAGCGATCCGGACGGGACTCGAACCCGCGACCTCCGCCGTGACAGGGCGGCATTCTAACCAGCTGAACTACCGGATCAAATTTTGTAAAGAAATTGAGAAAACTTCAGCGATCCGGACGGGACTCGAACCCGCGACCTCCGCCGTGACAGGGCGGCATTCTAACCAGCTGAACTACCGGATCAATTTTGTTTGAAAAGTAAATTGAAAAACTTTTGCGATCCGGACGGGACTCGAACCCGCGACCTCCGCCGTGACAGGGCGGCATTCTAACCAACTGAACTACCGGATCAAATTTTGTAAAGAGCTTGTTTCTTTTTTGTGATGGCAAAAGTACAACTTTTTTCATTACACGCAAACTATTTTACAAAAAAAACCTTCCATTATCTGGAAGGCCTTCATTATCAAACTTATTATTTTTATAAGTGTGCACTTAATTTTTCAGCGATTACGTGTTTCGGCGTTACACCTACCAGTTTATCTACAACCTCACCGTTCTTGAAAATAAGAACTGTAGGGATATTTCTGATACCATACTGCATAGAAATTTCCTGGTTGTTGTCTACATCTACTTTTCCTACTACTGCTTTTCCTTCAAAATCTGTGGCCACCTCTTCAATGATTGGTCCCAAAGTTCTACATGGTCCGCACCATACTGCCCAGAAGTCTACCAATACCGGTTTATCTGATTTTAAAACCGTTTCCTGAAATGAGCTGTCTGTAATTTCTAAAGCCATTTTGTTTCTTTTATTTTAATTAATATTATCTCTTAATTGATCTGTTAATAGACACCCAAAATTACGCCATTTAAGCAATATTATTATCTATGCTCAACATTTGTATTTTCTATAACAAAATCCGTAGAAATTTCTTCTAAAGCCTTCGCTAAGGCATCAATATCTTCTTTTGAAGTCAAATGACTGAAAGAAATACGCAAAGGGGTACAGTGCTCCATTTCTTCCTCCGACAGCACCATCATCATCACCATAGAAGGCTTTGAAGCACCTGAAGAGCATGCGCTTCCCTGTGAAATGGCAATTCCCTTCATATCCAGCTGAAGACCTATTAAAGGATTTTTATACGGTAGTAAAGCACTAAGTACGGTATATAAGCTGCCATCCTTCTCCTGGCTTCTTCCGTTAAATTTAATTCCCGGAACTGCTTTGGAAAGTTCCTCTACCGCATACTCCTTAATACTTTGCATATGATGGGTAAATTCTTCAAGATTATTCAGAGAAATTTCCAATGCTTTGCCTAAACCTACAATTCCTGCTACGTTCTCTGTACCGGCTCTTAAGCTTCTCTCCTGCGGTCCACCGGTGATAATTCCTTTCAAGCCGCTTGATTTTCTGATAAAGGCAAACCCAATCCCTTTAGGCCCATGGAATTTGTGTGCACTGCAGGATGCAAAATCTACCTGAATGTCAGAAAAATCGAGTTCCATGTGAGCCATTGTCTGCACGGTGTCCGAATGGAAAATGGCATGATGAGCCTTGCAAAGTTCCGCCACTTTTTTAATATCAGTAAGATTTCCGATCTCGTTGTTCGCATGCATCAAACTTACCAATGTCTTTTTATCTGAGGCTTTCAGAAGTTCTTCCAGTCTGGAAAGATCGATATCTCCTTTGTCGTTGGGACGGATGTAATTTACTTCCACCCCTTTTCTGTTTTTCATATCGAGAATACTCTCAGAAACACATTTGTGTTCAAGAGGAGAGCTTATAATTCTCTGTACACCCAGATGTTCAACAGCAGATTTGATGATCATATTGTTGGATTCTGTACCGCACGAGGTGAAAATGATTTCGGCCGGGGTTACCTGTAGATATTCCGCAACCTGTCTCCTCACATTTTCTATAAGAATTTTCGCTTCCTGTCCGAAACTGTGGGTAGAGGACGGATTTCCGAAATTCATTTTCATGGTTTCTACCATGGCTTCGATAACTTCCTCGGAAAGAGGTGTTGTGGCAGCGTTATCTAAGTATACTTTATTCATTTTACTTTGAAGATTTATTTCTATGGAAACAGTAATACCGCGAAAACAAGATCGCAAAACTTCGGCTTAAGCATCAGTGATATTACTTCATTTTCGACAGCCAAAATTAGTGAAAAAATTGGTAATGTCCTTCATTTGCCCACGATAGCATTGGACGGTCTCCTGAAGTATCTCCGAAAGCTATGGTTTTATCGTATTTCTCGTTGATAATTTCAGCCTTTATGCGGATTAATTTTTCTTCTCCGTTACAGTTTTTTCCAATAAAATTACCCGTGAATACTTCATTTTTAAATTCTGCTTTTGTAGCGACAAGCTGCATTTGAAATGCTTCGGCAAATGGTTTTGCCCAGATATCAAGGGAAGCCGTCACCAAAAGGCTCCTCGTATTTTCATGGTCAATATTCTTAATGAAATCCAATGCATTTTCCCGGATAATCTCAGGATAATACCGTTCAAAGAACTGTCTGGATTTTTTTTCTATTTTTTCCTTGGTTTGTCCTTTAAGTATAGATGCTATAAAACTTTTTTTTACCTTTTCCGTCTCTACAAGTTTCAATTTTAATAAAATGAAAAGCGGAACATGCTTTAGAAATTGTAACCTGAACTTTACGGGATCATAAAACCTGAGATACATAAACATAGTATCTTTATAGGTTAATGTTCCATCAAAATCAAAGCAATACAATTTCTTCATTGGAGTTTTGTTTTAAGGTATCTTAACGCAAATGTCGCAAAGATATTTTGGTTATACTAATTTCCACTTAACAAACATGGCCTGTATAAAGTATATGATACAATTTAAAGCTTCAATTTTTTAAATATAAATTCAGGAATATTCCGGATGATCATCATGATAATTCCCCACACCGGTAATACATATATGACATTTCTTCTTTTCTTATATGCTTTAAAAATATATTGTGCTGCTACAGCGGGCGTTGCCGTAAGCTTTGGATTTAGCGGTAGTCCCTCGGTCATTTTCGTAGCCATAAACCCAGGCTTTACCGTAAGTACATGGACCATTTTGTTTGAAAGATAATTTCTAAGCCCACTCAGATAAGCCGTAAATGCAGCTTTTGCACTTCCATATATGAAATTGCTCTGCCTTCCACGGTCTCCCGCTACGGATGAAAGACCGATGATCGTACCCGACCTTCTGCTTTCGAACTTCTGGGCGAAATAATTCAGTACCGGGACCAGCTTTGCATAATTAATATCAATGATCCGGCCGGTATTCTTATTGTCATGCAGACCTTCTTCCGTATCCTGACCTAAATATCCTACCGCGCAAAACAGAAGATCTGAATGAATATCCTCGAACCTTCCATAATCAATATCCTTCGTCAGGTCGAGCTCAATAACTTCCGCCTGCTGAAGAAATTTCACATCGATATGCCGTGCAAATCTTTCCGTTGTTTCTGTATTTGAGGTAAGGAGATAAATCTTCTCAAACCTTTCCCCTTGCTTCAGGGCCTCTTCCACAAAAGCCTGTGCTACTTCTGATGTGCTTCCTAAAATGATCATTTGTGCTAAATGTTATTTATAATTCTTTTGTGCTGTAAAGAGACAAATTTTGAACTCTGAACATTTTTGAGATAGTTGGTCAGTGAAGAGCGGCTCATGCTGTCTTTCGTAAGGTAAATCTTGCCGTTATATTCCTCTACAATATCGTCCAAACGGTCGATAAGCTTTCTTAATTTGGGATTTACTTTAAAATCAAGCGCAAGGGAATATCCTTCGAAGGGAAATGAATTGTAAGCCTGCGGATTCTCTTTTCCGTACAGCTTCAGTACAGCCAGGAACGATCCGTTTCCACTGTTGGCAATGGTTTCAAGTATTTTTTTCATTCCTTCTTTTCCGGAATGTTTCGGAATCATCATCTGATATTGTATAAATCCGGACTTTCCATAGATTTTATTCCAGTCCTTTACGAAATCGAGTGGATAAAAGAATGTTTCGTAATCAATAAAATTCTTTACCTCTTTTTTAGATTGTTTTTTAAAATAGAAATAATTGAAAATCCTTACCGTCAGTGCATTTAGAACGAATCCCGGAAAGTAAAAAGGCACTGTCGGTTCAAATTTCTTTTTCGGTCTTAAAGGTTTATCCCTGAGATTTTGCGGCAACTCATGCTGAAAAGCGTGTTCTCCCCTCATCAGGATGCTTCTTCCGATATTTTTACCTTTCTGCAGGCAGTCGATCCACGCGACGGTGTAGGTCCAGTTTTCACTTTCTTCAAATAGCCTGAAGATCTCATCGAGATTTTCAGCTTTTATACTTTCCTGACGAATATATGCAGACTGAATATTTTTTAATTTGAATTTAGCGGTAAGAATAATTCCTGTAAGTCCCATTCCACCGATCGTTGCCCAAAACTTTTCAGGGTTCTCGTCTCTTGAACAGGTAATTATATCCCCGTTTTCGATCATTAATTTAAATTCAATCACATATTCGGAAAAGCATCCTTCCGAGTGATGATTTTTACCGTGAACATCAGACGCGATAGCACCGCCGACAGAAACAAATTTGGTTCCCGGCGTTACATACAGGAAATACCCCTGAGGTACGGCAATTTCAAGAACATCCGAAAGCAAAACACCGGACTCACATTCAATAATACCGTTGAGACGGTCGAAACTGATGAATTTATTAAGTTTTTTTGTTGAAAATATATGTTCTCCCAACGAAGCATCTCCGTAACACCTGCCGTTACCTCTTGCAATGACTTCATTGTTATTCAGGACAAATTCTTTGATTTTCAGGAAACTGTCTTCCGATTTCATTTCCTTTTCTACGATGGGAAAATTCCCCCAATTGGTTACTTTCTGTGTAAAATCAGGCTTCATTTCTTAAAATAAATTTGAATTAAAAATGCAGCCACCCAAAGTAATAAAGTAACCTGAATATATCTGTCGCGGTAAACGATCTTAGTAGGAGATTCTGTTCTGTTGTAGACCAATGTCTGCTGTAAATATCTCAAAAAAGCAAATACAACAAAGATGACGGTGTAAAAAACACGCTGATGAAATTTCGCCTGAACTTCCGGCGACAGGGTAAACATCAGATAACACACAATGGCCAGCGTTACAGAGATCGAAAGCGTGATATCCGCAAACTGAACGTTGTAGCCATCAAGAGCTTTTCTTGTTTTACCGGAAACCTGTGCATTAATGAGCTCTCCCCTTCTTTTTCCGATCGCAAGCACCAGGGCCAGAACAAAAGTCAACAGGATTGCCCACTGGGAAATGCTTATTCCTGTAATATAACCTCCCGCCAGTACTCTGAGCACAAATCCCAGCGCAATAATAAAGATATCAATGATAGGAACATGTTTTAGTCTGAATGTATAAGCCAGGTTCATGACGAAGTAAGATCCGATAATGATGGCAAACTTCCAGAGCATTTCATGAAAATAAGCCTGTGCAAACAATACCAGCGCAATATCTGCTGCGATAAGCCCGATAAAAATACCGATGGCCTTGGATTTTGAGATCGCACCACTGGCCAGGGGACGCTTTCGTTTTTCGGGATGTTTGCTATCTGCCTCGATATCGTTATAATCATTCAGGATGTAGACAATGCTGGCAGCCAGGGAGAAAATAATGAAAGCAAAAATACTTTTAGTAAGTAAATCGACATTTTTAATATTTCCGGAGAAAAATAATGGAACAAAAACAAACAGGTTTTTTACCCATTGCTCGACACGGAGCAGTTTTAAATATTTCTTCATTTATGTTATTTCTAATACAAAAATAATGATTTCAAGGAATATCACAATAAAAATACAAAAATAACCGCAATTGCGGTTATCTATGAAAATATTTATATGCTAAATAAAATTATTGTCCGTTCTGAGCGTCGTTGATCATTTTCTCGTTAGCCGTGATCGCAAACTCCACTCTTCTGTTTTTTGCTCTTCCTGCATCGGTATCGTTGGAAGCAACAGGCATCGCTTCACCTTCCCCTTTGGCAAACAATCTGCCGGAAGCAATACCTTTTCCCATCAAATAAGATTTTACGGAGTTTGCCCTTCTTTCAGAAAGAGACATGTTGTAAGAATCTGATCCTTTGCTGTCGGTATGACCATAGATATTGATATTGGTATCAGGATTATTGATAAGAACCTGTGCCAGTTTATCCAGATTGGTTTTAGCTGTAGTTGTAAGGGCAGAAGAATCAAAATCGAAATTAACGATACTTTCATTTAAAGTAATCTTAATACCGTCACCTACTCTTTCTACTTCAGCACCAGGTAGCGTTTCCTTAATTTCTTTTGCCTGTTTATCCATTTTAGATCCGATTACATTACCGGCGACACCACCGATAACGCCACCTAACACAGCTCCGATGGCTCCGTTTCCTCCTCTTCCGACATTATTTCCTAGAATCCCTCCGATCACAGCACCTGAAGCAACCCCTACGGCTGTACCTCTTTGCTGGTGGTTAGAATTCTGTACTGCCTCACAGCTTGTCAATAACAAGGCTGATGATAAAAATAAGCCTCCTATATATGTTTTTGTCAATTTCATCTTATTTAATTTTTAAAGTTTAATTATTTCATTCCTGTTCTCTCAAAGTTGTAAACAACTCTTACATTTTCTCCGTCAAAAGGAATATTCTGCTCCAGTGAGAACTGATCTGTCGTTTGATTGGTAAGGGTAAGCGTATACCCTGCTGTATTTTGTTTTGCCTTTGTGCCTTCAGCTATTTTTTTGAAGTTAAATGTATTTCCGCTTACGACATCCACTTTAATGGGCTGTGTATATCCGCCTCCGCAGGTTCCGCCTCCGCTTACTGTATAAGCGCCAGTCCAATTGTTGGGAATCAGTCTCCAGTGGCTTCCTACGAAACACTGTGCATCGATACCATCGTCAAAAGGTTTTACTTTAAACTGCTTATCATAGTTGATACTGACGATCTGCCAGTCACCTTTCATTTTAAGGAATTCAGCTCTCTGATTTTGGGCTGTTTGTGCGTTTTTCACTCCGGAACAAGACACTGCAAAAAGTGATGTTCCTAACATCCCTGCAAATAGTAACTTTTTCATTTTGTAGTTTATTATTTTTTGTTAAAATAAAATTACAAAAAACCGTGCCAAAAATGAAAGATAACAATAAAAAAAGTCCGAAAATTTCGGACTTTATATGATTACACCTTAAATACAGGCAGATATGTTATTTTTTAACAGTCTTTTTTACGGATTTTTGAACCTTTTTTGAAGAGGTTGATTTTCCGTTGTAGAAATTCGTGTATGCGTATTCTGCCGCCTTTTTAACATCGATTACCCCTCCGGCCTGAGAAAAGTCTGCGAATCCGTTTGCAGTGCTTGGATTGCTGGATTTCACAAGAGATTCGATAACCTGGGCAGGCGTAAGATTCGGCATATAGGCCAATAAAACGGCCGCTGCTCCGGCTACCACAGGAGAAGCCATTGAAGTTCCCTGAAGATACTTATACTCGTTATGAGGAACGGTAGAATAAATCTGATCACCCGGAGCAAATACATTGACCATCTTCTTATTATAGTTGGAAAACCCTGCTCTCAACGCTGCGTTGTCATTGGTGCTTGCTCCGACAACCATTACATTGTCTACAAAAGGTTTTTCATCGGTCACATTTTTAAAGTTTGTAGGATAAGCCAAATGTTCTGCAACATCTTCGTTTTCATTACCTGCAGCCTTTACCAGAAGAACTCCTTTATCCTGTGCGTACTTGAAGGCATCCCAAACAACATTCTTCCCTGGTGAAACCGGTTTTCCGAAACTCATGTTCAGAACTTTGGCGCCATTATCGACGGCATAACGGATGGCGTTGGCCACATCCTTATCTCTTTCGTCACCATTAGGAACTGTTCTTACGGACATGATTTTAGCCACTTTTGAAGCAACACCATATTGTATTTCAGATCCGTTCGGAAGTCCTGCAATAATTCCGGCTACGTGTGTACCGTGTTCTGCATCAGGTCCTTCATAGTGGTTATTTCCATAATTTTTTTCAGAATAATCGTCATAATTGTCTCCTACAATTTCTTTTCTCGGATCGTAATCAAGATTGTATTGTTTTTCCTGCGGGCCAAAGTAATCGAGTGCTTCTTTCATCTGGTCACGCATCATTTTCTCAAATTCTGCAGCAGACTTGCCTTTAAATTCCGGACTTTCAGCAACTCTTCCAAGGACCTGAGCGGCCATAGCCTCTTTCTGGTCTGCGGGCTTTATCGCTGCTACATTTTCAGGGGTGAGGGCTTTCCCGTTCAGCAATCTTACCATAGTCGGAATGGCATCATTAATCATCGTGTACGTCTGGAATCCCTGTCTTGCCTCAACACTTTTCTTATTAAAGATCTCTTTGGACTTCATATACATCGCAAACTCTTCGGGCATTTTAGCCTGATTGGCTTTGTTCTTCGTAGAATCGTCGCCTTCGAAAACAGGTTTGTATTTGGCAACAACTCTTGTTACTTCCATATTATCGATATCTATATCTCCATTTTTACCACCGATGAAATTCCATCCGTGAACATCGTCGATATATCCGTTTCCATCGTCATCTTTACCATTTCCCGGCACTTCATTAGGATTTGTCCAGACATTTTTGGCTAATCCCGGGTGGTCTATCTGTACACCACTATCGAGAACACCTACGACAACAGTTTTAGGTTTAAGCCCTTTAGACTCTAAAAATTTATATGCATTTTCAGTATTTACTCCATAGACCTTTGTCGTGGCAAAATCTTTATGATACCAGGTCATAAGATCTTTGTCTTTCATCGGGTCAGTACCGGTTTTAGCTTCCTGCGCTTGCGAAAAGCCAAATCCCACTAAAAAAACAGCGGCTAATAATACCTTTTTCATGTTAGTATGATTGTTTAATATTTTTTATATAAGTCAGAGCTTCAGGTCCTTTGTTACAGATGAGATCCAAAATAGACAGATCTTCTAAAAAACCCAGCTTATCAGAGAATGTCTGATAATATTCTTCCATTTTAAATTCTGAAGAATCTTTTGCTGAAAATTTTTCTCTAAAACTGATCTCCTGAGGATTTTTGATGTATTCTGTATTCAAAGACCATGCCTTTTCTGTTTTAAGGATTTGCAGGATGATCTCAAGCGCATTGATATTAAAATCCAGTAAACCCGATTCTTTTATTTCAAATATTTTCCTGAGCTTATCTTCATAAAACTCAAAATAGGGAGAGCTTTGATAGGCCGTCTTAATGGATTTCCAGTGGAGGCTCCTCCAGTCTTCACGGTAAGAAATTTCAATATCTTTTAACGCTCTCTTTCCATTATGGGAAATAGGAATGATTAAAGACAGCTTTCCGTTGGCTCCAAATATATTAGCTCTGTTTCTATAAGTCTGCTTGGGAAAGCTTTCAAACTGTTCAAATACAATTTCGTTTTCAGGATTCAGAAATACCGAAAACCATGAAATAGGCGGTAGATAAAATACCGGTAGTAATATATTGTTCATATTTTAATTTTTAGGATAAATAATTCTTCCCGTTATTTCACTCTCATCAATAAATCCCACATATCTTGAATCTAAACTTGCATTTCGATTGTCGCCAAGAAAAAAGGCTTTTGCCGGAGGAATTGTTACGGGCCCGAAATTATCCGCATTCCAGTTTTTATGATAGACTTTGACAATCTCTGAATCAGGATTGGGATTAATAAATCTTTCATAAAAGAAATTATCATTCAATTCGTTTTCACTTAGGTTAGTAAGAAAATAGTCATTATTAAACTGATAGAATTCGTTTTCTGACATTCCTTTTAACATCAAATCATTAACAAATGCTCTGTCAATTTTATATAAATGCTTTACATTAATTCCTATTTTTACTAATTCATCATTTACCAACAGATTTCCATTTTTAATCTCAACCTTATCTCCCTCTGTCCCTACTAACCTTTGGACATAAACACCTTTACCAAATTCTTGCGTATTCTGATTATAAGTTAGTAATTTAAATTTTTCATAAGGAAGAATATTAGTAATTATTACAAACGAACCTTTTTTTATATTCGGCTCACCACCAGCCTGGGGTACATAAGCATATTGCAAAACCCCGGAGAGTTTTGCAATAATTAAAAGTGTTACAACAAAGCTTCCTGCAAGGAGAACTCTGTTAAATATTTTATTTTTAAACATTAGATATTAATCGTCTTCTGTTTTTTTCTTTTTAAATAATTTAACGAAATATTCCCATCCGAAGAATAAAATAAGAATCATCGCGGCTATCCACCAGTAAGAAGTTTTATTGGCTTCTCCTGTGTTTGTGGCTTTAAACATTCTTTCCCAACGGATCTTTTTGGGAGCCTGGTACGATGAACTCGCATCTGAGAACACGCCCTGCACGCTCATCCAGGTAAACATAGGCTTTCCGACAATATTTTCCTCAGGAACGAATCCAAAGAATCTTGCATCTAATGAAGCATCCCGGTTGTCTCCCACCATCATATAATAGTCCTGCTTAATAGTGTACTGATTCGTTTCTTTTCCGTTGATGAAGATTTTACCGTTTTTGTTTTCTAAACTATTGTGTTCATATTCAGAAATAATCCATTGATATTCCGGTAAAGTTTCCTGATTCAAAGTGACAACATCACCCTTTTTAGGAATTCTCAAAGGACCATACCAATCCTGGTTCCAAGGCTTGTTGATAGGGAAGATTGACTGGGTAGTATCAATGCTTTTTGTATAGGCTGTTTTATCAGCATTTAACTTATAGGAAATAGTGGCTGAATCTTTAGGATAGATATTTTCTTCCATGTTTACCACATTCGGCAAAGCTTTAATTTCTTTAGCTGTCTTATCAGTAAGACCCTGAAATATATAAACAAAACCACCGTTTTTTTCATCCTGCATTTCTCTTACAGGTAAGAATCCATAGGTATTGTATAAGCCGGGAATGTCTAATTGAGTTCCTGTATTAACGGTATAAGCATGTTGAATTTCCTGGTCTCCCAAAATAGTTTCCGGCTTTCCGTTTACAAAAAGTCTTCCACCTCTCATTTCAAAAGTATCACCAGCAACGGCTACGCATCTTTTTACGTAAGGATCTTTTCGGTCAATGGCCGTATGTACGGAATCCTGAGGATAGTTGAAAACAACGATGTCTTTTTTCTGAGGCTTGTTGAACTGTAAAATTCTTTCGTAAGGAAGCTTTACCGCATCAACATAAGATTTGGGATCATCTTTAGGGTTTCCTTTTTCTCCGGTATCCATAATGGTTCCCTGAAGGAAAGGTATGGCTAGAGGACGCATCGGCAGCCTGTAACCGTAGCTCCATTTATTTACAAAAAGAAAGTCGCCAACCAGTAATGTTCTTTCCATGGATCCGGTCGGGATTCCGAATGGCTGGGTCACAAAAACATGGATAATGGTTGCAAAAACTACCGCAAAAGTTACAGATCCGACAAATGAATCTTTCTTTTTGGCATTCTTTTCTTCATCGGTAAGGAATAAATCATTTTCATCTTCCAGTTCCACATCTTTGCTGTAATTCACCGTTGCCATATAAATGAACGGAAGAATAACTGTAAGAAGTTTATCCTTAAATAAAGTTTTACCGAATTTTTTCATTAAGTATAAATGAAAAACAGACATCATGATAGGCCCCACGATCGGTAAATAAGACAAGATGGCCCACCATTTCGGATGTTTGGTTTCTTTTAAAACAATGAAATAATTGTAGAAAGGGATAAAAGCAAATACAGGATTATAACCCAGCTTTTTAAACAATTTCCAGGTAGAAATCCCCATCAGTACAGACAGAATGAGGACATACACCGTATAAGTTAAAAAATAATTCATAAATTTTTGTACCTAATCTATAATATAATTGATGAATAATGATTGATAAATAATCAGTATTCATCGTATTAGTTTGCAATGTAGGAATTTTGTTACAATTAAAGTCCCAAAACATCCTTCATTGTGAAATTTCCTTTTTTATCCCGGATCCATTCGGCCGCTACTACCGCTCCGAGGGCAAAACCGTTTCTGTTAAAAGCATTATGCTTGATTTCGATCTCATCAACTTCGCTTCTGTAGAAGACACTGTGTGTTCCGGGAACCTCATCTTCACGAATAGCAAAAATACCCAGCTGATTTCCCTGGGTTTCTTCCAATTTCCATGAATCAAATTTCGGATTATTCTTAAAAATACCTTCAGCAATCGAAATCGCAGTTCCGCTTGGCGCATCTTTTTTGTGAACGTGGTGAATTTCTTCAAGCTGGCATGAATACTCATCAACATTCTTCATTAAATCGGCAAGTTTTTCATTTAAAGCAAAAAATAAATTTACCCCTAAGCTGAAATTGGAACCGTATAAAAAAGCAGTTCCGTTATCCACTGCCAATTGTTCAATCTCAGGCTTTTTCTCCAGCCAGCCTGTTGTTCCGCAGATCACAGGAATTTTGTTTTCAAGACAGGCCTTGATATTTTCATAAGCCACTTCCGGCAAAGAAAATTCTATGACAACATCGGGATTATTAAGATTTTCAGCAGTTGGTGTTTCTTTCAGCCTGGCAACAACTTCATGACCTCTTTTTGTGGCAATCTCATCGATGATTTTACCCATTTTACCATATCCAACTAATGCTATTTTCATATTTTATTGTTTGTCTGCTTATATCCTAACGCAAAGATCGCAAGGTTTATGTTCAAAATATTCATTCGTATTTCGTTCGCAAAATGAAGTTTCGCCTAGTTTAATCAATCAATTATAAAATCGATGCAAAGGCATTTCACACAGCAAAGGCGTATTTAATTAAAGCAGTTTTATATTTTTATTAAAATTTATAACTTAAACTTATACCAGTTTTCGGAGGAGTAATTCCATAATGATCCTGAATAACCGCAGGACTGAATGACAGATCCGGATCATGACGGCTTTCGTACAGATGGGCGTCTACCACGGCATCCACAATATTCAGGATATAAATCAATCCTGTGATGGCAATGGCATAGTCACGCTGTCTTTTGGCTCTGTCCTGGGCATTTCCTAATGCAACCTTATCCAGCCAGGGGTGGCTGTCGACAAATTCATTAGGAGTTCCGTTGAGTTTCGCGATGTAATATTCTCTGTATTTTCTGTATTGGTTGTCATTCCATACGGCAATACCAACGCCGGCACCGACCGCCCCCCAAACGATAGGGACTTTCCAGTATTTTTTATTGTAAAACTGCCCTAATCCCGGAAAAACGGCAGAATAAAGGCCGGCTTTCGTAGGATTAAGTTTAAGCGTTTTACTGGTCGGACCATTGGCCTGCTCCAGTCCTGAAACAACACTTTCTTCCGTTTTTGTATTATTTCTTTCTACCGACACGCTGTCTTTGGGAAGATGCTCTACCCTGATCGTGTCATTGGGATTCACCTGTGAGAAGGCGATTGATGAAAGACACAGAAAAAATGCGAAAAGTATTTTTTTCATTTATTTAATATGGGATAAAATATATTCCAGCTCGTCTTCATTCTTGAAGTCCAGGACAATTTTACCTTTTTTGCCGTTTCCGGAGGTTTTGATTTCCACTTTTACATCCAGTATATCTGCAATGGTCTTTTGAGCTCTTTTATAATTGTTGGAAAGCTCAGCTTTTGCTCTTTTCGCGGCAGCAGATTTTGGATTCTTTAAGGCCGTAGCAGCCTGTTCAGCCTGGCGGACATTCAGTTTTTCCTTAATGATAAGATCAAACAGTATCTGCTGATGTTCTTCATTTTCAAGGCTAATGATCGCTCTTCCGTGTCCCGCAGATATCTCTCCGCTGCGGATCGCATTCTGAATATCAGGATTCAGTCTTAACAAACGGATAGAGTTGGTAATGGTACTTCTGTCTTTTCCTACTCTCTGGCTGAGATTTTCCTGGGTAAGGCCAATCTCATCCATCAATCGCTGATAGGTAAGCGCAATTTCGATGGCGTCCAGATCTTCCCGCTGAATATTTTCAACAAGAGCCATTTCCAGAAGTTCCTGATCATTTACCAGACGGATATAAGCCGGTATTGTTTCAAGACCTGCTATTTTACTGGCTCTGTAACGCCTTTCCCCTGATATGATTTCAAACTTTTCACCATCCTTTCTAAGGGTAATCGGCTGTATTACACCCAGATTTTTGATGGATTGTGCAAGTTCGTTTAGTGCTTTTTCGTCAAAATAAGTTCTTGGCTGGGTTGCATTCGGATAAATATCTTCAATCGAAATTTCGACGATATTCCCTACAAACTTGTCTGCCCCTTCATCGGTGGCAGAATTGATCGTTGCTTTGGATTCGGCACTTAAAATAGCACCCAAACCACGTCCCATCGCTCTTTTTTTATCCTTCATATTTTTTTCTGGCTTTTAGCTGTAGGCTATCGGCTTTTAATTCTTTACTAATTTTTCATTTTTCAGCAAAACTTCCTCCGCAAGCTGAATATACTGAATCGCACCTTTGCTTTCGGCGTCGTAGTTCAGAATGCTCTCTCCGAAACTCGGTGCTTCGCTCAATCGTACATTTCTGCTTATGATCGTTTCAAAAACCATTTCAGGGAAGTGTGCATTAACTTCTTCCACTACCTGATTCGACAATCTGAGCCTGCTGTCGTACATGGTAAGCAGCAAACCTTCAATATCCAGGTCTTTGTTGTGGATTTTCTGTACGTTTTTGATGGTATTTAAAAGTTTTCCCAATCCTTCCAGGGCAAAATACTCACACTGGATCGGGATGATCACTGAGTCTGCCGCTGTAAGCGCATTAACGGTAATTAAACCTAAACTCGGTGCGCAGTCTATGATGATATAGTCATAATCATCTCTGACGGTCTGCAATGCTTTTTTCAGCATATATTCCCGGTCTTCTTTGTCAACAAGCTCGATTTCTGCCGCTACCAGATCGATGTGGGACGGAACAATATCCAGATTCGGTGTTGCCGTCTGTTTGATGCATTTTTTTGTCTCAACACTGTGCTCCAGTAGATTATATGTAGAATACTGAACGTCATCTACTCCCAAGCCGGAAGTTGCATTAGCCTGAGGATCAGCATCAATGATTAATATTTTCTTTTCCAATACCCCTAATGCCGCGGCTAAATTAACAGCTGTTGTTGTTTTTCCAACACCTCCTTTCTGATTAGCGATACCTATGATTTTTGCCATTCTTAGAACTTTAAGTTTCAAAAATACACATTTTTCCTTGCTCTGAATGAACCGATAAAACGAAAAATGAGTTAAAATATTGTTAATAAGCATTTTACCATAAAAAAAAATTATCCACAAAAAAAAATATTTGTGGATAACTGTCTAAGATATGTTTTTCTATCTAATTATCAAACTTCATAGAGATCGGAAACTTAAAGTAGCTTCTTACGGGTTGTCCGTTCACTTTGGCCGGAACCCATTTACCTTTGATACTTCTGATGGTCCTCATCGCTTCACTATTAAAATCGGCATCCCTTCCATCAGCTTTAACTCCGGAGATGGTACCATCTTTTTCTACAATAAATGTAATAACCGTTTTCATCACATCGCCGGATTCAAATCCTGACCCATCGAAGTTATTCATCACTTTATTTCTGAAGGCATCCATACCTCCTACAAAATTGGCTTCTACATCCACTACTGTTTTAGGTGAATTGTCTTCTTTTGGCTGTGCTTTAGGCTGTTCCACTTGTTGTATTCCTACTCCATTAGTAATTGGTGGTGCTACAGGAACATATTTTATTTCTGGTACTTCCTTACCTTCTGAAGTTTGCAATCCAGAAACGGCATTTTGCTCATCTTTTGGATCTACAGCTTTCTTTTCGTTAGTAACAATGGCCTTAGGTTCCGGTACAGTTTTGTCAATTGTTTTAATTTTTTCAGGAACAGTCTGAGGTTTTACAAGAGCAGGAGTTTCTTTTTCGGGAGTCGCGACCTGCTTAAAGATATGCCCTCCATCAAAGACAGTCTTATCTACAACTGGTTCGCTTTTAAAAGCGTTGGCAATTAATGGCGTTAAAGAAACCGCCGCAAATACGCTGATTCCAATAAAAAGTGCTTTCGTTAAAATTCTGTCTGATTCATTTCTTAAGACATAGGCACCGTATTCTTTGTTACGATGTTCAAATAGGAGCTCGTTGAAACGAAGTTCCTGATTCTGATGCATGTGTTTCATCCTTAATGATATTTAAATTGTTAAATTGAGATTATCAGGTTATCACCTTTAATCCATGGTTACTAATTTAACATCAAAATTTTTGCCATTTTTTTACAAAAAACCCAATATTTTGAAAATATAAGTGTTAATAGTAAAATTTAACTATGCTTTAAATAATAACATTCTTCCTCACTATTTCCATTTTCCTGACTGCCAATTAATTAGAATAATATATATAAAAAAAAGACTGTCTTTTGAACAGTCTTTAAATATTGTAATAAAATTATATTAGAATAATTCTTTTCTGATGATGTTCTGGCTTCTTTCAGGGCCAACAGAAACCAGGTATACATTGATTCCTAAATATTTCTCGATAAACTCGATGTATTTCTGAGCGGTATCCGGAAGTTCGTCGTAGCTTCTAGCTTTGGTGATGTCTTCGTTCCAGCCCGGTAAATCCTGGTAAATCGGCTCGTAGTTGTATAATTTTTCAGTAGAAGAAGTGAAATAATCGATGATCTTTCCGTCTTCCGTTTTGTAATGGGTAACCACTTTCAGGTTTTCGATGCCGGTAAGAACATCCAGTTTGGTAATTACCAGATTGTTGATTCCGTTGATCATACAAGCGTGCTTCAAAGAAACAAGGTCTAACCAACCGGTTCTTCTCGGTCTTCCGGTCGTTGCTCCGAATTCACCACCAATCTGTCGGATGCTTTCTCCCAGTTCATTGTCCAGTTCGGATGGGAACGGTCCGTTTCCTACTCTTGTACAATACGCTTTTGCCACCCCGATCAGGTTCTGAAGGGAAGTCGGCGGCACTCCTGCTCCGGTGCAAACCCCTCCGGTAGATGGAGAAGAAGAGGTTACATACGGATACGTTCCAAAGTCGATGTCCAGCATCAAAGCCTGTGCTCCTTCAAACAAAACATTTTTCCCGTCTCTGATGGCTTCGTTCAGTTCCAGTTCGGTATCTACGATTCGATCCTGAAGCTGCTTTCCGATTTCCAGGTATTCGTTATAGATTTCTTCAACGTCCAGGGTCGGTTTCCCGTAATATTTCTCGAAAAGAGAATTTTTGATTTTTAAGTTTTTCTCGATTTTGTCTCTTAAGATCTCCGGGTTCAGAAGGTCGATCATTCTGATGCCCACTCTGGCGATCTTGTCTTCGTAGCAAGGTCCGATCCCTTTTTTGGTCGTTCCGATTTGCGTTCCGCCGTGCTCTTCCTCACGGTAGGTATCCAGAAGAATGTGGTACGGCATGATGACATGCGCTCTTCTGCTGATGAAAATATGATCCGTTCTCAAGCCTTTGCTTTCGATCTGGTTCACCTCCTTAATGAAAGATTTAGGGTTTACCACCACGCCGTTGGCGATGATGCACTTCCCTTTGCACTGAAGAACTCCCGACGGAAGAAGGTGCAACACGAATTTCTCTTCACCTACATACACCGTGTGACCTGCGTTGTCGCCCCCCTGGAAGCGCACCACATAGTCCGATTTTGCCGATAAAACATCCGTGATTTTTCCTTTCCCTTCATCTCCGTACTGAAGACCTACAACTACGTAAGTTGACATATTTTACTTTTATTTTAGATTCATGCAAAATTACTTTTAAAAAATTGGGTGGGCAAATTTGTGGTGGAATTTATTTTTGGGTGGGAAAATAATTATATGTAAAATTATATTTAATCATTTTTCATTAATACGTATATTTGATAACTATTTAATATTTAAAAAGTGGAATATATATATATTGAAAATTTCGGAGGTATAAAAAAAATGGAGTTTGAATTTAAATCTATCAATATTTTAATAGGACCCCAAGGATCTGGTAAGAGTATAACTGTAAAATTATTATACTTTTTCAAGAATTTTATAAATGAAATCATAAAAAATATTGAAAATGAAGAATCGAAGCGAGAACTTGACAAAAAACAGAAAGATATATTTATAAATTATTTTCCAAAAGAATCATGGCCTAATAGTGATTTTACTATAAATTACAGTAATGATGAAACTTCAATTTTTGTAAAAAAGATAGATTCAAAATTGATTTTTGAATATTCAGAAAATTTGATAAAATTATTAAAAAAAGGTAGAAAAATTTATAGTACAGAAAAAGCTAAGCTAATAGAAGAAGGCAGAATATCAAGCTTCAGACTTAAAAGAGAAATTAGTAATAAGATTAATAAATGCATACAGGAAGAATTGGGTATACAGTCGACTTATGATCAATTTTTTATTCCAGCCGGAAGAAGTTTTTTTGCAAACATTCAAAGCACAATCTTTTCTTTTTTAAGTGACAATAGATCTTTAGATCCTTTTTTAGTTGAATTTGGTTCTTATTATGAAAGTTTAAAGAGATATTTCAATGATGTAATTACTAATGATAATCGTGGTGAAAAAGGTGACAAGGAGTTTGACGAGCTAATGTCACAAATTTTGAATAGTAAATATTTAAGAGAAAAGGAAAAAGACTATTTGATGCATCCAGATAAAAGAATAGTTAATTTAAATAATGCATCATCAGGACAACAAGAAACATTACCTTTAATAATTATTCTAAAAGCTCTTAATTTTTTAAATTCTTCAGGAGGAGGTTCGACACTATACATTGAGGAGCCAGAAGCTCATTTATTTCCTACTGCCCAAAAAAAAATTGTCCAGTTGTTAGCTCGTACATTCAATAATAAACAAAAAGATTTTCAAATTTTTATTACAACCCATAGTCCATATATATTATCGTCTTTTAATAATTTAATTTATGCTGGTAATTTAGCAAATAGTTCTTCTGATTTCCATAGTAAAGTTGAAAATATTATACCTATCTCAGAATATTTAGATACTTCATTATTTAGCGTTTACTCAATAAAAAATAATGAACAAAAATATTTAATAGACCAAGAATCACAATTAATATCTTCAACAATTTTAGATTCTGTTTCTGATGAAATTTCTTTAGAGTTTGATAAACTTTTAAATATCGAATTCTAATGGCATGTAGAAATAAATCGAAACAAAAACTTTTTGTTTATAAAGAAATGAAAAGTAAATTAACGTTAGAAAATACCGATCAAGTAGAATCTGAAAGTGTTAAAGTAGATGGATGCGAAATCAATGATAAGTCCATTAGATGTGATTTTTTACATATTGCTAAAGATATTGAATTTTATATTGAGTTAAAAGGACAAGATTTGGAACATGCTTTAGACCAAATTAGGGCAACCATAAAAAGACTAAGCAATAATATAAAACTCTATCCTAAAAAATCATATATAATTTGTACAAGAAGTCCTTTAAGTTCCACTGAAATTCAAAATTATAAAAGAGAATTCAAAAAAGATTATAATTCTGAATTAATAATCAAAAGTTCTCCATACAGTGATAAATATTAAATATAGTTTCATAGTTGAAAATTTTTTAACTATGAAATTATAGCATAAAAACCTCCCTCCTCACCCCAATCTCCTCCAGAAACACCGCATCATGCGAAATTACCACCAAAGTTCCTTGATAATCTTTAATGGAATCCGTAAGAATCTCTACATTTTGGAGATCTAAATTATTCGTCGGTTCGTCGAGGATGATCAGGTCGGGAGCTTTCTGGCTGATCGAGAGTCCGCACAGCAAAAGGCGCAGGCGTTCCCCGCCGCTCAGCACGCCGCAGTTTTTATCCCAGGTTTCCTTTCCGAAAAGAAATCTTGCCAGTAAGGTTTTCACTTCCGGTTCCGTCATTGCATGATCGTTGAACTGCTGAACAAACTCATAAACCGTCATTGTCCTATCAATTAGAGAATATTCCTGGTCGATGTAGATCCATTGAAAATCTGATCTTGCAATTTTCCCGGTAGCCGGCTGAAGATTCCCCAGCAACAGCTTAATCAGTGTCGTTTTTCCGGAACCGTTTGATCCTTTAATAACGATCCGGTCACCGCTGCGGATTTCAAGGCTGAGTTTTTTTTGCCAAAGATCGATTTCCTGATAAGCATAATTGATTTCCTCTGCCGAAATCAGGATTTTTCCCGAATGCAGATGGGAATCATTAAAATTCACTTTCATCTGATCGGCACTTCTTACGGATGAACGCAGCTCTCGCAGTTCACCTGAAATCCCGCTGATCTTTTCGGCATGCACCGCTTTTAATTTGGACGAATTGTTCTCCGCGTTATTTCGCATCGTATTCATCATGATTCGGGCCACCCCCGATTTCTTCTGCTTGCCCTTTCCTCTCGCATCGAGCTTCTGCTTTCGCTCCAACGTCTCTAGTTCCTTTTCTTTAGCTTTTTTCAAAGCGCGTTCTTTGGAATGGATGTCATTCTGCAGTGCCTCATTTTCAATCTCCTTTTGTTCGGCATAAAAATCATAATTACCGCCATAAGTTGAAATCCCCTGATTGCTCAATTCAAAAATCGTGTCGGCAAGATTCAACAAAGTACGATCGTGGCTGACCATTACTACGGTTGAATTCGTCTTCTCAATAAAGTCGTATAAGAGGTGCCTGCTTTCCTGGTCCAGGTGATTGGTCGGTTCGTCCAGCAGAATAACCTCCGGTTCATGGATCATCATCCCGGCGAGGAAGACTTTCGTTTTCTGTCCGCCGCTCAGGCTACCGAGTTTTTGATTTAAATCCAAATTTCTGAGTTTCCAGTATTGCAAAGCCTGCCGGGAACGTTCTTCAATGTCCCAGTCGTCATTCAGCGTTTCAAAATAGACTTCATCCACTTCACCGGATGTAATTTTCTGCAGTGCATCGAGTTTTTGATCGATTTTCAGGCATTCGGCTACCGTTTTGTCATTAAAACTCCCGAACATCTGGGGAACATAGAACCTCTCATTCTGAATCGTAACGCTTCCTTCCAGTGGCTCAATTTCTCCGGCCAGTATTTTCAGTAAAGTAGATTTCCCCATGCCGTTGCTGCCGACCAAAGCCGATCTGGTACGGGAAGGAATGGTTAAGGTAATGGAATTAAAAAGGAGATTTCCCGCAGGAAACCCAAAGGATATATGGTGTAGAAAAATCATGATTTCTTTCTTTAAAAAATTAAAACTGCAACAACCCATTCGGTTATTGTCGATTACATCTGAAAGAAATTAAATTCTACATGCTGGAAATTTTGGTTTTGAGTCCTGTAAAGATAAGAATTTTTAAATATTTAAAAACTTCCTTAATAACAACATATCAGTCTTGTTGATACCCCTCTTTCCAAAAGTCTGTTTTATGAAGTTTGCATAATTACCAACTTTGGCCCAAGTACCTAAATGCTTGAAGGATTTACGATTATCACTACCCATGTGGTACAGTATAAAAATGTTTTTTTCTTTGTAAAAGTTTTATTGCATTACAAAAGGGCGGCACATCATCACTAAATTTTAATATTTTAGCTGTCAACCAATTTTTTTTTGTTTCATTTGAGAACATCTTGTAAATGTTTTTAATCTTATTAATGATTCTTCGTTACTTTTTCTCCTCTCGCCAAAACATCATCAATCCACTTCGTAAGATAAAAGCTCAGCTAAACAAAAAACCTCTGAAGTCTGTCGCTTCAGAGGTTTATAGATTTTAATTATTTTTCTTTGTAGTCGTATAATTTCCCCACAACTTCATAATTTCCTTTTTCATTGAGTTTTATACGGATATGCCCTGTGTAATAATGATAGGCAAAAGCTTCACCTTTTCCATCGTCAATTGAAATAATATATTCACCACCTGTTCGTAACCATTCATCCCCAGCTGCTTCAGGATTTCGATAATCATAACTGCCTGTCCAAATATTAAAATCAAAATTATTCATTTTGTGTCCTTTTTCTGTAAATCCACAATTTATGGGATAGATATCAAAATGAGGTAAGTTTAAATCTACGTAAACCTTTTTGATAATCTCTTTTACTTGATCTTCTGTAAGTTTCATTATGATTACTTTTTAATTAAACCTATTTTTTTCCCTAATTCTTCCATTTCATTTAAAATAAACTCAATTTAAAGTTACTCTTTTCCCAAATATAATTTTTATAATACAAATAAGCATCTATCAATTCAGGCTCGTTCCATTTATTTCTATTTTTGTAAATAAATTCCCAAACCGATTCTTCGTGTTTCCAAGGAGTTTTTAGGTGTATTTCTTTGTATTTTTTATGTCCCATTTCAAAAAAGTCCTCTAAATGTTTCTTCTCGTGAAACCAAGTTATCTTTGGACATTCAGGCCTTAAATTTAATCGTAATATATCCTTCTTTGTTAAATTTACATCCAATCTACTTAATAAATCAGAATTAAAATCAGGATGTGTTTCGTCAATCCATTTAATTTCAAGTTTTATTCCTTTTTCTTTACAAATTTTTAAAACGTCATCAATGTATTTTTTGAGTAAATTAGGATTAAGTATTTCATATTCAATTACTCCAATAAGTTTTTTTGTCCGTTTGGCTTCTTGCAAAGCTTCTTCAACTTTTAGAGCCCCTTTTCCTCTTCTCGCCAAAACATCATAAATCCACTTCGTAAAATTAGATAAAAGTTGGGCAAAAGTTTTCTAAACAAAAACTCCGAAGTCTTTTAACTTCGGAGTTTGGAACTATTTGCCAAGTTTACTGTAATCATACAATTTTCCTACAACTTCATAATTTCCTTTTTCGTTAAGCTTTATTCGAATATGTCCTGTGTAATAATGATACGCAAAGGCTTCACCTTTTTCATCATCTATAGAAATTATATACTCTGGAAATTCTCCATAGTTAATCTCATCTCCAACTGCTTCCGGGTCTCGGTAGTCATAACCCGTCGACCAATAGTCAATCCCAAATCTGTTATGCTCATCATTCTTATAAATGTAGATAAATTCAATTGGATACTTATTGCTGTGTGTTAAATTTAAATCTTTATGAACTTTTACTGTTATTTCTTTTACTTGATCTTCTGTTAATTTCATTTTTAAATTTATTTTATTAAACCTAATTTCTTTCCTAAATCTTCCATTTCTTTAATTTCAATTTTTATCTTGCTTAAAGTTTTTCTTCTTACATATTCTTGATAATACAAATACGCATCTACCAATTCAGGTTCACTCCATTTGTTTCTGTTTTTAAGAATATAATTCCAAACCGATTCTTCGTGTTTCCAAGGAGTTATTTTAGAAATGTTACTGTATCTTTTCCAGCCTAGTTCTAAAAAATCTTCCAAATGTTTTCTCTCATGATGCCAGGTTATCTTTGGACATTCTGGTCTTAAACTTAAAATTACCTTATTTTTTTCATTTGTGATTCTAAATCCTCCTAAATGGTCTGGTTCATTAAAGCGAGGATGTGTACTATCTATCATTTTTATTTCAAGATTAATAGCTCTTTCTTTACAAATTTTAATAGTATCATCAATGTATTTTCTGAGCAAATTAGGATTAAGTATTTCATATTCAACTATTCCAATTAGTTTCTTTGTCCTTTTTGCTTCTTGCAAAGCTTCTTCAACTTTTAGAACCCCTTTTCCTCCTCTCGCCAAAACCTCATCTATCCATTTCGTAAAATTAGATAAAAGTTGAGCAAGTTTAGCAATACCTTTTATAATGGTAACAATAGTAACAATAATATCTATTGCCAAAATAAGATCCTCTCCTTCATTATGTTGTATTTGGTTTAGGATCGTCGTAACGGGAATTTTTATAATTTTTAATGCCTTCTATTGCATCTTTAAAAACTTTGGCAGGGTCTTTCAGAACAGCTCCTAAAGCTTCTTCCACACCTTCTCTTATTTCTAAAAATTCCAGATTAGTTTCTCCTCCCGCCAGATCGCTAACGGTAATATTAATCGCTAGTAAAGCAATATCTAAAAATCCGGCAACAAATTCTACCAAACCATTCCATACTCCACAAAGGAACGGGATCGTCAGCTTAATATCATCCCTTTTTTCAATTAGCCATTTTTTAAATTCTTCAACGCTTTTTATTTGCTCATCAATACCTTTTATGATATCGTCCAGGGTCTGTATTTTAACTTCCTTACCAAAGAATTTAAAAGAATTTAAAATTTCTAATTGATCCCTAACTTCTTTAAGCATTCTATTTAAGGAATCACATCTCTGTATAAAGATATTTACTGCCTTCTCAGGCTGTGTAAATAGATATTCATCAGATTTCAGTGTAGGATCCCACTGCTCCCTGGAAAACCGTTCATCCTTGCGGAAAGAATACGAAATACTTTCTGTTATTTTCTTGATAAAGTTTTCGATATCTAAAGCCGAAACATTAGAAATTAATTTCGTTTGCCGTTTTACAGATTCTAAAAAAGCTCCGGCAATTTCATCCTCTGTAAACCAGAATGTTTTGTTGCTTTTGCATTGTTCATAAATATATTTTGCCCAATATTTCGACAGATCCTCCGTGCCTTTATACTCATGATGATACTTTACCATTGCATCGCTCATCTTTATGAGCAATACTCTTCCCAGACTAATGGTATGATCGTCTTTTTCTGCATACACAATAAAGTCTGTCTCTTAATCAACCGTTCCTTTAGAATTTTTGAGTGTCAAGTTTTCTTCCCGAAATTCTTTGATGAGTTTCGTAGCATTGTAATCATGTATGATTTCATATTTCCAATAGCCCATAACTTACAGTTTCGGTATTTGACCTGTTATTATTTCTCTTAATTCTCTAGAGAACACGCTTTCTTTCCCAAAAAGTGCACTTAATGCAATCTCATTAGAAATTTCAGCAAATGTTTTGTTGGTTCTTATTCCTTCAAAAGGGTCTTTAGCACTTCCATAAATTCCTTTTTCGAGTTCTGCAAATTGGATGGTACGACTTCCACGAAGCATTCGTTTGCTTTCTTCGTCAAAATCATCAATGCCATCTAAAATATTTCCCATAAAATCTTTTTTAGCTATTTGTCTGTTACATCCAAAATAAAAAGGCAGAGTTTTTCAGGCTCTGCCTTTTTAAATATTGAGTTTTATCTCAAAGGTTGGTATATATTATAGTTTATATATTTCAACGATATTGGCTATTACGCCGGTATTTCCCAGGGTATTCATATTATACATTCCAAAAGCAACCGGGCCTGTATAGCCTGTTTTGGTATGGATAACCGTTTTATTATTGAAATTCACTATAATAGTCCAGTTTCCACCGCGTCTTATAAAGACTGCATTAAGGGCATAAGTCGGATCATTGGTAGATAAGGCTTCTGCCGAATTATCAGCAAATATTTTACCCATAGGATACCAGTACGATTGTACAAGCCTTACATTAACAACAGTCTGGTTTATAAGTGCTACCGTATTCGCCGGATTTAAGAGTCCGACAAAGTGAGTCATACCTCCGTTGGCTCCATTAAAGCTCGCTGTTTTACCAGTAATTTCAACGTTCATATAAAAATCTTCCTCGGAGCCAATCAACTCGCCGGTCATCCTGGCTGCAATAAAAGAAGAGTCATCTGCGGGAGCTTTTACAGTACTGTCGGAATTATAACTTACTGATGACCCGGACTGTATGATAGCAGGAGATACGGCATCATTATATATTTTCTTTTGCCAGACAATGTTATTTACCTCTATTCGCTGAATTTGATTTACCACATTGATGGTAAAACTTGTTAAATACCATGCAACACCGTTCCATAACCTTATTTTGTACTGCCCCACCGGAATATTTTTAAAATTGTAATAAAAGGTCAGATCAATACCATTGGTATAGAGCTGAACCTGTGCACCCGGTATTTCCTTAATGACAGTAGCAGTATCGGCAGAAACACTATCCTGAGTACATAACTCAATTTTGAAGCTGGTAGAAGGGAGATTTAAATTTGCTCCTTTTAGATTGATCCAGAAAGACTGATCTGTTTTATCCACAACAGGCGGTGATATTACAGCTACACTCATAGTTCCTGTACTCCAACCTCCATTCATTTTAGTTTTCCATACTGCTCTTTCCGCTTCTGTCAATTGGTTTGGCATTTCCAGGAGTAGAGTTTTGCTGTCTATCACAGCATTTAGCCCACTTGTATTTTGAACTACAACTTTTTGAAAATTAGCGGTATCAGAATTTTTATTTGGCAACCCGGATAATACATAGGGATTTCCTAAAGTATTGATAGAAAATGAAGCATTAAGAGTATGGCTTCTTGCTGAACTATTTGACAGGTTTGCATTCATCATATTTTTTCCCAAATCACCTGCAGGCAGTTTTGCCACTTCTCCGCTATCATTCATCCCTATAATTATAGGATACTCCTGAGCGTTGCCGTCCGTCAACGGAATCGTTACTTTTTGGGCTAATCTTTCCCTCGTGTTGAGATTGTACTCAGCTTGACTTGCTAGTCCTTCTGCTAAAATCTCTGCATTTGTAATACTAACATGATTATCGGCTAATTCCACAGGAATTGCTCCATCTACAACAGCATGGGTCTTTAAATCACCACTTTCGTCAACCGCATAATCCGTGTAAGTAGCCCCACCCGGTACCGCTACCTGGTAAATAACGTTGGTCTCCCTTTCTCCTATTGGTGGTAAAGCATTTACTCTTATAATTTTTCCTATATTGGACATAATCTTGTTTTTTAATTAATAGTTTTCTTAAAGCCAGTCTCCCGTAATGATTTTTTCTTCTTCACCAGGCTGAATACCTAAAAGGTTATCATTCTTTACAAAATTGAATTTCTCCTGAGTAATTACTTCCGACGGTACTTCAAAGTCATCAGGATTTTCTGTGGTAAACGGTAAAGCGTGCGCTACTTTTAGCCCAATACTTTCTGCCTGAAGGATATTTAAAGTCGTAGGAAGTCTCGTGGGCCAGGCTTTTCCTTGTTTTTCTCCTTTTGGCTGTTTCATTTCATCCACGATCGATAAATAAAGTTCATCTCCAATAACAGGAACCTCACCACCATTCCAGATTTTACCGGTTGCCAGATAGAATTGAACTGCATCTTCGAAGCCAGGACGCACCGTCACAATCACCCGTGCCATACCGCTTTGCAGGAAGTTTCTGAATAACGGATCCGTATTTTCCGATTGATATAAATTTATCCAGTTCTGCTTATTTCCCCAGTAATAAGAATACAGGTAGTAAGAAAGATTATCCCATTCAAAAGCCTGCTCCATAAACTTGACAAAAGCGGTGTATTGATCCAGTTTTGATGTAAGAACGGTTTCATAATCACTAAATGAATTGCCTTGTGTTAATCCGGACAAGCCATATCCACGCGTAGAATCTGCTGTCCTGTCTGACATGTAGGAGATACAATTTTTACGTAAAATCGTATTTTCAATCTGTCTGTAGAAATTAGGATTTGAATCTTTAATGACTACAGCTTTATTATCCGCTTCCTCCTTAGCATTATTGTAAGCTGTAAGCGCATCTTCATAAGCAATAATAATAGCATTGAATGTCTTTTGCAGCCATGCATGTCTGGCTTCCACAGCAAGTTCACAGGTGATATTTAAAGCCCCTTGTATAATTGGGCTTTCTCCGGTTGCAAAGGAAAATTCCAGCTTATCCTTTACATTCAATCCATCAATTGTACCGTCTATCTGGGTACTTCCGGTACCTATAATCCATGATGAGCTTTTACCTGCTATAGACATAAAAGCAGCATGATTCCCGTTAAAACCATGAGGCCAGGTATTAAATACGTATTCAACACTGGTAGCAATATATCCTTCCGGAATAATAACTTCACCGTTTCCACTTACTACTTGAATTTTTCCGTCATCATTACCGGTAAATGAAGAGTCCCGACCTGTAAAAGCTTTGGTAACAGAAAAAAATTCTCTTGGCTTCTCATCAATCTCAGCATTGTACTTACCCAGCCAGTATTTTAATTTTATCTCATTACTCAAAGCACTATAATCATTGATCTGCATACCACCTTCAGCCCTTGGATCTACAGGCTTTATTAAATCCATCTGATCAGGATCTTTCACTTCTTTCAATCCCAGCAAATGAAGCCTTGCAGGTTCAGGAATCATAAATTCAAACATCATTCTTTTCCCGTAATTATAGATCTGGTTTTTCATTAATTTATCAACCCATCTATAGACACCTACAACATGTTTGTCTCCTTTTCTGTTATCAAAACCGTGAGAATTATTTTCTTCAAATTCATCAATAATTTTTTCAATTCTTTCCTCATGAACTTTGGAAACAATTCTGTCCATTGCTCTCGAGGTAATATCCTGAGATTGTGTTACTGCTTGTCTCGTACTTTCTTCTTTGGAATTGTGATGTGCGTTACTTAAACCAAGGCTACTGTTAATACTCAATCCAAAACTGCTTTTATAATCGACACTTAATCCAAATTGTGTACTACTGTCGGAAGCTTCCTGCATCATTTTTGAGATTTCATTCTGCATTTCAAAACGATTAGCAGTTGTGGTGTCAGTAAGCTGTTCTCGTTCTGTATCAGAAGATGTAGTGGTTGTGTTCTCACTTCTTCTTAATCTTCTGGTAGATTTTTCGCGGTATTCTCTTGCCATTACATTTTCTATATGGGCTACTTCTCCTTCAACATACGCATGGGTACTTTGTTCAACCTTTAGATAATCTGCAATACCGATATTTTTAAAGCCAAATCCAGATGGAATAAAGCTATTCTCATCTTCAATGATTACAGGAGATTCTCCTTCTTCTACCTCAAGAACAAAGTCTCCCGAACTGCATGCCTTTGTCGTAATTCCCGGAACGGTAAACTCCGCAACCCTGCCATTGGTAAATTTTACTTTAACTCTTAATTCGGAATCCTCAACAGTGTAAAAATCCAAACCTGGATTGTACAAATCATTTAGGAAAATGGCATTGCCTACTCTGGTTTTGACAAAGTACCCTCCATCAATTGAGGAAGATGTTCCATTGGGAGTAAGAGCATAAGATAATAAATTTATATCCCACGAAGAATCCGGTACATTCAGAGCCAAATTAAGGGTATATCGTTTGTATATGAAATTTGGACAAATCTGGAAAGTAAAAGGAACCGAAACAGTCTTTGATGCAGGAATAAGAATACCTCCTATACTTTTATAAACTTCTTCATTTCCCTGAAAATTCTGAACGATCAGATTATTCAGCTCTTCAACATTTTTATCAACTGCATCGCTGATTTCTCCAAATGTATCCCTCCCTTCTAAAACAGATTCAAGATCACTAATACTTTCTTCTACAGACCGTGAAGACTGCTCTCTTTCGGGATCAAACTTATATCCTAATACATCGAGTAAAGTTTCTAAATTTTCCGGCTTTAGTTCTGTTGCCAACGATTCTGCGCTTACTTCATCCCTAAACTTGAACTCAAACTCCGGCAGTCTTGGAAAAGGAACTATTGGGAGCTGCTGGCATGGATCTTCAGGATTATATTCTGTTCCGGGTGGACGCGTGCTGCAATATTCTTGTTTAGATGCTGCAACGGCTCTCTCATATTCTTCAAGAAGCGGAATTACCCTCTCCTGATGTGCTTGATTCTGAATCTTAAATTCTGTCTCATAATCCTTTTTGTATTGCTTTTTGATGACAGAAAGATTCTTGTTCAACAGTTCAATTCTACTGAGTTTTGTTTTTGCAGCAGAAATTTCCTGCTGCTTCTTCATATCATCGGTAGGGAGGGTTTGCATAATCTCACTAGACAGCGCTTTAGAACTGGAAGTGATAGCTGGTATGTTATTATCATCCAATATCAGTTCTTTTGGAAGAACAACTTTCGCTGAAAGAGCCAACAAAACATTGTCCTCACCTGTAACAGCAAGAGTATGTAGCGCCAAAAGCATTTGTAAAAGCGTTTCCTTGAGATAGAAATTTTCTTGTGTAACTACCTGGTAAATTAGGTTATTCCATAAAACATCAAGTTCAGGAGTCGGATAGATCGGAGGCAGTATTTCCGTTTTTTTGGCTTGAAATTCTTCATAAGTACAAGTCGTCTTATTTACGGCAAGCCAGGAAGCAAACATATAGAACTCATTAAATTCGGTTTTAAAATCATTTAAATTCTTAATTCGGTCTGCATTTGTTTTAAAAACCTCCGCTCGCTCACGTAGGAGTTTTTGCTTAGATCCATTACCATCAATTATAGGTTTATAAAAAACAGTATCCGTTTTCATGGCTTCAGGATAAAGAATAAATCTCTTATCCTGATCCTTTTCATTAGAAAGCTGGGGACTTCGTAAGCTCACGAATCTAAAAAGTGTTTGGGTCGGGGTGTTCTCTGCAATAGGATCTGCAGTGATTTCATTTTCTGCCATTTGTATTTTTTTTTGGGGTTATATCATTTTTAAGTGTCCTTTTCAGTTAGACTAAATGATGTGGCGAATTTTTATCGGTTTCAATATGTTATTAATGGTTTAAAAAGTATACATAGAAATTGTTTAAAGACATGAATTAATTCTGCCAGATATTTTGATTTAAATATAATCGTGCAGGGTATTATAGGTGATTATCATTTTATAAAATGAAAACCTGTCGAACTCATGATACTATTCTATCAGATTATTTGGTAAAGAAGATGGACACCAAATTATACTAGATACATTAAAAAAACATGGAAAGATTGTTTTCATATTTGAATTAGTTTTTAATTTTCTTATTGCAAAACTACTCCCAAAAAACAGCAAAGCTTGTAGTATTAGTTTGAAAAATAATTTTTCAGAAAAATTTCTTAGAATAAGGCAAACAAAACATAAATATTTAAGTGGATAATCGATTCAAAACGCATTAAATGACAACTCAATATTTTTTTAAACTTTCTTTCAAGGTCAGAATACATGATGAATTAATAAAAAATGATAATGTCTCAAAATATAATTCTTAAGTATATCACACCTATAACTCATCAGCATATTCATATTCTTAAAATTCTACGACTTACCTCTTCAATCCGGCAAGATCAGCCATAAGCCTGTCTTTCCTGCACCGATCGTATTTTAATTTACTGATCTTTGTTTTTGATTATCCTCAGATTAAGTAATTGTAGAGGATTAAACAAATAAAAGAATTCCGCAAAACCAATTAAATAAAAAATCAGACCTAAAAAGATGATCTGAAATCTTAAGCAACCTTCTGGTGTTACTCAGAAACTTTTCGGAAAAATTATCTTTTTTACGCCCCGAAGAATACGCGAAGAAAATATCTAATCACCAAATTACTTCAAAGCCGCCCCACACCTTCCATAAACACCTGAAAACAAGAAGATAACACTGTCTCAATTTAGTAATTTTAGAATAAGAAACGGCAGAAATAATAGAAGAAATTTTGAGAGTACCTTGTATAATCCAAATAGCATTTTTTTGAAACAGAGTTCACTGTAAGCTACTTTAGATTATATTATTTATTTAGACCAGAATACAAGAAATTCATTCTATCCTAAAACATAGACTATTTAAACTCATAAAATACTTTCATCAAAAATCCTTAACTTTGCAGCCTACTAAAATTTTTATGGAAAGTATTAAAGTTCACGACAAAACTTTTGTTCCTTATCTGGAAGATGCCGAAATTCAGGAGATTGTAAAGGCAACGGCGTTAAAGATTTATGAAGATTACAAGGATGAGGTTCCTGTTTTCATTGGGGTTCTGAACGGAGTAATCATGTTCTTCTCAGACCTGCTGAAGCATTATCCGGGAGAATGTGAGATCGCTTTTATCCAGATGAGTTCTTATGTAGGAACGGAATCTACGGGAATTGTCTATCAGAAAATGGAACTGACAAAAGACGTAAAGGACCGCCACATCATCCTGGTAGAAGACATTGTGGATACGGGAAATACCGTGGAAAGCCTTTTCAAATATTTCAATGAAACCCAGCGTCCGAAGTCGGTGAAAATCGCTTCTTTCCTGCTGAAGCCGGAAGTCTATAAAAAGGACTTCAAGCTGGATTACATCGGAAAGGAGATTCCGAACAAATTTGTCTTAGGGTACGGACTGGATTACGATGAACTGGGAAGAAACCTGCCGAACCTGTACCAATTGGAAGACGGACAGATCAACCATTAAAAGGCTGTTGGCTACTGGCTGATGGCTTTTAGCTTAAAAAGTAAAATAAAGAAATAGATTTAATAATAACTTAAAAATGCTAAAGGCAAAAGCAAATACGCTGACGGTAAAAGCAGGAAGCCAACCGCCAATTGCCGGCAGCGAAACAACATTATGATAAACATTGTTCTGTTCGGCCCTCCGGGAAGCGGAAAAGGTACGCAAGCGCAAAACTTAATCGAGAAATTCAATTTGAAGCAGATCTCAACCGGTGACCTTTTCAGATTCAACATGAAAAATGATACGGAGCTTGGGAAACTGGCCAAATCGTATATCGATAAAGGAGAACTGGTTCCGGATCAGGTAACAACCGATATGCTGATCGACGAGATCAGAAAACCGACCGAGGCTGCAGGATTTATTTTCGACGGTTATCCGAGAACGGCGGTTCAGACCGAAGCGTTGGAAAAGATCGTAAGGGAAGAACTGAACGACGAGATCGACGTTTGCCTTTCTTTAGTGGTAGAGGATTCCATTCTGGAGGAAAGACTGCTGAAAAGAGGCGAAATCAGCGGAAGGTCAGACGACAGCAATGTGGAGATCATCCGCAACAGAATAAAAGAATACTACGCGAAAACAGCGGAAGTTGCCGAACTGTACAAGCAGCAGGGCAAGTATGTAGAGATCAACGGTGTCGGCGACATCAACGAAATCTCTGAAAAGCTTTTCGCAGAAGTAGAAAAGTTTCAAAAATAAATTTTTGATTCAAGGTTCAAAGTTCCAAATTCAAGGTTAAAACTTTGAACCTTCAACATAAAACCTTGAATTAAAATTATGTCAAATTTTGTAGATTACGTAAAGATTCATTGTAAAAGCGGGCATGGAGGGGCAGGTTCTGCGCATCTCCGCCGTGAAAAATATATTCCTAAAGGAGGACCCGACGGAGGTGACGGCGGTCGTGGTGGCCACGTCATCATGAAAGGGAATGCCAACGAATGGACTTTACTTCCCCTGCGTTATACCCGTCACGTAAAGGCGGAACGCGGAGAAAACGGAGGAAAAAACCAGCTTACCGGAGCTTACGGAGCCGATGTATACATCGAAGTTCCGATCGGGACCATTGCCAAAAATGAAGACGGCGAAATTATCGGGGAAATCCTGGAAGACGGCCAGGAAATCATCCTGATGGAAGGCGGAATGGGCGGAAAGGGAAACGAGCACTTCAAATCGTCCACCAACCAGACCCCAAGGTTCGCTCAACCCGGAATGGACGGACAGGAAGGCTATGTGATCTTTGAGCTTAAGATCCTTGCGGATGTAGGATTGGTAGGTTTCCCGAATGCCGGAAAATCTACGCTTCTGGCTTCCGTTTCTGCTGCCAAGCCGAAAATTGCCGATTACGCCTTTACAACCTTAACGCCGAATCTGGGAATCGTGGATTACCGAAATTACAAATCTTTCGTAATGGCCGATATTCCGGGGATCATTGAAGGGGCTGCGGAAGGTAAAGGATTAGGACACCGTTTCTTAAGACATATTGAAAGAAATTCCATCCTGCTGTTTCTCATTCCGGCTGATTCTGAAGATCATTTCCAGGAGTTTAAGATCCTGGAAAACGAATTGAAGGAATACAATCCGGAGCTGTTGGACAAAGATTTCATTGTTTCGATTTCAAAATCCGATCTTCTGGATGATGAGCTGAAAAAAGAAATCGCCGCGGAATTCCCGGAAAACAAACAGCCGTTGTTTTTCTCCGGCGTTACCGGCGAAGGGCTTATGGAACTGAAGGATGCGATCTGGAAACAATTGCATGGATAGAAATATTAAAAAAATATTCAACACAATTTATTTATAATTCTTGCGTTAGAGAATTAATTAATTTTTAAATAACCATGACAAAGAACATTTTTTCTGCGTTAGCAATCACTATTATGGGATTTATTAATGCCCAAACTCAAGATTCTTCAGGTTCTGAATTTAAATTTGGTGTAAAAGCCGGTTATTCTTTATCAAATATGAAGTTTTTTGATGAAAAGCTAGATTCAAAATCGTATTTCTATGCAGGTTTGGTAGGTGAACAGCCTATATCTTCAAAATTTGGGATTCAGGCCGAAGTACTTTACACACAGATTGGCGGTACAGAGCAATTACCGGTGACCGACTTTACAGATACCGGCGTTATAGATTCCGGAAGAAGGCTTGAATTTAATTATCAGCTGACTCAAATTCAGGTTCCTGTCTCTGCAAAATATTATTTTATTCCTGATTTATCAGTTTCTGCGGGGATGAATATTGCTTTCAATGTTTCTGAAAAGGTAAAAACAAAAGAAATGGTAAATGGAAGCACATCGCACAACTATGAAGGTATTAAAAGCGTTAACCTCTTCCCTTTTTTGGGTGCAGAATATAAAATCAACGATAAGTTTTTTGTAGATGCCAGATACAATTTCAACTTTTTTGAAATTAATAAAGGAGATTTCACTACAAAAATTGGTTTCTTACAAGCCGGCGTAGGATACCGATTCAAATAATTTTGGAACAGTTATTGAAGATCCAATCCAAAATTGAAATTATGAAATATGTACTTGGGCTTTTCGCCTTTATCTTTTTATTTTCATGCAACTCTCAAAAAATGGATTCAAAATATTCTAAAATTGAATACGAGGCAACGCCATGTTTTGGATTCTGCCCGGTTTTTAAAATGACCATCAATCCGGACAGAACAGCTGTTTTTGAGGCCGAACATTTTAATTTCAGCGACAAACCTTCAAAAGACGAATTTTCCAAACCCCGCGAGGGAACTTTTAAGGGAACGATCAAACAGGAGGATTATAACAAATTAATCGCTTTACTGGACGGACTTGATGTAAAAACCCTGAAAGATAATTATGGAGAAAAGAACGTCACCGACCTACCTTCTTCACATTTAAGAATTCAGTTTGCAGACGGAACCACAAAACATGTTGAGGATTACGGTAAGCGAGGAAGTGAAAAACTCTCTGAACTGTACAAGTTTTTTGAAGATTTGAGAAAGAACCAACAGTGGACGAAAGTGAATTAACTTACTTAAAAATATTTAAACTACCTTTGCAAAATATAATTCCTTCAAGATGAAGGAATTTTTGTTGTAATTATAAAAACAATTCATTTGAATTTTACAGATTTAAACTTAATAGAACCTATTGCCAAGGCAATTCAGGAACAAGGATATACCAACCCAACCCCTATTCAGGAAAAATCGATTCCCGAGATTACCAAAGGAAGAGACTTCCTGGGGTGCGCACAAACAGGAACAGGAAAAACGGCCGCTTTTGCCATTCCGATCCTACAGAATCTTTCTAAGAATAAATTTCCGAACAGAAACATCAAAGCCCTGATCTTAACGCCTACTAGAGAACTGGCAATTCAGATCGAGGAAAACATTACGGCTTATGGAAAATATTTACCCCTGAAACATCTTGTTATTTTCGGAGGGGTAAAGCAGGGAAATCAGGAAAATGCCCTGAGAAGAGGCGTTGATATTCTTGTTGCCACGCCGGGAAGATTGCTGGATTTTATCGCCCAGGGAATTATCAGCCTTAAAAATATTGAAATCTTTGTACTGGACGAAGCCGACCGGATGCTGGATATGGGTTTTGTACATGACGTTAAAAGAGTGATCAAGCTTTTACCACAGAAGAGACAGACTTTATTTTTCTCGGCTACCATGCCTGCAGAGATCCAAAAACTGGCCGACTCTATCCTGAATAACCCGGTAAAGGTAGAAGTGACTCCCGTTTCATCGACGGCCGAAACCATCAAGCAATCGGTTTACTTTGTCGAAAAAGACAATAAACTGGATCTTTTAACGCATATTTTAAAGAACGATATTTCCGATTCCGTACTGGTTTTTGCACGGACGAAGCACGGTGCCGATAAAATTGCCAGAAAGCTGCAGAAAGATAACATCACCACAGAAGCCATCCACGGAAACAAATCGCAGAATGCCCGACAGAATGCGCTGAACAATTTCAAATCAGGCAAAACAAGAGTTCTTGTAGCTACCGATATTGCCGCGAGGGGAATTGATATCGATGAGCTGAAATACGTGGTTAATTTCGAGCTTTCCGACGTTTCCGAGACTTATGTTCACCGGATCGGAAGAACGGGAAGAGCCGGTGCGGAAGGAACTTCCATCTCATTTGTAGACGGTCTGGATTTATTAAATTTAAAAAATACGGAGAAACTGATCGGCATGAAGATCCCGATCGTTAAGGATCACCCGTTCCATACCGACGACCTGGTAGCCCAGAAAAGGGATTCCAACAACAAACCGATGAGATCAGGCGGTGAAAGACCGAAATCCTCAAGACCAAACAATTCAAGGCCAAACAATAATAAAAATAAGCCTGACGGTGCATCCGCTAATGTCGGTTTCAAAAAGCCTAAGAATAAGAATTTCACGAGAAAGAAATAAAGCAAAAACCTTCCGATTCTGGAAGGTTTTTTATGTTTTGGCTAAAATATTTTTGATTAAAAAAAGGATAAAGCCAATTCCTAATTAATATTTAAATAATCTTTTTGCGTTCTCCGTCGTAATTCTGTCAATCTCCGAAAAATCCGTTTTATAAATATCCACTAATTTACCGGCTACAAGATCGAGATAAGCACTTTCATTACGCTTTCCTCTGTGCGGGACCGGCGCAAGATAAGGCGAATCGGTTTCCAGAACGATCTTATCCAATGGAATTTCGCTCAGAAACTGGTCTATTTTACCGTTTTTAAACGTAACCACTCCACCAATTCCTAAAATGAAATTAAGGTCAACAGCGTGTTTGGCCTGCTCCACATTTCCTGAAAAGCAATGGAAAATCCCGCGAAGCTTTGGGTGTTTTTTTCTTTCCAGCACTTCAAATGTTTCATCGAAGCTTTCCCTGGTATGAATGACAATCGGGAGGTCTCTTTCAATAGCCCAATCGATCTGCTGCTCAAAAGCTTTTACCTGAATATCCAAAGTTGTTTTATCCCAATACAGATCGATCCCGATCTCCCCTATTGCCGGAAAATCTCTGGTATTGAGATAACTCTTCATTGTTTCAAGCTCTTTCTCCCAGGTTTCAGGCTTGACGTAGCACGGATGCAGCCCCATCATGGAGAAAATATGTTCCGGGTACTCTGCTTCCAGCTGCAACATTTTTTCATGGGATTCCGAATTGATAGCCGGAAGGTAAAATTCGGTTATCCCCTTATCCAAAGCTCTCTGAATAGCTTCTTTCCGGTCTTCATCAAATTCTTCTGCGTATAAATGGGTATGGGTATCAATCATTTTCTCTAAAATTTTAATAAATCCTCATAAGGGTTTTCAAGTCCGAGCAGTCGTCCGAAAGCCGGTTCCGTCTTGATGCCCTGTTTTTTCAATGCAATTATTTCGTTTTTAAAATCTTCTCCTTTTTCCTGCAATATCCTGTATTCGGCGATCATGTGGAGGTAGGCATTCTGCTTGATAGCCGGCTTAATCTGCCCGAAAATTTCGACAGGAAATTCTTCCAGCATAAAGACTCCGACAATAGCTTCTTCTCCGTTTATTTCAAAGCTTTCAACCTTGATATTAAATTCTGCAAAAGCATCGATGAGAAATCGCTCAAAATCAATCTTATCCTTCATTTCACAGATAATATCAAGATCACTTCCTTCTACATCAATTTCAATAGGAACCGTTCCTGCCAAAACCGGTGAATAATTCTTTAGTTTTTCAAAAATCCGGCATCCGGTTAATACCTCGTAAGCCCTTTTTTGCCTTGCATTTCCGGTTTTCAGATAGTCGGTTGTTGTAAAATCAATCATTGCTGTAATGCGCATTAAGCTGGCTTAAGACCTCCTGAGTAATATCCTTTCCTCCTGTAAAATTTTTATAGAAAGAAACTATACTAAAAATCGGCCCGAAAGGAATTCCCCACCATCCCAGAAATAACGTCAATAAAGAATATTTCCAGCTGTATTTAGAAGATGGCTCATCTGATTTTATAAAATAAATGTCGCTCCCCCTTCTCAATGTAATTACGATAACGGATATCGTGTAGGAAAAAACCACGAATTTCGCTCCTTTTCTCAATTCATCATTAATCTGATCCGTAGATAATCCTTCTGTGTTTTTAATAATGGCCATTAGTTTTTAAAATATATTATGCTTTACTTTTTTTCTCTGTGCTTCTATCCTCTCTTCCAGTTTTTCCCTGAACGCAATATATTTCGGATCTTTTTCATCGCTGCTCCGGTGTTCCAGTGCTTTGGATATTTTAAAGTTTTCCCTGATAAATTCTTTGGTTTCATCCGAAAAATAGGCATTGCCGAATTTCTCAAAGATATAGTTGACCGCCTGGTCCGTAGGATGGATCATATCTTCCTTATAAAAACGGTAATCGCGAAGGTCATCCATCAGAATTTCATAAATGGGAAGATAATGGCAATAATCCAGTTCTTCAGTCATTTCGTGGATGGAAGTGATGAGTTTGGATTTGCTCAGCTGGTTTTCAACCATGCCGTCTCTGGTGTGGCGGACCGGCGATACCGTGAATAAAATCTGCACGTTGTCTTTGCAAATATCTTTCAGGTTTAAAATGGTATCGTAAATGGCATCCGTAAGTTCCTGATGGCTCAACAATCTTTTTTCAAAGAATTTTTGGGGAATCCTGTGGCAATTGGCCACCAGCTTATTTTTCGGGGTAAATTCATAAATAAATGAAGTTCCATAGGTAATGATAACCCAGCCGGTATCCTGAAGAAACTGGTTCCCTTCCGTAATCCTGTTATTGATCTTATCCAGTGTCTGATGGATATACCGGGTATCAAAGCTTGTATGATGATCCAGTGAAATGAAAGTCTCATCAAAAGTAATGAGTTCTTCTTCTTCGTAAAATTCCGAATCGTGAAGCCTTTTAACGGCATTGCTGATCGAGAACGGATTGAAGATCGTTCCAAACGGATTATTTTCCGTCTGCAGCTGTCCCTGATGAAGCAGATCCGACATTTCCGAAGCAAAGCAAGACCCTATTGAAAATATTTTATCTTCAACCCCGATCTTCTTTTTCGATTCCTGAATATCTACTTCTGTCCTGAATTTCATACTCATTTTGAAAATTTGAGAATTTGAAAATGAAACAATTTAAATTCTCAAATTGACCCATCTTCAAAGTAATACATTAACTCTCTCTTCTCAACAAGTAATTAGCCAATTCGGCAAAAGGCTTTTTCTTCTCCTCCGGAATGTCGATCTTCTGAAGGTAGCTCTGCCCGATCTCGTTATGTTTTTCGATGAGACGCAATGCTTTCTCATCAACTTTCGTTCTTCTGAAAATCTTTTCTACGCCGTATACTTTATCAATATTATCTGTTTTTTTGGAATACCAGTAATCCAGTTCTTTTCTTTCTTCTTCCGTAGCATGTTCTCTCGCCATCAGATAAAGCACGGTCTTTTTATTTTCATAAATATCTCCGGCGTGCTTTTTACCGAACTGCGCCTGATCACCGAATACATCAAGGTAATCATCCATGATCTGGAATGCGATCCCGATATGTTTCCCGAAGTTGAAAATCGCTTTGGCGTCCTTGAAGTTTGCTTTGGCAATCAGGGCACCGATTTCAAATGAAGACGCGCTCAGAACTCCTGTTTTATAGGTAATCATCCTGATGTAATCATCAAAGGTCACATTTTCCTGGGTCTCGAAATTGATATCGTACTGTTGCCCTTCACATAGCAACAGGCCGGTATGCGTAAATATTCTGATGCAGGCTTTGAAAATTTCAGGTTCCAGATCTTCAAAAAACTTATAGGCTTTCAGCATCAGTCCGTCCCCGGAAAGGATTCCTACGTTAATCCCATGTAAAGTATGAATGGTTGGCTTGTTTCTTCTCAGCGGAGCCTCATCCATGATATCATCGTGGATCAGGGTAAAGTTATGGAAAAACTCGATCGCCAAAGCAGGTTTTATCGCCTCTTTCAGATCACCGCCGAATAAATCGCACGCCATCAGCACCATGATCGGACGAAGACGCTTTCCGCCGTGTGAAATGATGTAATTCATCGGTTCATACAATTCCGCCGGCTTGTCTTTAAAGGTATATTTGGCAATGGCATCCCCAACAATCTGCTGGTATCGGTCTAAAAATTCCATAAATTCTAATAGTTTAAACAAAAATACAATTTTTCGGGGCTTTATAAAGTAAAAATCCTCACTGTTTTAATAGTAAGGATCAATTCTGATTAATTATTTTAGTTTTAATGTTTCCGGATTTTTACTTCCATGACGAATTGTTAAAATATAAATTGTATCATTATTCATTTCATAATAAAGAAGATACTTCTGAATGATTTTCAAGCTGACATTTGGGATATCAGTTCTTTTTCCGGACTCAGGAAATTCCGATATTAATCTCAATTGTTCTGAAATTAAATTATTCAGCTTTATACTGAATATACTAGATTTATTCCTTTCAATCCAATATGTAAGAATATCAATAAGCTCTTTCTTTGCCCTCTTTGTCCAAACTACTTCTTTAGCCATTCACCAATTTCTTTTTGAACCTCAGCATCGGAATAAACTTCACCATTTTGAATTTCTTTTCTGGCTTCAACAATAGCTTTTTTTTCATCATCATCTGTAATATAGACCGATAAATCTTCCTGAAATTTAATTAATTGCAATAATTCTTTCAGTCTTACTTTATCCTTTATACCTGTGATTTGGTTTATTAAATCTATTTTTAATTCCGCGGTACTCATGACTTTTGATTTAATGATCTAAATTAGAAAAAATTTTCTTAATTCAATAAACAAAAAAAACTTTGCCCGGATGAGCAAAGTTTCAGTTATTTATTTTAAAAATATAATCTTAAGATAAAAATGTAACCACCAGATAAGTAATCCCGGCAACAATCGCAGAAATCGGGATTGTCAGCACCCACGCCCAAAGAAGGCTTACGGTGATTCCCCATCTTACAGCAGAAATCCTTTTCGTCAATCCTACTCCAATAATCGAACCGGTAATGGTATGCGTGGTAGAAACAGGAATCCCGAAATGGTCGGTGATAAATAAAGTAATAGCTCCTGCCGTTTCAGCACTCACCCCTTCCAGGGAAGTTACTTTCGTAATTTTGGTTCCCATTGTTTTGATGATTTTCCAGCCACCGCTCATTGTTCCCAATGCAATTGCGACGAAGGAAACTAAAGGAACCCAAAGATAATGTTCTGAGAAAAATTTAAAACGATCAGCACTTGCAATGTTTAAATATACCGGATCACGAAGCATTTCAACATGATAGTAAATTAAAGCAGCACCAATGATCCCCATTACTTTCTGAGCATCATTAAGACCGTGCCCCAGACTGAAAAGTGCCGAAGATCCCAACTGTAGTCTCTTGAAAGACTTATCTGCTTTATGAGGATTTGATCTTTTATAAAGATGAACAATAATTAAAGTAATAATGATGGAAATAATCATCCCGATGATCGGCGCCATGAAAATGAAAAGGAAAATAGGAATTACCTTATCGAATTTCACAACACTCTGTTCGGTCACCTGACTGAACGCCTGTTTGCAGGTTTCCCAGAATCCAAGACCGGGTTGTGCTGCTGCCACGTCATGATAATCCATCATGAAAGCGTGCATTAAAGCTGCTCCAAGGAATCCTCCGATCAATGTATGGGAAGAAGATGAAGGAATACCAAACCACCAGGTCAATAGATTCCATGCGATGGCCGCAATAAGCCCTGAAAATATGACTTCGAGAGTGATGAAATTTTCATTGACCGTTTTGGCAATTGTATTACCAATCTTAAAATCTTTAAAAATATATGCCGCAATAAAAAATGCTGCAAAATTCCATAACGCTGCCCAAAGAACGGCCTGGAAAGGAGTTAAAACTTTTGTAGAAACAATAGTCGCAATTGAGTTGGCCGCATCGTGAAAACCATTGATGTAATCGAAAATTAAAGCCAAAGCAATAATAACTATAAGTAAAATCGGAAATTCCATTGTTTAATTATAATTATTAATTAAGCGTATTTAATCATGATGTTCTCAATCGTGTTGGCAACATCTTCTGCTTTGTCTGTTACTACTTCAAGATAATTAAGTACGGATGAAACTTTGATAATATTGATCGCATCGTTGGTTTCAAACAATTCCACCATTGAATTGGAAAGAAGGTCGTCTGCGATATTTTCAATAGAATTTACTTTGATACAGGCTTCTTTCACCTGCTCCATATTCTTGAAACCTTTCAGGTTCTTCATTGCATTCTGGATCTCCAGGCATGCTTTGTGGATCAGTAATGAGAAATCGGAATACGCTTTCATTTCAGGCGACTTGTACAGGAAAATATACTTGGTAGAAGCGTAAATGTAATCGGCAATATCATCTAATCCCGTTGCCAGTGTATGGATATCTTCTCTGTCGAAAGGGGTAATGAAGTTTTTCCCCAGTTCTACAAAGATTTCGTGGGTAAGCTCATCGTTTTTATGTTCGAAGTCGCTCATTTTCTTCAACATAGCATCATCATTAAGGTCGAAATCCTTGATTCCTGTATTGAATTCCTCAGACATCGCGACTAAGTTTTCAGTTACTTTTTCGAAAAGAACGAAGAAGATTTTATCTTTTGGTTGAAAAGCGTGGAAAATATTACCAATTCCCATTTTTATGTATTTATAATTCGTGTGCAAATTTCTTAAAAAACCCCCTTACCTGAAACAATACAACGTTAAGTTTTGTTAACATTGGATTGCACACTGATTATCAAACAAAAAAACCGGCAATAATGCCGGTTTATATAGTGTTGAAAGGGATTAATTGGCCTCTTCGGCACGCATTTCCTTTCCTCTGAATTTCATTGTGGAAATATTGCTCAGAAGATCTCCTTTGTAGGATTTTTCGATCTCGAAGAAAGAGAATTTCTCCAGGATTTCGATATCTCCGATCTCCGCTCTTTTTTTGCTTTTCCCGTTAGACGTCGCTTTGTTGATGATGTCTAATACATCAAGCTTTTTCAGCTGGTCTTTTTTACCAAGGTTGAAGAAGAATCGTACCATGTCTTCGTTCTTTCTTCTCGGCTTACCGCCACGGTCTCTTCTTTCTCCTCTTTCGCTTCGTTCTCCTCTGTCGCGGTCTCTGCCTCCTCTTTCACGGTCTCTTCTGGAACCTCTGTCGTCATCCCTGCTGCTCAGCTTCTGCTCCATCAGATCATGTCTATCTTTGTAGTACAGTGCAAGGTCTTTCAATTGAAATTGAAGAAGCTTATGCGCCAGTTCTTCTTTCGTAAAGGCCGATAAATCAGGAATTAAAGAATCATCGAATTCGAAGAAATCTTCGTGGATCTCGAAAAGGCTTTCGAAAACACCGCCTACCTGGGCTTTGATAATATCTTCTCCCGTAGGGATTTTGCCTTCGCTCATCTCGATTTTCGTCACCGATTTGATCTGCTTCAGTTTTCTGCTTTCTTCAGGTTTGATCAGGGCAATGGAGATACCGTCTTTCCCTGCTCTACCCGTTCTTCCGCTTCGGTGAACGAATACTTCAGGATCGTCAGGCAAAGAGTAATGAATTACGTGCGTCAGTGAATTTACATCCAGCCCTCTTGCTGCAACGTCTGTCGCTACAAGAATATCGATGTTTTTCAATCTGAACTTCTTCATTACCGTATCCCTCTGCGCCTGGGAAAGGTCTCCGTGAAGCGCGTCGGCTGCATATCCGTTCTGCATCAGGAAATCGGCAACTTCCTGGGTTTCCATTCTGGTACGGCAGAAAATAATAGAATACTGATTCGGGTTTGAATCGATCAGTCTTTTCAAAGCTTCTTTTTTCTGACGGTAGCCTGCCACGTAATATTCGTGCTTGATGTTTTTCTTAACTTCATTGATGGAACCGACAGAAATTCTGTGAGGCTTCGTCAAATAGTTTTTAGAAATTCGCTCCACTTCCTTGCTCATTGTTGCAGAGAAAAGGAAAGTCTGTTTGGTTTCAGGCGTTTCGCTGAGGATCGTTTCCAGTTCGTCCTTGAAGCCCATGGAAAGCATCTCGTCCGCTTCGTCAAGTACCAGCCAGTGAATGGCTGAGAAATCAAGAGCTTTTCTGTTAATCAGGTCAATAACTCTACCCGGAGTCCCCACAATAATCTGCGGTTTATCCTTCAGAGATCTTATTTGGTCCATAATACTGCTTCCACCATACACCGCTGTGGTTTTGATGTCTTTCATGTACTTGGAGTAATTTTTAATGTCTTTCGTAATCTGAAGACATAATTCCCGTGTCGGACAAAGCACCAATAGCTGGATTTTGCGACTCGTTTCGTCAATCATATCCAAAATCGGAAGCGAAAATGCTGCTGTTTTGCCTGTCCCTGTCTGCGCAAGTGCGATCAAGTCGCGAATATCTGAAAGAATAAAAGGGATAGTCTGTTTTTGGATTTCTGTCGGGCTTTCGTAACCCAGTTCGCCAATTGCCTTAAGAATATCAGGACTTAAATTGGTCTCCGTAAATAAATTCATTAAATATTTTAAAATTTTTGCAAAGATACAACAAATATTTGATTTGGTTTTGAATAAAGTTTGAAATATGTAAACTTAAATTCAGAATCCTTTAATATTTTTTTAATTTTTAAAAAATTTACCGCAAAAAAATGTACCCCGCGTTAAATACATGTTAAAAATTATTTTTTTTTGTTAAATTGGATTGATTTTTTCTGTGTGATTTATGAATTTTCAGAAATTAACTATGAAACGCCTGTTCTTCTTTTTGATATTCTTTTTCAGAACATTTGAAATTTCTGCCCAAACCAATAGCTATCCACCTAGTTGGACCCTGGAAAACTGTATAGAATATGCAAAGCAGCATAACATCTCCATCAATTCTTTACGCCTTTCCAAAAACGCTGCGGAACAGGATTTGCTCCAGACGAAAGAAGCCAAATACCCCAACCTGAATGCCACAGTTTCACAAGGTATTGTGGCCGTGAACGGAAATAACGGGCTAAATGTAAACGGAATACCATCACAAAGCATAGGAGCAAGTTCGTCCATGACTTTATACCGTGCAGGCTATATCAGGAATAACGAAATTTCCAAAAATCTTCTGGTACAGATGGCAGATCTGTCGGTGCAGGAAGCCCAGAACAACATCACCCTGAGCATCACCCAGGCCTATCTTAATATTTTGATGACGGAAGAAAATATTGTTGCCTTTCAGGAAATTTTAACCACTACAAGAACACAGCTGAAACAGGGTGACCAACTTTATAAAGCCGGCAGTATTTCCAAGCTGAACTATCTCCAGATCCAAGCACAGGTCGCCCAGGACGAGTACAATCTTGTTGCCGCACAGAATAACCTCAGAACCTACATTGTTAATCTGAAACAGATTTTACAGCTTCCCACCGACTACGATTTTCAGATCGTGAAGCCGGAAAGCATTACAGTCGATGAAAACTTTAAAACCCTGTCCGAAGTTCAGAACATGGCCCAGAATCAGCGGCCGGAAGTAAAATATGGGGAACTGAATATCGAAAATTCCAAAACCAATCTGAAAATGGCCCGGGCTTCCATCTTTCCGACACTAAGCCTCACCGGAAATATTTCCAGCAATTACGCTTATAATAACGGAAATTATTTTAACCAGCTGGGAAACAACTTTTTCTTACCGATAGGCCTCAGCTTAGGAATCCCGATTTACAACAACAGGATTTACCGGACAGCCATTGAAAAATCAAAAATCGAGATCCAGCAGGCTAATTTAGATTTACTAAATACCAAAACCGTACTTAACCAGCAAATCGAGCAAGCTTACATCAGCCTCCAAAACTCGGTCTCGCAATATGAATCGGCATCCCGGCAGATGGATCTCAATAAACAGAGCTATGATATCGTGACCGCCCAGATGAAACTGGGAAGCATTGATTATGTGCAGCTTCAGCAGCAGCGGCTCACCTACATCCAATCGATACAGAATTTTCTTCAGGCAAAATATTCGGCAGTCCTCAATGAGCAGATCTACGAATTTTATGCAGGAAACCCCATAAACATCAGATAAACTATGAAAGGAAAAAATAAAAAATGGCTGTACTGGATGATCGGCGGCATCATTGTATTGGGCGCTGTCTGGTACTTTTTTATCCGCGAAAAAGAAGTTAAAATCCAGTTGGAAACGGTAAAGCCTGCAATGGGCGAGATCTCAAATTCCATTACGGCAACCGGCAAAGTTCAGCCTGTTGATACGGTGGCTGTCGGTACGCAGATTTCCGGGATCATAAAAAAAACCTATGTCGATTTTAATTCTACGGTTAAAAAAGGACAGCTCCTGGCGACCCTGGATCCAGATTTGTTTCAATACCAAACCGAACAGATCAATGCCAATCTACAGAATGCGAAAAGCAACCTGTCGTATAATGAAATCAACTTCAACCGTCAGCGTCAGCTTTATAAGGTTGGTGCTATCAGTAAAGCAGATTTTGATGTAGCGACCAACCAGTACAATGCTGCAAGGGCACAGGTAAATTCCGTAAGCGCACAGCTTTCCACGGCCAGGAAAAATTTATCCTTGACGAATATCTACTCTCCAATCGACGGAACCGTCCTGAACCGGAATGTAAGCGAAGGACAGACCGTAGCTTCGAGCTTCAGCACGCCTACCCTTTTCAGTATTGCTAAAGATCTAACGAAAATGCAGATCAGGGCCTCGGTGGATGAAGCGGATATTGGAAATGTCGTAAAAGGCCAGAGAGCCACCTTTACCGTAGATGCCTTTCCCGACGAAACCTTTAACGGAAGTGTATCGGAGGTGCGGCTGCAGCCTACTGTTTCCTCCAATGTCGTGAATTATACCACCATCATCAACGCAGATAATTCAAGCTTAAAATTAAAACCCGGAATGACGGCCAATATCACAATTTACACCCAAGTTCTGAAAAACATTATGAAAATACCAGCCGCCGCAACCAGCTTCAGGCCGGACAGCCTGGTGATGAAAAAGTACAAAGTGGATTCACCTTTCGCTAATGGAAAAGGGAAAAGAAAAGGCACCGGGCCGAAAAAAGAAAAATCCGGCGGGGAAAATAAAAGTGAAGCCGCAGGCGTATGGGTGATCGGAAAAGACAGCATCATTACCCGGAAGAGGATCAGAACCGGAATGGACAACGACACGGAAATCCAGGTTATTTCGGGACTTGACAGAAACGACAATATCATCACAGGATATAAAAATTTATCGAAGAAATCCTCCGGTAATGCTGCTAAAAGCCCTTTTATGCCTCAGCGAAGAGGTGGAGGAAGCGGCGGAGGAAACCGTGGCGGCGGTGGCGGACCGAGATAAAAAAGCAATAGTCAACAACAAATCACTATCAATAAAAAACCACCATGCCGGAAAAAATTCTCGAAATAAATGATCTCAAAAGGGACTTCAAAATGGGCGAAGAGATCGTCCATGCCTTGAAAGGCGTTACATTTTCCGTGGAAAAAGGTGAATTTGTAACGATTATGGGGAGCAGCGGCTCCGGAAAATCCACCCTGCTGAATATCCTGGGATGCCTGGACAAACCGACCAGCGGGGATTATATCCTGGACGGCATCAACATCAAAAACCTCAGCCGCGATGAACTGGCGGTCCTGAGAAACCAGAAGATCGGGTTTGTCTTCCAGTCCTACAACCTTCTTCCAAGGACTACTGCCAAAGAAAATGTGGAACTTCCCCTTTTATATAATTCAAAAATATCTTCAGAGGAAAGAAACGAGCGGTCCGTTAAAGCACTCACTGCCGTAAAACTGGAAACGAGGATCGACCACCTGCCCAACCAGATGTCGGGCGGACAACAGCAAAGAGTGGCTATCGCAAGAGCTTTGGTGAATGAGCCGGTGATGATTCTCGCCGATGAGGCTACCGGAAACCTGGACACCAGAACGTCCTATGAAATTATGGCCTTGATGCAGGACCTGAACAGCCAGGGCAGCACGATTGTATTCGTTACCCACGAACCGGATATCGCGACCTTCAGCAGTCGGACGGTTACGCTGCGGGACGGAAAAGTGGTCAAGGATATTAAAAACGAAGATATAAAATCTGCCCGCGAAGCTCTGGAAAACCTTCCGGTAAACGATGATTACAAATAAATGATTTAAAACCGAAACGGCATGAACCTTTCAAACCTATTCAGAATAGCCTGGCGGGCCCTTTTACGAAACAAGCTGCGTGCATTTCTTACCATGCTGGGAATTATCATCGGGGTGGCTTCGGTAATTGCCATGACGGCCATCGGTGAAGGTTCCAAGAAAAGCATCAGCGACCAGCTTTCATCAATGGGTTCGAATATGATTACGATCCGTCCGTCCAGCAACGTAAATGTTTCCGGCGGGGCAAGGATCGGGGCAACAGGATTGCAAACGCTGCGAACACAGGATGTCGATGCTATAGAAAAAGGGGCACCGGATGTTTCCTATGTTTCCCCGGCCGTGCAGACCAACGGACAGGCCATCAGTGGACCGAACAACTGGCCGACACAGCTGCAAGGCGTGAACGAAGATTATTTCAGCATCCGCGACTGGGGCATTTCCGACGGATCGCTATTTACCAAGAAAGACGTGACTTCTTCCAATAAAGTCTGCCTCATTGGCCAGACCGTGGTCGCCAATCTTTTTCCGAATGGTGAAGATCCGGTTGGCAGCATTATCCGCTTCAATAAAGTTCCGATGAAGGTGATTGGCGTCCTGGCAGCAAAAGGCTCCAATGCATTCGGGCAGGATCAGGATGATGTGATTATTGCTCCGTTCAGTACGGTACAGCGCAGATTCCTGGGAATTACCTATGTACAGACGATCTATGCTTCCTCTACCAGCGAGAACACTTCCCAGCAGGCTACGGATGAGATTTCGGAAATTTTAAGGAAACAGCATAAGCTTGCTGAAGACGGCAGCAATGACGATTTTTCCGTAAGAACGCAGGCTGAACTGATTTCCACCATGAGCTCAACCAGCCAGCTTCTAACGGTGCTATTATCAGCCATTGCGGGGATTTCGCTGATTGTAGGAGGAATCGGCATCATGAACATCATGTATGTTTCCGTTACCGAAAGGACTAAGGAAATAGGCCTGAGAATGTCGATTGGCGCCAGAGGAAAAGATATCCTGTACCAGTTTTTAATTGAAGCGATCATGATCAGCATTACCGGCGGGATCATCGGTGTATTATTGGGTGTTTTAACCTCGAAACTCGTAACGCTTTTTCTTTCATGGCCGACGTATATTACGGAATCCTCCATTATTATTTCGTTTATTGTCTGTGCCATTACCGGTGTGTTCTTCGGATATTATCCGGCTTTGAAAGCTTCAAAACTCGATCCTATCGAAGCATTACGGTATGAATAGTTTTCGTAATTTTAAAGAAATTAAGATCAATAAAAAACAAATCGTATGTCGGCAGTACTTTCTTCTGAAGTTTTCGGATTTTTAAAAAAGCTTAGTCAAAATAACAACCGCGAATGGTTTACCGAACATAAAAACCTGTATGTTGAATCGCAGCAGCATGTCATTGCATTCCTGGAAGACCTGATCAAAGAAATGTCAGGATTTGATGAAGAGCTTGCGAAAATCGATGCTAAAAAGGCGTTGTTCAGGATTTACCGCGATACCCGTTTCTCCAAAGATAAAATTCCGTACAAAACGAATTTCGGCGCTTCGCTGGGAATGGGAAAAGGGAGTCAGAAAGGTGGCTATTACCTGCACCTGGAGCCCGGAAAATCTTTTATCGCCGGAGGAATTTATATGCCGGAGCCATCCGTTTTAAAAGAATTGAGAAGGGAAATTTCACTGTACGGCCCGGAATTTATTAAAATTTTAAACCATAAAGATTTTAAGAAATATTTTTCCGGTCTCGACCAGGATGACAAACTTAAGAAGGTTCCGCAGGGATTTGAAAAGGAAGACCCGATGGCCGAATACCTGAAACTGAAGAGCTTCATTGTCGTATACAACCTGAAGGACGAAGAGATTTTAAATGAAAACGCCGTGAAAAATCTTACAAAAATATTTAAAGCCATGAAACCGCTGAACGATTTTCTAAACACGCCGCTGGTGTGAGGGAAATGGTGAATGGTCAATGGTGAATTTTGCTTCGCAAGTGAATGGTCAATCACCGACCGAAATAAAAATTGACAAGCGCAGCGAATTGACCCATAGGAATTCACCATTGACTATTGCTGAATAGTGAATGGTCAATTTTGCCCTGAAAGTGAATGGTCAATTACCGACGGAAATAAAAATTGACAAGCGCAGCGAATTGACCCGTAGGAATTCACCATTGACTATTGCTGAGTGTGAATGGTCAATTTTGCCCTGCAAGTGAATGGTCAATCACCAACCGAAATAAAAATTGACAAGCGCAGCGAATTGACCCGTAGGAATTCACCATTGACTATTGCTGAGTAGTGAATTTTATACCACACTACAAGTAGCAGTCATATTTTTCATAAACATAATTAAATACTGAATTTCAAGCAGTTACATTTTAATATTTTTAACACTAATTTAACATTTTTATGTATCTTTGTTCTTGTCAAAAGCAAAAAGATGTCTCTATACCAAAGAATTGCTGAAAATCTACAATTTATCAGTCCGGGATTTTATAAAAAAAGATTTTTTAAAAGTTTAAATAATCTCAGTAAAGACAATTTCTCACTAAGAAATGTAGAACCGGAACTGGTGTGGATCAAAGAATTCTTACCCAAAAATGCAGTGATTCTTGACATCGGAGCGAATGTAGGGACATTCCTCTACCAGCTTGAAAAGAAGCTGAATCACGAAAAGATCTATGCTTTTGAACCCAACAAAAAACTGTACCGCAGATTAAAAAGGATTTTCCCTGAAATGCGTGTTTTTCCTCTCGCACTTTCTGATGAAAATACAACCGCAGAGTTCAAAGTTCCCATCATCAACGGAAAAACCGTAGCCTCAAGAGGTACTCTGAAAACCTCTTACAAAGAAAAAGGTGAAGAAAAAAGCTATACCGAAAAAGTAAAGGTGATAAAGCTCGATGAATGGGCAGCGATAGAAAACTTCACACGGCTTGATTTCATCAAAATAGATGTTGAAGGAAACGAAATGAAAACACTTTCCGGAGCCCGGGAAGTAATCGGTAAATTCTTACCGGTCCTGATGGTGGAAATGGAGCAGAGACATCACGAAACACCGATCTGGCAGGAAATTACGGAAGTGGAATCGTGGGGATATGAAGCAAAATTTTTAGACAGAAATTCGTTTACTCTTGAAAAACTTACGGAAGATATTCTACTTAAAAACACCAGTGACGAGAAAAACAAAAAAGAATACATCAACAATATTATTTTTATCCCAAAAAGCCAGTAAAAGATGAGTGTAGTAGCAAGGCAAGGGTTTAAATATTCTATTATCGGCTATGTAGGGTTCCTGCTGGGAACGGTTTCCGCAATTTTTATTTTTCCGAATGACTTTGCCTTTTACGGCACCCTCAGGTACAGTATGCAGACCGCAGAAATGCTTGTTCCGTTTGTGGTGTTCGGGATTTCTTATGCGAATGTAAAATTTTACCACAGTGTTCAGAAAGACGGCAAAAACCAGAATATGCTTTCGCTGTCACTCATTACAATTCTGATCAATTTTCTTATTTTCTGCGGCGTATTTTTTATACTCCCCCATTTTTATCCTAAATTCATGAATACCAAGGCATGGAATCTAAAAGAGATCGTGCTTCCGCTCATTTTGGTTTTATCATTCTGCGCCGTATTCAACAAATATATTTCAAATTTTAAAAGAATCGTTGTTTCTAATATCTTCGATAATCTTTTTCCTAAAATAGCAAATCTTGGTGCCTTTTGTCTTTTTTTTTATTTTACACTTTCACAGCAGACCGCACTGGCGTTTTTCTTTGGAGTTTTTGCTCTCATGCTTTTCGGATACATTTATTATACCAATAAGCTGGAAAAAATCCAACTTGATTTCAGCACCGATTATTTTAAGAAAGATGATTTCTGGAAAGAGTTTATGAGCTACAGCTTTTTCGGCTTTTTAGGAACTTTCGGAAACTATCTGGCCATCAACAGCTTTATGATCGGGGAATACATGGGAATGGAAGAAAACGGGATCTATTCTACATTGTACGCGCTCATTTCCCTGATTTCCATTCCGCAACTGGGCCTGTTTAATATTTCGGCACCGATTATCAGCAAAAATCTCGCAGACGGCGACATGGAAGGACTTGATAAATTCCATAAAAAAACGTCGCTCACTTTATATTTTTTAGGCGCTGTGCTGTTTTCCTGTATTATGGTCGGGTTTCCCTATCTCACTTATTTTATGCCGAAAAACGGCGTAATGCTTAGAGAATACGAGCCGGTAGTCTGGATCTGGGGTTCGGCGGTACTGGTTGACCTGGCAACAGGATTTAACGGAAATATTATTTCACTTTCAAAATATTATAAATTTAATATTCTGGTAATGCTCCTGCTTGCAGGGTTGACGATCAGTTTAAATTTTTACTTTTTAGAAAATACGGATTTAAAGCTTATCGGAATTGCATTATCTACCGCAATATCGCTGATCATTTACAATGTGGTGAAAATTGCTTTCAATTATATCGTATTTAAAGTTTCACCCCTGACGATTGAGATGATTTTCGTTTCCATTATCTGTACACTGGCAATCACGGTGGCGATTGTACTACCGAATTTCAGTAATAATTTCGTCAACCTGATCTATAAACCGGCAGTGGTTTTAATATTAATATTCATTGGGAATTATTTCACTAATATATTCCCGATTGAAGATTACCTGAATAAAAACTTTATTAAAAGTATCTTTAAATTTAAGTAGAAATCAAGCTTTTGAGAACCTTTTCAAGCTGCTCTTTTACTGCTTTTTTAGGATAGTCTTTCTGAAAATTGAACGGGGTATTTTTCAACTCTTCAAATTGTTTGACGATATCCTTCTTCTCGGGAACAATAAAATCCAGATGGGAATGGTAATTTTCCGGGAAAACAGCCGCTTTTCCGAATTTAATGGCATCCCCTAAATTTCCGGTCATTTTGGTTTTCCCGTAAATTTCCTTTTGGCTGAAAAATTCCGTTTCTTCCTGAATAGGACACCATAACACATCGGCTTTCTGCATCCAGCGGTCAAAATCTGCCTGTGAAACCCTTTCGGTAAAATAAGTTATATTGATGTATTGTAATGAATCTTCAAGCTCAGTAATCTGCTTCAGTTCCGTTTTTTTAGCCATTCCTAAGAAGACAAATTCTATCGATTTAGACTGAACGCCAGCACAATACAGATCCTCCAGTTTTCTGATGGCTGCGAATACTTTCTGATAATCCCTCCTTTTTTGAGAAACTCCGCCGGGAATAATGACTAAAAGTACTTTATTCTCCGATTTACCTTCATTTTTTGTGTAGAAAAGCGGGAGAAACCTGAGACGGGCAGAGCTGAGTTCTTCATCGAGAACCAAAAGATTTTTTGCTTTCTGATACACTTTTGAAGAATAAAACAAGCCTTCTTTCCACCAGAGTTTTAACCTGTAAACAACATCTGCTTTAAAAATGTTTCTGAATAAACGTAATCCTGAAATATTTGTAAAGTTAATATTATGAACAATAACGGCAGAATTGTACTTTTCAGCAATGATCCTGAAAGTATCAAAGTACCGATGCACAGTTCCGATGATAATAAGATCATACGCCTTAGATTTCAGCTGATCCAGAATCATTGAGCTATCCGACAAAAAAACATTTTCCCCGGAATATCCGGTCTCTTCTTTTATTCTTTTTGAAAAATAATAATCGACCCTAAACTGATCGGAATCCTGCATGATATCAATGAAATCCATGGCAACTTCAGAATGAGTATCTATTTCTATGTAAGCTATATTTTTCAAGATGATTTTTGCTAAATTCAATTTATATATATCCTTTTAACGGATAATTATTTTTTTAAGTCTTCAGCCATTTTTTCTTCAGCATGTTCCAACGCTGCCTGTTGATGGCCTTTTGTTCATCAGCCGATATTTTTAATTCCAATTTGTGACTTCGGCAGTTTTCATAAGATCCGACAATTGAGAAAAAGAAAGCGACCGATTTGCTTTTCAAAGCTTCCTTAAAGGCTGCGATGTAGGCTAAGACCCTTTTCAATCCTAAAAAATAAAAATATTTCCCATAATAATCTGCGGGCTTTATCGTGTAATCGGCTCCTTTTATTTTAATCAGCTTTACATGCAGTTCATCAAGGACAACTTCCTTCCAGCCAAGATTCTGAAGCAAAATGGCGTCAATATTATCCCAGCCTAATGTTTCCCTGATTCCGTTCATCTGCACAAAGCTTTCTTTACGGTAAGCTTTCAGAGGGCCGCGCACGTGATGTTTATTGGAATTCTCTTCGTACACCCAGCTTCCGTCTTTTTCAATGTATAACAATCCGCCTACCAGGCCATAATCCGGATGATCAGCAAATGCTTTCTGTATTTTTTCAAGATAATCTTCCGGAAAGATCACATCAGAATCAAATTTGCAGATGATGTCGAAATGATCTAAATTTTGGGTATCCAAGCCTTTATTAAAAGCATTTACCACTTTCGATCCAGGCTGATGGAGAGATTTCTGAAGACTGATGGTCTCAAAACGGGTATCAGCTTCCGAATATTTTTTGATGATCTCGGCCGTGTTATCCGTAGAGCCATCGTTAACAATGACCACTCTGAAATCTCCAAAGCTTTGCCGCTGTAAAGAATCCAGGGTAAAAGGAAGATTGCCTTCCTCATTATAAGCAGGAATTACAATTAAAAACCTCACTTTAAAATTATTAATGATGAATGATAAGCGATTGATGATAATACATTAATCACTTGTCGTTTACTTACCTGTTGTGCGGCTTCAGCATATTTCTCGGATCAAGGATCTCATCCAGTTTTTCCTGTGACAAAATACCTTTTTCCAACACAAGATTGTAGACGCTTTTGCCTGTTTCCAATGCTTCTTTTGCAATTTCCGTAGAATGTTTGTAGCCGATATACGGGTTAAGTGCTGTCACAATTCCGATGCTGTGCTTTACCATATTCAGGCATACTTCGCGGTTTGCGGTAATTCCAACAACACATTTTTCACGAAGTGTATCCAATGCATTGCAGAGGAAGTGAATATTCTCCATGATGGCGTGGGAAAGTACGGGTTCCATCACATTGAGCTGCAATTGTCCGGCTTCCGCGGCAAAGGTCACCGTAAGATCATTTCCAAATACTTTAAAGCAAACCTGATTTACCACTTCGGGAATCACAGGATTTACTTTCCCCGGCATGATGGAAGATCCCGGCTGCATGGGCGGAAGATTAATTTCAAAAAGCCCGGCTCTGGGTCCGGAGGAAAGCAACCTTAAATCGTTGCAGATTTTAGAGAGTTTTACCGCTAGACGCTTTGTGGCAGAAGAATAAATCACATACGAGCCTGTATCGGGGGTTGCTTCCACAAGATCCGGAGCAGAAACTACAGGAAAACCGCTGATCTGCGCCAGATTTTTGGCACACAAAGCGGCGTATCCCACAGGAGCATTCAGTCCGGTTCCGATTGCCGTAGCTCCCATATTTACTTCCACAAAAAGACTTGCATTACTGTTCAGTTTTGAAACATCTTCTTCCAGTGTCGCGGCAAAAGCTTCAAATTCCTGCCCCAAAGTCATCGGAACAGCGTCCTGAAGCTGTGTACGTCCCATTTTAATGACATCTTGAAATCCCTTCCCTTTTTCGCGGAAAGCCTTTACAATTTTTACCAGCTTCTCTACCAGGGTTGCATTCATCTGCAGCAGACCCATTTTAATGGCCGTCGGATAAGCATCATTGGTAGATTGCGATAAATTGACATGATCATTCGGCGAACAAAACTCATATTGGCCTTTATTTTTACCCAATTTTTCTAAAACCCTGTTGGCTATGACTTCATTGGCGTTCATATTGATTGATGTTCCCGCTCCTCCCTGAATCATGTCTACCGGGAACTGTTCGTGAAGTTCCCCGTTAATGATCTCATCGCAGACTTCAGCGATGTTAAAATACATATCTTCGTTAAGGAGCCCCAATTCATAGTTCGTTTTTGCGGCCGCTTTTTTTACAAAGGCCAAGCCTCTGATGAATTGCGGATATGACGATAAGAGCTGTCCTGAAATTTTAAAATTATCGATTGCCCGCTGTGTCTGTACTCCATAGTAAGCATTGACGGGAACACTTAATTCCCCTAGTAAATCACTCTCTTTTCTGTAATTTTCCATAATTGTCGATTACTGTAACCATTGATTAATATACACCTGTTACCGTGTACTAATTTAGCAATAAAATAAGACTTAGATCATCACTAAATTCTTTCTGTTGATAAATTGTTACATTGGTACACTTTTACATTTGGTATAATGGTACATTTCTTATTTCACCGGATATTTCAGATTTAAAGCCTGCAGGATCGAATAGGTTTCAGCATCCATGATTCCGTCATAATTCTGCGGCCGGAAATGATACTGAAAGGCTTCGATTGTTTTCTTTGTCGCGTCGTCCCATTTCCCGGTAAGATCCAGTGCGTAGCCGAATTTCTGCAATTGGGTCTGAACATTAAAAATAAATGTCGGATCATTATATTGAATCTGGAAATCCGTAGATGTGGCCAGATCATAGAAGGACTGCTTTTGTGCTTCATCATACCACATTCCGATCTGATAGTCGTCATACAGTTTTTTCCATGGAAACAACGGTCCCGGATCTTGTTTTCTGGTAGGGGCAATATCAGAATGGGCCAGAATATTTGTCGCCGGAATCTGATACCTGGTGATAATATCCTTCACCAAAGCAGCCACTTTCTTTACCTGAGCCTCATCAAACGGGGCAAATACTTTTTTACCTGAAGCATCGGTTGTGTAGCCTGTATTAACGATCTCAATTCCAATGGAAGTGTCGTTTAGATTTTTATCGGCTCTCCATGCGCTGACCCCCGCATGATAGGCCCGTTTGTTTTCGTCTACCAACTGGTAAATTTCGTTATCCCCGGTATTGTTAACCAGATAATGAGCACTGACCGACTGTTGCGTAAGAACAGTGATCGATTTGTCATCAGGAAGCGCCGTGTAATGAAGAATAAGATATTTTTGTCTGAAATTTTGTGCGATCGCAGGAAAATAGTCTTTTACCACTTTATAACCTGCCGGTTTTGCGGAAACAATAGATCCGTAGCTGGCCGTGTTATCATTCTTTGCAGGATCTGCAATATTGGTGGTATAAAATTCGACTCCATGGTCGGTAGTAATCTTTGGTTTTGGCTTTTCAGCGGGTGTGTTCACTGCTGTTTTAGGCTGTATTGATGGGGTTTTGGGAATGTATTGCCTTTTTTTTGCATTTTGCTGTGAAGTACAGGAAAAAACGGCTACGCTTAATCCGATGATATATAATGTTTTACGCATTTGTTTATTTTTTTTCTTAGTTTATCAGCTCAAAAATACGTAAATTTTTCTTGAAAAATATTTGGTAAATAAAGAAATCTATTCTATATTTGCACTCGCAATAAAGGAACAACGATCATTAAAAAACGAAGATAAACAGGAGGGTTGCCGGAGTGGTTAACGGAGCAGTTTGCTAAACTGTCGACGCGAAAGTGTCGCAAGGGTTCGAATCCCTTACCCTCCGCTTTTCTATTATATCTTTTTCGGGGCGTAGCGTAGTCCGGTCATCGCGCCTGGTTTGGGACCAGGAGGTCGCAGGTTCGAATCCTGCCGCCCCGACTTTTTAAGCTTAATATCGTAAGCAACAATCAACTTTAATGGGTGCGTAGCTCAGCTGGATAGAGCATCTGCCTTCTAAGCAGACGGTCAAAGGTTCGAATCCTTTCGCGCTCACTTTTAAACTCACAATTTTATTGTGAGTTTTTTTGTTTTTAATTACGACTTAGCTGAATAAGACATTAGTTAGGACTGTAAAAGATTCTTTTCTTACAAGATTTTAATATTAGCCGTATGTGTTACTGTTATATTCTTTATTCTAAATCTTTACATAAATATTATATTGGCCATTCCTGTGAGAATCTACAGGAAAGATTAAGAAAACATCTTTCCAATCACAAAGGATTTACTTCAAGCACCAAAGACTGGGAAATTATATATTCTGAAACTTTCGATTCAAAGTCAGAAGCCTACAAAAGAGAACGCGAGATAAAAGCATGGAAAAGCATTTACAAAATTCAAAAACTTATTGATGATTCAACTGGATAGAGCATCCCGATTCATAATCGGGACGGTCAAAGGTTCGAATCCTTTCGCGCTCACAAAACTCACAAGAAATTGTGAGTTTTTTATATCTGTACAACACAAAATCAATTTCCGATCCTCAATCTTCTAATCTTTTTTAAACTCTAAAATTTTTAAAGTGCCTGTATGGATTTTAAAGTGATAAACAGCACTTTTTTTAACAATATACCGTCGCGTAATATTCTCATAATCCACGTTAAGTATATTTTTATCGAGTGTATAGGTAAACCTGCTGTTCATATTTCCGCTGAAGTTGGGAATATTTTCACGTAGATACTTATACACTACTTCTCTCACCTCTTCCCCTTCCAGTTGATAATCGGGAAAATAACTCATGAGATTCTCTTTGGAAATTATATATAAAGTATCCGCTTTTATGGTTGTTCTCTCGTTTCCGGAAAGCAGGTTTCTCCCTAAAAAGAATGTATCATTTTTTTCAAAGAATATTTCAAGTTTTTTGCCCGAAATTTTATACACCTTCGACTGCTTCATTCTCGCCTGAAAAAAATCTTCCGCAGACATGGCTTTCTTATAGTTGTAAAAAATGGTAGTTCCTCCGTTAGCTTCCTGTAGCTGGGCATTTGCATTACATAATAAAAATACAGCCATCATAAATGACATAAAGAATGTTCCTTTCATTTTCATAGTCGACATGGAATTTCTATTTTAAAAATAATCAATAAATCATGAGATCAAATATCCTTGGCTCATTTTCTCATTAAACTACGATAAATTTTATCATGCTACCGACAATACTGATCCTGAGCACACTAACGGATAAACTAATATTTTATTTCAGAATATTTAATTTTTTTTGCGAATTTTATTTTTATAATTAAGAAAAACATCCTATATTTGCACCCACAAAAAACAAGGTAATTCTTGTTAAAAAGATGACCTCAATCGGGGCGTAGCGTAGTCCGGTCATCGCGCCTGGTTTGGGACCAGGAGGTCGCAGGTTCGAATCCTGCCGCCCCGACTTCAAAAACACTTTAGGGTGCGTAGCTCAGCTGGATAGAGCATCTGCCTTCTAAGCAGACGGTCAAAGGTTCGAATCCTTTCGCGCTCACAAAAGACTCACAAGAAATTGCGGGTCTTTTTTTTATAATTATGACTTAGCTGGATAAGACCTAACATTTAGTTAGGAATGTAATAGATGGATCAGTTACAAAAGTTGGGGACTAGGCAAAAAGTTTAGTCAATCTGAATAGGAAAAATGATTCAGTGGATTAATAAAACCTAACGGGTTTTTGAAACCCGTTAGGTTTGTGACCGTCAATTTACGTCTTTTTACTAAAGGTCTTTCCATAAACATGAATATCGTCCGTCAACTTCTTCAAGATTTTCATAAACAAATTCTTCCGGTATTCCATGCATAGAATTTCTATGTTTATGTCTTTATTGTTTTTTTTATTAAGGCAAAACATAAGATCTTAAAACCGACTCAGTTTCGCATACATTTCGAGGCTGATGAATCTTCCGTCTTTTATTTCGCAGTCTCTCATCACGCCTTCGAATTCAAATCCCAGGTGGGCCATTACTTTTTTACTGTTGCCGTTTTCCGTTTCCACCACCGCTTCGATCCGGTGGACCGACATTTCCTGAGAGGCATAGTCGCAGGCGGCCCGTCCGGCTTCCGTGATGATTCCGGAGCCCCAGTGTTCGGGTAGCAGCCAGTAACCTATCTCGATTTTACGGTGCTCTTTGCTCCGATTGTTGAATCCGATAGCCCCTAGAAAGGTTTGATCCTGCTTATTGCAGACCGCCCACCAGATTCCCGTTTCTTCTTTTTCAATGGCGGCAAACCAGTTCATCTGCTCCTGAGTGGCTTCCAGGCTGTCGTAGCTTACGCCATAATGCCTGATGACCTCCGGATGCGATAACCCCTTGTATACCGATTCGATATCATCCGGCTGAAACCTTCGCAACACCAGTCTTTCGGTAGTTAAAACCGGGAAAACATTTTTATCGTTTGGGCCCATACTGTTTGTCATAGTTCTGTTTTTGGAGTTAACGATTTATTTCATTCGGTAAGCCGTTCCATCCCAAAGATAAATTTTTGAAGCCTTCTTCTTTTTCTCGCGGTCTTTTTCATCTTTTTCCATTTCTTCCATTTTAAAGATGAACGCATTGGGTATTCCGCCTTTATCATTGGGGAAAATAAATTCTTCGTTATGGTAATAGACATCTGCATCACCTACACCCATAAGCTGAGGCAGGGCAATCATTTTTTTACCGGTCACTAAAATATACTGATCATATCCCGGAATTCCGCAGGCTTCTCCGGAAACAGTAGCTTTTAAGGTGAATTCTACGTTTTTAAGTTTGTGGTTGCTTTCTATCGCAAAAGTTCCATAGCTAAGGCTTTCCCCGGAACCTGTTTCAAAGGAAACCTCATCAATTACCGTATTGCCATTTATCATCTTTACGGCTGCCATATTCTGCTGAATAGCCTCAGTAGGAAACTGCGGATCTTTTTTGGTGATGGTTTTGGTTAAGCCTAAAAGGAAATCATAACCGTTTTTATTCCGGTAGCCGATACAGAGGTTGCCGCCCCAGATATAGCCTTCGGAAGTGCGGTCGCCTTTCATATAAGAAATTTTATACCAGTTGGCTGCTCTTTCACCCAACTTCAGAACGGCAGCGTCCTTTTTAAGAATCAAAACCTGCTGATTGGTTGTTAAAGAATCCAGAATAGGTGCGTTTACATCGGGCAGCTGCCGGATCCTTGACTGGTCGGTAAATATTTTCTGCGGTTTATTTTCTTCGAAATTAAAAATTCCATCGGGATATACTTCTTCCTGTGCGAACAAAAGTTGAACGGTAAGCAGAAATAAAGCGGTAAAAAAGGTTTTCATATTAATATTTTGCGGGGTTTATTTTTCGAGGAGCAGGCTCACCCACTCTTCCCGCTGCAGCTTTTTGGTAAGCTCCAGGCCATTTTCCTTGCAGACTTCCAGTATATCGTCCACATCGAAAAAGCACAATCCGGAAAGCAGGAGTTTTCCGCCGTCATTCAGCACTTTCACGTAAGTCGGGATGTCTGAGATCAGGATGTTTCGGTTGATGTTTGCCAGAATGATGTCGTAATTTTCTTTGCCTAAATTTTCAGCTGTTCCAAGTTCGATGTCGAGTTCAACATTGTTTCGGACTGCATTTTCTTTTGAATTTTCTACCGACCATTCGTCGATATCGATGGCTTTTGTTTCGCCGGCACCGTTCTGTTTGGCGTAAATAGCCAGCACGGAAGTTCCGCAGCCCATATCCAGGACTTTTTTCCCATTGAAATCAATATCCATCATCTGCTGGATCATCAGGTGGGTGGTCGGGTGGTGCCCAGTTCCGAATGACATTTTCGGCTGGATCACAATTTCGTGCATTCCCGGAACGGATTCGTGGAATTCTGCACGGATCAGCACTTTATCATCGATGTTGATCGGCTCGAAGTTCTTCTCCCACTCTTCATTCCAGTTGATGTTGGGCATTTCTTTGAATGTATATTCGATCTTCACTTCTTCATTCTGAAAGATCGGCAATACTTTCAGTTCTTCTTCATTAAAAAGGTCTTTCTGGATGTATCCTAAAATTCCCTCCAGCTCTTCGGTAAAACTGTCGAAACCGATCTGGATCAGCTCGGCCATCAATATTTCGTTCCAAGGCTGAAGTGGCGTAATTTTGAAATCGAATTCTAAATAATTTTGCATGTGACTAATTTGCTGCAAAATTAAATATTTAAAAATTGAATTTTTAAGATTGCCAGTTTAAATTGCGATCTTTGAGATCATGTAAGCCGGATAGGAATTTGACACATAAGGCACATTAGATCTAGATTGTTATACTTTGAAAATATTTTAGAGCACAGAAGAAGGAAAATCAAAGATTTTCATCATCTGTGAAAAATCTGTGAAAATCTGCGGTTAAAATGACCGCAAGAAATTTAACCACAAAAGTCACAAAAGCTTTTTAACACATGAGACACATTAGATTTTAGTTGCTGACGTTGAGCATATTTTAGAACACATAAGAAGAAAATCAAATATTTTCATAGGGAGTGCTAGAATATGCGTCTCGCTTGTCATTCCCGCAGGGAATCCAGACGCGAATCTTTCCATGCGCATCTCTAATACTATGTTGAGATCCCTACGGGATAGACAAACGGAGTGGTTATCTTTGATTTATTTAACTCTCATATGCGAATCATCCGTGAAAATCTGTGCAGATCTGTGATTTAAAAAAACACCGCAAAAAAATTAACCACAAAATAGCAAAAAGACATTGATGCTATATAAAGAAGATAAATGATTCATGCTGAAAAAAGCGCACAAAAGTTTTAAAAATCAGAGATTTTTTTATGCGGTAACAGGAACGCTTATCTCTAATACGATGTTGAGATCCCTACGGGATGGACAAACAGGTTATTAAATTTTTGAAAGAGTTGCTGTGAAATTCACGGGAATATTAACATGGGTTACTGATTTATGGCCCAATCCCGAATCTCCCCAACCGTTCCCTAGCCCCGATTGCAATGAAAATCCGTTTTTGAAAAAAAAGATTGTAATGGAAAGCGGGAAATAGCTCCAAAAAATGATGAATGAATAAATTATAGATTCTTCCGCCCTTCGTTTCGTTCTGAATGACAAATACTACTCATAAAAAAAGTGAACCGAAGTCCACTTTTATATAACAACAGTTAAAAAAACTAATTTCTAATATCTAGTTTCTAACTTCTTTATTATGGATTTGTAGAGAAAATGGAACAGTTGGCGATCAAAGCACGTCTGTTCATTTTCAGGATGTCGCGTACCCATTCTGCGAAATCTTCCGGCTGCAGAACTTTTTCCGGATTTCCGTCCGTTAATCCTCCCTGGATGCTCATATCGGAAGCAATGGTACTAGGTGTTAAAGTGATTACCCGGATGTTCTGTTTTCTCCATTCCGCCATCATCGACTGCGATAAAGAAACCACCGCTGCTTTGGATGCCGCGTAGGCCGACATATTCGGACCACCCTTCAGGCCTGCTGTGGATGCAACATTGACCACATCGCCTTCACCTTTTGATTTCAGGTAAGGATACACTGCTTTTGCAGCATAATACACTCCGAAAAGATTGGTTTTGATCACCTGCTCCCATGTTTCGGAAGGCATTTCCTCAATGGATCCGAAGTCGCCGATCCCGGCATTGTTAATAAGGATGTCAACACCTCCCAGCTGCTCTGCCAAATGTTCGATTCCGGCTTTTACGTGTATTTCATTATCAACGCTGAAAACAGCATAGGCGGCTTTTACCCCAAGCTTCTGGATTTCGTCCACTGTCATTTTCAGGTTCTCTTCATTTCTTCCGGTAATTCCGATATTTACGCCTTCATTGGCCAATGCAAGGGCAACCGCTTTCCCCAGACCTCTTCCTCCACCTGTGATGATGGCATTTTTTCCGTTGATGTTCATTGTAATAATTTTATTGTGCCTGCAAATTTACGAAACATCATTTGTATAGCACTGATGAATAAAGATATTGTAAACATAGACATTAAAAATAACAGCTTTTTTTGGCATACCATAAAACCGGCTTCAGAGGAAGCCGGTTTCTTTGAAAGTATAATAATAAAATGAAAAATTAAGGTATAAGGATCTGATTTTGAACTTCAAATTCTTCTGAGGCTGAAAATTTATTTCCATACATGTCTACTGCTCTTACCTCTACCTTATGCTTTCCAAGAGAGAGCTTTTTAGAGAAATCTCCCGTCCAGATATGTTTTGATATTTCAGGGTTTGATGGCCTTCTTCCAGGGAAAAGGCTGTTCGTGGTATCCCATTTGAAAACGGACATCGCAAAACTCGGGTCTACCGTTTCGTCATACTGCATCTCTTCCCACTGGTCGCCATCTATTCTGTATTCCACTTTGTCTTTCTTACTTCCCATAAAGAAATTGGCCAATACTTTTGCCGATGTTTTCGAAGGGAAAGGAATGACTTTCGGAACATATAAGTTGATCTGGTAATCTTCCGGTTTACCTGCTGTTTTATATTTGACTTTATATTCATTATCATTAAAGCTGATGAAAGAATATCCTTTGGCCGTGCCGTCTCTCATGGTGGAAGTCGGCAGTCCCAGATCGTCGGATGTGCCTGACCACCAGTCGCCGCAAGTGGTCCCTACATTGTATTCATGAAGGTCTTTCGAACCGTTCCAGCCCGCTTCTTTTCCATAAAAAAGCTGTTGCTGAATATGCGTATGGGCCGATAAAATTAATGCATTCTTGAAAGGCACTAAATAGTCAAATAACTTCTGACGGTCAGAATTCCTGAAATTATCTTCATTTTTATGCTCCAGCGGAATATGGAAAGAAACGACAATCAGCTTGTTTCTATCCACCAGCTTCAGATCATTTTCAACAAATTTCAGCTGATCTTCACGGAAACCTCCCCAATACCCTTTTCCGTCTCTCGGATCAGGATACAGAATATCATCCAGGACAATAAAGTGCACATTTCCATAATTGAATGAGTAATTGGCCGGACCAAAATTGGATTCAAAAGTATCGTCGGAAAGCATATCTTCTTTTGCATCGTAGTTCATATCATGGTTTCCCATTACGTTGTACCATGGCAATCCAACTTCTTTCATCACATCAGCATAAGGCTTCTGAAGGCTTAAATTATCCCCCACCAAATCTCCAAGACTGATTCCCAGTACGGCATTTTTCCTGGTGCTTTTTACTTCATTGACAATAGCTCTTTTAAAATAATCCAGCTGTTTTTCAGTATACGGCTGCGGATCTCCGAACACGAGAATATCGAAGTTTTTGCTTTCATTCTGTTTATTTAAAGCAAAATTGACCTCTTTGGGAAGCTCGCCTGTCGGTGCCGATCCTTTGTATTTAAAATCTGTAGGCGAACCTTTCGGTTTGTACTGATAATAATATTGCGGCAGGTTATTTCCATTGACCGGCGTCATGTACCCTGAGGGCTTGATCACAAATACCGACTGTCCCTCCATGATCGGCAGACTGTACCTTCCGCTCTTATCCGTAAGAACAACCTGCGCTCCATTGGATACCGCTACGCCTTCAATTCCTTTTTCCCGGCTTTCTTTCTTCTGATTTTTGTTAAGGTCTTCATATACATATCCTGAAACTGAAGCCTGTGAGAATGCCATCGCTGAAATTAACAGACACGGCATTAAAAATTTTATGTTCATTGTATTGATATTTAAATTTAAGTTTTGACTGAAGTCAATTTGACTATTTTTCTAAGAGTCGGGCTAAAGCAGATCCTACTGATGAGTTTATGGCTTATTCCACCACATTTTCACATTAATATCATCCCCACCCATCTGCTGTACCGCAGCTTGATAATTGACTGAATTCAATACCCTCGGGTTTGGCGGATACATCAACCTTGACGGCATAACGCCATTATTCAGTAGTCCTCCGTTGTTTGGCAATACCGGGAACCCTGTCCTTCTTTTTTCAAACCACTGCTGCTGATCTACAAAAAACAGAGCCACATATTTCTGAAGCATAATTCTTTCCAGGGTACCATTATAAGCTACATTGGGATTGGAGAAATAATTTGAAGGAAAGGTAGCACCCCACTGCTCGATGGTTGCTTTTACTCCATTCTCATAGAAGGCCTGTGCATTTCCCGTAATAATTCCTTTAAAAGCGAGCTCCGAAAGGATAAACTGCAATTCGGCGTAAGGGTAAACCAAAATATTCAATGGGGCTTTTGCCAGGTTCTGGTTCATATTAGAAGGCTGGTAATCGAAAGTAGTTCCGTAAGCGTAGCCTGAAGGAGCTCCTTTATAACCGATATTGGCACCCTGAAGGTTTTTAGCCTGACTGAAAAACATGGACATTCTGGGATCGTTATTTCCCTTCAGTGTTTCCACGAAAAATTCTGATGCTGCGCGCCCTGTAGTAAAATCCTGGGGTCTTGCGATCGGCGGCATCAAGGGAGCCACACCTGTAACATTCAGTTTTACCGTTTCAGAATTACTCTGGAAAATAGGATAAACCGTAGGATTATTAACAATTTCCTGGATTCTTTCGTAGACATTTACCTCACCATTTCTTTTCAAAATCCTTGTTAATAGTCTTAAAGAAAGCGAATTACAGAATTTCTTCCAGCTGTTTATTCCGTTTACGTCATTGTTTGCATTATAGAAAAGGTCTGGTCCCGTTAATGTTTTGGTGGTGACGAAAAGAGAATTTGCCCTTTTCAGATCATCCAGCATCTGGATATAAATATTTTTTTGCTGATCAAATTTGGGCTGGCTGATTCCTTCATCCAGTCTTGAGGCTTCTATAAAAGGGACATCTCCATAGGTATCTGTAAGATTTGAATACGCCCATGCATTCATAACAAGAGCAATGGCTTCATAATTTTTATCATTGCTGCTTACTGCCGCCTTTTTCATTTCATAGATCTGCTTGATCCATTTGTAACTGTTATTCCAATAGCCGGCGCCGGTATTTTCAGTAATATTGTATCGGCTCAGTGTATTTCCTTCATTTGGAAAATCCAGGGAAACCTGCATGATATCAAACGTGAAATCATTAGCCCTTAAATATCCTACAGAAGCAAGATTGTATTGAAGCGGCGCTAAAAAACTGGACACTTCAGGTTCGTAGATTTTACTATCATCTACGTTTATTTCATCAAAACTTCTGTCGCAGGAAGCCACCGTGAATGCCAGACCCGCCAGAAAAATATATTTAAATATTGTCTTTTTCATGTTTAAGATTTAAAATTTTACATTTAGCTGAAAACCAATGGTTCGTGAGGCAGGCAACTGTCCCATTTCCACACCAGGCGTAATGGTGGAATTGTCTAAAGTAGCCGCTTCAGGATCAAACAGCGGGAACTTCGTCCACATCCAGAGATTCTTTCCAAAAAGTGCCAGGGTAAGCTCGGTTATTTTTAAAGGAGCCGTAACTGATTTAGAGAAAGAATAAGCAATTCTCGCATCTCTTAATTTGATAAAGGAAGTATCAAATGTATTGGTCTCTACGTTGGCTCTTCTGTAATAATCGGCGTAATAAGCAGATACCAGAATTCCTTTTGTATTCGGAGCATACGAACCGTCTGCATTCTGTACAACTCCTTGGCCAACAATCAGGCCTCCGGGATTGTCTCTTCCTTCTAGTGTGTGGCCAAGCTTTCCTTGCTCAGTCATTTTATGGTGAGACTGTGAGTAAGCCATTCCTTTGTATTGTCCGTCGAAAGAGAAGCTGATGGAAATATTCTTATACCTGAACTCATTCTGGATCCCGGCTCTCCATTTGGGATAAGCGTTCCCGATTTTCTTCATCTGTGCCGGCTTGGCGGTTAATCCGTCGCTTCCGTATACGACCTGGCCGTCCGGAGAATACATTAATCCGTATCCATAAAGATCTCCAAGCGATCCTCCCACTACTGCATTGTAGTACACCGCTCCGCCAACGCTTGCATACGTATAGGGTTCCCCTTTGAATTCCTCAGGAAGCGATAAAATCTTATTTCTGTTCATCGACCAGTTTGCCGAGACATTCCAGGAGAAGTCTTTACTCTTCACGGGATAGGCATTCATCATCATTTCAATTCCTCTGTTTCTGATTTCTCCTGAATTGATTACCCTCTGCGTATATCCTGTCTCCCATAAAACCGGCACATTTCTGATAATTTGATCCACAGAATTACTCTGGTACGCAGTAATATTATATGTCAATCTATTATTGAAAAGACTGAAATCCATCCCTGCCTCAATGTTGGTGATCATTTCGGGTCTAAGGTTCGGATTAAGATATCGGTTGGATACCTCAACGGATCCCGGAAATGCAAGACTTGGATTATAGTAATTTAAAAGCTGGTAAGGCTCCGTATCGTTTCCGGTCTGCGCCCATGAGGCTCTTAGCTTCCAGAAATTAAAATTCTTACCTTTCAGCCCAAAAATATCGGAAAGGATAAATGACGAGGAAACCGACGGGTAAAAGTAAGATCGGTTTGCTTTTGGCAGGGTGCTGCTCCAGTCATTTCTGGCTGTAATATCAAGGAAGATTTTATCTTTATAGCTTAATGAAGCCAGCCCATACATACTGTTTACCATTTTATCATAAGGCTGTGGAAGATCAAAACGCTGAGCTACCGCATTGGTAAGACTGTACACGCCTGCTTTTTTTAAACCTAAAGCATAATAATCTTTAGTAAGCTGCTCAAAATACTGCGTAGATCCTCCTGCTGTCATCGAAAAGTTGAATGCTCCGAATGTATTTTTGTAATTGACCATTAAATCATTATTAAAATTAAATCCGTCTACATACTGTTCTCTGTAATATCCCTGCAGAAAATTAGCAGAACTCCAAGGTCTTCTCTGGGTACGGAGTTCATCATTTACAGCCATTCCTGATCGTAAAAGGACATCAAAATGTTTGTCGATCTGATAGCTTAAACTCACATTTCCGACGATATTCTTTTTATCCAGACTATTGGTCATTTCATAGGCAATCAAATAAGGATTATCAATATACGAGCTGAAAGGGTGGATCTGATCTACCTGATCCTGTCCTGCTTTCCAGATGGGTTTATACCATGCCAGATCAACATTCGGATTCTGGAAAATCATGAAGTAAGAAATCGACTGGTTATTATATCCCGTTGCAGGAAGGTTATCACTTTTCATCTGATTGTAAGACAACTTGATATTCGCTTTAAACCTTTCGTTAATTTTATGATCGACGGATATAGCTGCTCCCCATTTCTCCAGACCAGTGTTGGGCATCATCCACTCGTTTTTCAGGTAAGAGAGAGATGCTCTGAACGCCGTTTTGTCGTTGGAACTTTCTATCGCAAGATTGTTTGAAAATGTCGTTCCTACTTCCCAGAAATCTTTTATATTATTCTTATAAGGTCTCCAGAGCTGTCTTTCTTTGCTTTGCCCCTGCTCATTAGGATCATACTGAAAAAAATACTGTCCGTCAAACCTCGGTCCGAAAGCGCTACTTGTGGATCCTGTATTCACACCGTCCGTTGACAACCCGTAGGAGTAATAATAATTCCCGTTTTTATCTTTCAGCATTGTTCCCTGGCCATATTCATATTGATAATCCGGCCATTTTAGAACAGATTCAAAACTGGTATAAGAATTTAGAGAGATCTGGATTTTACCATTTTTAGTTTTTCCGGATTTCGTTGTAATCATGATTGCTCCAAGTGCTCCTCTTGAACCGTAGAGAGCAGATGCACTGGGTCCTTTCAAAACAGTAATGCTTTCGATATCATCAGGGTTAATGCTGCTGAGGTCATTTCCATAATCGATCGGGATATCTCCTCCGGCTCCGGCTCCGTAAGCGGGAGTACCGGTACCTACTGTTCTGGAGTTCAGGGGAACACCATCCAAAACGATAAGCGCCTGATTGTCGCCCATGCTACTCATGGAAACATCACCTCTTAAAGTAATTCTTGGTGTAGCGAGCGGTCCGGCACCGGCCGTCTGAATTTTAAGTCCGGCTACTTTACCTTCCAAAGCGCTCGTCCAGTGGTTATTCTGGGTCCTTAAAAGTTGGTCTGAATTAATGGTTTCCGTAGAATACCCAAGAGCCTTGTTTTGCCTTTTAATCCCCAATGCCGTTACTACAACTTCGTCAATGTTTTTAATGGTGTCCCGTTTTACTTTTTGCTGAGCCGCCACGTTCACACTGACCAATCCTAATACTGATAATATTAGTAGTTTTTGTGTCTCTTTACGCATATCCTTTTTTGTTTGCGCAAAATTAGAACGACATTATGGGTAAGACTTTAACTTAATTTTAACATTTATTAAAGAATTATTAAACGATATATTAATTTATTTTTAACATCTGCTCATACCGGTTTGGTTCACAATCCTTTAAATTGATGAATGATTTTTAATGAAAATCTGAAGATAAATTTCCCTATTTTTATTGTCTTTATTTGAGAAAATAAAATATACCACATCGATACCACGAATGCAGAATTACAGCCATTTAATCCGTATTTAAGACAATAAAAAGTCTGCCTTTGAAAAGACAGACTTCAGCAGATTAAAAAAATATTTCTATTTAAGCTGATCCGGAATGTTGGTGGTAATAAATCCAATGCCCTGCTTTTTCAGCTCATCTGATACCGCCACCTCATTGACCGTCCAGGCATTTGTAATTAACCCTAAAGCTTTGGCTTCTGCGATCCAGGTCGGATTTTTCTCAAAAACACTGTAATGGTAATCCAGCCCGTCGAGTCCTTCTTCCTTGATCTGCTGCGGAGAAAGTTCCCCCCTCAGATATTGTACTTTGAACGATGGTTCCAGCTTTTTAATTTCTTTACAGATATTTAAGCTGAAAGAAATGAACTCACACTGCGATCCCAGCTTCATATCTTTGATCATTTTGATCGTTTTTGCCGTCAGCTCATTTTCTTTTCCCTTGGTTTTATCGGGTTTTATTTCGACAATAAGCTTTAGGGCTTTATCTTTTTTTCCCTGTTTTAAATAATCCTTCAGGGTTGGAAAATTTTCACCGTTGGATAATTTTACTTTTTCAAGTTCTTTAAAATCCGTTTCTGAGATTTCCATTTTTGCGTGATGCTCGTCATGGTTTACGACTAGTATTCCGTCTTTTGTCATTCTCACGTCAAATTCGGAACCGTAGATTTTAAGATGCTGGGCGTTTTCCAACGACTTCAGAGAATTTTCCGTGGTCGGTGGCTGTGTCTGCCAATACCCTCTGTGGGCAATAATCTGGGTTTGTGCCTTCATGACTACTGTACTTACAACTGCTAACCCTAAGATAAGTTTTTTCATAATATAAATTAAAATATTAAACTAAAGTCTTTCAACTTTGAGATAAAGGTAATTAAATTAAAGTGAATGGTCAATTTTGCTTCGCAAGTCAATGGTCAATTATTTAAAAAGATTCTATTTATTTAAATGACGAAAATTAACAATTAACAATTGACCATTTATATATTACAATATTCTAGAATGTGTATTTTGCTCCGATCTGGATCTGGTAAGGATTCCCTGACAGTGGTTCAAGACCGCTTGTATTAAGGCTGTATTTAAGTTGTTTTGTAGTCTGATCAAATCCTGTGATCCTGTAAAGTGCTGTGTTTCCGTAAGATTTATTGATCCCTTTTTCTTTGTTAAGTAAGTTGGCCACGTTAAATATATCCACAGAAAGTTCAAAACCACCGATCTTTTCAAACTTGATTTTCTTCGCCAAACGGATATCCCAAACTCCGTAGAATCCGTTTTTTCCACCATTTCTTTCGGCAATCTTGTTATTATAATCGGTGATATAATTCTTTAAAGCCGTTCCTACTTCCGGATTGTCAATCAAAGTCTGAGTAAGATTCGGGAAAATATACGCCAGATCATTGGTATCAACGAAATCTCCGTTTACGTTTCCTCCTGCGGTTACGGAGAAACGTGTTCCTCCCATTCCGGCATACCGGATCCCTAAAGTGAACCCGGCAATCGTTGGAGAATTTCCGTAAATAACCACTTTATTTCTGAATTGGTTATCAGAATAAGTCATTCTCAGATTTCTGGGGTCGCCGCTCACCATTGTAGATAAAGTCGCCGAATTGGCTACGTTTCCGTTATAAGAAGTATTATCTTTAATATCTGCCCAGGTATAACTTGCCGTAATTTCACCATCTCTCCAGTAACGGTAGCTTGTATCTGCCACGAATGAGAACTGATTCACCTTTCCGTCGCTTACCAACTCAAGAACCCTTCCGAAGTTTTTATTAATTCTTCCGTCTTTCCAGTTCATGGCTCCATTTGCTCCAATAGAAGCTGCCGGTACGTAAACGCCTCTTCCGCCTTCATTATCCAATGTAAAATAAGCATTCGCCACCATATTTCTGTCGTAATAGAAATAATTGTTTCTTCCCAAAGCCATATAAGCCGCAACTCCTGCTCTGAATCTCTCGTTGAAGAAATGGGTATAAGAAATATTCGCTTTGTAAACGACAGGAATTTTCGCATCTTTCCCTGTATAATTAATCGTAGGGAGCTGATATTGAGATAATGTAGGAACAGTTCCGTAATCATTCCTATAGCTATTGAAATCAGGCGTTAAACCAATTTGAGAAGGATTGACATCTACTGTGGCCAAATGTCTTCCATCAAACACCAGATTATTGATAATCATATAATTATTAATATCAGACGAGAAAATACCTGCCCCGAACTTTAAGAAATCTTTATTGCCTTCATTAATATTCCAATCAAACTGGAATCTTGGCTGGATAATGAATGATTTGATCTGATTATCCGTCCGGATTCCCATTTCATCAAATAACTTCTGATTGAATCCCGCTTTTGGATAGCCACCATAATCTAATCGTAAACCTGCCATTAAATCCAAACCTCTGGCAATTTTGGTCTGAATTTGTCCGTAAACTCCTAAATTGTAAATATTTGATTTCACGGAAGGATCTTCCATCAAAGGAACTTCTCTGTAAAATCTATAAGCGATAAGATTATTAAAATTAAACAAATTATCCCCACCATTTGCAGTAGGATTTTCTCTGAAATGGAATCTTCCGTTCACTTCACTTCCGTAGATTGATTTCGCCATCGTATACATCAGATCGGCCCCGAAAGTATATTTTATTTTGTCGGTATTGTAATATAGATTATCTACAATCTGGAAAACATTGTTTCTGAAACTTTCCTGACCGAAACGGTGACCTCCGATCTGGATATTTGTTGCTTTGTCCTTACCATCAATATTGGAAACAATATTTTCAACGATAGCTCTGGGAACCGCATGTCCCAATTCATCATTTTGGTAGCTGTCCTGAGCGGTGTAAAGGTACTGAACCTTTAATTCGTTGGTCATGTTAGGTTTCAGGTTGGATCTTAATGTCAATAATAAACTGTTATCAAGATTTTTATCATTTCCATAAGATTCAAAAGCATTGATTGCGGTGTTGTCTATTAATCCGTTTTTATTTAAATCGTAAGTAAAGTTATTTCTTAATGTCAATAAGTTTTTATCGTTAATCTGCCAGTCTAAACGTAAAAATGCTGCGTCCGAATTCCTCACCTTGTCGAAGCTTCCGAACTGCGGTGTATTTCCTACACCGTATTTCGCTCTTGCAATATCTAAAAATTTATTCAAAGTAGCAGTCGTTGTATTCAGCCTTAGTTCATCGTCATGCGATTTAATATCTGCGATCTGAAGCGGTCTGGAATCCAGCTGGTGATCCCATGCCACGAAGAAATGCAGTTTATTTTTGATAATCGGTCCGCCCAGTGAAAAACCAAACTGAGAAGTAGAGAAATCATTATGGATTTCATTTCCTCTGATATCATATTTGCTCGAAAGCCAGTTTGTTCTCAGATATTCCCAGGCACTTCCCGAAAACTTGTTGGTTCCCGACTTGGTAACAGCACTTACCGTTCCTCCTCCGCTTCTTCCCAAGGTTACATCATACTGGTTTGTTGTTACTTTAAACTCACGAACCGCTTCAATCGAGATTGAAAACGGTGCACCGCTCCGGCTTGTTGTAGAACCTGCAGAAGTCGGGTTTTTAGCCGTCATCCCATCAATGGTAAAATTGGTAGAAGAACTCAGCTGCCCGGAAATGCTTCCGTTTTTTCCGCTTAAAGGAGAAAGCTCCGCCAGATTGGCAAAATTCCTCCCATTGACAGGTAAAATTCCGATGTTTTTCGTGGTAATTGCCGTAGCTGCTCCTAGATTTCCTATTTTATTCTTTAGATTCCCTGTTACCACTACTTCTTCGATCGATTTCTCGTTCGCCAGATCCATATTCACCGTTACCTGATCTCCGAAGTTTATGTTGTACCCTTCTCTTTTTTCATCATTTACCACTACAGTGTAAGGTCCCCCTAAAGGAATTTCTTTAAAAATATATTCTCCTTTTGAGTTGGTTTCCGTTTCTGTTTTGAAACCTGTCGATTCATTAATAATCGTTACTTTTACTTTTTCCTGTGGCGCTTTCCCGGCTCCGGTTACTTTACCTACGATAGAGGCCTGCGTAGTCTGTGCATACGCCAGTGTTCCGAAACTCAGGAACAATAATCCCAATATAATCTTTACTCTTCTCATTTTTTTAAATTAGCTGCATGCAAATGTATCCTGACTTTGAGAACAGTCTGTTTAAGGGAGTTTTAACGTTTTTTTTAATTATCTAGGAACATGATGTTAAATAATCTTAAACACATTATTTATCTAATAGATTGTCAATCTGTTGAAATATATTACGTCTTTTTAATTTTCCCGGAATATTTAATTCTCTTATTTTTTAAATTGTATTTAATTATTTTTGCTAAAAAGATAGAAACCCGATGTCCCAAAACATTCAACAGAAAATAGAAGATCTCCGTAAAGAACTTCATCAGCACAACGAAAACTATTATCTTCTGGACACGCCTACGATCTCAGACTATGATTTTGATATGCTGCTCGAAGAACTTCGTGACCTGGAAGCCAGACATCCGGAGTTTTATGATGAAAACTCCCCAACGATGAGAGTCGGCGGCGGCATTACAAAAGTGTTCCCGACCGTTCAGCACAAATTCAGGATGTACTCTCTGGACAATTCTTATGATTTTGATGATCTCGAAGACTGGGAAAAAAGAATCATTAAAACCATTGACGAACCGGTAGAATTTGTTGCGGAACTAAAATACGACGGTGCTTCCATTTCTATTCTCTACGAAAATGGAAAACTTGTACAGGCTGTGACCCGTGGCGACGGTTTCCAGGGCGATGAGATTACCTCGAATGTACGTACCATTTCAGATATTCCTTTAAAGCTGAAAGGTGATTTTCCCGAGCAATTTTTCATGCGTGGTGAGATTTATTTAACCCGGAAAAATTTCGATAAAATCAATAAGCAGCGTGAAGAAGACGGCCTCGATCCCTTCATGAATCCCAGAAATACAGCGAGCGGAAGCCTCAAAATGCAGGACAGCGGTGAAGTAAGGAAACGCGGATTATCATCGGTGTTATATCAGTACATTTCCGAAGAAATTCCTGCCGAATCTCACTGGGAACTCCTGGAAAAGGCAAAAATATGGGGCTTTAAAACCTCTCAGCAGGCCAAACTCTGCAAAACAATGGCTGAAGTTAAAGAATTTATCAGCCACTGGGACATCGAGAGACACAACCTTCCTTTTGAAATCGACGGGATCGTTTTGAAAGTCAACTCCCTGAAACAACAGCGACAGCTCGGCTACACCGCAAAATCTCCACGTTGGGCAATGGCTTATAAATTTAAAGCCGAAAAGGTGGAAACCGAATTGCAGACTGTTTCTTATCAGGTCGGAAGAACGGGCGCGATCACTCCGGTGGCGAATTTAAAACCAGTTTTACTGGCAGGAACAATTGTGAAAAGAGCTTCTTTGCATAATGAAGACATTATTAAAAAACTCGATCTGCATGAGCACGATTTTGTATACGTGGAAAAAGGCGGTGAAATCATTCCTAAAATTGTTGGGGTAAATACAGAAAAAAGAACCTCCGAAAGCAAAGAAATAGAATACATAAAACATTGCCCTGAATGCGGAACCGAGCTGGTGAAAATCGAGGATCAGGCAATCCATTTTTGTCCGAACGACCTGCACTGTCCGCCTCAGGTGGTCGGAAGAATGATCCATTATGTATCCCGAAAGGCTTTAAATATAGAAAATCTGGGAAGCGAAACCATCGAACAGCTTTACAGGGAAAGATTAATTGAAAATCCTGCTGATTTTTATGTTTTAACCAAAGAACAGCTCCTCCCTCTGGAAAGAATGGCGGAAAAATCTGCCCAGAATATCATTTCAGGGATCGAAAAATCCAAGGAAATCCCTTTTGAAAAAGTTTTATACGGAATTGGCATCAAGCATGTCGGAGAAACCGTTGCCAAGAAATTAGTGAAAAATTTCCCGACCATAGATGAGCTCAAAAATGCTACCGTTGAAGAACTTTGCCAGGTCGAAGATATCGGAACCAAAATCGCCGTTAGCATCGTGGAGTTTTTCGCCAATCCGGAGAATGTCCTGATGCTGGAAAGATTAAAATCTTATGGGGTTCAGCTTGAAAAAGGAGAAAGCACCAATGAAGTTTTATCCAACGTCCTGGCAGGAAAAACCTTTCTTTTCACCGGGAAACTCTCATTATTCACCAGGGAAGCCGCAGAAGAAATGGTAGAAAAGCATGGTGGGAAGAATATTTCTGCCGTTTCCAAGAATTTAAACTACCTGGTTGTCGGTGAAAAAGCAGGAAGCAAATTAAAGAAAGCTCAGGATATCGGAACGATCGGCATCCTTGATGAACAGCAGTTTCTGAATTTGATAGAAAAGCAATAATATTCTAAGATATTTAACATAATAAACCATTGAGATTCTTTCTTAATGGTTTATTTTTGCCCGAAATTTAAATAATAACCATGAGAAAAATCTACTTGATAATTTCCTTAATGACGTTTGCCGGGTTCCAGGCACAGATTGTGAATATTCCGGATGCTAATTTTAAAGCAAAACTTCTGTCAGCAAATACGAACAGTGGCATTGCATTAAACAGCAGTAATCAAAATATGGTAATCGATACCAATGGAGATGGTGAAATTCAGGTTTCAGAAGCGTTAAATGTGTACGTATTAAATATTACCGGGCAGCAAGGCAATGCGATCGCAGATCTTACGGGAATTAGTGAGTTTACTAATCTTGTGGTGTTAAATGCTTCTTCCAATGCTTTAACCAGTCTGCAAATTTCGGGATTACCATATCTCCAGTCCTTAAGTTTACGAAATAACAATCTTTCAAATGTTTCTCTCAGTAATTTAAACAGTATTCACACTGTAGATGTTGTGAATAATCAGCTGGAATCAATCGATATTTCCGCTCTTCCGAGTTTGGTAACCTTGGAAAGCAACAATAATTTATTAACAACAATAATTTTAAACAACAATAATGGTTTATTAAATCTCCATGCGGCAGATAATAAGCTTACGACCCTTGCTCTTGAGCAGGCCCCTAATCTGAGTAATTTGTATCTTAAAAATAATCTTTTTACAACTATTGATGCAGGACAGCTGACAGGACTAAATAATTTTGATTTTTCCAACAATCCTAATCTTATCAGCTTTAATATCAAGAACGGAAAACATAATTATGCTCAGGGAGCAACTCCGATGTTTTCAAACACACCAAATTTAAGCTATATCTGCGCTGATGATTTTGAAAAGGCAGTGATCGGCGCGCTTACAAACTGGTACAATCAGCCTAATGTCGAAATAAACACATACTGTTCTTTCACTCCAGGAGGAAATTTTTACACGATACAGGGAAGCACAAAGTATGATATCAATAACAATGGTTGTGATGCCAGTGATCCGGCAAAAGCATTCCAGAAATTCCTGATCAGCAATGCCGCTAATTCCGGGAATATCATAACGAATGCCTCAGGAAATTACTCAATTCCCGTGCAGGCAGGCAATCACGTCATTACACCTGTACTCGAAAATCCTGCATACTTTACGGTTTCACCCACAAGTGTAACGGCAAGTTTTCCTGCGCAGACAAGCCCTCTTACCCAGAACTTCTGCCTGTTCGCAAACGGAACACATAATGACCTGGAAGTTGTTATTATTCCTGTTATCGCAGCAAGACCGGGCTTTGAAGCAAAATATAAGATCATTTACAAAAATAAAGGAACGACCGCTCAGTCGGGAACTGTGTCATTTAACTATAATGATAATGTAATGAATTACCTTACATCGTCCACAATTCCAACATCGCAGTCATCCGGCGTATTGACCTGGAATTTTACGAATCTTAATCCTTTGGAAGTAAAAGAAACAACAGCATCTTTCACCTTGAATACACCTACCCAAAATCCATCATTGAATGCAGGTGACAACCTTCAATACACAGCACAGGTAAATGCCGAAACTGACGAAACACCTTCAGATAATATCTTTACTTTAAACCAAACGGTCGTAAATTCTTTCGATCCGAACGATAAAACCTGCCTTGAAGGAACAACGATTACCCAGGCAAAAGTGGGCGATTATGTTCATTACCTCATCCGTTTTGAAAATACAGGAACGGCCAATGCACAGAATATTGTCGTAAAAGACGATATTGACGCTTCCAGATTTGATCTGGCAAGTTTAGTAGCCCTGACCGGCAGCCACAACTTCGTCACAAGAATTACAGGAAACAGCGTGGAATTTATCTTTGAAAACATCCAGCTTCCTTTTGACGATGCCAATAATGACGGCTATGTTTCATTTAAAATCAAAACCAAATCTACACTGACCCTTGGCGACAGTTTCAGCAACAAAGCCAGTATTTATTTTGATTACAATGCACCGATCATCACAAACAACTATATCACGACCGTTGAGAACACTCTGGCTGCTGCGGAAAGCAATAAAGAAAACAATACCGTTTCAATTTATCCGAATCCTGTAAAAGATATTTTAAATATTCAATCTAAAAATGAAATTACGAAAGCGGAAATCTTTGACGCAGCCGGAAGAATTTTAATTTCAACTTCGGTAAAAGGAAATTCCATCAACGTTTCTGAACTTACAAAAGGAAACTATATGATCAAACTGTACACAAAGGATAAAATATTTACTCAGAAATTTATCAGGAATTAATTTCAGAATAATTAATACAAAGGCTGTCCGGTTGGGCAGTCTTTTTCGTTTTTAATCTGAATCATACGGGGAAAATATTTTTTGTTGTACATTTATTCTGCGAAGCTAAAGATTTTAATTATGGAATTTTTAAAAGATCACTCCATTCAAAATGAATTATTGTTGGTTTTCATCTCAGTGGTGCTGGGCCTGATGATCGGTGCTGAGCGCGAATACAGAAATAAATCGGCCGGACTCCGCACCTTTATCCTGATCTGCTTCGGATCCAGCCTTTTTACCATTCTTTCCATCAAAATCGGCGTAGATGATCCCGATCGTATTGCCGCCAATATCATCACGGGAATCGGTTTCCTGGGAGCAGGCGTTATTTTTAAAGGTGACAACAAAATAGACGGCATCACCACCGCCACCACCATCTGGGCAACCGCCTCCATCGGAATGGCAGTTGGCTCAGGATACGTTTACCTGGCATTAATGGGTACCGTCTTGGTACTGCTGATACTAAGTTCACTGACCCGCTTTGAAAAACTGATCGACCGTGAACACAAAATCAGGGAATATAAAATTGCGGTTGTTAATTATCACGATGTTCCTCATTGTGAAGACCTCTTCAAAAAGCATCACTTAAGATACGCCATTTCAAAACAGCAGTATACCCAGGGGAATCTTGCTACGTCCTGGATCATTACAGGAAAAAACATCAATCATGAAGCGTTGATGAAAAGCCTTATGGAAGATGAACGCATTATTGCCTACCAGTTTTAGCCAGAACTGATTTATTTTTTTATCCTGGTTCTAACATCAGGTTAATTTATTTCACCAACCATGAATGAATAAGCCGTTTTTAAATTGAGAAACAAAAGCACAACAAACTCATTTCCAATATCTAAAACAACAGCATCCCCCAAAAACACCAAACTCGTAATTTCTTCGTAAATTGGAGCAAAATTTTGATTATGACAAAAAAGATACTCTTATCCGTATTTCTTTTGCCGGCTGTAATGACTTTCGCACAGCAATACGGAGGAATGTGGATACCGACAGAGCTGAATGAAAAGGAAATGAAAGATCTGGGAATGAAAATCTCTGCCAAAGACATCTTCAACCCTCAGAAAGCAAGCATAAAAGATGCGGTCGTACAGTTCAACGGAGGCTGTACCGCAGAAATCATCTCTCCCAAAGGCCTGCTGCTTACCAATCACCATTGTGGGTACGGCCAGATTCAGGCGCACTCCACCGTTCAGAATGATCTCTTGTCGAATGGTTTCTGGGCCAAAAATACCGAAGGCGAACTTCCGAATCCCGGTGTAACCGTTGATTTTATTGTTGATATTAAAGAAGTGACCCCACAGATCACTCAGGGAACGGATCATCTTACAGAGCCGGAGCTTTCCAAACAGGTAGCAAAAAATATCGAAATTTATAAGAACTCGCAGAAAGTAGAGCCTTATCAGTCGATTTCCGTAAAACCCATGTATTATGGAAACAAATATTACGCATATACCATTGAAACCTACAAAGACATCCGCCTGGTAGGTGCTCCTCCACAAAGCATTGGGAAATTCGGTTCCGATACCGACAACTGGGTATGGCCAAGGCATACAGGAGATTTTTCGATGTTCAGGATTTATGCTGATAAAAACAACAAGCCTGCGGAATACTCCAAAGACAACATACCTTACGTCCCGAAACACTATCTTCCGGTTTCCATCAAAGATAAAAATGAAAATGACTTCACTTTTGTCTTCGGGTTTCCGGGCAGAACGACCGAATACCTTCCTGCCATTGCAGTTGAAAAAATCATGAAGGAGATCGATCCTGCAAGAATCGCCGTGAGAGATGTCGCTTTGAAAACATTAGACGAAAAAATGCGTACCGATGATGCCACCCGCATTCAATATGCTTCCAAATACGCTTCAGTAGCCAATTACTGGAAAAAATGGATCGGCGAAGTGGAAGGCCTGAAGAAATCGAATGCCGTAGAGAAAAAAGTGATGTATGAAGGTTCTTTAGTAGCTAAAAATCCTGAAATCAAAACCACTTTAGATCAGTTAAACAAGCTATACAACGACCAGGCGCCTTTTGCCCTAAATAACGCTTATTATACCGAAACCATCAGAAATGCCGAGACGTTGACGCTGGCCAGCCTGTATTACAACTATATTGCCTCAGTAGAAACCGGGAGAATGGACGAAAAAGGAACCACTGCCCTTAAAAAGAAGCTTACCTCTTTCTACAAAGATTATAACGCTGAACTCGATGCAAAAGTGACGGCAAAATTACTGGCTTTATATGCTAATAAAACAGACGCTCAGTTCTTACCTGCAGGATTCGACAAGTATAAAAATGAAGCCCAGAACATCCAGGCGATTGAAGACGCTTCCAAAAACTCCATTATCACCGGAAGAAGTGATGTGAATGGTGCTTTTTTAAGCAAAGACATCGACAAAGCGTTTTCTAATCCGGATAAATTAATCAAAACCCTGAAAAAAGACCCTGTCTTCCAGATCTACACCGTGATAAGAGATGCTTATATGACGAAAGCAGATCCTCAGTTTATGGCTCTTCAGACAAAGATTGACGCCTTGCAGAAGACCTATATGGCCCAGCAGATGGCTACGGATAAAGACCGTAAATTCTTCCCGGATGCCAATTCTACACTGCGTGTGACCTATGGAAAAGTGAAAGGATCATCTCCCAGGGATGCCGTTTCTTACAATTACCAGACACATCTGGCAGGGGTTATGGAAAAGTATGTTCCGGGGGACTATGAATTTGATGTACCTAAAAAACTGATCGACCTTTACGGTAAAAAAGATTTCGGACAGTATAAAGACAAAACGGGTGACGTTCCGGTAGGATTTACAGCCACCAACCATACGACAGGAGGAAACTCCGGAAGTCCGGCGCTCGACGCCTACGGAAACCTTGTCGGATTAAACTTCGACAGACAGTGGGAAGGAACAATGAGCGACATCAACTACGACCCGCGTTTCAGCCGGAATATTATGGTAGACACCAAATATATTCTTTTCATCATTGATAAATTTGCCGATTCAAAGTGGCTGATCAACGAAATGAAAATTGTGAAATAAATTTCACTCCACTTTATAAAAACAGGCTGTTCCAAAATTGGGACAGCCTGTTTTGCTTTTCAAAAATGCCGGTGAAGCACTTCAATAGTATTTAAATCAGATTTTTAATGTCCGAAAATATCTTTCAGGCTTACTTCTCTGAATGTTCCCATCTGATGGACAGCCTCCGTATTCAGGTTTTCTTTTTTGCCGATAATGGACGTATTGAAATGCACCGGTTTGATATAATCATCATAAAATCCTTTAATATCTTCAAAACTCAGGCTTTCGATCTGCCGGTAAATATCTTTTCTTAAATCATGATACACATTCAGCTTTTTCAGCCTTAAGGTATTAAAGAAAACATTGGTCCTGGTAATTCTTGCGGAAGCGATCTGTTTTAAAGCAGCATTTCTGGCGTTCTCAAACTGTGCGGGAACTTCAGGAAGCTCAGCCATCAGCGTAGTCAAAGTATCCACGGCGATCTGCAATTTATCCGGCTGTGTACCGATGTACGTCGTAATATAATCCGGATGATCCAGCTCTGCGTTGGCTGCATAAGATACATACGCAGAATAAGCAAGACTTTTGCTCTCGCGGATTTCCTGGAAAACAATGGACGACAATCCTCTCCCGAAATATTCATTAAAAACATTGATCTTCCCAAAATTTCCGGTATCCACCATCCGGCCTTTTCCGACGCGGCTCATTTCCATCTGCACCATATCATAGCTTGTGAAATAAACGTCTCCGCTGGTATCAGGCTCGGGGTACTGTTTCGGTTCCGGGATGGCCATGCTTTCTGTCTCGATATAAGTACCGATGTATCCTTTAAAAGCTTCGAAGTTTCTTCCGTAAAAGAATATCTGATACGGAAAACGGAACAGTTTCTTCATTCTTTCCGCAAAAACCTCAACATGGCTGCTTTCAAGCTCTTCCCTGGAAATCACGTCGGTAAAACGTGAGAACGCCCCCAGTTTGGTATAGTTGGTAAGCGCAGTCATGATCCTTCCCTTGTCTTTCTTCATGGCAGCACGGTTTTCCAGCACCGTTTCCACGAACTGTTCATAGATTTCCTGGTCGGCTTTCACTTCTCTCATCCAGTGCTGCAACAGCTCGATACCTTTCGGGATATTCTCTTCAAGGCCGTTCAGTGAGATGGTGAGCTGGTCATTGGTGGTTTTAAAATCATTGGTAACGCCGATTTTAAAAAACTCTTTTTTAAGATCGTCCGGTGAAAATCTTTCCGTTCCGAGATACTGCAGAACCTGCGTGGAAATTCCGATGTCCCGGTCATGATCACTTCCGAAAGGAAAAATAAAATGTACCTGGGCAATATCATTGTACTTATTCTGTACGAAACTCAGCTTTTTATCTTTTATCAGATCTGTGGTAATCTCTTTCTGGTAATCGATAAATTCCGGCTGTATGTCTTCTGTTTTTTCCGCTAAAATCTGCTTAAGGAAATCCGACTGGTCCTCACGGTTGATCTTTACCGGCGTGATTCCGGGATTTTCAACGCGGATCAGCTTGTCATTGACTCCTTTTTCTTTATTAATGACAACATAATTTTCTTTAAAAAATTCATTGGCAAATTTCACGACGTCTTCTTTCGTAAATTTCGCATAATCATCCATTTCATTGAGTTCCTGCTCCCACGTTCTGCCTTTAATATACGTGTCGTAAAGATTGGTAGCCAGTCCGTCAGCCGTTTCGAGGGCTTTCATTCTCTGAATTTTAAAATCATTAATGATGGCCGTCAGCATCCACTCCGGAAAATCTCCTTTTTTTACCAGCTCAATCTGTTCCAATACAAGATCTCTGGCTTCCTGTAATGTCTGCGTCTCCTTCGGAACGGCTACTATGGAAAAGTAACCGTATTTTTTTAAGCCGATCGAATACGCCTGTGCCCAGAGCAATTTCTGCGTCTGGTTGATATTTAAATCCAATAATCCCGCTTCTCCCCTGTTGCTTAAAATATTGGCAACGATATCGGCGAGCATCACTTCATTTGTTCCATAGCTGTCCGTTCTCCAGGCCAGCTGAACCCTTGGGGTGGTCGGACTTTTCACATTTCTCTCAACGATTCCTGTCAGCGGCTCTTCTTTCACCGGCGTTTTTTCCGGAAGCTCGCGGTAAGGAATGGTTCCGAAATACTGATCGATCAGCCGGATCGTTTCATCAAAATCAAGATCTCCCACCATCACCATCGCATAATTGTTCGGAACATAATACTCGTCAAAATATTTATGGATCGCCTTCATAGAAGGATTTTTCAGGTGTTCCGCCTTTCCCAGCGTGGTTTGCTGCCCGTTGGGATGTTTCGGGAAAAGAGCATCCATCATTTCATACTGAACCAGTCTGGAATCGTTATCCTGTGCCCTGTTGAACTCTTCGTATACCGATTCCAGCTCCGTATGGAAAAGCCTTAAAGTGAGTTCCGAGAATCTTTCTTTTTCAATGGTAAGCCATTTTTCAAGCTCGTTATTGGGAATATTATTCTTGTATACCGTTTCATCAAACCAGGTATGGGCATTGGTTCCCGTGGCGCCCAGCGAAGAAATCGCCTTATCATATTCATTGGCAATAGCGTACTGACTGGCTTCCTGGGAAAGCTCATCGATTGTACGATAAATGATTTTCTTTTTTTCAGGATCCTGTTCCGCTTTGTGCTCTTCGTATAGATCTGAGATTTTATCCAGCAGTACACTTTCTTTTTCCCAGTCGGAGGTTCCCAGTTTTGAAGTTCCTTTAAACATCATGTGTTCCAGGTAGTGGGCAAGCCCGGTATTATCCGCCGGATCATTGTTGCTTCCGGTTCTCACGGGAATATAGGTCTGAATTCTCGGAGCATCGAAATTCTGGGCAAGGAAGACTTTTAAACCGTTCTTCAAGGTGTAGATTCTTACCTTGTTTTCATCATTTGTAATCGTTAAGTATTCGTAATTTTTATCTTTATGAATTTTTTCGCTGTATTTTTTATCTGCCATATCAATCATTTTCATTCTAAAATCCAGAATGCCATACAAATGTAAGCAATACAAAAAGAACTCTGCGTCTTTTGTTAAGATTCGCCGATTTAAACATTTCAGATCCAAATATGCGTCTCGCTTGTCATTCCCGAAGGAAATCCAGACGTGAATCTTTCCATGCGGATCTCTAATACTACGCTGAGATTCCCTGCAGGAATGACATAAGTTGACGGAGCCAGATTTTCATGACGAGTGCCGGAATATGCGTCTCGCTTGTCATTCCCGAAGGGAATCCAGACGCGAATCTTTCCATGCGAATCTCTAATACGATGTTGAGATTTTCTGCGGGAATGACAAGCAGAGTGGTTAATTCTCAAAACATCGTGTCAGAAAGACTCAAATTTGAACCTTCAAGACTGTGCAACCATGCAAAAAGGAGGGATATTGAATGTAAAAGACTCAACGATGAGGAAAAAAGACTCAAAAACCAGTCTTAAACACTCAACGACCAGTCAAAAGAGTGAATATTGAGTGTAAAAGGCTCGACGACGAGGCAAAATGACTCAAAAACCAGTATGAAAGACTCAACGACCAGGCAAAAAGGTTCACCGGTGAACCTAAAAGACTGAAAAACCAGCCTAAAAGGGTGGAAATTGAAGCAAAAAGGGTGGTTTTTAAATAGTAAATAATCAAATCAGATTCATGAACATCCATATCAATCCCTTCCCTTATTTCAACATAAAAACAACACTTTTTCTTATATTTGTTGCCTATGGATACTATGGACGCTACACAAGATAAAAGGTTATTTCTCATCGATGCTTATGCAATGATCTTCAGAGGCTATTATGCCCTCATCAGAAATCCCAGGCTTACCAGTAAAGGCCTGGACACTTCTGCTATTTTCGGTTTTACCAATTCACTGATCGAACTGATCAGGAGGGAAAGACCCACGCATCTTGCCGTGGTTTTCGATGTGGGAGAAGCCAGCATAAGAACAGGAGATTTTTCCGAATACAAAGCCAACAGAAGTGAAACCCCGGAGGCTATAAAAAATGCGATCCCTTACATCCACAGAATCCTGGAGGCCATGCACATCCCGATCCTGGGCGTTCCAGGATACGAAGCCGACGACGTCATCGGAACCATTGCCTGCAAAGCGGAAAAGGAAGGCTACACCACGTTTATGGTGACGCCCGATAAAGATTTTGCACAGCTTGTTACCGATAAAATTAAAATTTACAAACCAGGCCTTAAAGGAAGTGATATTGAGATTTTAGGGGTAGAGGAAGTGAAAGCGAAATACGAGATCGAAGATCCCAAGCAGGTCATTGATTTCCTGGCGATGATGGGAGATTCCGTAGATAATATTCCCGGTCTGGAAGGTGTCGGCGAAAAAACAGCCATGAAATTCCTGAAAGAATTCGGAAACATTGAAACCCTTCTGGCAAACACAGATAAACTGAAAGGTAAGCTGAAAGAAAAAATAGAAGCTTCCGCAGAACGTGGGATTTTATCTAAAAAGCTTGCCACGATCATCTGTGACGCACCTGTTGAATTCCACCAGGAACAATACGATCTTGAGACCCCGGATTTTGAAAAAGTAAAAGAAGTTTTCGACGAAATAGAATTCCGGAGATTGTATGAGAATCTCTACCGGGCCTTTGCTCCTTCGACCACCGGAACAATTACCGAAGTGGAGATCACCGTAACGGAAACCACACCTCAACAGAAAGTAGCCCAGGCGGTCGGGCAGCTCGATCTGTTTGCAACCTACGAAGAGCTGGATCAGGCCACTTCTACCAAATCGACTATTGAGCAGAACGATCATTTATACCAATTCATAGACAATCCGAAGGCTCAGAAGATGCTGGTGAAAAATCTTTTGCAGCAGAGAGTGGTATGTTTTGATACCGAAACGACCTCACTCAACGAGTTGGAAGCCGAATTGGTGGGAATGAGCTTTTCTTACAAAAAAGGGTTGGCGTATTACGTCCCGCTTTCCGAAGATCAGGGAGAAGTATTGCAAACCCTTGAGATCTTCAGGCCGTTTTTTGAAAAGGAAGATCTTGTAAAAGTAGCTCACAATTTAAAGTTTGATTATAAAATTCTCAGAAGATATAATATCACGGTAAAAGGAGCCATGTTCGACACGATGATCGCCCATTATCTCCTGAACCCGGACGGAAGACACGGTATGGATTACCTTTCCGAAATGTATTTAGGTTATAAACCCGTTTCCATTGAAACCATCATCGGAAAAAAAGGGAAAAACCAAGGCAGTTTCCGGGATGCGGATCTCAGGACCCAGACCGATTATGCGGCGGAAGATGCCGATGTAACCTTCCAGCTGTACGAACTTTTTGCGCCGCAGCTGAAAAAAGAAAACTTAGAAGAGCTGTTCTTCAGCATAGAAATGCCGCTGATGGAAGTTTTGGCTAAAATGGAACTTGCCGGGATTTCCCTGGATGAAAAATGGCTTGCCCAGGAAAGCATCGACCTTGAAAACGACCTGAAACAGCTGGAAGCCAAAATATTCGAACTTTCCGGAGAAGAATTCAACGTCAATTCCCCGAAACAGCTTGGAGAAATCCTGTTTGAAAAAATGCAGCTCGACCCGAAAGCCAAGAAAACCAAAACCGGGCAGTATGCGACTTCGGAAGATATCCTTCAGAAACTGGCATCCAAACATGAAATCATCCAGCATATCCTGGAATACAGAACTTATCAGAAATTAAAATCCACCTACGTGGATGCATTGCCGTCCCAGATTGAAAAAACAGACAACCGCGTTCATACCAATTTCTCGCAAACGACAGCAGCAACCGGCCGTCTGGCGAGTGTAAATCCGAATCTTCAAAATATTCCGATCAGAACATTAAGAGGTCAGCAGATCCGGGGAGCATTTGTTGCCGGTGAAGGAAAGAAGATTATTTCTGCGGATTACTCCCAGATCGAACTGCGTCTGATCGCTGAGATTTCCGGCGAAGACAACATGATCAAGGCATTCCAGGATGGGGAAGATATCCACGCCTCTACAGCGGCGAGGCTGTTTGATATTCCGCTCGAAGAAGTTTCGAAGATCCAGAGAAGCCAGGCCAAGACGGTAAATTTCGGAATCCTGTACGGACAGGGAGCTTTTGCCCTTGCCGAGCAGACCGGGTTATCCCGAAGTGAAGCCAAACAGATGATCGATGCCTATTATGCCACGTATCCGAAACTGAAGGAATATATGGCAGAGCAGGTAAAGAGAGCCCGCGAAATCGGTTATGTGGAAACCATTCTGGGAAGAAAACGACATTTAAAGGATATCAATTCCAATAATTTTGTGGTGCGTGGCCATGCCGAAAGAAACGCGGTAAACGCGCCGATCCAGGGAAGTGCTGCCGATGTGGTAAAAATGGCCATGATCAAAATTCAAAAAGAACTGGAAAAAGAAAAGCTGCAGACCAGAATGCTGTTGCAGGTACATGACGAATTGGTTTTTGAATCGCCACTGAACGAAATAGAAGTCGCCACCAATATCATTAAAATGGAAATGGAAAACGCGATTGAAACGCAGGTCCCGCTACTGGTAGAAGTCGGCGTGGGCGATAACTGGCTGGAAGCTCATTAATACAATTTTAAATAAAAAACTTCCACTATCTGTGGAAGTTTTTTATTTATCGATCACCAGGATTTGATACTTTAATTTTTTTTACCTTTTCTATTTCTTTATCCATTCTTTCTTCCCAGCCTTTTCCGTTTCTTTTATCGAGGTAAGGCTTTACGGTCTCTTCATATTTCTTTTGTCCTTCCATATCGATGGCATCAATGACACAGCCCGTATTTTCATAACTTATTCCAAATTTTCTCCGGATACTATCAATTTTGTCAAGCGTTTCAGCATCGTATTCCGGAATAGAAAATCCGCCCGCAAATCTGTAGGTTACATCATCTTTTTTAATATCTTCTTTAGCCTGCAGAATGTATTTATTTTCGGATTCTCTGATTGCTTTTTGGGTTGAAATATAGGTATCTGCGGAAACGTAAAGAAAGTAACCCAGCAGAAAACCACAAAGTATGGTATAAATTAAAAGGAACTTATTGATTGAATTAAGATTTTTAATTTTCAACGTACTGATCATCCAGGAAACCAAAGTCAGGAATAATAATGCAATGAAAAGATAATGAATTCCACAGTCTCTGATGATTTGAAAAAAGCTAAATTTCAAAGGATAATTAAAGAGGTAATACCCGAAAATGTAAGCTGAAAAAAGCAGTACTAAAACAGCAATATTTACCATTAATAATTTTCGGGATATGGTTTTATGCACAATAGTCAAATTTAATGTTATCAGTAAGGAAAGTTATGATTGATTTTTTCCAGTTTTTCGGTAAGGTCGATTAAGAGAATTTCATTCATCAAGTTCCATTCTTTATAATTTGCTAAGGTGAACTCTTTGTAAATCTTTAAAAATTCTATACAATCTTCTTTAAACAGGCGAAAACCTTCATAATTACCTCTAAGATCATACATTGAAACTTCTGAAAATCCATACAGCAGAAACTGTTCATCATTTGTCAGTTTCTCTTCACAAGAAACTTCACGGATCACTTGAAGTGCTTTTTTAAATTCCAGGGATGTTGTTGTCAACGAATGGTAAAGGGCTCCAAGCATGGCCCGGCAAACTATTTTCCAATCGGCATGCTGAGAATTCTTGTCTAAAATTACAATTAAATCATGAGTACTTTTGGTCGTGGAAACTTCAATAAACTCGTAATCCGAGGTATTTTCTGTCATTAAAATTCCATCTGCCCACTCCGTGATGACGCTGTTTTCAATAATGCCGTATTTTCTCAGCTCAGAAAAAACCTTCAGCAGATTTTCATAGTTTTTTATCGTTATTCCCATGACCTGTCAGGCACTGAATTCAATTCCCCCTACATACGTCAGCGAGAAAAAGTCATCCTCTACGGAAACCGGCTTCGGAACCTGCCCGCGGTTTAAAAAGATGATGCAGTTCACCTCAAATTTCAGGTTGATTTCATTCAGCCTGTTGACAAGGATCGGGAGCCACTGCTCGGCAAAGGAATAGTTGGCGAACTTTTCGTAAATCGTGCGGTTTCCGTCTTCAAAACCGTATTCTACAAAATCGTGGTCAAGCCATACGGTATCCTGCGAAGCGGCAAATTTGGAGATGTGGATGTCATCGGATTCTTCCAGAAGATAATAGTTCTCATCTTCCTCCACAAAATCATAAAAATCTTCTTCGCTCTGAAAATTTCCTACCCAAAAATCTAATGTATCCGTATTCATTGGTTCTTTTTTCTAAATTAAAGCTTCAAAGGTATGATAATCTCAGGAAAAAACCAGCCCATTATAAATGATATCACCGCTAAACCTCATAGGTTTCTGAAAACCTATGAGGTTTAATATGACAGCGTATACCACCCATCATAATTATGTCATTCTTTTTCCTATTTCACTTTCTCGGATCGTCTTTTCCAGCCTTGAAACTCTGGTTTTTTCCTGTTTTGCACCCATGATCCAGTGCAGCATCACTTTTTGATAAGACGGAGCCTGACTGGTAAAAAAATTCCAGGCTTTTGTATTGGCTTTAAAACGTTTCTCAAATTCAGGATTGAGGGTAGCGGTTTCATTTTCATGGGAATAGATCGCAGATTTTTCTTCTTTCCGGAGTTTAAAAGCTTTTAGTCCGGCCTCTTGCATCAGCCCGGCTTTGGTGAGTTCCTCTATTTTTCTGATATTGACGGCACTCCAGATACTTGTTGGTTTCCTGGGCGTAAAGCGGATGCTGTAGCTCTCGTTATCAATCGATCTTCTCACCCCGTCGATCCATCCGAAGCACAACGCCTGATTCACCGATTCCGGCCACGTCATCGAAGGATTCCCGGAACCGACCTTATAAAAGCCCACCAGCAGTTCCTTTTCGGTCTGATGGTTTTTCTCGAGCCATTGGCGGAATTCTTTGGGTGTGGGGAAGAAGTTGGGTTGCATTTTTCCAGATTTTAATCTAAATTAATATTTTTTTATTGAAGTTTTCTGTAAAAAAGTTTCGGGCGAGAGCTTTGCTCAAAGCATAATGCTTCTCAGGAGGATTTACTCTGCTCATATATTTTCTCTCTTCCCCCGGTTTTATTCTTGCTAAGGTTAAATTACTACGAATATCCATGCTTTTATTTAAAAAATTAAAAAGACCTCAATGAGGTCTTTTTAATTTTAATCTATTTCTGCTTTCAGGAAGAGATCCTGGATCTGAACTTCATCTTCGCAGGTTTTCTTAAAGTCTGTTATGAATTCTTTCAGGCGTTCGGGATTATTGGAATAGGCACAGAACATATCGGCTTCGGGATCAAACTTGATTTCCTCTGCCAGGTCCGGCCTTTTTTCTTCCAGGAAAACTTTCGCCAGCGACGCCCAGTCGTACCCGTTGCCTTCAAAACCTTCATTTTTCCGCCACTCGAAAATTTCGGGTTTGTAGGTTCCTGCATTTAAACATACTGAAAAAGTCTTTTCTGAGGCCACCCAGAAGAAAGGTCTGATGGCCGTTTCAAAATTGTACGCTTCCATACTTTATTATTTTTAAATGATATTAAAGATAATAAATTTTGGGGCAGGGTGGTATTTTATAACATTTATTAACTTTTGCTTTCTCTTCTTATTAAAAACTGATAAATTTCATCTTTAGATAAATCCCACTCATAAGCCGTCTCAGGGATTTCTGATAATTGAGTTTCTAATAATGGATGATCAACTTTGACGTTAACCAATCCTTGTTCATCTCTAATTTTTTCAATCAGTCTGATTTCGTATGGAATATAATTTAAAGAAAGAATTTCAGAGAATTTATCTTTTAAATCTAATGAACTGTAAATATGGAAATCACACATTTCAAAAAGCAATTTGCTTAATAGTTTTTCATCTGCTGTTAGCCAATGATCAAGAAACTTTTTATAAATATTCTCTTCTGGCAATACAGCATATAATTCTTTATTGACTTCTTTTGTTTCATTTAAGTCATGCAAAATAGCCATAAATAAATGATGAGTTTCCTTTTCTTTATACTTTTTCTTATCTTCTTCAAATAACAATTGAAAATACTCTCTCGAAAGTTTTGCCAGATCATTCATACTCCAAAGCAACGACAAGCCAATGATACAGCCAATTGATCTTGATGTAACTTCTTTATAGGTAAAAAGTTTTTGTAAAATATGTTCCTGCCAAAGTAAAAAACGAGTGATATATTTCCAACCTTCTTTTTGATCGTTCAAAATAAGATGTTTAGGATATTCTCCGGCATGAACTCCAATTCCCAAAGTAAGGTTTCTGGCGATTGTTTCTTTGAAACCGTCTTTAATATCATCCTGAATGCTTTGCTTTATCAAATCATAATATTGATTGATTTCTTCTTGGCTTACTCCCTCTTTTTTTGTTTTACCGATTTGTTTTTTAAATTCGCTTATTATCTTTTTGTGTTCCATAGTTTTATTTATACTTCTGATTCCAGTTTTTCATTTTTCTCAGTTCTGCCCGCTTAGTTCTCTTATCTACTTTATATCGTACTTCCCTGCTTTGTATACCATGAGCTCTAATATCTCTGTCTATTGTATTGGCAGTTCTTATCATTGCTGCATCGACTTTCTGCCCTCTCAATGTTCCTTTATTTCTTACTTCATCAAGAATATTCTGTACATAATCATCTCCTTTTTGCAAAGGACTTAATCTTGAAGAATTTGCTTTCACCTCATATACATAAACTTTCTTGTTCAATGGATGCTGTGCAACGACGTCAATCCCATTCTGAGAGCCATTTTTAATCTCTGCATATACATTCCACCCTCTTTTTTTCAGGCCGGAAACAAAATCTCCTTCAGCAAGATCTCCAATCGGCGTATTATTAGGCATTAGACCTAAAGCGTCCAGCAAAACATTGGAGTCTTTCACATAATTGTACAACCCAAAACCACCTACCAAACCAATAGGATCTTTGCTAATATACAATCCTGACTCCTGATCATAATATCTGAATCTATTGTAGGAAAGATAAGTCTCATGATCATAATATTGACCTTGATATTGAAAAGGTATAAAGTTAAAATCCCCTTTTTCTTCCTTTACATTGCCATAAATATCCAATTCTCTTTTCCAAACCACATGCCCGTCTTCATCAAAAACCTGAATTGGGGTTCCCAAATAATCGTTTATTATAGAATATTTTTTATCTGCAAGTAATTTTGCTACAGGGCTGTATCCCCCTCCGTCATAAACCCATGTGATTATATTCTCTACAGGTTCTCGATTGATTAGTAATTTTCCCTCTTCATCAATGTTTGTCTTAGGAATATGTTCAATATCATAACTCCATTCGTGTAGCAAAACATCATCATCCCAAATATACCGAGTTATTTTCTTGTTTCCAATTTTTGAAGTCCTTCTTCCCAGTGCATCATATTCAAAACTTATTTCTTTACCATTTGGACGTATTACTTTATCCAGCATTCCGTTGGCTTTCCAGAAGTAAGCCCAGTCGCCGGGTTGCCACTCGGGACTCTGTATCTGGTCCGGTGAGTTTTCATGGACATCCGGCAGATCGTTTTTATCGCGAAGCTTAGGTGTATTGAGCCAGTCGGCGGCGATTGATTTATAGTATGGATGTATATCTTCCTGTTTATCTTTTTGATCTGATTTTACATTATTGACCGGCCTTTTACTTTTCAGCAATAAATTTCCTTCTTCATCGTAATGATAAAACCAGTTTTTATCGCGCATCAATTTTCCTCCTTTATCGTAAATACGATCGGTTCGTTTGGCGCTTTCGTATAAACAGCCCGTTTCATCAGGGTTTTTGAACTGCACTTCACCATTCGGATATTCTGCAGCAACAAGGCCTCCAAAAGCATTATAATCGAATCTTGTTCTGCCTCCTGTAACCCGATCCAGGATCTGCGTCAAACGACTACCAGATCCCCACTGATATTCTTTATGGAATGCCATTTGGATTTTATTGACCATTACTTTCTGGCTTATTGGCATTCCGACATGGTCGAATTCGAATATACTTTCTACTCCTCCCGTCATTTCCCGGGAGAATAACTGACCGTCCCTACCGACGCTTAAATTCATTTGCCAAGGCTGGTGAACATCTTTTGTGACGGCCGTTACATTTTTAAGCTGACCGATCTCATTGTAGGCATAATTGACCTCCGCTCCCAGGCTGCTGTTCAGGCCAATGAGGTTTCCCTGATCATCATACTCGTAATTAATTGAATGCTCACCCTGTTTTTCACTGGTGACCAATCCTAATTTGTTACGCTGAAAAACAACAGTACTGCTTTCGTTGTCGGCTCTGGCCAAAAGCCCTGAGGTATCGTACTGATAAGCTTCCCAGCTTCCGTCGGGATAATGAGCCTGGGTTAACCTGCCGCCTAAATCATACTCATAGAAAATATGTTTTCCGTTCGGATTTCCGGTCTGGATCACCAATCCGTCTTTATCTCTTACAAAGAATTTACGTTGCCCGTCGAAGCCGGTTTCTGCGATAATCTCGTCGTTGTTATTTCTTTCAAAATGATAAACTTCGCCTTTTTCATTGGTGATGCTCATTAAGTTTTCATAAGCATTATAGCCAAAAATCAGGGTTTCTTCTTTTTTAAAGGTCAAAGCATTCCTTCGTACCTGTCTTTTGAGGCTTCCCATCGGTGTGTAGCTCATGAGCCATTCTGCTCTTCCGTCGGTCGCGTATACCGGAAGATCGTAGGCATCATAGCGAAGTTTCAGCGGCAATTGCCCAGGTTCTTGCACTTCAACCACGCGCCCCATTTTATCACGGTTCCAAATGGTTCTGTTTAAAGGTTTTGGGCTGAAAACCAATAGCCTTCCATAATCATCGTATTTCCAGTACTGCTCATCACCAATCGTATTCGTCAGCCTGATGATCTGGTTTCTGCTGTTGTATTCGTACTGCGTTTCAATTTCCTGTTTTCTGCTGCTTTCCGGAAGTTTTCCATCATCATGATACTGATAAGTGACCGTTTCATCGGTGGGATCGGTATAACTTAGTAATCTTCCCTCTTCATCATAATTCCAGGTTTCTGAAGTTCCTGCAGGGGAAAAACGCGCGGTAATCTGTCCGAATTCATTATACTGATAATGATATTCTTCACCATCGGGGGTATGGAAAGTTTTAATATTTCCAAAGTCATCGTAAGTGAATCCCTGAACTCTTCCTTCCGGTGTTCCGGTTATTTTCAATTCGTTGTGAGAGGTGTAATCGTACCAGGTTTCTCCACCTTCACCGTCAACTTGTTTATATACTAAAAAATCCTCGTCGTAATAATATTTTTCGGCTTTATTATTCTGTTTTGGATAAATAACTTCCGTGTAGCCTTCTTCTTCATTATAATTTAAAAAACCTTCCATGAAACCTTCCAGCCCTTTTGTATGAACCACGCGATTTTTTTTATCGTATTCCCAATGATAGCTCATTTCGTTTCGATTGGTTCTTCGGATCACACGATTTACATCATCATATTCAAAAACGATTGCTTTTTTGTGAATATCCCAGACATGCGTAAGGTTTCCGTTTTCGTCGTACGTATAGCGAACCTGCAGATCTCTTTTATTTTTAAAACAGTAATAAACTTCAGTGACTTTTTTAAGCTCAGGGTGAATCGTAGTTTCTATACTAAAACCACTTTTAACATCTTGAATACTTTTTAAAACAATATTGCTTCCTTCATATTCGTATTCCCTGATTGTTCCATCTCCATATTCAATATGAATTACTTTAAAAATACGTCCTTCCGTAATATGATGAAAACGTTTGTAAGTATAAATATCCGTTCCTTTTCTGATGATCCAAATATTGTCACTTGGACGGTACTGCCAGATTTTCTGACTTCTGTAATAGGTCAATTCTTCTCCAACCGGTGGAACAGGAATCGGCATTGGCTGCAATTCTTCGGGATGAGCCCATGCCGCAACGCCATCTTCCTCGTTACGAACAATATAAAGATCATGAGAATTAAAAATTCCGTTACCAAGCATTCCTTTGGTGTAAGGTCTGTCGCTGTACCAAACATTTGTCCATTCTAAGGGTGTTCCTGCTTCAATTTGGAAATCATCCCATTCAAACAACATCGCTCCTGATGCAAAATTGACAGGCTCTAAACCAACTTTACACAAGGCTTTTGAAACAGGATTTGTTTTCCCGAACTTCCCCTGCAAAAAATGATTAAATTTAGTAACACCTTTACCCAGGCTTTTCGTTAAACCTTTCATCAAAGCCATGCCTGCAAAACGCATGAGCATTTCACCCGGGGTGTATACATGAGGAACAAACGGGCCGCCTACGAGAACCGGGCCGCCGGTATTGATTTGAATATATAAACTTGAAAAATTATTATAAAAGGCAAAGTAAGCCAACGGATTTTTCTTCGGTTTATCGGGCATTGCAGGCAACATCGTCATTCCGAAAGGCAATCCCATACAAGTTAAAACCTGCTGGGGCTGGTTTCCGCTCATCTTGCTGCCTTGTCCGAGAACGGTTTGTGCTCCGTAGTAGACTTCACCTTCATGCGGCGCCTCCTGAAGAAAAGGAATCATGTACACCGGAATAAGAGAAGTCACATGCCTGAACGGAATAACCACCCCCATAACACTGGTTGTGGTGGTTGCCTTATGTCTTCCGTGAACAAATATGGAACCGCCCATCGGAATTCCTTCCGGCAGGTCGGGTTTCAGGTTTCTGATGAACTGCGGTATCGGTATGGTGAAGGTAAGATAATCCATCACATCGAAAACAATACCGATAAAAGGATGCGGCAACGGTAGCGGGATCAGCATAAATGAGGGCGGTGGCGGGATCAGGGTCCAGTGAATATCGATGGCCAGCACAATGTCAAAATGTTTACTGGTATGCTGAATGGCAGTCGGACTGATGGCCGGAGTATTCACTTTAATCAGCTTTACTTTGCTTGTGGGGGCTGCATTTTGGGAGGTCACGGTTGTTTCACCTCCGCCACTGCCACCAGATGCTGAAGCATCATTGTCTGAACCGGCAAGAGATTTAACCATAGAAACAGGGTTCAGGGAATCGAAATTATTTTTCATCCCGTTGTTCCAGCCTTGTGTGGTTTTATCCCTGCTCAACGAGGTGACATCCGAATTTACTTTCCACGACCGGTCGGGGTTCATATCTGGCTTGGTAACCTTAATCTTTTTTATTTTGTTCTGATCTGCCATGATACTTCAATTTGTGATTGATTTGTTTTGGGTTGATCTAAAAAATTTAAACCATGAAAATCTCAATAGTGAAACTTTTTAACTCCTGCGTATTTTAACCATAAGATGGCTTTTCGACTCTTACTTTCCAATCTTCTCCGAAATAACCTTTCATTTCCTGATCTAAAGTTGTTTTCTTGTCCGTATCCCCTTCATATTTAATAAAAAGCATGGATGCGACAAATTTGAGACTGCTTGATTCCCTTGTTGCCGGAGTCATGGATTTTGCAATTTCCAGGCATTTTTCAAAATACCGGATCATTTTTTCCCGGGTAAGTACCGTGTCATTCAGAGTTCCTGTGATGCGGTAGCATTCGATAGCCATTGCCGGCTCATCTGCTGATAAAGCCACTTCAGCTGCTTTTTCAAATGCTTTTTCGGCTTTTGCTTTTTTTGAATTCCCCAGACAATAACTTCCGTAATTCATATACATCTGAACTTCAAGGGACGACCCGGATTCCACTTCTTCGAATATCGTACGGTAGGTATCTTCTGCTTTTTCCTTTTTTTTATCGGCGATATAGGCCTGTGCAAGCATAAAATATGCAGAAATTTCGCCCTGCTTATTTTTTTGCTCCCTGGCTAATTTTATGGCTTTTTTTAATGAAAATTCTGCTTCTTTAAATCTGCCTTTGCTTAAATGGTTACTGGCTATCAGGATCTGCTGCTGAAAATCGGTGTCTGCACTGTTTTTCTTCCGGTTGGTGTGGGCCGCCGTGTTCTGCATCAGCTGGTGAATATCGACCTCAACCCTGAAATAATGCGCCGACGGATTTTCCGGTAATGTTTTATAGGTGTGATGCTCGGCCCAGACTAATTTGATATCGTTATTTCCTGAATTTTCACAGATTTTACACCATTCTTTTACCCACAATGACAATTCTTCAATATTACTGATCCGGATCGGAGCAATATAAAGAAAGATCTTTGCGTCTCTAACTGCCGGAAAATTTTTCTTTATTTCCAAGAGAGGAAAAAAAGCCTTGTAAGCATCAGTCTTAAAATCATTATCGGGAATATTGAATTTCCATTCCGGAGTGCCTTTCTGGTTCTTTTCTAGCATTTCATAATACTCTTTCCATTCATCGAATACGATCTGCCCAAAGGAATCCGATCCGGTAAATTCCTGATAATGAATTAAAAAAACATCATCTCCATCATAATCTTCGGATAATCTTGATTTTATAAATCCGTCGAAAAGATCGGTTTCATGCTTTTCGCCCAAGGCAATAAACATGGGTTTCCGCATATTGTTTTTAACGACATTATGCCAGTTTCTTTTTAATTTAACCAGTTCCAGATCTACCGGATTCATAAGCTTTAAATTTAATTCAGTTTTACCGTACCGCTTACAATATTCGTTTCCTGTCCTCCGCCAATGTTGATTTTTTTACTGCTCAGGTTTGCTTCTGATTGGGCTCCCATCGAAAGAGTGGTGGTTCCGATATCCAGCTTTGCCGATTCAATACCGATCCCTGAACTCGGATCTCCGCCTTCAGGACCGACACCAATTCCTACGCTGGCGGTTCCTCCAACTCCGATATTAATGCCCTGCACAATAATTTCTTTTCCTTTAATCGTAATATTTCCGTCCTTATCCATGACGATGGAACTGCTTCCACACGTCAGGGCAATGGAGATTTTACTGTCGATGCTGATATTACCGGCACCGTCCAGGAAAACGGTATTCTGATCTTTATCACGCACGGTCATTCCTCCGCCATCGTCAAGGCTGATGGTATGGCCGCTTTTGCTGCTTAAGCTTTTAATATTATTTCCGGTACCGCCGCCGCCGCCAACACCGCCATGGAACATTCCGCCCATGACAAACGGTCTGTCGGGATGCTGGTGTGCGAAATTGACGACCACCTGATCGCCCACTTCAGGAATGGCCACAAAACCACGGTTTTTACTCACTTTCTCACTGCCACCTCCATCGGGAGTCATTACGCGGATGTATTCTGTAGTGGTCGATCCGTTCTGCCAGTCGAACTGTACCTGCACTCTTCCCTGATTTAAAGGGTCGGTATTGGAAATAACTTTAGCAAACTGTGCATCGGCTTTCGGAAACTGAAACTCAGGACGCGGAATAAAGCCCGTATCTGATGCAATGGCATCGAAAGTTCCTGTGTAATATCCTCTTGCATCTACCTCATGATGGACTTCGGTAATCATTAATTTGGTGAAATATGAGGTTTCATTGCTCTCGGTCTTGCGCATTTCAATGTCGGCAACACATCCGGGATATAAAAACGGGACTGTGGTCGTTCCTGAAGTTACAAAAACATCTGCTGCCCTGCTTCCGGCGGTTCCCTTCTGCGAGGCTTCCACATCCATGAAAGAGATGGCTTTGATGGGAGCCACCCTTAATGAAGGAGTGGTGAATGTTTTTTCCGAGATTTCGTAAGCGCGTTTTGCAATATCTGAAGTATGGGTAATTTTTGAGCTTCCGGTCGTCAGTTTTTCATTTTTACTGCTGTTGTACCCATAAAAACTCGGATTGACATGCTGTGCCTTCATTCTGATTTTAACGTCATTGACGCTGCTGCCATAGGTAAGCTTTACCGGCTGTTCCTGCGGTGGAAGCTTCCCGAAATGCAGTACTTCACCGTCATAATAGAACTGCTCGCCATACGCTTCTGCTATTCTTGCCAGATAATTGTAATGGGTTTCTTCATATTGTGAACTGTATGAAACATTTCCGTGCTGGGCATCTACCCGGAAATCAAATTTTCCGTTTCCAAGGCCTTCTTTGATAATGTGGTCGGCTATACTATTCAGGCTGATTTCCTGACTGCCGCCGAAACTTTGAATATGAGGCGCAGCATCCAAAAGAACCGTAGGACTGTAACCCGTGAGTACAATGTTTCCCAAACTTCCTTTTTCCTGACTGAAACCGACCTCCGTAATCACGCCGACAAAACTTCTCTCGGGACCTTCTTCAACATCTTTGTATTTAAAAGTAACGGTGATTCTTTTTCCCAGAAAACTTTGTGCTTCTTCAAGGTTATGGTTTTCTGCATTTCCTAAAGTATCGTGGGCGAGCATTAAGGTAAATTCATGATGCCTGGTAGCGCTCTGATCGAGACGGAAATTCTTGAAATGCTTTACCGGTTTTCCCTCCACCATGATGTCAAGTTTTACCACCCGGTTGATGCCCTGGATCTGGCTTTCAGGAATAGCATTGGCATTGTGGATCTTTGATGTGGGTTGTTGAGACCAGACTTTATTTTCTACCAAGGTGGGAGAATTGGGCTGCATCTTTTCGTTGAGCAACATTCCTGAAGTACTTTGTGCAATACCGGTGTAGGCCTGTGCTTTCGCCATTTTCTGCGTCACCCTATTTTCGGTGTCTTTTGTTTTTTCCTGAATCTTTTCGGTCGCCTTATTTACCGCCTGATCTTCCGCCACTTTCCTGATTTCCCCCATAGGCTGTATCTTTGAAGGAGTTCCTCCAGAAGATATTTTCGGTGTATGATCATCCTGAAACATAGCCTTAAATTTTGATTATTGGTGTGTTTGTTTTTAAATGCTGAATTTATCTGAAACGGGCCAGATAACCTTACATAGTCGTAATGAACTATGATGACTGTACATTTGCCGCACAAAATAATTTGATTCAAAATGAAAAAACAGAATAGCTACTCCGGCGAGCTGAGCTATTCTGTAACCAATTTTATTTTACTAAGATGATTCCAGGTTTTATTTACCGCCTGGCCATAGCCCTTCGTACTTGGAGTTTCCGTAGTCGATGGTTTCAGCGCTTACCACAAAGCTGATCAGCATACTGTTTTCATCTACAGCATCGAAGTCTACTTCGTGCTGGATTACGTAACCATTTTCCCATTTCAGGGTGATAAGTGTACCTTCTTCGTGAGATTTGTTGAAAGTGATTTCACCTGTCGTAGGCTTGTACTTTCCGTTGAGTAAGCTTTCGAGAATGTCTGATTTTTCAGTAGCTTCTACTGTCACTTTAATCAATGCGTTTGAAGGGTCTGAAGCTACTCTACCAGATACGTCTGTGGATCTCGAAACGCTGTAGTTAAGCTTTAATAATTTTTGACCTTCGCCTCCGTTGAATTTTAAAATTCCTCTTGAATTTGTTGCCATGATTCGTAAATTTTAATCGTTAATAATATTTTGTGATTTGGTTGGTTTGTCTGATTTGTTGAGTCAAAGATAGATCACAATTTTCTATTTAAAAAGTTTTAGAATATCAATTTTATTTTTTGTCGTAATTCTACGATTTCATGTCGTAATTCTACGATAAAAGATATAAAAATAATCTTAAATAACTAATCAACAATACCTTATCTTTAAAAAATTAAACATCATTACATACAACCATTACACAACACAGGGAGTTATTAAGGATTATTTAAGATATTTTTAAAACATTTTTAACATGGAATAATTTAAAATTTTAAGCCTAAAAAATCCGACAGAAAAATGTATCTGTCGGATCCAATATATAAAAAAAACAACTTATCACTTTTCGTGGCTTTTATACAACGCCAGGCATTTTGATTCATAATCAAAACAGATGGCATCGCTGAAATTTTCCAGGTAAGTTTTTGGAAAGATCATTTTCGTTTTTATCGTCGGGATCTTTTGAAGCTTTCCGTGAACTGCCTTAAAAAAATCACCTGTATATTGATGGGTAATGAGATTTACTGTAGATTTTCCCTTGGCTTTATCTCCATATTCGTAGCTCAAAACATCATCAATCCGTCTCATCTGAACAAGCTGCATTTTTTTTGCTTTCGGATCATATTCGAAGACGCATCTGAATCCCGATCTGTCGAAGTCATTCCAGAATTCGAAACCTTTTTTGGTGTCCACCAGCGTATTTCCGAAATTGAGTTTCTGAATTTTTCCGCTCTGTACCCTTTTATATTTTTGGGTCGATAATGCGCAGATAATCGTCCTGGAACCATTGTCAATACGTACGGTATCCTTTACTGAATCTCCATCGAGATCTTTAACAATCTTCTGAACCGACTGTCCAAAAACTGCCAGAGACAAACTAAAGAAGAATAAAAAAGCTGTTTTTCTCATTATTGTTAAATTTTCAGGCATCTTCTCAAAATTCCAGTAAAGATTGTAGAAAGGTTTTGGGGCTGTCTGTATGATAAAAAACCATATTCAGGGTAAGATGATATACAAAAACAATGAAAGAAATAACCAATAAAGCCACAAGAAAAGCCCGTAATCCTTTATCCTTTATCTTTTTTACCACAAGATTGATCAATATAAATATCAACGTTGTCACCGCCCCCGATACCAGCCCTACCTGGGTAATGATGGTAGAAATATTCTTCAGATCATGTTCCCGGTAATAATGCAATACAATGTACCAATACGATGCAGCTGCCACAGACAGAACAAATACGATAATGCTGATTATTGCCGGTTTTTTAGATTTCCCCATGCTCTACTGTTTAATATATCCCGGGTTTCTGCCTGAACTGAAAGATTTTTTGAGCCCTTCTTCCACTTCCGGCCAAAAGCGGGTATGGCTGAGACTGTGAGATGCCATTGCAAGATAAGGAACGGTCCCCGGCCTGTGCATCATATCTTTTATTTCTGCTTCATCTTTAGGAGTTACCAGATCTGCATAATATCTTTCTACCAATGTATGATACCTCTCAAAATTTCCTCTTAATATTTTTAATTCGGCGTCCAGATTTCCGGTAAAAACAAATTCGGCGTAATTGATATAGTCGATATAATCTGCCAGTTGATCCGGTTTTATAAACTGACTGAGCAGCCTCATTAAAACTTCCTGAAGATTATTGTTGTGTACCGCAGCAGAAGCACCCGCAATAAAGTTTTTGCACTGGTTTCTTTTGTTTCTGCTGTGATAAGGATCTTTATCGTAAATCGGAACGTGGGTAAGCGGTAAACCTTTGGTTTGTTTCGACGGATTCCAGGAGGTTACTTCGATGGTATCTGTAATTCCTGCCTGGGCCCTGAAAAGTTTTGCCAGTAAATTCAAAATATAGCTGTCATTCACTCCGCTTCTTATGTCGAAAAGGATATTTAAAACTCTCATTCCCTGGGTAAGATTTAGGTTTTTTGCCCAGGTTATTTTATCGTAGCTTCCGCCATTTTCGTAGTTTCTGCGTACATCATTGGTCCATTGCAGGAAATGATTGAGAAGGTTTACAAATGAATCTTTTTCTGCCGTAAGATTAGAATTTTCCAGCTTTAATGAATTGATATAGGCAATAAATTCTTTGGTAATCATACCGATCCCTAAAAATCCTTTTGCCATTTCTGCCCATGCGGCGGTGGCTGTTTTCCTGGTAGGAAATCCTTTCAGGTATTTTGTAATCGCTTCCTTATTTACACTTTTCAGTGTTGTGATTCCGTTGTCAAACTTTTCCATCTGGAACTGCTTGATGAGACCTTCAAGATTGACAAGGCTGAAATCTGCAATCAACTGCTGCGTAAGGTCATACTCATTGTGAACATTAATGATCTGACACTGCTTATGAAGCTTCGCATGATTGAGCTGATGTTTGTGCTGAAAAAAAGGTGTCGATAAATAGGTGATACTTTTTACCTTCCACTCTTTTGGAAATTTTGAATCTTTTGCAATAAGCTCTGTAAACTGATTGATCACATTTCCACCATGAGAGTGCCCTATAAGATGGAGATGCACCTCCTGATTGGTCCAGAATTTATAAACTCTTAAAAAAAGGTCTAAAAGCCTGGCCGCGGCAAGATTTCTCTCTTTGGTGTCATTATCTCCCGACCAGCTGAAAAAGCTGCCTTCGATATGAAGGTTGAGAAACTGTGGTTTCAGCTCTTTTATTTTGTTCCAGAAATTATCTTTACTGCTTTGCCAGTAATCGGTGTTGGCTTGGTGTTTCAGTCCGGTAGTATTGACGGGATCCGTAGTTCCCGCAACAAACATGACAACATCATAAATCTTCTTATTTTTAGGTGGGGCAGCCTGCTTTCCGTAGCTTACACCTTTTTCCTGCCCTTTCTGAATGACCTGACTTCCGACATTTTCAATAACATCCTTGGCGTAGGAAAGATTATTTCCTCCGGTTGTTTCCAAAATATTTCCACCTACGAATGTCTGTTTCATAGCGCATTAATAATTTTTAGATTTCTCTCCTGAATTATTCTGTACCTCTTTATCAGAGTGATGTTCGTGGTTGCCTACACTTTGCGACGTAATTTTCCCGTTACTGGTGCTTACGCGGTCTTTATCAGTATGAGACTCCTTGTTTCCCTGGATGTACTCTACCATTTCTCCTGTCACGTTGGTAATGAAATCGGTTCCTACGCTCAGCATATTGAGCATTCCCACATTGCTGTTTCGGTTCATTCCGGCAATTTCGGAGATATTCATTCCTACGTTGGTCGTCATGTTTTCTCCTACGTTGATATTCATATTTTTACAGTTCAGCGTCATGGTTTCCGGAGCAGTGATGGTAATATTACTGCCGGTGGTATCCAGGTGAATTTTATTTCCTGATTTATCCGTGATGATGATGCTTTCATCCTCGGTGAAAATCAATCGGTGCCCGCTTCTGGTCTGAATCGATTTTACACGGTTGTCGACACCGCCACCCAATCCTATGCCACCGTGGAACATTCCTCCCATCACGAAAGGTCTGTCGGGATGGCTATGCACAAAATTCACCATTACCTGATCTCCTACTTCAGGAATGGCTACATACCCCCTGTTTTGAGTGATCTGATCGGTTCCTCCGGCATCGGGGCTCATCATTCTTATAAAATGAGTTGTATCATTCGTCTGCCAGTCAAACTTCACCTGCACTCTTCCCTGACCTTCAGGATCTGTATTTGAAATTACGGTTGCGATCTGTGGTTCCGCTTTCGGAATTTTGAATTCAGGTTTAGGTAAAAAACCTGTATCAGAAGCGATTCCTTCAAAACTTCCGTTGTAATGGCCTCTCGTATCCACTTCATGTGAAACTTCAGTGACCATAATTCTTGTAAAATAGGAAGATTCGTTGGTGTCGATCTTGCGCATTTGCACATCTACGACACATCCGGGATGCAGAAACGGCACGGTGGTATTTCCCGACAGAGAAAATACGTTTACAGCCTGGCTTCCCGAAGTACTTTTCTGGGAATATTCTACATCAAGGTGCGTGGTTGCTTTGATCGGGGCGATCTGAAGCGCTGGCGTTTTATAAATTTTTTCATTGTGGGCATAAGCTGTTTTGGCTAAATCTCCCACATGCTGGATAGGTGTTTCTCCCGAAGTCAGCTTTTCATTTTTACTGCTGTTGTAGCCATAAAACTGGGGCTTGGTATGAACGGCTTTTAATTCAACGCGAATGTCATTTGCGCTGCTGCCGTACGTTAATTTTATAGGTTTATTTTGTGGAGGAAGCTTTCCGAAATGAAGCACTTCACCGTCATAATAGAACTGTTCGCCATAGGCTTCGGCCATTCTTGCCAGGTAATTGTAATGCGTTTCGTCGTATTGGCTGCTGTATATGATCTGTGAATAATCATTGGTATCAACTCTCACATCAAAACGCCCTGTATCAATTCCCTGTTTGATTACCTCATTGGCAATAATTCCCATATTCACAGGCGACTCTCCTCCAAAACTCTGAATATGAGGCGCTCCATCCAAAAGAATGGTAGGGCTGTAGCCTGTCAGCACAATATTTCCAAGGCTCATTCTCTCCTGACTGAAACCTACGCCTGTGATCACACCGACAAACGTTCTTTCAGGGCTGTTATCGATATCTTTATAGGAAATCACTACGGTAAGCCGTTTTCCCAAAAATTTATTTGCCTCATCCAGGGTATGCGTCTGTCGGTCACCCAGAGCATCATGCGCTAAAGTAACACTGAATTCATGGTGCTTCCTGGTACTTTGCGTCAGTTTAAAGTGTTTGTAATATTTAATAACTTTTCCTTCAATAACAAGAGAAAGCTTTACCAACCGGTTGATTCCGAAATGGTGGTTTTCCGAAATTCCGTCTGCATTTTGTGAAGGACGGAATGATGGGCTTTGCGGTATATTTGGTGATTCTGTTTTCATATGACCTGTGATTTGGATAGGTTAAACATGATCGCTTGGTGTTTCTTACGGTTTGGTGTTCATTGTATGGGTTTCTTTTACGGACCGGGAGAGAATTTTATTTTTCCTTAACAAAAAATCCGGCATAATATCTTTCGGCAGATATAGCGTTCCTTCACCTTTGTTCTGAAGCTCCCTGGAAATGTCCGGGTTCCAGGACAGAAGTCTGGCTACGTCGAGATCAAGCTCATCGGCAATAACATTTAAATTAAAACCGGCATTAATATCTGTTTCCGCCATGGTTTCATTGTTTTTGCCGCTGCCGCCATTAACAAAAAATACGGTATTCATTCTGGATGAATTATAATTACTCAGAACATTTTGCAGTTCTCCGGTGGCGTAGCATGCGTTCAGATATTTTTTGACATGATTGATGGTTTCTTCCGGCAAAAACTTGTAAAATATATGATACTGAGAAGAATTCGCAACAGCCATCGCTTTTGCAATATTTCCTTCTCCACAATTGTAGGCAGCGACTACCGTTACCCAGTTGTTGTATTTTTTGTATAAATTGGCGAGAGAGATCACTGCCGTTTTTGTACTTTTATAAAGATCAGTCCGGTTTTGCTCTGTCAGTCCGTATTGATTGGCATGGGACGTCATAAATTGCCACACCCCTACAGCGCCTGCGCCAGAAGTGATATTTCTGTTAAAATGTGATTCTATCAGCGCAAGATTTCTCAGGTGTTTCGGCAAGCCTTTCTGCGCCAGAGAATATTCGATGAATTGTACAATTTCTTTATTGGCACTGATGATACTTTTATATTTCCTCACACTGTTCTCTGAAGTATCCGAAGCAGAGAGAAACTGCGCACTCACGATCTGTGAACACAACAGCAATAATCCTGTAAGGACGATATTCTTGAGATTTGGTTTCATATACTATTAACGTAAATTAAAAATTTAACGTATACCGTGTGTTTTATTCCACTTTCCAGTTTAATTTTTCTTCTTCTGTATTCCAGTCGACATGAATGGTCTGCCCCGCTTTCACCTCTTCACGGACAATCATTTTAGAAATTGGTCTTGCCAGCTGAGATCTGATAACTCCCGAGATTTGTCGGGCACCGTATTTACTGCTGAATCCTCCCAATGCCAGATTTTTTACGGCTTCATCTGATATTTTGAGAGCAATGCCTAGTCTTGTAAGTGAAGTATGAAGTGATTTCAGCTGAATATTAAAGATTCTTTCTGCAATAGATTCGGTGATCGGCGCAAAAGGAATAATTTCTGTAATCCTTGCCAGGAATTCAGGTCTGAAACGTCCCGAATTCGACATAATCTGCATTAAAGAAGATGATTCCGGAATTTTGCCTTCTTCAAACTGCTTTACAATTTCTTCGCTTCCAATGTTTGAGGTAAATAATATTAAAGCATTGCTGAAATCTCCTTCTTTTCCGAGTTTATCATGTACTTTCCCTTCGTCCATGATCTGTAAAAACACATCAAAAACCGAATGGTGCGCTTTTTCAATTTCATCAAACAAAACCACGGTGTACGGCTGTTGACGGATTTTATTCACCAGCATACCGCCTTCTTCATAGCCTACATATCCCGGAGGTGCACCATACAACAATGCGGCAGAATGTTCTTCTTTAAATTCCGACATATCGAAACGGACCATTGCTTTTTCATCATTGAAAAGAAGCTCTGCCATAGATTTTGCCAATTCTGTTTTCCCGGTTCCCGTAGGTCCCAGAAGGAAAAAGGAACCGATCGGCTGCCCGGGCTTATTCAGTCCGCTACGATTTTCAACAATGGCATCGGAAAGAATTTTAAGCGCATGATCCTGTCCTACAACCCTGTTCATTAAGAGGGATTCCATATTCAGGAGCTTTTCCTTCTCCTGAGCCTGAATTTTCCCGATCGGGATATTTGTTTTTGCGGCCATCACCGCTGCCAGCTCAAGGCGGTCTACTTTTTCCCTTTTTTTAGCGGCATGTTGCAGAAGTTCGGCATAAGTATCTTCAATCGTTTTCTGAATCTGCTCCACCGGCATGGAATTGTCGATCTGGGGCTGCTCACTCAGTGATCCCCACAAGATCGGGCTGATTTTATCCCTCAGTAAATTATAGGTCCAGATCAGCTCATCCGCTTTATCTTTATCATCAAAAAATTCTTCCTTGAGAATTTCATCATATCTGTTTTTCCAGCTTTCCAGTTCTTTTTCAGAAAGCTCGTCGAGCATTTTAATGGCAGCCATGGTACGGTCCAGCAAATCGATCGCGGCATCCGGCAGTTTTTTACCTTTAGCATATCGTTTAGCAAGGCGTACACATTCGGGAAGTGCTGTTTTTTCAACTTCGATGCCGTGATGTTTTTTGTAACCTTCCAGCAAAACGTCGATCATTTTCACACAGGTTTTTTCATCGGGTTCATTAATGGTAAGAACTTCGAAACGTCTGTTAAAAGCCTGTTCCGGCTCGATAATTTTCCGGTACTCTTCCTGTGTGGTGGCTCCGATTACGGTGATTTCCCCTCTTGCCAGCTCCGGTTTCAATAAATTAGCAACATTTCCGATGCTGCCTTTCGGATCTAAGAGGGTATGAATTTCATCAATAAAAAGAATGGCTTTTTCTATTTTTTTGCATTCATTGATTACTTTTTTGAGACGGTCTTCAATTTCGCCTTTATAAGAAGTTCCGGCCAGCAATGCACCTGTGTCCAACTCCAGCAATGTTCCGTTTTTAAGCATTTCAGGAACATTCCCTTTTGTAATTTCTATAGCAAAGCCTTCTACCAATGCGGTTTTACCCACACCCGGCTCGCCGATGATGATAACATTCGGTTTGCTTCTGCGACAGAGGATCTCTACCAGCATTCTCAGTTCTTTATCTCTTCCGATAATGTTTTCCAGCTCACCTTTTCGGGCCTGTGCCGTCCGGTCTACACAATAATTTTTAATAGACGGAAAAGAATTGTCGGAATATTCTGATCCGTTTGAAAAAACGGATGAAAATTCGTTGTTTCCCAAGTTTTCATATGGAGTATCTTTCCTGTAAAGGTTGAAAATTTCATGTTCCCGCAATGGAAGAGATTTCAACTGCTGCAGTGAAAAAGCGACCTGCGGTTTTACGATAGCCGTAAGGATGCATATCGGTGTTATTTCGTCCAGACCAAGTTTTAAACGGATATCATCAGCTTCCTCAACAATAGTATCTACGTTTTCATCTTCTTTTACCTCATCGGGGAGATGCGAGGTTTTAGGATAATCTTCTATGCGGACATCTGCCCATTCGTAGAAGTATCCGGGATCTTTATCAATGCTTTTAAGGAAATCTGAAAGACCGATATCTTTATGCATTAAAGCCTGAAGGATATGCGGGCCACCGTAATTTGCGTTGTAATTTTCTTTCGCGATAGACTGTGCAATATGAAACAGCTGTTTTACGGTCTCGTTGGTTACTAGTACTCCCATTGTGTATTTTTCAAATTAATATTCTATTGTGGTGTGGCAATTTTTCCACCGATTATGTTTTCGCTTAACAGCAGCAAAAATTAATCCATAATCGCCTGAAATTTTAGCTTTTACTAATATATCAGTTTTTTTTGAAAAGATAAAATCGTTCACCCATGTGAAATAAAAAATATTATTTAAAACATAATAAATGACTGGTTCATAATGGTAAAAAAAGACCGCCTCTTGATGACAGTCTTTTCCCTTATGAATATTAAATTACGTGAATTTTTAGCTGGAAGGCCAAAGTCCCTCAAACTTGGAATTACCGTAATCAATAGTTTCAGCGCTGATGATAAAGCTGATCAGCATGCTGTTTTCGTCTACGGCATCGAAGTCTACTTCGTGCTGAATCACATATCCGTTTTCCCAGTTTAAAGTAATTAAAGTACCTTCTTCGTGAGATTTGTTGAAAGTGATTTCCCCTGTTGTAGGTTTGTATTTTCCGTTCAGTAAGCTTTCCAGAATATCTGATTTTTCAGTTGCTTCTACGGTAACTTTGATGATTGCGTTGGAAGGATCTGAAGCTACTCTACCTGATACGTCCGTAGATCTGGATACGCTGTAGTTCAGCTTTAATAATTTTTGACCTTCTCCTCCATTGAATTTAAGAATTCCTCTTGAATTTGCTGCCATGATGGTAAATTTTAATCGTTAATAATATTTTGTGATTCGGTGATTGTGTTACAAAGGTAGGAGAGCCAATTTTCTTAGAAAAGCTTTTTGACCCTAATCTGAGTTTTTGTAGTAATTCTACGATTTGATGTAGTAATTCTACGACACATGATAAATATTACCTCACAAACCCTTTACTGAAGAGCCTTACAACAGTTCGACAGCTTTAAAATAACATGAATTTTTAACACCATATTGGGAAATTGTATAGCGAATTTCAATATTTTTTAACATTCCGGTCTCTGCTGCCAATGTATACTTTCCGGAAAATTTTATATCATTTGTTGGTTCAGTGAGGGTCTGGACCAATACGATTTCCTGATCATTTTCCGCGTTTTCAACTTTCTGATGAAGCATTATCTCTGTATTTTCTTCTCCAATCGACTGCCGAAGGAATGATTTTCCGTTTTCAAACGAACTTCTTAGAGCGGCAAAATAGGTTTTAATGAAAACATCCTCCTTCATTCTTACATTGAACAACTCTCGATCCAGAACTGCCCTTTTAAATTCTTCAAGATATATTTTCGCGTATGGGTCAGGAAATCGATCCGTCAGGCGTTCCATGATCTTTTCGAAATTATCGGTCGTCTGGGGAGTGAGGCCTACCGTCAAAACATTTCCCAGGAGATCCGTTTTCAACTCCAGCGGATGGAGAGAACGAATGGATTCTGAGGCAAGATCGGCCAGCATGCTTTCTCTTTCTTCAGAAAAATTGTTTTTAAACAAATGGAAAATGTGCGAATCCGGTTCTCTTCTGATCCACTTTACGGAAACCGTATACGACAGTGAGTTTTGTTTTTTTCCAAGCTCGTTTTCGTACTTTTCTTCCGTAAAAACATCATATATCCTGCTGAAATTCTCAGGATTGAAAGGAATAACAGGATTGAGTTCCGGAGCTTTGAAAGGCGCATCATTCCGGCTGTTGTATTCACGGATTTTATAGATATCCGGAATCAATAGCCTTTTATGTGGAACAAGCTCTTCATGAATATAATCTTCCCTTGCACAATGCTGATTGTGAAATTCTTTAAGGTATTTTGGGTTTTCCAGTTTAATTTCTTCAGATATGCTTTCCAGCGTTTCCCCGGAAAGTATAAAATGAACGGTCATATATTCTGTTTTTGGCTTAACCTAATTTAGGAGAAAAATTCCATTTAACAAAAATTTATCTTTCGCGGATCGAAAAGCCGGATCTTACTGTTCTCTCGTAAACTCCAGATATTTGTCGCCGCACTGGGTAAAATGGTCGAATTCATTCATAGAATTCCCGTAATTCTGAATCACAATTTTGTCTCCGTCATAAAGGCCTCCGATTTCACCCATTTCAAGGTTGGTAATCTCTCCCGTTTTCTCATCGGTTTCAGAGGAGACATTGCCGGCTGCTATGATTTTCTTTCTGTCAAAAATTTTGAAAGTAGACTGTCCGCCGGAATTTTTTATTTCTATTGAGAATCTTCCGCCGTCACAATTTTCTGCAACAAAAATTCCTTCAACCACCTTTTTTGAAGCCGGCACATTTGCTTTACCGATGTCCTTTGTATCGACCTCTGCTGAATCCGTTTCGGCAGGTTTTCGACCCTTAACAGCTTCCGGAACCTGTTTTATTGCCGGGGAAACGGCTGATGAATCTTTTTTATGCTCAGCATGTTTATCTTCATTCTTTTTGCATGAGGCTACTGAAAGCGCTGTGAGCAGGCACAGACCAATAAAATTCTTCGTGATCATACCATTTTCTTTATGTGTTGATGACTCAAAAATACCATAATTTTTCATCAAAAAAATTTTATTTTCAATAATCATCAAACGGAAAGAGACCATGCGCGGCACAGTCTCTTAACTTTAGAGTTTAAATTGTTTCAGATGATTTTGTTTCAAGGGCTTTCTCTGAATTTTACCGTTTAGATATTATTATTTTCTTTTGATAAATTTACCGTTATCCGATAATTGATAGATGTCCTGCAAGGTCTTCCGGTCACCTGTTTTAGAGTAAATCGAAACTTGGTCAGCTTTATCTACCGAGAACACGGTTTCTTCGTCTTCGCCGCCGTTGCTGTTTGCGATTTCGAGACCATCAATAAGTTTCTGTCCTTTCACAGTAACAAGATACATAAGATCGCTGTCTCCGCTTACATTGTTGATAAGATAGAGACTGTAATCTCCATTGGAGGGCAATTCTGAATACGCATCGATATTCAGCTGGTATTTTTGATTGAAAAGCTGCTTCAGCTGATCATCAGCTGTTGTTTTGAGACTGATCTTTTCACTGAAATTGCTATTGTCGAAAGGATAAATATTTGAATTTAAACCTGTATTCTTTTTGTCCGGGGACGGTGCTTTTTCAACAACATTTTCCTGTTTTTTAAGAATACAGTCCGTTGGTGCATAATATTCTCCTGCAGGTATTTTTAAAATCTTCCAGGAAAGGCTGTTGTCAGATCTTTGTATGCTGCAAATCCCTTTACCGGAATTGAAAAAGCTGTTAAAAGTACCTACGTAAGCATTTTTCTTTTTATCAAATGCCGTTTTTATGTTGATATTCTGATCAAAATCGCAATCCATCTTTTCACCGTTATTATAGACCGCGCAATATTGTGCCACCAGTGAGTCTTTGGTCAGCCTTAAGATCTTAACGGTAAATTCACGACTTTTATCGTCGGATCTCCATCGCCAGGTTTCCGGTAACGCAACTGATTTTAAAACGTCTTCATTTTTTTTTGCCGTTGCTGAGCTGTCGTAAGTAATCTTATCTCCCGAATTTCCGCCTTTGCAGGCCATCATGGTGCATATAATGCACATCAGCACCAAAAATCTATTAATCATATTTGAAATTTATAATGAATAATTCATACACTTATCAACCCTGGCTTTAAGGCCCTTCAGATAATCCTGTGAAAACCATCCCTGTTCGGCTCCGTGATCATAATAGGCTTTTCTTATTTCGCTGATCCTTTTCAGGAGTTTTTCCTGGTCTTCAGGTGCATTAAGAGCTTTTGCAGTATCTTTTCCCATACCTCCGTCTATCGTTATGGTCTGGCCGAACTCATTCACCAGCAATTTCTGCACCTCCCTGATGGCGCCTCCGGAGGTAATGCTCCAGTCATACACCATCAATGCAACTTTTAAATTTTCGACCTCACAATATCCTTTAGGTTCCCAGTATCTCTTTTTATAGATTATGGTGGCCTGGGCTTCAGTAAGCTTTTTCTGATTCTCTTCTGTTGGTTCGACACCGAGATCTTCTTTGGCGTATTTCTGCCAGACAGGCCAGGATATTCCCCGATTGGTGGGGTCACCTTTGTCTTTGCTGGGTTCATTTTTGTACCCGCCTTCATGCTCCAAAATGATAGGGGCGACTTTTTTAAATTTATCCTCACATGAATCTGAACTTGCAGCAACTGGTTTCGCGGTCTGTGATTCGAACTTTTTATAGCATTTGCAGGTATTGGTAAATCCTAATTCTATGGCTAGATCAACGATAGGTTTACCATTGAGAGCGGTGAGGCTTTTACAGAAATATTTATCGTCCAGGTAAACGGCATCAAATTTCCTCACATCCATGTGAATCCAGCTGAAAGTATGGTCATAGCGCAAAGCTCCCTTCGGCGTATATAGCAAATCAATGGGTTCTATCGAATACAAATTCGGATTGGGCCATTCTTCCTGGGCTCCCAGGTATTTCTTAAAAATGTCGTCCCGTATTTTTCTTAATTCCACGAGGTTTTTTTTCACGGCATTTCTGATCGCCCATGTTCCTTTACTGAACTGGATATCCATCGCCTTTCCCTGATGGTTGGTGGTCGTATAATTTTTAAAACGGCATCTGTACCCTGAAGAAAAAGAATCTATTTTATAGGTTGTCTGCTTACTGAAATAAAACCGTAAAGCTTTAAATCCGAATAAAAGAGAACGGTGAATCCCAGGATATTCGTATTTATGGTACGCCTCATTTTTTACGTCGTTCTTATAGGTATTTTTTCCTGTTCCGTCTCCGAAACCGTCACAGTTATTCAATTCTTCAATACCGCGGAGCTTACTTCTGGCTTTCTTGCCTTTGGTAGAGCAGCTGCATTTCAACTGATTCCATAAGCCGGCACTGATATCAAAGTTTCTCGAAAACTCATCAATAGCCCTTAAAACGTTCCCACATACCTTACCGGTTTCAGGAACCTTCATATAATCCCGCTGGAATTGTTTTATCATTTTCTCGGTACGGTCTGTAAACTCGTCGGTAGGCACATTTCCACCAAATCCTGCCAGGCGGATATTGATTTCTCTTATCAGTTCATTTTTATCCCCTTTCTTGATGCAGTATTTTTCACCGCAGTCGATACTTCCGGCATCCTGATCTTTTACTACGCTTACGGTCTTTCCTTCCGGTTTTTGAGGGGTAGGTTTTTTCTCGGGTTTTACGATGCCTTTTGATTCTGCATAGTCCCAGAGTTCATCCCACCATTCTGCAGCTTTATCCATGATCCCTTTTTCCTCTTTTTTAGACTGGGGCTTTTGGGAGGCAGGAGATCCTGCAGCCTTCGGAGGAGCTTTGGGAGCGGTGGCCGGAGCCGTTGGCTTTGGGGCCGGGGCTGGTTTCGCCGGTGTTGCCGGGGCTTTATAATCAGGGTTCTTTACTTCGCGGTTTTCGGAAGCGTGTTTTTTATCTTTATAATATTCTACCGTGACATAGAATTCCAGCTCTTTAGGATCTCTTTCTCCCTGAGAGGCTTTCTGCATCAAAGCTTTCGTTAAAACAAATTCTGTGGTGGCCGTTCCCGTTCTGTCTACTATGGCTTCGCGGCTTTCCACAAATTTATTACTGGCATTATGTCCTTCACCGGCGGCATCATCTTCCCAGAGTGTGAACACCAGTTTTTTTCCGGTTAGATTTATACATTGGGCTTTGGCCACCAGTTTTTCGGTATAGCTGAAAACAGTACCGGGAGTATCGTCGACATATCGGAGATCAACTTTATTGATTTGTGGAATTCCTGCCGGCTGAGGCGTGATATCCATGGTGGTCGGCCCTTTTCCTTCCGGTTGATGAAGATAAGCTTCGATGCGGTACGTATTTTTAGCGGCCACGTCACCGAATGTAAAACTGCCGTCTCCTACTTTCCTGATATTGGTGGTGGTGAAACTCCCATCATTCCGTTTTTTGAAAAGCTCCCAGGTTACGGCAGCGGGGTTCCTCTCTGCAGCGGGTGTGGCAGGATACCAGTCAGCGACAATGTATGTTGTTTTTTCGCCTATTGTGGGACTAGGGTTCCCGGAAATTTTTGAAACTCCTTTTTTAGACATAGAAAGGTGTTTAAGGATGATTAATATGCGTCGATTTCATTCTCCAGAACATTTTCTTTATAGTCCTGCATTTTTACCAGCGGATTGATGTGCTGCACTGTTTTATTGTCGGCATTTTTCACATTCTGTTTACTCATCTGTCCGCGTTGTCCGTGGTCTTTAATGGTAATTTTCCCCCCGACGGTACATGATAGTTCGGAAACTTCAGTGACATTTTTTTTACCTAAAATATTTACTTTATCGTAGGTTTTCTTCCATTTTCCTGCAGGAGCGTATGAACAGGGCAGATTTCCTCCTGAACTGGGTTTCAGTTTGCATTTTCCGAAACTCGGACCTGAAGGATTGAATTCTAGATCGTCTTCTGTAACAGCCAGAAAATCATTATTACCGTCAGAATCATTCCAGAAATGTTTCTGATGGGACGTTACTTTAAACATGGGAAACTGATCACCCTGATCGCACTGGGCTTTACCTTTCTGTATGACGAAATGCTTTCCGTCATGAGGAGATGATTGCTGTGACATAATATCTATGATTTGGGTAATATCAAAGATAAAAAATTTACATGAATAAAATCAAAAAGCGGAAATAATTTTCCGCTTTTTGATTTTATAAGTCATTAATGTTTAGTATAATCGGGTTCTTCCGTTGGAAGCATGGTTGGCATAAAGTATTCGTTCAGCCAGTAGAAAGTCTGTCCGTTCTGCTGAATTTTCACAGCCGGATCGTTTCTGTGTGACAGCATTCTGTCGGCCAGATCTTTGTAATGCCGGAAATAGTTCCTGGCCGTTTCATTGGTAACGATTTTGGATTTTTTCCAGCCTTTCAGCATGTATTTTGACATCAGCTCTTCTTCCGAGTTATCAAAACCGGTACTTACACCGACCGCGTATGACATCGGCTGCTTGTAGAGTTCTCCCTTATCAAGGAATTTTAAGGTCGGATTATACTTTTTAAGAAGTTTTACAAATTCCCGGACTGCCCTTCCCTGGCTGAAGTCTGATCTTTCCGCGCCGGTATTCTGATAAACTTCGGTGTAGAATAATTTTAAATTATCATATTCATTTTCCGAGATAAGGATTCCTTTTTCCAGACCCGGCTTATAATCTTTAAGCTCCTTAGGAATGTAACCTTTTACCAGAAACGGACTTCCGTAGTTGATGAGCTGCGCGGCAATGCCTGCAGGAACCGGATTTGTAAGCCCCGGATAAAGGTATTTGTATTTGAGATCGACATCTGTTCTTCCTGCTCCTACCGAAGAATGGAAATAATCGTTTAAAGATTTATCCAGAGTGGTATTATCTAATGTCACCTGCGCAATGAGACTGTCTACCGATTTCTTAAGATAACCCGGCGTTGCAATATCTCCTTTTTTAGGGAAAATGACAAACCCCTGAGACATGCTTTGCTTAGGATAATCCAGGGAGAAAAAGCCTTCGTCTCCTTCCACAAGGTTAAAATTATTTTTCGTTAAAACATCATTCTGATTAATGATTTTCTGTTTTTTAAGTTCGGCAATATTTTTGGCGGTGTTGGTTACCACATTTTCGGCCATAAGAACGAAATCATTGTATGTATCTGATGATCTTGAACTCGTCTGGAACATGATCACTCTCGCCTGGGCTTGTGTAAGGGAATTAATCACGCCGTACATATTCCCGTTCTGGGCTGCTGATGTTCCCACGGTAACTACAATATTGGTTTCATCCGGGAAATTCGACAGAAGGTTTCCTGCTGCCATGAGGCCTTCGTTTACCGGCTGATACCCGCTGTTGCTGGCACAATTCATTTCATTGGTCTTCTCATCGATGAATGCTGTGATTTTACTGTAATCGGTATTCAGCGGAGAAACGGCTACGTTATCGCCACAAGGGTTATTTTTATAGAGCACCACCCCGTACCGCACCTGATTAAAATACGACGGCTTTTCAAACCTTAGCTGTAAATCCTGAAGCAAAGATTTTACGATTGGGGCATAAGGGGCATTGGCCGCACTGATATCAAGGGTAAATACAATGTTTATTTTCTTATCTTTCTCTGTGATCTCTCTGTATCGGTTAAAATCAATAGGTTCACCCAACACATTGAAAACATAGTTTTTGCTGTAATCCAGGATATTAGTAAAATATTTCGTTTTGGAATCCGGGGTCGGTGTTTCGTTTAACGGTAAAGTTACCGGGAAAATATTTTCAAGAGGTGTTCTCTTGTTGACATCCGTAAGAAGAACTGCGGTTCTGTTTTCAGCGTCATTTCCTCCGGGAGACCCTTCGTGAATTCCCAAGATGGTTTCTGTAATGCCGGTTGTGTTTTTCATTTTAACGGCAGAACGTTCGCCCCAGCTCGAAATAACGTTTGAACTCACCCAACCGTAAAGGCTTGTCCCGATGCTGTCTATATCAACCGAAGGCTTCTTCCCTACCAGATATCTTTTGTTGTTTTCGGCCTGTTTGTAGACATAAACCATCTGCCCATTCGGTATTTTTACTCCGGCTTCCTCGATGAGGCTTGGCGAATTAAACACCATGATCGAATCATTTTTATAATATCTTTCGGAGTTTCTGATGACTTCGCTGTTGCTTGGTACGACAGCCACTTTTACCGGAAAGCCTGTTTTTTCTCCTTTGAGGGCGTTGCTCCATAAAAGGAGATCAGATTCCGGGATCCAGCCGTAGGTTTTCACCTGTTTAGAGGAAACTTTTTTCATTAATGCATCAGGAATATATTCTGCTACTTTTACCATTCCGTCGCGGTGTTTTAGGACCATCAACGGCTCAAGAAATTTAACCTCTTTATATGATTTTTCATCACTTTTATCCAGATAAGCTGTATTTCTGGACCGGTCTGAAATTGCAATCCACGGAACGGCTTTTTTCGGAAAACCATTAACGACGGGTGAGTTATCAACCTGTCCGTAATGTGCCGGCTCGGGTGTTCTTTTTGACGGTAATTTTACCTGACAGGCGGTCAGCAATACCGAAATTCCGATATAATATGCTGCTAGAGGAAGTTTATTTTTCATCCTGTTTATCTTTTTATGATTGGTGATGTCCTTCAACGGGACGAATATTATTTGCTTTGGTTGATGTCTACTTTGGTAACACAGTTCTGTGCATCATCAAAATTTACCTTAACGGTCTGAATGACATTGTTTTTATCAAACTGAAGTCCTGCGCAGTACATGTAGAAGTTATTGACTTTGCTGTCATTTACCTTCACTACCGTGTTTTCATTATTACACAGGTACGTTCTGAGGAGATAGTTGTAATGCATATTGAAGTTATTTCCGTAGGCAATCTGCTGAAGATGATACTTAAAATCATTATCAATTTTAGCATACGTATCTTCCACGCTTACTTCATCTTCCAACGCATCGTAGTAAGGAAGAATTTTGATCTGGTGAAGAACAGGTTCTGCTGTTTCATCGGTAATAAGACTCACCACATAATCACCCGGCTTCTGATACGAATAGATTGCCAGCTTATCTTTAGAATCGATTCTACCGGTTTCCCCGAATTTCCAGGTAAACTGCTTACCGTCTGAAATGGCACGGAACTGCACGTTTTCAAACTGCATGGCCTGAGAAGGAGCGTCGATAAGGGTTACCGTTTTTACGCTGTCCTTTTTCGGAACTGTTCTGGCGGAAACAATGACGGGAAAAGATTTGGAATATTTATTATCGATAATCAATGTTACCTGATAATATCCAGGCTTGTTGTAAAAGTGGATGCCTTTGCTTTTATCGCTGGTGGTTCCGTCTCCGAAATTCCATCTTTTGGTTTTGGCAAACGACGTTTTATCTTCGAATGAAAGCGTATCTCCCTCCTTGAGGTTAGACGGATAGACGAGTCCGGCAATATCGGCGGAAGAGTGTATCACTTTCTTCTGCAGCCATAATGCAACCAATGCCGCTATCAACAATGTTGTAATAACACCGATAATAATGTTCTTCTTGTTTTTCTGAAAGTAATTCATAGTTAATGTGTGATGTGTGTATTGTGTTGTAATTTTCCTTAGTGTAAAAAGATTACTGAGTCCTTGAATTCAAAGCTGTTTCGCGTTGGAAAAGCTGGCTTTTCTTTTCCTTGAAGCCGATGGAGCATTCTTCAAATTGTTTTTCAAAGTTTTTGATATTCTCAGTTTTGCTTGAAATAATTTTTTTGTCGTTGAAGTACATTTTATAAAATTCGGCGATCTGCGGATATGCCTCTTTCCTGATATCATTGATTTCTTCCCCGTTCTTGTAAAAACCGGCTACATCATTGATGCCATACATAATGTTGTTTTCTTCAAAAGGCTGCGGAGCTGCGTCGGTAAGCTTATTGATCATCGAAAAGGTACTGTCCAGCACTTTGTAAGACGATTTCTGTTTTTGGTCGAATTTAGCCTTCTCTTCCAGCATCTGGACCGATACGATATCGCTGTCCGAAAAAGGAGACTGATAACCTCTTAAGAATAGGATTCCCATAAAAATAAGGGCTGTAAAAAGCATCAGAATTAAGTATAAAAACTGGTAATGCCTTTCTTTTTTTGATAAAGTGACTTGTGCTTGCATAGTGTTCGTTTTATCTTCTTCTTCTCATTCCTGAAAATTTCCTGGTAGGATCTACTTTAAGTTCACTATTGATAATTCCTATTTTCCCTTTGCATTCGTTGAGATTTCTCAGCGCCACTTGCTCCTTATAAGAAACATCAATGATCTGTTTTTTTAGGGCCAGCATTGGCTCGATCTGCTTCATCAGGATAGAATAGTGTTTAAAGTTACCCGCACTGTCTGTCCCCATGGCTCCTCTGGCGTTCCTGACATCCTCCATGATGGCATTTCTCAGGAAAATATCATTCTGCACCCTGTTGATGTCAAGCTGATCCATGCGATAAAATATACTGTCGATATGGTCTTTCAAAACAGTGCTTCTGGTAAGCAGATCCCGGTACCTGTCTGCTTCATTCTTTATCCCTTCTCTTTGGATGTCGTAGCTTTTAAAAAAGAAAAATACACAGATGAAGGAAACACCTGATAAAACGATGAACGATAGAACAAATTTCCAAATGCCTATCCTGACGTCTGCCTTGTTTAGTTTTTTCTCCCGGTTCGAAGACATATAATGTGATTTGTTTGGAATGTGAAATTATAAAAAAATAATTTATTCACAAAATTTAAATATTATGTTGATGTAATATTATTTTTCCAATTAAATTAAGATTAATTTTCACTTTCATCTTATTTTCATAATTTAGTGATCAGATTTTTAATTATCATTCACCAAATCGATATTAAAGTGAGCAAATTATTGACCAATACTGTTCGGTTTTCCATAGCAGACAGTGATTTTTATTTTAAAAAAATATTAATCAAAATGCTTACCGAAAATCCGTTTTATATGCTTCTTAATGATTGCAACAACGGACATGAGCTGATCAGCAGAAATTACCGGAGGCAGGAAGACGTGTTCATTGTAGAACTTTTTATGCCTGTACTAAGCGGTCTGGAAGCCATAAAATACATTCGCAAAAGCAACAGCGAGACCCCCATTATTACTTATTCGGGTACCTATCAGGAGGATATGGCAGAAATTCTTTCAAAAATTCCCAATCTTTTTTACTGCCAGAAAAAAAGCAGCATCATCAAGGAGATTATCAAAGGTAAGGTAACGTCAGACAGCTTCGATTACGATGCCTATACCAAACAATGGGAGCAGCAGCCTCTCGCCGTCATGGAGTATATGGACCGGCAGAAAAAAAGCCAGGAAGAACTCTCACCCACGGAGATCCAGCTGATGAAATTCTGCTACGAAGGCTTCAGCAATAAAGAAATCGGTGAAAAACTGAACCTCAGTACAAGAACTATAGACACCTACATCAACCGCCTCACCGAAAAGCTCGGATTGAAAACAAAACTTCACCTCATTCGCTTCTGTGTCGAGAACGGATATTATAATTCCAGCATGTAAAAAGAGATTTTACCTTTTCGTAATATTGAGTAAACGTACAATTCTCAATCGCTTACCAAAAAATATTTTGCCACTAATTTGCTAATATTCAATTTTTTTAACTAAATTTGCACACCTAAAATTTAAAATTAAAATAAGGAAATGACAAAGGCAGAATTGGTAAACACCATCTCAAATAAGTTGGGAACCGAAAAGAATGAAACACAGAAAGTTGTAGAAGCTTTTATGCAGGAAATCAGAACTTCTATGTATAATGGAGATAATGTTTATTTGAGAGGTTTTGGATCTTTTATCATTAAAACAAGAGCAGCAAAGACAGGAAGAAACATCTCCAAGAACACTGCTATTGAAATCCCTGCTCACAACATTCCTGCTTTCAAGCCGTCAAAATCTTTCGTAGAGAAAGTAAAAACCAAAGTTAAGGTAAAATAAATCAACTGAATATTAACTAGTTACTAAAAAATTATAATTATGCCAAGCGGAAAGAAAAGAAAAAGACACAAGGTTGCAACTCACAAAAGAAAAAAGAGAAGGAGAGCAAACAGACACAAGAAAAAATAATCTCATTTCCTGAGATTTATAATATATAATATAGTTGGTGATTTTAAATTTTTAAAGGTTCACCGACTATATTTTGTTTTGCAACTATTAAGATGCCAATGAAAGGATTTTATATTTTATCAAAAAAATTGCTATTCATTCAATACTAATTCTTAACTTAAGGATAAATTTATATGATGAAATATATGCCTGTTTTCTACCATCTTAACAATTTTTATCTTACAATAAAATGAAGAAAGAACTAATAGTTTCGCATGAGGATGATCTTACAAAGATTGCACTGCTGGAAGACGGAAGACTATGTGAACTTCATGAGCAAGAGGACAAAAGTGATTTTATAGTTGGAGATCTTTTTATCGGAAAAGTAAAAAAACTGGCGCCCAACCTGAATGCAGCCTTTGTAAATATCGGCTACGAAAAGGATGCCTTCCTTCATTACCAGGATCTGGGACCTCAATACCTTACCTACAGAAAATTTCTTAGGGATACGATTTCCAAAAAACAGAATACTTCAGGCTTAAAGAACTTTGAAATACAACCGGAAATTGATAAAAACGGTACTGTAGACAAAGTAATCGCCAAAGATGACGTCGTTTTACTTCAGATTACCAAAGAGCCCATTTCAACAAAAGGGCCGCGAATATCTACCCAGATTTCGCTCACAGGCCGCTTTTTGGTACTGATTCCATTCGACAATAAAGTTTCAATTTCTAAAAAAGTCAGTAGCGCTGAAGAAAAGGAAAGACTCAGAACACTGATCGAAAGCATCAAACCTGAAGGTTTCGGAGTCATTATCAGAACCGTTGCAGAAGGAAAAAAAGTAGCTGATCTTCATAACGATATGAATCAGCTGATCCAGAAATGGGAAACCACCTTCAAGAATATCCAGAAAAATAAAGTGCCCTCCAGAGTTCTGAGCGAAGACGATAAAGCTTCAGCGATTCTGAGAGACAATTTTAATCAGGATTTCGTAAGCATTACCTGTGACGACGAAGATATGGTTAATGAAATGAAGAATTACCTGGAAGTCATCGCTCCTGAAAGAAAAAACATTGTCCACTTTTACAATTCACACATTCCTCTACTCGAGTATTACAACGTCGAAAAACAGCTTAAACAAAGCTTTGGGAAACATGTAAACATACCGAGCTCAAAAGGTGCTTACCTCGTGATAGAACACACCGAAGCCCTTCATGTAGTCGATGTAAACTCCGGTAACAACATTACCACCGGAACATCCGTGAATAAAGAACATGCGCTTAATGTCAACAAAATGGCTGCCACCGAAATTGCAAGACAGCTGCGTCTACGCGATATGGGAGGCATCATCGTGATCGACTTTATCGACATGACCAATCCCGAACACAGAAAAGATCTCTATGAACATCTGCGGGAAGAAATGAAACGTGATAAAGCCCGCCACAAAATACTCCCACCAAGTAAATTTGGGCTGATACAAATCACAAGACAAAGGAATCGTCCGGAAAAACAGATTGAAACCAAAGAAGAAAACCCCAATAAAGACGGAGAAATCATTGCTCCTATAGTTATTGTGGAAAGAATGGGTGAAACCCTGAGAACGATCATGCAAAAAGAAAAAGGAAAGCTCTACCTGCATGTTCATCCGTTTGTTGAAGCTTACCTCACAAAGGGGCTGAACAGCATTCAGACAAAATGGTTCATGAAATACAAAAAATGGGTAACTGTTGTCCCAAGAGATTCTTTTAAATATTTAGAATACAGAATATACAATTCAAAGAAAGAAGAATTAATCGGATATTCTAATTAAAAAATATAGCCTTTGGTCTTTACCAGAGGCTTTTTTATTAGAACTACATTAGCCTCTCATATCATCTTTACATGGCATCCTGACCATAAAACCGACGTTCTCACCGATCCATCTAGACAGATATGCGTGAATAGAAACCCAAACAGTCCCGCAATACAACATATCATATATTTTCAGGAGCTTATTCCCGCTATCCACTGCTACTCCTCGCGCCGATCTTAGCCCTGGCTTAAAGCCTTCCTTTGCCTTTTCTGCTGTGGGGTATCCGTTTCTATCGGGGCTAGGGTGGCAGACAAGCTTATAGGCAGTAGGCAGTAGGCAGTAGGCAGTAGGCAGTAGGCAGTAGGCAGTAGGCAGTAGGCAAAATTAAAGAACTGGGAGATAATAATGGTGTTCTTGTTTAAATAAAACTGGATATTTTTAAACCTTTTATTCAAGATCATTTTTCTCGTCCTTTCTTAAACCGTGCTTTTCCTACTTGATTCTTTTTCCTTCTTACTTAATTCTTTTTACCTTTTCCCTGGCTCTTTTTCCTTTTCCCTTGTCTCTTTTCCTGGGGTATGGACATAAAAAAACCTCACACATGGCTGTATGAGGTTTGTAAAAAAACTGGCGGCGACCTACTCTCCCGCGTTAGCAGTACCATCGGCGCTGGTGGGCTTAACTTCTGTGTTCGGAATGGGAACAGGTGAGCCCCACCGCTAAAACCACCCT